>Ga0153915_10007546_pt1 | contig 10266 bp, 6 predicted proteins | sample Opewatmetagenome_2_FD_107003 | JGI IMG/M metagenome (GOLD analysis project Ga0153915, IMG submission 107003) | Freshwater wetland microbial communities from Ohio, USA - Open water 3 Core 3 Depth 3 metaG | ecosystem: Environmental > Aquatic > Freshwater > Wetlands | place: USA: Ohio, Lake Erie... | reverse complement strand
GGCGGCGTGGGGCTGCTCATCGTCGAGTCGCCGACCATCGACTGGCCGTTCGGACGGCGCTGGGTGCAGCGCTACCGGATCGACGACGACCGTTACATCAAGGGCCTCGCCGAGCTCGTCCAGCTCATCCACAAGCACGGTTGCCCGACCTTCATGCAGATGAACCACGATGGGCCGTGGCAATCGACGTGGGGCCCGCGGCCGATCATCCCCGGCCCGCCCATCGGGGCCTCGGCGGTCAGCCTGCCGTCACCAATGGACTTTCACAACGAGCCGCCGCGGGCGCTGTCCGTCGAGGAGATCCACCAGCTTGTCGATAAGTTCGCCTCCGCCGCCGTGCGGGGGCAGCAGGCCGGCTTTGACGGGATCGACATCAACGCCGGCTCAAGCCATCTCTTGCACAATTTCCTATCGCCCTTCTGGAACCGGCGGCAGGACGCCTACGGGGGCAGCCAGGAGAACCGGGCGCGCTTCCTCGTGGAGATCGTCAGGGAGATCAAGAAGCGCGCCGGCAAGGACTTTCCCGTCTCCGTCTGCATTAACGGCATCGAGATCGGCCGCATGGCCGGTATACCCGATGGCCAGACGATCACGCCCTCGGACAGCATCCGGACGGCCGCCCTCCTCCAGCAGGCCGGGGTGGATGCCATCCACGTCCGGTCGCACTGGCTCGGCCGGCACACTTCTTCATTCCTCACCGAGTCCCTCTTCTACCCCGAAGCGCCGGTGCCGGTGAAGACCATTCCGGCCGCCTACGACGCCACGCGACGGGGCGCCGGCGCCAACCTGCGCCTGGCGGAAGGTCTGAAGGCCGTGCTATCCATTCCGGTGATGGTCGTCGGGCGGATGAGCCCCCAGCTCGGCGAGCAGGCGCTGCGAGACGAGAAGGCCGACTTCATCGGGATGACCCGCCGTCTCTTCGCCGACCCGGAGTTGCCCAACAAGCTGGCCGCCGGGCGATGGGATGACATTGCTCCCTGCACCGCCTGCACGACCTGCATTGACGCCAGCCGGACGAAGCGCTGCCGCATCAACGCCGCCCTCGGTACCGAAGACCTGTGGGACCACGGGCGCGCCGCAAAGAAGAAGAGGGTGATGGTCGTCGGCGGCGGGCCGGCCGGAATGGAGGCGGCGCGGGTGGCCGCCCTGCGCGGGCACGAGGTAACGCTCTATGACAAAGCGCCGGCGCTCGGCGGATCGCTCCCGCTGGCCGCGTTCATCAAGGGAGTTGAGATCGAAGACGTCCCGGCAATTGTGCGCTACCTGAAGGGCCAGATCGGGAAACTCGGCGTTCAGGTCAGGCTCGGCCAGGAGGTGGACGAAGCCGCGGTGAGGGAAATGAAGCCGGATGCCGTCATCCTGGCTACCGGCGGGCAGCCCGCAGCGCCGGCCATCCCGGGTATCGACGGCCCGCTTGTGTTGAAGGCAGCCGACCTGCACCGTCGGGCCAAGCCTTTCATCAGGCTCGTCGGGCCGGGCGCACTCAACCGCCTGACGAGGCTCTGGATGCCGGTGGGCAAACGGGTCGTCGTCATCGGCGGCGCGATACAGGGCTGCGAGCTCGCCGAGTTCCTGGTCAAGCGCGGCCGCCAGGTCACCATCGTCGATACCGGCGAGATCAGGGGCCAGGGCATGATCGGCCACCTCCAGCAGCAGCTTTTCGTCTGGTTCGAGAAGAAAGGCGTCGCCATGATACCGTTGGCGAGAAGCATCGAGATCACCCCGACGGGCGTGACCGTGGTCGACCATGACTGCCAGGTGCAGATAGTGCCGGCTGACACGATCATCCCGGCGGCGCCGCTGCAGCCGGACACGTCACTGCTCAAGAAACTGAACGGCCTCGTGCCCGAGGTGTACGCGGTGGGCGACTGCCGGCAGCCCCAGCTTATCGTTGACGCCATCGCCGACGGCGCCCGCATCGCCCACTCGCTGTAGCAAGGAGGACCATCATGGAGTACCGGAGCATCATTTACCAGCCGGGACCGGTCACGCGGATCATCCTCAACCGGCCGCAGTACCTCAACGCCATCAGTCACCCGATGTACGGCGAGATCGAGGACGCTTTTGACCGTTTCTCCGCCGATCGTGACTGCAAGGTGGCCGTGCTGTCCGGCGCCGGCTCGTGCTTTTCGGGCGGGCATGACGCCATCGGCCTCACTCCCGAGTCCGCGCCGATGCTGTCCGACCGCCGAACGCCGGAGCAACTGATCAAAGACTACGGCTCGGAGACCGAGGTCTGGCGCCAGTACGGCAAGCAGCACCAGTATTTTCTCAACCAGATGCACCTCTACAAACTGCACAAGGTACCCAAGCCGACCATCGCCATGGTGCACGGTTACTGCATCTGGGGCGGCTACTTTCTGGCCGGCGTGATGGACCTCATTTTCGCCTCCGAGGACGCGCTGTTCCTGGCCGAGGTGGGGCAGTGCGACCCGGGCACCTGGGACTGGGGCGTGCGCAAGATGCTCGAGGTCATCTACGAGCACCGTTTTCTCACCGCCCGCGAGTGCCATCAGATGCACATGGTGAACCGGATCTACCCGGACTACGAGACGCTGGAACGGGAGACGCTCGCTTACGCCAACCGCGTGGTCGAGAACGAACGGCTCAGCTTCACCTCGCTGGAGTACATCAAGAAGGCGGTCTACCACACGCGGGATCTCCAGGGCTTCACGATGGCCTGTGAAGACACTTGGACGATCGCACCGCCGGGGCGCCGGCCGGCCGGCGAAGACCGGCACGGCGAACGGACCGAGGGGCGCGGGATGGCCCGTACGCCGCGCGCCCTGGCCAACCTCAAGGCAAAGCTCGAGTCCGAGGGGCAGCCGGTTCCCAAGCTGGTGCTCGAGGCGCTGGCGCGGGCGGCCTCCCGCGATGACCGGGCCGTCTGGCAGAAGGCGCTTCACCAGGAGTGGCGGGACAAGGAGCGGGTGGCCAAAGCCGAGGCGCTGGACAAGAAACAGCGCGCCGCCGCAAAGCAGCGCGCGTCGCCGAAGAAGAGATCAAGCTAGTACCGTGGTGAGGACCCAAGGAAGGCGCGGGCCGAGACAGGCTGCGCACATCTCCAGTACGCACTCCCCCCGGCTTATCCGGGGCCCCATCGCGGGACTGGCGGACAACTCGGGTGTTGGGTCTCAGACAAGCTAGGCAGGGGCTCGGCTAGAGCCGAGGGGCGGTGTGTCGTCCCCGCATCGCGAAGGGTGAGTGAGCGATTTCAATCCCGCCGACCGGCTCCGGCCGGCTGCGGTCCTGGGATAACAACCCCGAACGTCATTCCGGCGAAAGCTTGAATCCACCACGGCGCCCGGCGCCGACAGAGACCGTCGGGTCCTCGTCGAGAGGTGGTGCCCACCGCCCGTGGATTCCGGATCAAGTCCGGAATGACGGTCTCGGGGGTTAGCGGTCAAATGGGGTCGCCGGCTCTTCGTCGAGGGGCGCACCGGGCCAAGTGCAGGGGCAACGCGTCCTACGAGAGGGCTGCAAGCCCCTCTCTAGATTACCCTTCCCCCTCTCCCACCCCGAAAGGCGGGAGAGGGGGACAAAGGGGGGTGAGGGCGACGACAGACATTGTAGGCGATGAAGAGATTGCTTCGTCGCTCGCTCAGGCTCGCTCCTCGCAATGACAGAGGGGGCGCTGGATTCCGGATCAAGTCCGGAATGACAGCTCGGGGCTTGGCGTCAATAGCGACTGTCTGGCCCTCGTTGAGCCTACCGCGCACACCGGATGAGAGTGGACTCGCGGTCGAACCTGCCGAGTAGCGCCCGGCGGCCAGAGTACCAAGAGGAGGGGCGAATGCCCCTCCTCTTGGTTTCTACTCCCCCTCTCCTTGAAGGAGAGGGGGTAGGGGGTGAGCTTACTCGAGGCCGGCTCGTAGTCGATTTGTCAGACACTGCTTCGCCTCCCGACTCACGCCGGGATGGCTCGCAATGGCATTCCGGTCTACTCTATCCCCAGCTCGGCCAGCTTCGCCTTCGTCGGCACGCCGCTGGCGTCCCAGCCCATGAAGAAGTAGTAGTAGTCCCTCGCCTGGGCGATCTTCGCCCGGTCCAATGACTTGCTGGCCAGCGGGCCATCCGTCTTCGGACCGAAGTAACGCTCAGGCAGCACGTCGTCGGCGGCGGTGAAGCCCTCGCGGACGTTGAACATCCGCATTGTGGTGAGCAGACGCTCGCCAACCTTCATCAGCTCCACCTGGCCGGTGTTCCAGCCGGTAACCGCTTTGAGCAGGTCCACCATCCCCTCGTAATTGGGCGAAACGAACAGGCAGGTTGCCGCACAGTCCCGTATGGCGCCGAGAGTGTGCGTGAGCTTGTACATCGCCATCCGGCGCGGGCCGTAGTCGTCCGGCACGGGCGCCAGGACACCGAAGGGATGGAACTGCTCCATGCCCATCGGCGAGATGCCGCCGCCCATGCTGAAACAGTGGTCGGCGCCGTGCGGATTGAGCGCGTAGCCAAGTCCCAGGCCGGGGAGCTGGCCGGCGCGCGGGTCGTGCATGCCCGGCTCGAGGCCTTTGGTCTGTAGGGCGAAAGCGGCCGAGCCTTTGCCGACCCGCTCTGAGAGACGCTTCGTACCCTCGGCCAGCATATCGCCGATGCCTTCCCGCCGGGCAATCAGATCGATCGCCTGCAACATGGCCGCCGCGTTGCCGAACTTCAGCTCGAGGCCGCCGGTGTCCTTGGTGGTCAGCAGCCCTTTCTCGAAGCACTCCATGGCGAACGCGATCGTGGCGCCGGTGGAGATGGTGTCCAGCGAGTAGGCGTTGCAGCGCTCGTTACCCTTGCAGATCGCTTTGAGGTCGCCGACGCCGCAGTTCGAGCCGAGCGCAGCCAGCGTTTCGTATTCCGGCCCGCCGTACGCCGGGTCGCAGTTGTACGGCGAATCGAACTTGACCACCTTCTTGCAGCGCACGTGGCAGGCGTAGCAGCCGTCCATGCCAACGCGGACCGTGTCCTTGATCACGCCGGCGTGGATCTGCTCCACCTCGGGGAAGATGCCGTCCCGGAAGTTCCGCACGGGCAGGTTGCCGCTCTTCATGCTACCGATCATGTCCGGCCCGCCGGTGCCGAACTGGGACATCGGGTGGGGACGCGCGGTCATCTGCTGGCGGATCTCCTTGAGCCTGTCCTCGTTGGCGATCGCCGGCAGGTTGTGGCCCCGGGCGGCGATGGCCTTGAGGTTTTTTGAGCCCATGACGGCGCCCAGCCCGCCTCGTCCGGCGGCGTCATAACCGCCGGTCATGATGCAGGCGAAGCGGACGAGCCGCTCGCCGGCCGGACCGATGCCGGCCACGCGTATGTGGTCGTCGCCGAGCTCGGCGCGGATGGCGACTTCGGTGTCGTTCGTCTCTTTGCCCCAGAGGTGGGCGGCGTCCTTGATGGCCACCTCGCCGTCGTGCACCCAGAGGTAGACCGGCTTGGGTGACTTGCCCTCGACGATGATGACATCGAAGCCGGCCCGTTTGAGCTCGGCCATCCACCAGCCGCCCGACTCGGACTTGGCAATGGTGCCGGTGAGGGGCGACTTGGCGCCGATGCAGTAGCGCGCCGCGCCGGGCAGCGGCAGTCCCGTCACCGGCCCGAGAGCGAAGATGAGCTTGTTGTCCGGCCCCAGCGCGTCAATGCCGGGCGCCAGCTCCTTGTACAGGAAGTAGGCGACAAAACCCGCGCCGCCGATGTACTGCCGGCAGAGCTGGTAGCTGAGCTTCTCGGTGGCGACCGCCCCGGTGGTAAGGTTCACCCGCAGCAGCTTGCCGTTGTAGCCGCCGGCCACCTCGGGGAAAGACGGGGGCGGCGGAGGTCCCGGCGGTCCGCCCGGCCCTGGTCCCGGCCCGCCCGGCCCGGCTGGTCGTCCAACTTGCGCCATCTCTTGTTCCTCCTCCAAGTGATTCTAGGCTTCCCTGACCGGCTCCCGACTGGCACCAGTAGGGGCCTCGTCCCGGAAGCAGCTCTCTTATTGTCATTCTGAGCGTAGCGAAGAATCCCGGAGTGGCGTGGGCATTCACCTCGTACCCCACCCCCGCACCGAGATTCTTCGTCGCCCCGACTCCGCCGGGACTCCTCAGAATGACAGCGGGTGATCTGTCCTAGATCATGAACTGGCCACCGTCGACGCTGATGGTCTGGCCATTGATATTAGCCGAGACGTCCGAGACAAGGAAAGCCACCGTGTTGGCCACGTCCCTGGTCGAGGTGAGCTTCGGGCCGGGCATCGGGCCCGGGCCGCCCGCCGGCGCACGCTGACGCATCTGCGGAGGCAGCTTCTCGAGTCCGGGTCCGTAGAACTCGGTGAGCACCAGGCCGGGAGCGATGGCATTGACGTTGATGCCGGCCGGGCCCACCTCCTTCGCCAGGGCTTTGGTCAGCCCGATGATGCCTTCTTTGGCCGAGCAGTAGACCACGGCCCCCGCCACGCCCGTCCGCGCCCCGAACGACGAGATGCTGACGATCTTGCCGCTCTTGCGGCCGAGCATGCCGGGCAGCACGGCGCGGGCGCAGTTCAAGGCGCCCTTGAGATTGAGCGTCAGCTCCTTGTCGACATTCTCTTCGGTCATCTCGGCGAGCGGCCCGCCGAAAGTGGCCCCGCCCGCCACGTTCACCAGAATATCGATCTTGCCGAGTTTGCCGACCGCCTCGGCCGCCATCTTGGTTACCTCGGCGCTCCGGCAGATGTCCGCCCGGATGGCCACCGCCTGGCGTCCGAGCGCTCTCACGTCGGCGGCCGTTTTCTCGGCGCCCTCCAGGTTGATGTCTGTGCAAACGACATGACAGCCCTCGCGCGCCAGCGTCAGAGCGATCTCCTTGCCCATGCCCGCCTGGCTGCCGGTCCCGGTAACGAGAGCTACTTTGTCAGTAAGCCCGAAGTCCATGACACCCTCCTTTGCCCGTCAAGCACTTGGGTCTAACAGTCCCATGTGACCATTGCTGTCGGCATTCTATACGGCCGCCCCTGGTTTGTCAATCAGCCTCAGCGACCGATGGTCGCATCGGATGGTCACTATCATTGACACCCCTCGATGCCACGGCTATAATGCGGGCGGAAATCACGGGAGGGAAGGAAATGCCGAGAGTTGTCGAGACCGATGTGCTGGTGCTCGGGGGAGGCGTGGCCGGGTGCAGCGCCGCCATCACGGCACGGGACCAGGGCCTGAGCGTCACCCTCGTCGATAAGGCCTACGTGGGCAAGTCCGGGACGACAGCGGCCGCCGGAATGCGTTTCTCCGTGTTCAACCCCGAGTTCGGCGACAACTTCGACGACACGATGCGGATGATCACCGAGGGCAGCGGCTACCTCAACGACCGCGTCTGGACGGAGATCTGCATCAAGGAGTCCTGGCAGGCCTACCTGACGATGGCCGGGTGGGGCGTCGAGTTCCCGGTGGAGGACCAGCGAGAAGGCGTGTTCGTGCCCAAGAACAAGGTGGACAGCCCGTTCGCCTCGGCCCGCATCATCCGCCGGGGAGTGCCGCCGCCGCTCAGAAGGCAGTGTGAGGAGATCGGCGTCACGATCATGGACCGCATCACGGTGACCGACCTCTTGAAGAGCAACGGCCGCGTCGTTGGCGCCGTGGGCTTCCAGCTGACCGACCTCGAGCCGATCGTTTTCCGGGCCAAAGCGACGGTGATCTGCACCGGAAGCTGGTCCCTGCGGACCGTAGGCGCCGAGACGCACAACATGACCGGCGACGGCCAGGCGATGGCCTACCGGGCCGGGGCCGAGCTCACCGGCGGCGATATGCACTCCTCGCACCACGGCTCGGCGGAGTACCCGTCCTGGCGGGGCGGCCGGGCGGCGCGGGCGATCTACCGCCGCTTCGTCGACGCCAAAGGCGAAGTCATCCCCTACGGCTTCGAGGTCGGCCCGGCGGTGGACCTTGCCTTTCACCGCGGCCGCGGGCCGATCTACCACGACCTCGATGCCGCCACCGATGACGAGATTGAGCGCATGTGGCAGCGGCAGCGCAACTCGGACGACATGGAGAGCCGCCGCATCGGCTTTGACCCCCGCAAACGGGGCAAGCACATGATCTCCGGCGGGCAGGACTGCGTCGTCGGCGCCGGTATCTGGCCGGCCGGCACGGACTGCTCGACGACCATCTCCGGCCTTTTCGCCGCCGGGGACTCGCTCAGCATTCGCTCGGCGGCTTTCGGCGGTCTCCCTTCGGGCAACATCATGGGAGTGCGGGCGGGGAACGGCGCCGTGAAATACGCTACCGAAGTGGGCATGCTGCCGGTGGCGGACGAAGAGCTCGCCGGCGCGTTGAAGACGATGCTGGAGCCCGTGCAGCGCAAGGGCGGCTTCAGCCCCCGCTGGGTGACGCAGCTACTCCTCAACACGATGGTGCCCTACTACGTGTTGCTCATCCAGCGCGGGGACCGCTTGCAGGCGGCACTCACCATGGTCGAGTTCTTCCGTGACCACTTCGTGCCGGGCCTCTACGCCACCGACCCGCACGAGCTGCGCCTGGCCCACGAGACGAAGAACATGGTCCTCGGCGCGGAGCTGTGTCTGAAGGCCTGTCTTTTCCGCACCGAGACGCGCGGCTCGCACTACCGCGAGGACTATCCCGGGCAGAAGGACCCGGAGTGGCTGGCCTGGATCAAAGAGCGTGAGGACAACGGGCAGATGAAGCTCTGGAAGCAGCCGGTTCCCAGGGAGTGGTGGCCGCCGCGCCTGAAGGCCGAGCAGGGGGGCACGAGATGACTATCGAGAAGATCGACGCCAAGCTGTGCGATGGCTGCGGGGTCTGCGTCAATAGCTGTCCGACCGACGTGATCAGGATGGACGAGCAGCGCCACAAGGCCGTCATCAGGTACCCGCAGGAATGCAACAACTGCGATTACTGCGAGCTCGACTGCCCCCGGCACGCAATCTACGTGTCCCCCGAGCGGCACTCTCCGCTGGTGGTGGGCTGGTAGGAAACGCGCTGTCCCGAGCGCAGCGAAGAATCTCCTTGCCGATTGCGAGATTCTCGCGCGCCTGACTCAGGCGTACTTCTGAGGGCCAGCCCCGACGAGGTCTCGAGAGGGACTTCGTCCCTCTGGAGGTACTCCCGGGCGAGCCCATCCACGCACAGCCGGGAATCCTCCACTGTGGCTCTCGAGGAGGGCACGGCGATCGGCTTCCGTGCCTCGCTCTCTCGGGATGCTCGAAGGGGCGACAGCCCCTTCGAATCTCTTCACCCCCTTCCACGCGGGAAGGGGGCAGGGGGATGGGCCCTTGCCGAAGGACTCTCCCTCCTACATCGTGCCCGAGACGCGCAGGCACTGGCCGGTGATCTTGATGGACACGTCCGAAGCCAGGAAAGCCACCGCGTTGCCGATGTCTTCCGGCGTTGTCGTCTTGCCGGCAGCCAGCAGCGGCTTGACCACCTTCTCGTAATACTCGGGCGGGAAGTCGCTCGCCTTGTGGAAGCCGGTGGCGCCCAGCCCGGGGGCGATGCAGTTTACGTTGATCCCTGCCTCGGCCACCTCGAGCGCCAGGGCCTGGGTCCAGATGACGATGCCGCCCTTGGCCGCGCCGTAGACGCCGCCGGTGCGCATGCCGGCCAGCCCGGCCGTGGACGACATACTGATGATCTTGCCGCTCTTCCGGGATATCATGTGGGGCAGCACGGCTTTGGTGCAGATCATCGTGCCCCGCAGGTTGATGTTCAGGTTGGTGTCCCACTCCGCCTCGGTGGTATCGACGAATGGCTTTGGCTGAGTCCCCACACCGGCATTGTTCACCAGGATATCGATCTTGCCGAACTCCTTCAGGACGCCGTCCACCATGGCGCGCACGTCGTCGGCCTTGGTCACGTCCATCGGGAACGCTTTGGCTTTGCGCCCGAGCGCCCGTACCGCCGCCGCCGTCTGCTCAGCCCCCTCCAGGTTGACGTCGCTTACCGCGACATCGCATCCTTCTTTGGCCAGGACCGTGGCGATGCCCTTGCCGAAGCCGATCTGGCTGCCTGCCCCGGTGATGATGGCGACCTTACCCTGTAGGCCCAGCTCCATGGTGTCCCTCCTTCGCTATCTCGCCGACCGAATGCGTGACGCCCCGGCTCGGGCGGATATGTCCAGGTAGACTATCCTATGCGCCGTGATATTATACCATCCGGCGTCAAGGTCGGGCGGCAGGCGCGCTGACGGCAGAGGGTGCGCCGGCCAATGGGCGGACCAGGAAGAGGTTGGCTGGCCATTCCGGAAGGGTCCCGGACCGTCACGGCCCTTTCCAGGCGCCCCCGCAAAGCGTGAAGATGGAAGGCCATGTTCAGAGCGACT
>Ga0153915_10007545_pt1 | contig 10266 bp, 7 predicted proteins | sample Opewatmetagenome_2_FD_107003 | JGI IMG/M metagenome (GOLD analysis project Ga0153915, IMG submission 107003) | Freshwater wetland microbial communities from Ohio, USA - Open water 3 Core 3 Depth 3 metaG | ecosystem: Environmental > Aquatic > Freshwater > Wetlands | place: USA: Ohio, Lake Erie... | reverse complement strand
GACCTGCTCGAGCGACGCGCGCGGCGCCGAGGCCCGGCTCACCGAGGCCGGCCTGTCACGCCTGCGCGCAGCCGCCCCGACGCACCTCCGGGGGATCGCGGAGTACTTCCTGGCGACGATCGCACCGGAGGACCTGCCCGGCATCGAGCGGGTCATGACCGACGTCGCGCGGTGTGCGAGCGAGGCCACGGCCGGGCCCCGCGGGCGGCCCTCCGCCTGAGGCCCGGCATCCCTACCGGCCATCTCCACGTCGGCACCTCGGGGTTCGCCTACCCCGACTGGCGCCCGCGGCTCTACCCGGCCGGGACGCCGGCCGGGCGCTTCCTCGCCGTGTACGCGGAGCGGCTGTCCGCGGTCGAGCTCAACGCGACGTTCCGGCGGCGGCCCACCGCAAGCGCGATCGCGGGCTGGCTGCGGGCCACCCCTGCGGCCTTCCGGTTCGCGGTCAAGGCCCAGCGCGGCTCGGCCGTCCGGGCGCTCCTCGGATCGCCGCAGGACAGCGTCGCATGGCTGACCGAGCCGCTCGGCGACTTCGGCGACCGGCTCGGCGCGGTGCTCCTCGGGATCCCGAAGGAGGTGCGACGGGACGGCCCCTGGAACGGCGGCATCGCCGGCTCGGGTGACCGCGCCCTCGCGGCGCTGCTCGCCGCGTGGCCTCGCGACCTGCCCCTGGTGGTCGAGTTGCAGGACCCGTCATGGCACGTCGACGAGACCCTGGGTGCGCTGGCCGAGGCCGGCGCGACGCTGTGCGCGACCGACCTGCCGGACGCCGACGAGCCGACCATCCGGCGGACCTCGAGCCGCCTCTACGTGCGCCTGCGGCGCGACGACTACGACGCCGCGGCCCTCGATCGCTGGGCGGCCCGCCTGCGCCCGTTCCTCGACGCCGGCGATGAGGTCTTCGTGTTCTTCCGGCACGATCCCGTCGGCCACGCCGCCGAGCTCGCGGGTGACCTCCGGCGGCGCCTGGGGGGCTGAGCGCCCGCCGTTGCGCAGGACCCTATGGCCGGGGCGCCAGGTGGGGGTGGCCGCGGTCGTGGTCGACGCGGTGGGTGTACTCGGCGGGCCCGAACACCACGAGCACCACGAGTTCCGCAGCGATGTCATGGAACCGGTGCGGCACGTCGGCGGCGACGAAGATGACCGACCCGGTCGAGACGGGTCGATCCTCGTCCCCGATCGTGAGCCGGCCGCTGCCCGAGATCACGTAGTAGACCTCGTCCTCGGTATGCGGGCTCTGGTGGTCGATGCCGCCCGCGGGGAGGACGTAGAGCCCGACCGAGAGGTCGTGGCTCCGGATGATCTCGTGGTACGGCCGGCCGGAGGCGGCCAGGCTCGCCAGCAGGTCCGACAGCGCGAAGGCGTCCACGCGACGGAGGCTAGCACCGGCGTCGGGCTACAGTGCCACCATGTCGCGCGCCCTGGCCGGTCTCGCCGTGGGCCTGCTCCTCACGGCCCTCGTGGCCTGCGGGCCCTCGACGACTCCGCCCCCGAGCGGCGGCTCGACGCCCCCGGGGCCGGGCGCCAGCCCGAGCACCGTCGCGGGCGGATCGGCAGGCCCGTCAGCGACCGCGACCACCGAAGCGCCCTTCGACCCGGCCTCGGTGAAGCTCCGCCTCGAGCAGATCGCGAGGGTTCCCGGCGGGCCCCTCGCGATCGTGGCGCCCCACGACGGCTCGGGCCGCCTGTTCGTCGCCGCCCAGGACGGGCGAGCCTGGGTCGTCCGCGATGGGGCCACCCGCTCCAGTCCCCTCCTCGACCTCCGCTCCCTCGCCAGCACCGGCGGTGAGCGCGGCCTCCTGGGGATCGCGGTCCATCCCGGCTTCCCATCGGACCCGCGGGTGTTCGTCGACTACACCGATCGGGCGGGCGACACCGTGGTTGCCAGCTACCGGGTCGATCCTTCGGACCCCGACCGTCTCGACCCGGGATCGGCCGAGGTCTGGCTGCAGGTCGACCAGCCCTACCCGAACCACAACGGTGGCGCCCTCGCCTTCGGCCCGGATGGCGACCTCTACGTCTCGCTCGGTGACGGCGGCAGCGGTGGCGACCCGCATGGCAACGGCCAGCGGCTGGACACGCTGCTCGGCAAGATCCTGCGGATCGCCATCGACGTCCCGGGCGACGGCGACCCGCGGTACGGCATCCCGACGGGCAACCCGTTCGCCGGACGCCCCGACGCCCGCGGCGAGATCTGGCTGTACGGCCTCCGCAACCCGTGGCGGATGTCGTTCGACCGGGCGTCCGGCGACCTCTGGATCGGCGACGTCGGGCAGGCCGCGTGGGAGGAGGTCGACGTCGCCCGGGCTGGCGTCGGCGGGCTCAACTTCGGCTGGAACCGGATGGAGGGGTCGCACTGCTACCAGCCGGCAACCGGCTGCGATCAGGATGGCCTGGTCCTTCCAGTGGCCGAGTACAGCCATGACGGCGGCGGCTGCGTCGTCATCGGTGGGGTCGTGTACCGGGGCACGGCCTACCCGGGCCTCCGCGGCGGCTACGTCTATTCCGACTTCTGCACCGGGACGATCTGGGCGCTCGATGCCGGGGCGGCGAGCCCAGCTCCAGGGGTAGTCGGCGCGGGCGCCGACCGGATCGCCGCGTTCGGGGAGGACGAGGCCGGCGAGGCCTACGCGGCCAGCCTCGACGGCACGATCTTCCGGGTGGTCGCCGGGGCGCGATGACCCAGGTCAGGAGGTGGCGGTCTCGCTCGAGCCGGCAGCCGGCACTCGCGCCGCCGGCGGCAGTGGCCGGACTGGCCGCAGGTACAGGCCGAGGACGACGACCAGGTACGCGACGTGGACCACGAGCGTCGTGACCTCGGGCGTCGAGGTGTAGCCGAAGACGGCGCGCAGGAACTGGCCGATGCCCTCCTCGTGCGGCAGGACCGCCGAGAGGTCGAAGGCCTGCTGGCCGCCGAACGGGATCACCCCGATCTCGACCAGCTCGTGGACGGCCCGGGACACGAGCCCCGCCGCCAGGAACACCAGGCCGATGCCGGTCCACCGGAAGAAGGCCCGCAGGTCGACTCGCCGGCTGCCGGTGTAGAACAGCCAGCCGATCAGCACCGCGCCCCCGAGCCCCGCGAGGGCTCCGAGGAGCAGGCTCGTGGCGGCCGGCCCGACCGCGGTCGCCTGGCTGACGAGGAAGAGCGACGTCTCGAGGCCCTCGCGGATGACGGCGCTGAACGCCAGGACCGCCAGGCCGAGGGCCGTGCCCTCGCCGAGGGCCCGATCGATACGGGCATGGAGCTCGCCCCGGAGGCCGGCCGACTGGCGCCGCATCCAGAACAGCATCCAGGTCACGACGACCGCTGCGATCAGGAACGTCGTCGCCTCGAACAGCTGCTCGTAGGGCTCCTCGAACGCCCCGACCGTCCGGAAGATCACGACGCCGGCGACGAGGCTCGTGACCGCCGCCAGGCCTGCGCCGAGCCAGACCTTCGGGGCCTGCGCAGCGTTGCCGGTCCGCGCGAGATAGGCGAGGACGATGGCCACCACGAGGGCGGCTTCGACCCCCTCGCGGAGGCCGGTCAGCAGGCCGGCGGTCAGGGCTCCGACGTCCACGTCGATCTCCGTTGCGGTTGGTCTGGGGTCCCGGAACGGCCGAAATCCTAGCGGCGCGCTGGGGTATGGTCAACCACGCTTGAGTCGCACGGTCAGGCGCACCTGACCCGGGGCCCGAGGGTCCGCTCAGACGGCGAGCGGGTCGACCTTCTCGGGATCGATGCCGAGATCGGCGACGGCCTTCGCTGCCGCCTTCGGGGTGATCGCGCCCGTGCCGGCAAGGGCCGCCATCGCGGCCGCGGCGATCGACGGCCCGTCGACCTCGAAGAACGACCGCAGCGACTCGCGGGTGTCGCTCCGACCGAAGCCGTCGGTGCCGAGCGTCACGAACGGGGCCGGGATCCACGGGGCGACGAGCTGCGGGACGGCCTTCATCCAGTCGGTGGCCGCAACGACCGGCCCGCCGTCCGGGCCGAGGACCGTCGCGACGTACGGGACCCGCGCCTTCGTCACGGGATGGAGGCGATTCCATCGGTCGACCTGGAGGGCGTCCCGTCGCAGGAGCGGGAACGACGGCGCCGAGTAGACCTCGGCCGAGACGCCGAACCGCTCCGCCAGGAGCGTGCGCGCCTCGATGGCCTGGAGGAGGATCGAGCCGGAGCCGACGAGCCGGGCCCGCGGCGCCTTGGCCGGGAGGTCCGGCGGGCCGGCGAAGCGGTAGATCCCCCGCAGCAGGCCCTCGTCGACGCCCTCGGGCTTCGGCGCCTGGGCGTAGTTCTCGTTGTAGACCGTGACGTAGTAGAAGACGTCCTCGCCCGCGACGTACATCCGCTCGATCCCGTCGCGGATGACAGCCGCCAGCTCGTAGGCGAAGGCCGGGTCGTACTGCCGCAGGCTCGGGATCGTCGAGGCCAGGACGTGGCTGTGGCCGTCGTCGTGCTGGAGGCCCTCGCCATGCAGGGTGGTCCGGCCGGCCGTCGCGCCGATGAGGAACCCGCGGGCCCGGGCGTCGCCGGCCGCCCAGAACTGGTCGCCGGTCCGCTGGAAGCCGAACATCGAGTAGAAGATGTAGAACGGGATCACGGGGAAGCCGTGGGTCGCGTAGGACGTCGCCGCGGCCTGGAAGCTCGCCGCCGAGCCGGATTCGGTGATCCCCTCCTCCAGGACCTGGCCGTTGATCGCCTCGCGGTACTTCATGACGAGCTCGCTGTCGACGGGCTCGTAGCGCTGGCCGAGGGCGGAGTAGATGCCGACCTCGTTGAACAGCGGGTCCATGCCGAACGTCCGGGCCTCGTCCGGTATGATCGGCACGATCCGCGGTCCCAGGTCCGGGTCGCGGATGAGGTTGCGGAGCATCCGCGTCAGGGCCATCGTCGTCGAGACCGGCGTCGGGCTGCCGGCCGCGAACTCGGCATCGAAGGTCGCCTTCGGCCGCGGCAGCGGGGCCGCGGTGACGACCCGCTTCGGGAGCGGGCCACCGAGCGCGCGGCGCCGCTCGATGAGGTACTGGACCTCCTCCGAGTCGGGGCCGGGGTGGTAGTACGGCGCCTCGTGGAGCTGCGAATCGGGGATCGGCAGCTCGAGCCGGTCGCGGAAGATCCGGAGCTCGGCCTCGGTGAGCTTCTTGGCCTGGTGGGTGATGTTGCGGGCCTCGACGCCTGGGCCGAGGGTCCAGCCCTTGACGGTCTTGGCCAGGATCACCGTCGGCGCCCCGCGGTACTCCGTGGCGGCCTTGTAGGCGGCGTAGACCTTGCGGTAGTCGTGGCCGCCGCGGCGCAGCTTGGAGAGCTCGTCGTCGGTCAGGTGCTCGACCATCCGGCGGAGCCGCGGGTCAGGCCCGAAGAAGTGCTCCCGGATGTAGGCCCCGCCCGCGACGGAGAACTTCTGGAACTCGCCGTCGACGGTCGTGTTCATCCTTTCGACCAGGACGCCGTCGACGTCGCGGGCCAGGAGCTCGTCCCATTCGCGGCCCCAGATGACCTTGAGGACGTTCCAGCCCGAGCCCCGGAAGACGGCCTCGAGCTCCTGGATGATCTTGCCGTTGCCACGGACCGGCCCGTCGAGGCGCTGGAGGTTGCAGTTGACGACGAACGTCAGGTTGTCGAGGCCCTCGCGGGCCGCCACGTGGAGCGCACCGAGGGCCTCGGGCTCATCGGTCTCGCCGTCGCCGAGGAAGGCCCACACCCGCGACCCCGAGGTGTCCAGGAGGCCGCGGTTCTGGAGGTACCGGTTGTAGCGGGCCTGGTAGATCGCGCTGACCGGCCCGAGGCCCATCGAGACCGTCGGGAACTCCCAGAACCCGGGCATGAGCCTCGGGTGGGGATAGGAGCTCAGCCCGTGCTGCGGCGGCGACTCGCGGCGGAAGTGGTCGAGCTGGTCCTCGGTGATCCGGCCCTCGAGGAACGCCCTCGCGTAGATGCCGGGCGCGGCGTGGCCCTGGTAGAAGACCTGGTCACCGGCCGCGCCGCCCTCGCGACCCTTGAAGAACCAGTTGAAGCCGACCTCGTACAGGCTGGCCGCGGAGGCGTATGTCGCGAGGTGGCCGCCGAGACCCGGGAAGCGGTTGTTGGCCCGCAGGACCATCGCGACCGCGTTCCAGCGGATGAGTCGCCGGATGCGCCGCTCCAGCTGCTCGTCGCCCGGGAACGTCGGCTCCTGCTCGGGGCTGATGGTGTTGATGTAGCGGGTGTTCGTCAGCGGCGGCAGGCCGACCTGGCGCTGGCGAGCCCGCTTGAGGAGCTTGAAGAGCAGGAAGCGGGCCCGGGTCTCGCCCTCCTGGTCGACGACGTCGTCGAGGGAGTGGATCCAGTCGTCGGTCTCGGCCGAATCGATGTCGGGCAGCTGGTGCTTGAACTCGTCGAGGTACATCGAGCCGCGGGGCGCTCCTGTGGGGAGGCCAAGCGTAGCCCATGCCGCCGCAGGCCGGCCGTCGCGGGCCGGGTGCGGATCGGGAGCGGGCCGGTTGCGGCGGGCGCCGTGTCGCGACGCGGCGCGGTATCGTCGGAACGATGGCGAGCTATGACCCGACCACGGCCCTCATCGTCGTCGATGTCCAGAACGACTTCGCCGACCCCGCGGGCTCGCTCGCGGTCAAGGGCGGCGAGCTCGTCGTCGAGCGTTGCACGGACGAGGTGCGGCGGGCCGCGGCCGCGGGTGCCCTCGTGGTCTATACCCAGGACTGGCACCCCGAGTCGACCCCGCACTTCGCCAAGGACGGCGGCACCTGGCCGGTCCACTGCGTCGCCGGGACGTGGGGTGCGGCGCTCCATCCGGGACTCGCGGTCCTCGGCCCCTCGGTCCGAAAGGGCGCCAACGGCGAGGACGGCTATTCGGGCTTCACGATGCGCGACCCGGCGACCGGTGAGACGACTCCCACCCCGCTCGAGGGCCTCCTCAGGGGGCACCGCATCGAGAAGGTCGTCGTGGTCGGACTGGCCACTGACTACTGCGTCAGTGCGACCGCGGTGGATGCGGCGCGACTCGGATTCGAGACCGAGGTGCTCCAGGACGCGATCGCAGCGGTGGATCTCCAGCCGGGTGATGGCGACCGGGCGCGAGCGGCGATGGCCGCTGCCGGCTGTGTTCTCGGGTACTGCGTCGGGCCGTTGCCCTGATCTCGGCGGCGGGCCGGATCGTGGCGTGATCGTGGCGCGTCCTGGCACCGCAACATCACCGAGGCGCTGTTGCACCACCGCGTGGCGAGGACCAAGATCTCCCATCTCGGGCGCCCTCGCTGCGGCGGGGACCCAGATGACGTCCCGCCCATCGGGAAGGAGGACCCATGCGCAGGATCCTTGCGCTGCTTTCGGCATTGCTCCTCGTCGGCGCCACGGGCGGCGCGGTTGTCGCCGCCGGCTCCGACAAGGCCGTCGTCTTCGATGCCAGCCGAGCCGTCGTCTACCAGCTTGGCGGGGCAGCGCTCGCCCACGGTGGCGGCGCGTCCGCCACGGCGCTGGCCAGGCAGTGGCTGCTGGCGCACGGCCGGGACGCCGGGACCGTGGCGTCACTCAGGGTCGACGCCCAGTTCGCGTCCCACGGCATCACCCACGTGACCTTCCGCCAGGAAGTCGGTGGGCTGCGAATTGCCGGCGCCTACGCCAAGGTGGCGCTGAACGCCCAGGGCGACCTCATCCACGTCATCGACAACCTCGCCAGGGTCCCGGCCTCGGTCGCGGGCGCCCAGGTCGGCGCCGCGGCGGCGTTGTCCGCCGCGCTCGCGAAGAACCTCCCGACCGTGACCGATCGACCCGGCGTGCTCCGCCGCGACGGGGCAACCGTGCGATTCCAGAAGACCGCGTCCTTCCGGGCCAATCCCACCGCCGAGCGGGTGCTGCTCGCCCGGGAGAGCGGACGGCTCGAGCAGGCCTTCCTGGTCACAACCTGGACCCGGAAGGGCAACCTGCTCCATCGCACGCTCGTGGATCGGTCCGGCGGCGTCGTCGCGACCGAGCTCCGGACGGCCAACGACAGCTACAACGTCTACGCGGAGGATCCCGACAAGGGCGCCCAGCAGGTCATCGCCGGGCCCAGCGGCGGCAACGCCGAGTCACCGGCCGGCTGGCTGACCGGATCCCAGACGACCGTCAACATCGGCGGCAACAACGTCCATGCCTATCTCGATCGCGACGCGAACAACAAGCCGGACGCGGGCGGCAGCGCGGTCAGCGACGGCAACTTCCTGGCCGTCTCGAACCTGGCCGCCGCTCCGACCACCAGTGCCAACCAGGCGGTCGCGGTCCAGAACCTGTTCTTCCTCAACAACGTCGTTCACGACGCCCTGTACGCCCACGGGTTCACCGAGGCCTCCGGGAACTTCCAGGAGGACAACTTCGGCTCGGGCGGCAAGGCGAGCGACTCGGTGAACGCCGAGGCGCAGGACGGCTCCGGCACCGACAACGCGAACTTCGCGACGCCGCCGGACGGCCAGAACCCGACGATGCAGATGTACCTCTGGACCCCGCCCGGTGGCACCGATCAGGTCATCGTCGGCTCGAGCTCCTACACGGCGGTCGCCGCCGCGTTCGGGCCGGCCCTGGACACGACCGGCGTGACCGGCGCGCTGTCCGAGGTCGACGACGGCGTCGCTCCGGTGACTGACGCCTGCACCTCCCTGCCCGGGAAGAGCCTGGCCGACAAGATCGCCATCGTCGATCGGGGCACCTGCACGTTCGTGACGAAGGTCAAGAACGCACAGGCCGCTGGTGCGATCGGCGTCATCGTCGTGAACAATGCCGCCGGCGCGGCGATCACGATGGGCGGCGATGGCGGTGGCTTCAAGATCTCGGCCGACATGGTCACCCAGGCGGATGGCGCCGCCATCCGCGCCCAAGTGCCGCAGACGGCCACCCTGCGCCGCAATCCCGTCCAGCCACCCCAGATCGACGCCGACATCGACAGCGACGTCGTCTACCACGAGTACGGCCACGGCCTGACGTGGCGGCTCATCGGCGCCATGAGTGGCCCGATGTCGGGCGCTATCGGCGAGGGCGCCAGCGACACGCTGGCGATGTTCCTCAACGGTGATGACCGGCTCGGCGAGTACTCGGCCTCCGACCCGGACGGGATCCGGAGCGCGCCGTATGCCAGCCTGACGAAGACCTACGCCGACATGACCGGCGCCGAGGTCCACGCCGACGGCGAGGTCTACGGCGGCATCGGGTGGCGGCTTCTGCAGAACTACCTCGGCGCCGGCAAGACCGCCGACGACGTCCTCGACAGCTGGGTCCAGGGGATGATGTTCACCCCGTCCGGGCCCGCCATGGAGGACATGCGTGACGGGATGCTCATGGCGGCGCCGTCGAGCGAGGACTGCCTGATCTGGGAGGCCTTCGCACACTTCGGCGTCGGCGTCGGCGCTTCCGGCGAGGTTGGCCCGCACCGGGCCATCGTCGTCACCGAGTCGTTCGACGTGCCGGCCTTCTGCCCATGAGCCGCCGCAGCCAGCTCTGATAGCGACGACGGTGCCCGGGTCCCCGACCCGGGCACCGTTCTACGTCGCGTGGAATCCCGGCTACAGTCGAGACATGTCCCTGGCCTCGGAGGCTCGTCGCTGACCGTGCGACTCCATCTCGTCGACGCGACCTACGAACTGTTCCGAGCCCACTACGCTCCACGCCCGCCGGTCCTCGGCCGCGACGGGCTGGTCCTGTCCGGCGTGTCAGGGGTCGTCGAGCAGCTGCTGTTCCTGCTGCGCGAGGAGGGCGCGACCCACGTCGGCTGCGCGACCGACCACGTGATCGAGTCCTTCCGGAACGACCTCTGGCCCGGCTACAAGTCGTCGGCCGGCATGCCGCGCGAGCTGCTCGCCCAGTTCCCGATCGTCGAGGACGCCATCCGGGCCCTCGGCCTGGTGGTCTGGCCGATGGTCGAGTTCGAGGCCGACGACGCGATCGCGGCGGCCTGCACCCGCTTCGGCGCCGACGGCCGGGTGGAGCAGGTCCTGGTCTGCACGCCCGACAAGGACATGGCCCAGCTCGTCGACGACGCCCGGGTCGTCCTCCTCGACCGGCGCCGGAGGATCGTCTACGACGAGGCCGCGGTGCTCGGGAAGTGGGGCGTCCGACCGGCCTCCATCCCGGACTGGCTGGCCCTCGTCGGCGACGCCGCCGACGGCTTCCCCGGCCTGCCCGGTTGGGGCGCCAAGTCGGCCGCCGCGGTCCTGCTCCGGTACGGCTCGCTCGCGGGCATCCCGGCGCAGGCCGGCGCCTGGCAGGTCCCGAGCCTCCGCGGTGGCCCAGTCCTCGCGGCGACACTCCGGGAGCAG
>Ga0153915_10007544_pt1 | contig 10266 bp, 8 predicted proteins | sample Opewatmetagenome_2_FD_107003 | JGI IMG/M metagenome (GOLD analysis project Ga0153915, IMG submission 107003) | Freshwater wetland microbial communities from Ohio, USA - Open water 3 Core 3 Depth 3 metaG | ecosystem: Environmental > Aquatic > Freshwater > Wetlands | place: USA: Ohio, Lake Erie... | reverse complement strand
GCCCGTCGTGACGCGCGTGCGCGCTCACCTCCTGCAAGCACAGGACATCCGCGCGAAGCACGACGAGCTGCGGGCGCAGCACCGCGATGCGCTCGTCGAGGGGCACGGCCCCCTGGCGTGGCTCGTCGAGGTTCTCGAGGTTGAACGTGGCGACGCGGATCCTCATCGGGTCACAGGTAGAACGTCTTTGCACGCGCGGTGCCAGGACCGGTATGATGAGCACGGTGCGGCCCTGGTTGCTCGTGGGTAGCTCGATCGTCGCGGCGGGGACGCTCGCGCTGGCCGGGTGCGGCCGGGTCGGCTTCGACGGAATCGATCGGTTCGAGGGGGGAGGCGATGACAACGGCAGCGGCAGCGGCAGCGGGAGCGGCGGCGGTGGCAACAACTCGGTCCAGGTGGCCAGCGGGACCGCGAACGCGAAGCTCCTGACGGTGACGTTGCCGGGACCGATGACCGCGGGCGATTTCGTCGTCATCGCGCTGACGTGCACGGCCTGCGATTCGACGGTCACGCCGGTCGTCAAGGACAGCGGTGGAGACGCGCTGGCGCAGGCGATCGCGATCGAGAACACGAGCGTTTCGATCAGCTCGTCGATCTTCTTCGCCGCAAACACCGCCGCAGACACGGGCCCGTCATCGGTCACGGTCGACTACAGCGCCATGACCGCCACACCGTCGTTGATGATGGTCGTGGTGGAGTACTCGGGGCTGGCGCCGTCCGCGACCCTGCGCGGCTCGAAGTCGAGCGCGAGCACGAACTATCCCACGCTATCGTCGGGGGCGTTCCCCGTCACGTCCGGGGACCTGATGTTCGGTGTCGTCACCTGGTACAACTGCGGCGGCAACTCGATCGCCGCGTCTGCCGGCTTCACGCTGGTGAGGCCGGCCACCTGCAACACGAGCGTCGCGCTGGCGGCCGAATACCAGCTGGTGACCTCCACGGGCTCGCTGGCCGCGAAGTTCACCGACAGCACCGACGATTGGTACGCGGCGGTCGGCGCGGCCTTTCACTAGTCCGTCGCCTCCGCAGGCGATGCGGCGGATGGTGCCGACGCCGACACCTGCCTCGATGACAAGATGGCCTGTGTCACGGGCACACTGGCGTGCTCGGTCACTCGTGGCGGAGCGCGTCGATCGGGTTGAGCCGCGCGGCCTTGCGCGCCGGGAAGAAGCCGAAGATCACCCCGACGGCCGCCGAGAAGGCGAACGGCACCGCGATCAGCAACACGTCGATCTCGAGCGGGATCTTCAGCTTGGTCGTGATCGCGTACGAGCCCGCGAGCCCGAGCAGGATGCCGGCGAGCCCGCCGATCGCCGACAGCACGACCGACTCGATCAGGAACTGCGCGAGCACGTCGCGGCCGAGCGCGCCGATCGCGAGCCGGATCCCGATCTCGCGCGTTCGCTCGCTGACGGCCACGAGCATGATGTTCATGATCCCGATCCCGCCGACGAGCAGGCTGATCGCGGCGATCGCGGCGAGCAGCGAGGTCAGCACGCCGGTGATCGAACCGACCATCGCGGCGATCTCCTTCATGTCGCGCACGGTGAAGTCGGCATCCTCGCCGACATGCAGGTGGCGACGCACGCGCATCATCGCGTCGATGTCGGCGCGAATCCGTCCCGATTCGGCCTCGGTGCGTGCCGACACGAAGATCACCTCGACGTCGTGCGTGCCGCTGATCCGGCGCTGGTGGGTCGCGAGCGGGACCACAATCAGGTCGTCCTGATCCTGGCCGAAGCTGGACGAGCCCTTCGGCAACAGGACGCCGATCACGCGCAGCGAGATGTTGCCGGTCCGGATCGTCGCGCCGATCGGATCGATGCCGCCGAACAGCGCGTGGCGGACGGTCTCGCCGAGCACGCACACCGGTGCTCCGGTGCGCAGCTCGGCGTCGTTGAACGGCCGGCCGCTGCCGATCTTCCAGGACATCACCGTGAAGTAGTCGGCGGTCGAGCCGATGACGTTCGTCCGCCGACTCTCGCTCGCGTACACCGCCACCAGGCTCCGCGTGACGCTCGGCGCGACCCCGGCCACGCCGCTGACCTCGCGCTGGATCGCGCGCGCGTCACGCTCGTCGAACGGCGGCGCCTCCGTGCGCCGGCCCGGGCCACCGCTGCCCGGTGCGCCCGGCACCACGAACAACAGATTCTGGCCGAGCCCCGACAGATCGCTGCCGACCCGCGCCGACGCGCCGCGACCGAGCGCGATCATCGCGATCACGGCGGCGACGCCGATCAGGATGCCGAGCATCGTCAGGGTCGATCGCATCGGGTTGCGCCGGAGCTGGCGCAACGTCTCGTGGATCGCGTTCGAGACGATCATGCCGCCGCTCCGAGTGGGGTCTGCCGCGCATCGCCGACGATCCGGCCGTCGAGGAAGCGCACCACGCGAGCTGCATACAGCGCCATGTCGGCCTCGTGGGTGACCATCACGATCGTGATGCCGTGGTCGCGGTTGAGGCTGGCCAGCACCTCCATGATCTCGCGGGACCGCGCGGTATCGACGTTGCCCGTCGGTTCGTCGGCGAGCAGCACCGCGGGATCGGTCACCAGCGCGCGTGCGATCGCGACGCGCTGCTGCTGGCCGCCCGACAGCTGCGCGGGCGAGTGGTGCTCGCGCCCGGCGAGCCCGACCTGCGCGAGCGCCGCCATCGCGCGCTCGCGGCGGAGCCGCCTGCGGACGCCGCGATACATCAGCGGCAGCTCGACGTTCTCGACCGCCGATGTCCGCGGCAGCAGGTTGAAGCCCTGGAACACGAAGCCGAGGAAGCCGCGGCGCAGGCGCGCGCGCTGATCGTTGTCGAAGTGCGACGTCGGCACGTCGAGAAACAGGTACTCGCCGCGGGTCGGTACGTCGAGGCAGCCCAGGATGTTGAGGCAGGTCGACTTGCCCGAGCCGCTCGGCCCCATGAGCGCGACGAACTCGCCGGTGTCGATGTCGAGATCGATCTCGCGCAGCGCGGCGATCTCGCTCTCGCCTTCGCCGTAGAGCTTCGAGACCTGACGCATCGACATCAGCATGGTCACCTCGTGTTGGCGATCACGAGCTCGTCCGGAGCGACGTGCTCCGACCGGATCGCGGCCTGGGTCTCGTTCTCGCCGACGATGGTGACCGGCACCGCGAACGGAATGCCCGCGCGCAGGACCCACACGTGCGGGCCCGGCGGCGCCTTCATGTTCGGCGGCGTGAACCGCAGCGCCTGGCTCGCGACCAGCAGCTCGTCGTGGAGCTGCTCGACGATGATCTCCGCGGTCGCCGTCATGCCCGGGCGCAGCGCGAGATCGCGGTTATCGACCGCGAGCTCCGCTTCGTAGCTCACGACGCGATCGACCACGCGCGAGGCGTTGTGAACCGTCGTGACCGTCGCGTCGAAGCGGCGGTCGGCGTACGCCGCCACCACGAACTTCGCGTTCTGGCCCTCGCGGACCTTGCCGATGTCGGCCTCGTCGACGTCGACGGAGAGCTCGAGCTCGTGCAGATCCTCGGCGATCTGGAACAGCACCGGCGTCTGGAACGCGGCCACCACCGTCTGGCCCACCTCGATGGTGTGCGACAGCACGATCCCGTCGATCGGTGAGCGGATCTCGGTCTTGGTCAGGTTGGTCTCGGCGACGTGCTCGGTCGCGGTCGCCTGGCGCAAGTTGGCGGCCGCCAGGCTCACGGCGGCCTCGGCACGCTCGGCCGCGGCGATCGCGCTCTCGAGCTCCTGCTCCGACACCACGCCACGCGCGTGCAGCTCGGTGTCGCGCACGCGCACCTGCGCGGTCTCGCGCTGGGTCGCGCGGGCCTGGCGCAGCTGTGCGGCCGCCTGCTGGCGGGCCGCGCGCGCCTGTTCGAGCTGCGCGCCGAGGATCTCCGGATCGATCTCGAGGAGGGGCTGGCCCTTGACGACCCGCGCGTTGTCGGCGACGAGGAGCTTCTTGATCCGCCCCGAGACCTCGCTACCGACCGTGACGACGGTTCGCGCCTCGAGCGTGCCGGTCGCGGTCACCGACACGGTCAGCCCACCCCGAGCGAGAGGCGCCGTCTGATAGGCGACCGGCGCCTTCGTGCCTCGCTGGCGCCACCAGCCGACCGCCGCGACGACCGCACCAACGATCGCGATGATCACGAGCACGCGGGGCGCGATCCGCCGCAGCCGGCCAAACCGGCCCTTCTTGACGATGGCGCTCAGGTCCGCCGCCGCCGTGGCTATCGGTTGCATGCCTCGAGATTTTGCAAGTGCCGTTCCCCTCACGGCTTCGCGCCACGGCCCCGCTTCCCGCACGAGTTGCGCCGCCGCCGCGAACCGTGCGGCGTTTGCGGCGATCGAGCAGCTCGTGGATCAGCGAGCAAGTACGCCGAGGAAGTACGGCCAGATCACGAGCGCGAGCAAGGCCTTCCAGAGGCCGAGCTGTGCGAACCCGATCGTGAACAGCCAGCCCCCAAACCACAGCATCCCGGCTGTCGGTGTGGAGAGCGCGATCGATCTGGGACGTCGATCCGTGTCGGCGTCGCGCGTGGATTGCGGCAGGACCGCGGTGTCGACACTCATGCCGATCGATGAAGCAAGGACGAGACCATTCCGTGACATCTGCGCCGCCGATGCTGCCGATCGCAGAACCTTCGCGCGATCGCGCAAGGTCGTCGCCGACCTTGCGGCCGAGTAAGTGTTTCCCTGAGGCGGTTTCACGATCTCGGCCTGGCGAGCCTTCGAGAGCTTGGCGAGGCTCGACGGCTCCTGCATGATCGAGAGCGCATGGATGTAACTCTCGAGTTCGACGCGACGCTGCAGGGCCTGCTCGACGCGTCGAGCGACATGGTCGTCCTCGCGACCGTGGATGGCGCGATCCTGAGCGGGACCGCCGCGGCGCGACAGAGGTTCGGCTACACCAGCGAGGAGCTGCCCGGCCTCACGTGGCGCGACCTGACCGTGGACGACAACCGGCTGCGAGCGGCCTTGGCCGAGCGAGGTCGCGCACACGGCGAGAAGATCACGGTGGTCCTCGCCTGTAAGGGTGGAGAACGCTTCGAGGCGGAGCTGACGAGCTCCGAGCTCCGGTCGCCGTCCGGCGTGCCGCGGGTGTGGACGATCATCCACGATCTGTCCGAGCGCCAGCAAGTGGACGACACGACGCGGGCCCTGCGCGAGAGCGAAGAGACCTTTCGCGCGCTCGCGGAGGCCAGCTTCGAGGGCATCTTCTTGCAACGCGAGGGGCGGATCCTGCTCGCGAACGCCGCGGTGGAGCGGATGCACGGCTTGCCGCGCGGCGGGCTCATCGGCGTTCACATCCTCGACTGCGTCGCCCCCGAGGCTCGCGACGACATCAAGCAACGTGTCGCGACGCTCTCCGAGGAGCCCTACGAGACGATCGGGGTCCGTGCCGACGGCACGCGCTTCTTCGCCGAGGTCCAGGCGCGAACCGGCCCGGTGAACTTCCGCGGCCAGCCGACGCGCGTCGTCGCGGTGCGCGACATCACCGCACGCAAGCAGCTCGAAGCGAAGCTGGCGCTCGCCGATCGGATGGCGTCGCTCGGCACGCTCGCGGCCGGCGTCGCGCACGAGATCAACAACCCGCTGTTGGCCCTGATGCTGTGCATCGATCTCGCGCACAAGGAGCTCGCTCGCGGTCGAGATGGAATGATCGCACACACTTCCGAGCTGCTCGAGGATGCGGCGGAGAGCGCGGGTCGGGTCCAGCGCATCGTCAAGGACCTCCGCGCGCTCGCGCGGTCCGAGGACGAGCCCACCGCGAAGCTCGACCTCGCGGAGGTGATCGCGTACGCGCACAGCATCGCGAGCTACCAGATCCGCCACCACGCGCGCGTCGAGGTTCGCGTCGCGCAACTCGGCCCGATCTACGGCGACCGTGCACGGCTCGAGCAGGTGGTGGTGAACCTCCTCGTGAACGCGGCGCAGGCGATCCCGAACGATAGCGCGGAGCACCGCATCGACATCGACGTGCGCGAGCACGGGGCTGACCGTTTCGCGATCGAGGTCCGCGATACCGGCGTCGGAATCGCGCCAGAGCTTCGCGCACGCATCTTCGATCCGTTTGTCACGACCAAGCCGGTCGGCGAGGGGACAGGTCTCGGGCTTTCGATCTGCCATACCATCGTGACCGCGCTCGGCGGGACGATCGACGTCGACAGCGAGGTCGGCAAGGGCACGACCTTCCGGATCGTGCTCCCCCGCGGAACCCCGCCCACCCAGGCGGTGGCCGTGACCCCGGCGGCGCCGGACGCGAGCACGGTCCGGCGTGGGCGCATCCTGGTGATCGACGACGAACGCCATATCCGCGAGACGATCGTCCAGGCCCTCGACGAGCACGACGCCACCGCGGTCGCCGACGCGCCCACGGCACTCGCGCTCCTGGATCGCGGCGAGACGTTCGACGTCATCCTCTGCGACCTGATGATGCCCGGCATGTCGGGCGCCGACTTCTACGACGCCGTCGAGCGCCGCTGGCCTGCGCTCCTGGATCGCATCCTGGTCGTCACGGGCGGCGCGGTGACGCCGCGGTCGAAGGAGGTCCTCGCGCGCGCGGTCAACCCGCCGCTCCAGAAACCCTTCCGCGCCACGGTGCTCGACGCCCGGATCGCCGCGCTCTTGCGGTAGTGCCGAGGCCACGATGTCGAATCGGTGCTCGGTGCAACGTCATCTCGTGTCGACGCGGCTGCCGTCTCGCACCAGCTCGCCGGGGTGAACGATCACCGTGTCGCCAGCGACAAGGCCGTCCAGGACTTCGGCCTGCATCGGGTTTCGCTTGCCGACCTTGACCGTGCGCAACGCGGCCTTGCCGTTCGTCACGACGAAGGTCGCCCAGCCGTCGCCGTGCCGGAACAGCGCGCTCGCAGGAACCTGGCGCACGTTCGGATCGTCGGACAGCATGAAGCGGACATCGACCGCGTAGCCGTCTCCGATCGGCATGTCCGCGGGGCGATCGAAGTCGACCAGCACGTTCACGCGCTGCTCCTCGACCCCGAGCGGTGACAGGTGGGTGAATGCCGCCGGCTCGACGCGGCGCACGCGGCCGGACAGCTCCTTGCCCGCTCCCCACTCGCTGACGAGGACAGGCACGCCTCGGCGCAGCGGGGCTGCATCGCGGGTGAGCACGTCCGCGACGATCTCGAGCGCGGACAGATCACCGATCTCGAGCAGCGGCGTCCCCTGGACGACGGCTCCCTCGCTCTCGCGGTCGACGCGGAGCACCTGGCCTGCGATCGGAGATGTGACCGCGAATGCATCCTGTTCCTTGCGGCCCGGCTGCAGTCGCTGGAGGGCAGCCTTGGCGCTCTCGATCTCGTGACCGGCGACCTGGAGCGCGGACCGAGAGGCCTGCAGCGCTGACTCGCCCGATCGGACCTCGAACTGCGAGAGCTCGAGCTGCTGACCGGTCACGGCGCCCTTCTTGGCGAGAGTCTGGGTGCGCTCGAGCTCTGACCGTGCGAGATCGAGCGACGTGCGCGCCCGCTCGACGTTCGCCTGCGCCTGGTTGCGTGCATCCTCGGCGGCGCGCACACGCGCCTCGGCAACCGCCTTGGACTGCGGATCGAGCAGCGGCGAGAGCATCGGCTGGATGCGCGCCAGCTCGGCACCCTCCGCGACCGGGTCGCCGGCGTGCAGCTCGATGCGCGAGCTGATCCCCCCGATCGGGGCGAGGACGGCGTAGCGCTCGCGCACCCGGACCTTGCCTTCCGCGTCGAGCGAGACCACGAGCCTTCCAGTCGTCACCTGCGCCACGTCGACCAGCGCTGGTCGCGGCCGGTACGCGTAGATCACCGTCGCGACGACTGCGGCCAGCGCGAGGACAAGAGCAATTCTCAAAAACCAACGCCGCATGGCACTCCCTTCAATCCGCCGCCTTGAGCACGGCGACGAGATCCATTCGTTTCACGCCGCGAGCGACCCACAGCGCGCCGACCAGCCCGGCTGCGAACACCGCGAGCCCACCGGTCGCGTAACTCGAAGCCGAGACCGCGGCCGGCAACCGGTACAGCTCGACATCCACCATCGACAACATCAGCGACACGAGCCAACCGCCGAGCGGCAGGCCGAGGGGGATCCCGATGACGAGCTGCACGATCTGGTGCGCCATCAGACCCCGGACGACCTCGCCGCGCGTGAACCCGAGGATCCGCAACGTCGCGAGCTCGCGGGCCCTCGACACGAACGCGATGCGGGCGTTGTTGAACACGACGGCCACGGCGATCGCCAGCGCGAACACCGCGAGGATGAACTGGAACGTGCGGAACACCTCCGCGATCTGCCGGCGAAACGTGTCGCGCTCGACCTCGGGGCGGACGAAGGCGGTGACCGCCGGAAACCGCGCCAGCTCGGTCCACAGTGCGTCGATCTCGCGCCGGTCGACCGACAGCATGACCTCGGACACGAGGCGCGGCTCGCCGGTCTCGCGGATGAACGCGGGCTCGCGCGCGTAGATGTAGAGGCCGAAGAAGTCGTCGATCACGGCGGTCACCCAGAGCGTTCGCCGCGTGCGGCCGCCTTCGAGGATCTCGACGTCGACCTGCTGGCCCGGTGCGACGTCGAGCAAGTCTGCAAGCGTCCGCGACAGCGCGACGCCCGAGCGCGGCAACGCCAGCTCGCGTCCGTCGGGGTCGAGATTGCGCCGCAACGTCGAACCGTCAGGCACGACGACCAGCGCGGACTCGCGAGTGCGGTGCTCGGCGCGAATTCTCACCGGGGCCACGCGCTGTCCCTCGGCGGCGAGCACGCCCGGCAGGCCGCCGAGCGAGGTCACGACCTCGGGAGACACCGGGCGCGCGAATCCGACCGCGACATCCTCGCGCTGGATGTCCTCGAACTGGCGGTGGAGCAGGACGTCGATCGAATCGATCGCACCGTAGGCGGCCACGAGGATCGACGTCGCGAGCGCGATTCCCAGCGCCGACAGCAAGAGCCGAACCGGTTGGCGTTCGAGGTCGCGCATCACCATCCGTGCGGATGCCGGGAGCAGGCGATGGATGCCGAGACGCTCGATGATGGTCGGACGGAAGGTGCGTGGCGCTTCGGGACGCATCGCCTCCGCGGGCGCCAGGCGAATCGCGCGGTACACCGCGCCGAGCGCGCCCACCGCGGCAGCCACCAGCGTGATCAGCGCGCCCGTGAGCACCAGGTCGACGTCCAGGTGGAGCGTGAGGGTGGGGAATCGGAAGTATCCGGAATACATGCCGAGGAACACCTTGCCGGTCCATGCGCCGAGCCCGATCCCGACGACGACACCGGGGACGACCATCGCGAGGGCGAGCTGGAGGTAATGAAGCCCGATCTCGCGGTTGAAGTAGCCGAGCGCCTTGAGCGCGGCGATCTGCTGGCGCTGCGTCTGGACCAGTCGCGACAGCACCACACCGAGCAGAAACGCGGCGACCCCGAGGAACACGGGCGGTAGCAAGCTGGCCGAGCCGCGTAGCTGGTCGATCTCCTGGCTCACCATCTTGTCGGAGCGGAGCTTCTTGCGCTCGTACGCGCCGTAGCTGCCCCACGGTGCCAGCACGCGGTCGACCTGGTCGACGACCGCCGCTTCGTCTGCCCCCGGGGCCAGCGCGAGCGCGATGTCGTTGAACGCTCCCTCCATGCCGAGCGCGGTCGCCAGCGCGTCGTGCGCCATCCAGAACACGCCGAAGCGCTCGTTGCCGAACGAGAGCCCCGACGGCTCGATCACCCACAGGAACTCGGGGGAGACGCCGACCCCGCAGATCCGCAGGGTCGTCCGCCTGCCCGACATGATCGCGGCGACCGTGTCGCCCGGCTCGAGATGGTGGGCCTCGGCGAACACCTCGCTCACCATCACCTCGTCGGCGCGCTCGGGCGCGCGGCCGTGACGGACGAAGATGGCGTTGAGGGCCGTCCTCGGTGCGGAGATGAACTGCCCCTGCACCGGCTCGACGCGGCCGGAGATCTCGACTCGCAGGACCTCCGAGACGCGTCCTTCGACGGTGCCGACGCCCGGAATCGCGACGAGGTCGGAGCGCACGCGGTCCGGCGCGCGCTGCACGTGCGCGAACACTTCGGCCAGCTCCGCGTGTTGGTAGTAGTCGTCTCGCGACGCGAGTAGCGATCGAAACGTGGCCAGCGTGGCGATGTAGCTGGCCACCCCGGCCGCGACGATCACCGTCACGGTGAGCCACTGTGCCTTCATGCGCCACAGATCGCGGACCAGCTTCTTGTCGAGCGCCTTCACCAGATCACCTCGGAGGGCGGGATCTTGTGGGCGTTCACGCGCACCTCGGCGATCGTCCCGTTGGCGAGTCGGATCACGCGGT
>Ga0153915_10007543_pt1 | contig 10267 bp, 8 predicted proteins | sample Opewatmetagenome_2_FD_107003 | JGI IMG/M metagenome (GOLD analysis project Ga0153915, IMG submission 107003) | Freshwater wetland microbial communities from Ohio, USA - Open water 3 Core 3 Depth 3 metaG | ecosystem: Environmental > Aquatic > Freshwater > Wetlands | place: USA: Ohio, Lake Erie... | reverse complement strand
GTGCCGCAGGAGGTGGAGGTTCAGCTGGCCAAGGGCCAGGGCGCGCCCCGGAATCCGCGGTCTCGCCCGCGCGAGCGCGCGGCCGCCGGAGGCGGCGGCGGCGCGTTGACGCTGGCCGCGGCGTTCAACCTGCTCAAGGAGTCGCTGGCGGGCCTGGGTGGGATGGCGGAGGAAGTGGAAGCGGACCGGGTTCGCGACGACATGGTGGGACGGTCCGGCGGGGACCGGGATCCGGTCTTCGAGCGTTCCCGGTTCCAGCGGTTGCTGCGCCAGGCGCATGACGCCAACCTGGTGGAGCTCACCAAGGCCGACGACGGGCGCTACTTCCTGAAGCTGAGCGCCGGGGCTCTGGTGGTGGACCGGACGGAGGATCGCGCCGAGTCCCAGCCGGAGTCGCGGCCGGCGGAGGAGGGAGCCGAAACGGACAGCCAGCGACGCCATCGTCGGGGCCGGCGCGGTGGGCGGGGACGCGGGCGGCGTGAGGAATCCGACGTCACGCCGCGCGAACGCCCGGAGCGGGAAGTGGAAGAGGGATCGACGGCCGTCGACGCCGTTCCCGCCCCGGCGCCCAGCGCGCCGCTTACTCTCGAGCTCGGGCCGTCCACGCCGTCTACGCCCTCCCGTCCCAATCCGCGGTTCCGCCGCGGGTCACGGGGACCGGTGCGATCGCCGGGAGTCAGCGACCGGCCGACGGAGACGGCAGCCGAAGCGCCGCCGCCGCCGCCGCCCTCGCCGATGCCCCAGGTGACCGGCGCCGTCCGCTCCATCCGTCCTCGTGGAGGGAGTCGCGGCGGAAGCCGGCCGCCGGTAACCGGTGAGCCGGCCGCGCCGTCTCCCGCTACGCCGGCGCCCGAGTCCCGGCCTGCCGCCCCGGTCTTCCGGGCGCCGGTTGAGCCCAAGCCCAAGGCCCCGGAGCCGCCGATGGACGAGGAGGTCCCCGCTTCCGGGCTCCTCAAGCGAGTCACCGCCGCCCTGCAGCGGGCGGTGCGCGGTCAGGAGAAGCCCAAGGACACGTGAGCGCCAGCCTGTCCCGGCCGCTCCCTCTGCGGTTTTACGCGCGCGACACCGAACGGGTCGCGCGCGGTTTGTTAGGGTGCATGCTGGAGACGCGGGTACGCGGCGTGCGCACCGCGGGACGTATCGTCGAGGTGGAGGCCTACGTGGGCCCGCACGACCCGGCGGCCCATGGCTACCGGTGGCGCAAGACCGCCCGGAACGCCCGGCTTTTTGGTCCGCCGGGCACCTGCTACGTCTACTTCATCTACGGCAACCACTGGTGCGCCAACGTGGTCACCGAGCGCGACGGCTATCCGTCGGCGGTCTTGCTCCGTGCCCTCGAGCCCTTGGTGGGACTGGACGCCATGCGGCGGCGGCGGGGAACCCGGGACCTGCGGGTGCTCTGCGCGGGACCCGGCCGGCTGTGTGAAGCGCTGGGGATCACCGGGCGGCTGGACGGCGAGCTGCTGACCGGAAGCCGGATCCGGGTCTACCCGTCCCCGGAGCGCCGGGCCGCCCGCATCGTGGCCGGTCCGCGCATCGGGATCACCCAGGCCGCGGAGTGGCCGTTGAGGTTCTGCCTGGAAGATTCCCCCTGGCTCTCCCGGCCGGGCCGGAAACGATGAAGGGCGGCGAGCACCGTTGCTCGCCGCCCCTCGCCGAGGCTTACCGCCCCTGGTCGCGTCACCTCGCGGTGACTTCCTCCCGCGAGGCGCTCACCGCGTAGCGGAAGCCGATCGAGAACACGTACTGGGCGCTGGTGATCAGGTAGTTCCGTCCCATGGGCATGTACTGCCCCTGACCGAACAGGGCCAGCTTGGTGAAGCGCATCTGCAACCCTGCCGCCAGGATGGGGAAGGCCTTGGTGCTCGTTTCGTCAATGGTGCGAAGCGAGCTCTCCAGCGCCTGGGGCGTGGAGAACGTCCCCGCCGGAGAGGCGTTCACCAGCTGGTGGATCCCGAATCCTCCACCCAGGTAGGGCTGGATGTAGCCGTCGTTGGGGAAAATGAGCAGCATCGCCTGAATGCGCCGCCCCTTATCCCACACGACGCTGCGAATGCCGGTCGGGGAGGACGCGTCCACGATGGCGGAGTTGGTCGTGTCCTTGAAGATCACCTGATCGAAGGCCGCGTAGAATGCCGAGCGGGTCCCGGTAATAAGCCAGTGGCCGCCCACGGTGTAGGCGTTCTGCCAGCCGGTCTCCAGGCCGCTGGCATCGACGGTCTTGAACGCCATGATGCCGCCCTGGGCACCCCAGTACCATTTGTGTTGCCACGAATTGGCCTGGGCCGCCGCTGAGCCGGCCAGCACCGTTGAGGCGAGGGCGAGAACGCACGCTGTCTTCCGGATCATCGAAACCAACCTCCGCATTCCTGGCCCGATTACTTGGTCCGGCGCTAGCCAGGGGAGCGCCGGGGACACCGAAAATAGGGAGGTCAGCCCAAAAAAGCCAGCACCGCCAGGTTTCCTAGCACGTTGTGGGGTGGTCGGTTAGGGAGTTTGCCCGCGAAACTACTTGAACTCCGGGGTGGTGGCGGTTCGATGTCGGGATGCTGCCAGTATCGGTGCGAACTCCGGCAATGCGGCACGGTCCAGGGATAGGCAGTGAGCACTCGCTCTCGTTCTTGGTGCCCTCGTAGGCTGCATCTAAAGCATTGTCACGTAAATGTTTATATGAGATGGAGCTTCTTGCCGACGCTCTCGAAGGCTTTCAATGCCTGGTCGAGATCGTCCCTGGTGTGGGCTGCCGAAATCTGGCACCGCACCCGGGCATGGCCCTGTGGGACCACGGGGTAACCGAATCCTGTCACGAAGACGCCCTCGGCCAGCAGCATCTCGCTCATCTGAATGGCCTTGGCCGTCTCGCCCAGGATCACCGGGACGATCGGGGTTTCCCCCGGTAGAGGTTTGAACCCCCGGGCGATGAGCTGCTCCCGGAAGTAGCGGGCGTTCTGGTGCAGCCGGGTGACCAGCTCGGGGTGGGCGCGGAGATGCTGGACCGCGGCCAGAGCGCTGGCGGCAACCGTGCAGGGGAGCGCGTTGGAGAAGAGCTGCGGACGCGACCGCTGGGTGAGGTAGTCCGTCAGCGCCGCCGAGGAGGCGGTGAACCCGCCCGCCGCGCCACCCAGCGCCTTGCCCAGGGTGGAGGTGATGATGTCCACCTTGCCCAGCAGGCCATAATGCTCGGCCGTGCCGCGGCCGGTCTTCCCCAGCACCCCGCTGGCGTGGGAGTCGTCCATCGCCACGGCGGCGTCGTAGCGCTGAGCCAGCTCCAGGATGTCAGGCAGGCGCGCGATGTCGCCCTCCATGGAGAAGATGCCGTCGGTGAACACCAGCCGGGTGCGGGTACCCTTGGCCGCCTTGAGCTTCTCCTCCAGGTCCGTCATGTCCGAATGCCGGTACACCGCCGACTGACACTTGGAGATGGTCTTGGCGAGGCGGATCGAGTCAATGATCGAGGCGTGGTTCAGCTCGTCCGAAATCACGATGTCATCGGGGCCCAGCAACGTGGCGCAGAGCCCCTCGTTGGCGTTCCAGCAGGAGACGTAGCTGACGCTGGACTCGGTAGCCACCAGGTCGGCCAGCGCCGTCTCCAACTGGCGATGCACGGTGAAGGTGCCGCAGATGAACCGGACGCTGGCGGTTCCGGCCCCGAAGCGGTCCAGGCCGGCCTTGCCCGCCGCGATCACCTCGGGCACGCCCGACAGTCCCAGATAGTTGTTGCTGGAGAGGATGATGATCTCGCCCCGTCCCTCCATCTGGACCCGGGGGCCCTGGGGAGAGTCGAGGTAGTTGAGCCGTTTGTAAACGCCGTCTTTCTGAAACTGGGCCAGCTCCGCCTGCAACCGCGTCTGGAGGGACGGTCTCATCGGCTAGCTCCCGATTGCGAGTATCACTTTGCCGGCCGCCCCCGAGCGGATGGCTTCCAGGGCGTCGTTGATCTTCTCCAGTGGGAAGGTATGGGTGACGACCGGGGTGGGGTCCAGCAGGCCGCTCGAGAGGAAGCGCTGCATCTGGTGCCAGGTCTCGAACATCCGCCGTCCGATCACGCCGTACACGGTGACGCCCTTGAAGATCAGGTCGTTGGCGAGCTTGAGGGGCACTTCGCCCTTGGGAAGCCCCAGCAGGTTGATCCGGCCCCCCAGCCGCACGCAGGTGAACGCCTGGCGGACCGCGTCGGGATGGCCCGACATCTCGCACACCAGGTCGGCGCCCTCACCCCCGGTAAGCTCGGCCACCCGGGCCGGGACGTTGTCCTTGGTGGCGTTCAGCAGGGCGTGGGCGCCCATGCGGCGGGCCAGCTCCAGTCGCTTGGGGTTGATGTCGGAGGCGATCACCTTGGCCGCCCCGGCGGCGCGGGCGATCCCCACCGCGAAGCAGCCGATGGGCCCGCACCCCAGCACCAGCACGGTGCCGCCCGAAACGGCGTCTCCCGTCAGCGTGGTGTGGAAGGCGTTCCCCAGGGGATCCATGATGGCGCCGGTGGTGGTGGGGATGCCCCCCAGGGGCATCACGTTGCCGGCGGGCATGGCGATGTACTCGGCGAAGGCGCCGTCCCGGTCTACGCCGATGATCCGCGTGTTGCGGCAGATGTGCCCGTCGCCCATCCGGCACTGCCGGCAGTGGCCGCACACGATGTGCCCCTCGGCGGTCACCAGCTGTCCCACTTTGAGGTCGGCGGGGACCTCGTCGCCCACGGCCACGATCTCGCCCGCGAACTCGTGGCCGACCACCACGGGGGGCTTGATGCGGCCCTGGGCCCATTCATCCCAGTCGGCGATGTGCAGATCGGTGCCGCATACGCCGGCGTGCGTGACGTGGATCAGGACATCGGTAGCGCCGCAGCTCGGCGTGGGGACCTCACACACCTCGAGCCCGGGCTGGGGGCGGAGTTTTCGAATGGCGCGCATGGGAAGAATGTATCTCAGTACAGGCGGTAAGGGACGGGAGCGCGGTCGGGGCGGTAAGCGGCGGTAAGGGCGATGTGAACTATCCGTTACCGCCTCTACCGCCCTTACCGCCTTTACCGCCCATCACATGATGCTCCTGATATACCCACCATCTACCTGGAGTGCGACGCCGGTGATGTAGCGCGCCCGGTCGGACGCCAGGAACGCGACCGCGGAGGCCAGCTCCTCGGGCTCGCCCATGCGACCGGCGGGGATGTCGGCCACGTAGGCGGCGAGGATCTGGTTGGTGTCGCGCCTGGTGTGCACCGCGCGTTGCTCCACCAGGTCGGTGATCCGGTCGGTGTGCATGTAGCCGGGGCAGACCGCGTTGACCGTGATGCCCTCGGTGGCCACCTCGTTGGACAGGCACTTGGCGAACCCCAGGACGCCCGCCCGGGCCGTAGTGGAGAGGATCAGCCCCTGGATGGGCTGCCGGGCCGCGACGCTGGTCAGGCAGACGATGCGGCCCCAGCGATGCTGGCGCATGAAGGGCAGGGCCGCGCGGCACAGGTGTATGGTGGAGAGCAGGTTGAGGTCGAGTGCCGCCTGCCAGGCTTCCACCGGCGTGGAGACGAAGGGCGCGGCCGGCGGACCCGCCGCGTTGCACACCAGGATGTCCACCGAGCCGAAGCGCTGGGCTACCTGCTCCACCAGGTCGGTCGCCTGGGCCGGCACGCTCACGTCGGCACGGATGCCGGCGATCTCGGTGTCGTGCCGCTGGGCCAGCAAGGCCACGGCGTGATTCAGCCGTTCCTCGTCCCGCCCGTTTACCGCCACACGGCAGCCTTCGCTCGCCAGCGCGTCGGCGATGGCGCGCCCCAGGCCGGCCGAGGAGCCGCAGACCAGGGCGGCTTTGCCCGCTATGCCCAGGTCCACCGGGTCAGACCTTCGCCCCGGCGCCGGCGGGTTCGATCCGCACCGCGGTCACCTTGAGCGCGGCCATCTTGGCGTGGGGCTCCAGCACCGGGCTGGTGAGCAGGTTGGCCGCGGCCTCCCGGAAGTGGAACGGCACGAACACCTGATGCCGGGCCACCCGGTCGGAGATCCGGGCGGAGATGACCACCGAGTTCCGCCGGCTGGTAAGCCGCACCAGGTCGCCGTCGGCAATGCCCAATTGCGTCGCGTCGTCCGGGTGGATCTCCACGATGGCGGTCGGCTCCCGGGCGTCGAGCCCGTTGGAGCGCCGGGTCATGGTCCCGGTATGCCAGTGGTAAAGCTGGCGGCCGGTGCACATCACGAAGGGGTACTGCTGGTCCGGCAGCTCGGCCGGATCCGCGTACTGGGCCGGGTGGAACGTGGCCTTGCCGTCGTCGGTGGGGAAGCGCTCCCCGAACAGGAACGCCGTCCCGGGGTGATCCTCGGTGGGGACCGGGTACTGCAGGCCCGCCATCCCCAGACGCTGATAGGTGACCCCGGCCCAGGAGGGGGCCACCTGCCGGATCTCGCGCATCACATCGTCGGGCGACTCGAACCGCGTAATCAGGCCCAGCCGGTTGGAGAGGTCTACGATGATCTCCCAGTCGGCGCGGGCTTCGCCCGGAGGGCGGATGGCCTGATGGGCCAGTTGGATGCGCCGCTCGGTGTTGACGAAGGTGCCGGTCTTTTCGGCGAACGAGGCGCCGGGAAGGACTACGTCCCCGTAGCGCGCGGTCTCGGTGAGGAAGAGGTCCTGCACCGCCAGGAACTCGATGCTGCGGAACCAGGCCTCGGCGTGGGCGATGTCGGGGTCCGAGATGATGGGGTTCTCGCCCATGATGTAGAGGGCTCGGATGGGCGAGCCCGCCTGGGTCATCTCGGTCACCTTGAGCCCCGGCTGGAGCGACATCCGCTCCGGCTTCACCCCCCAGACGTGCGCGAATTTCTCCCGCATGGCGGGGTCGCTCACCGACTGGTAGTCCGGGTACACGAAGGGAATGGCGCCCATGTCGGAGGCGCCCTGCACGTTGTTCTGGCCCCGCACCGGGAGCATTGCCGCTCCCCAGCGGCCGATCATCCCGGTGGCCAGGATCAGGTTCAGCAGCGAGGTCACCATGTCGTGACCGGTCAGGTGCTGGGTGAGCCCCATGGCCCACATGGTGGTGGTGTTGGGCCCTCGGGCGTACCGCTCGGCGGCCGCGCGGATCTTCTCCGCCGGCACCCCGGTGACGGCCTCCGCTTTCTCGGGGGTGTACGGCGCCACGGCCTTCCGCACCGCGTCGAAGTTCTTGGTCCGCTGGGCGATGAACTCCCGGTCTTCCAGGCCGCTGGCCAGGATGTGGTTGAGCATCGCGCTGAAGAGCGCTACGTCCGTGCCCGGCTGCATCTGCAGGTGGATGTCCGCCAGCCGGGCCAGCTCGATGCGGCGGGGGTCGGCCACGATCAGGAAGGCGCCCCGCTTGTGCGCCCGCTTGATCGCCGCGCCGAAGACGGGGTGGGTCTCCGTGGTGTTGGCGCCGGCGATGAAGATGACGTCGCAGGCTTCCTCCACCTCCCGCATGGACCCGGACGCGGCCGCGGTGTTGAGCGCGTCCTGCATGGCGGACACGCTGGTGGAATGGCAGAGCCGGGTGCAGTGGTCCACGTTGTTGGTGCCGAACCGCGCCCGGAACAACCGCTGCAGCAGGTAGTTCTCCTCGTTGGTGCACTTGGCCGACTGGAACACCGCCATGGCCTGCGAGCCGTGCTCGGCGTGAATCCGGGTCAGCTCCTGCGCCACCAGGCTCAGCGCCTCGTCCCAGGTGGCTTCCCGGAACGGCTCATACCAGTCGGGCGGGGTGGCGGCGCGCTCCCGGATGTCCATGGTCACGCGGTCCAGCATGGGCAGGTCGCGGAGCCGTTTGCCGGTGGCGCGAGGGGGCGCCTTGGTCTTGAGCTGGTGCCCCTCGGTTTCGATGGAGTGCCAGGGGCCGGCTCGACGGTCGGCGCCGTTGGGGCCGTTCCACACCCAGCGGTTCCCTTGCTTCACCCAGCCTCTGCGAATCAGGGGCCGCGTGAGTCGGTCGCGGTGTTGCACGTAGTCGTATCCGAAGCGGCCTTTGACGCAGGTGGAGCCCTGGTTGGGGGTATCCAGCTCGATGCCGGGCGACGTCACCCGCAGCACTTCGTCGTTCTCCACGTGCAGCTCGATCCGGCACCCCACCCCGCAATAGGGGCACACCGACTGCACCACCGGCTCCGACGAAACGGGGATCTCACCGAAGCGCTGCTGCGGGAGCACCTCGTAGATGGCGCCCGTGGGGCAGACCCGGACGCACTCGCCGCACCAGGTGCAGCCGGCCTGGTCCGGGTCGCCGTTGGCGCCCACCACGATCTCGGCGTGTTCTCCCCGATGCCCCACGTCCAGCACGCCCACCACCTGAATGTCCTCGCAGGCCCTGACACAGCGGGTGCAGAGGATGCAGCGGGTCATGTCGTGGCTGATCATGGGGTCGCCGGGCCGCTCGTCCCCACCCCGCAGGGTCATCAGCCGCCTTCCCACCGGCGTGGGCTGGACGCCGTAGCGCACCACGTACTCTTCGAACTGGTTGTTGGGCCGGGCACGCCCGCCGTTGATCAGGTGGTCCGAGGGGTAGCGCTCCAGTAGGAACTGGAGGACCCCGCGGCGGGCCTCGACGGCTTCGGACGACTCGGTGGTGACCTTCATGCCGTCAGTGATCTTGTTGGCGCAGGCCGGGAGGAGCTTCGGCTGGCCCTCCACCGAGACGACACAAATGCGACAGTTCCCCGCCACCGGGAGCTTGGGATACCAGCAGAGGGTAGGAATGTCGATGCCAGCGGCGCGGGCCGCGTCGAGGATGGTGGCGCCGTCGGGCGCAGTAACTGGACGGCCGTTGATGGTGGCGGAGGGCATCAACTCAAACCTGGCCACGGGAACGGCGCAGTGCAAGGAGCATTCAGCAGTCAGCAATCAACGGTGGCGGGGTTCGCTACTGGCTGATTGCCGACTGCTGATTGCTATCAGGGCTTATACGCCAGGAACCACCGGGTCCCGGCCGATCGGCGGGCCCGCTCCACCATCCATCCGTTGTAGTAGGCCTGCAGAGCCTCCGGCGCGAGCGGCGTCACGCCGGCCGGCGGCTCGCTGGGCAGCACCAGATGCGCTCCGCCCCGCGCGGTCTTGTCCTTGATGGTTTCCACCACGGCGTGGCGCAACACCGGATTCAGCTCCCCCAGGGCCAGGGGATCCAGCACCGTGAGCGAGGGCGCAACGTCGGGGAACCAGACCTCGAAGCTCACTACCAGGGCCTGAAAGTGCGCCCCCAGGGCTTCCGCCGCGGCCCGATGCTCCGCCGCCTCCACCGAGGTCAGCACCGGGTCAATGAACAGCACCTCGGTGTCATGGGCCGCGAGGTAGAATGCCGCGGGAACCGCGCCCGACCCGATCACCAGCGCCAGTCCACCCTCCTCCAGCCGGGTGGCCAGATCCTCCAAGGGCGTGCCGGTGTCCAGTCCCCAGTGGGTGGGCTCCCGCTGCGCCCGCCGCAGCCGCAGGTGGCGCTCTCTCCAGCGGCGGTAGCTGGGCAGGTGGAGCCGGCGGGTGATCAGGCGGTCCACGTGCTCCAGCACCAGCACCTCGGTGAGCACCAGCTGATCCTCGGTGCCCATCTCCAGCTCGCGGACGGCCTCGTCCGCTACCGCCAGCAGCTCGTCCCGGGAGAGCTGCTCCTTGAATTCCTCGATCCGCTGCAGGATGAACTCCTCATACTCCTGCTTGAGGGAGCGAGCCTTCGCCGCGCTGCGGCGGGCCGGTTCCGGATCCCGCAGTATGCTGACGGGCGGGGCGGCGGCAGAGCCGGCGGCCCGTCGGCCCGCGGGCCTGGGAAGCTCGGACGGGCTATTCTCGGGGTGCGCCAAGGGGCAGGTCCATCAGCCGGCTATCGCCCGATCGTTGCCGCGGGTGCCAAAGCCGTCCACTGAGGCCATGGCGAAACGCCATTCATCAGACGGGCTCTGAACCGCAAACAGCTCGTCGAACAGCAGACGCATGGCGGCCCGCACCAGTCCTCGTCTGAGTGGGGAGTCGGCGGGCACGCCGCCAAACCACTCTTCCAGCTGAGCCACCATCCGCGCCGGATTGGCGGGGTCGAATTGGAAGCGCGCCGCGGTTGACTCGGCTCCCGGGAGCAGCGCCAGAGGACCCTGCGGCCTGACGTAGAAATCAATCGAACGAGCAGTCAGTCTCTCCACGATCGGTCCGATGCAGCCGCGCATGGAGCGTTCGCCGCTCAGCATGCGGGAGAACCGGGAAGGCTCGATGCCGAGGTCTCGTGCGGCTGCGGCCCGGCTGGGATACAGGTCGTCCACGACCTCCGGCAGGTTCTGCAAGATCACGTGCTGCATGC
>Ga0153915_10007542_pt1 | contig 10269 bp, 9 predicted proteins | sample Opewatmetagenome_2_FD_107003 | JGI IMG/M metagenome (GOLD analysis project Ga0153915, IMG submission 107003) | Freshwater wetland microbial communities from Ohio, USA - Open water 3 Core 3 Depth 3 metaG | ecosystem: Environmental > Aquatic > Freshwater > Wetlands | place: USA: Ohio, Lake Erie... | reverse complement strand
GCTCTCTCACCAGCGGCAATCCGATGGTATAGCCTACCCCTGGTTTCAGACCCGACTCATAGCCAAAGCGCGCTTCTCGCTCCACATGTAAATCCTGCCGCATATTCAACAGACTTTGATAGTACTCCATATCTCCAGGATCATGTGGATCAGGCGGTCCGGTGATGATCAGCTTCGGCCGGATTCCCCTATCTTTCAGTGGAGTAATAACTTGCAGGGCGTATTCGATATTTTTCGCCTGGGTGATGCGTACCGGCATCAAAAGGATCAAGTCAGCCTCCGTAAGATCGAGACGCTCAATAAGTGCTTGTCCTTCCTCAGAGAGGCTGTATGAATCCACAGGATCCACGCCATTATAGATGACGTGAATGGATTCAGCGGGGCAATGATATAGTCCTGCCAGCTCTTTCTGGCGGCTTCGTGAAACCGTCACGTAAGTCACATCCGTCCGATAGGTTCGCAAGAGGTCCCATGGATAACCGGGATGGACACTGGAACGTGAGTGGGGGCTGGTCCAGGAAAAATCATGGCACCAAGCAATGCATTTTCTGATCACCCCTTTGTCTAGCAAATGGTTCAGGGCGGCAGTCAGAGGCAAGTTGAAATGCTTGGTGAACACATTGTGAACTATCACGGTATCCACCGGTTGCAGGGCTATTTCGAGCTGCGTTTCCAGATTGGCCGATAAGGGCTCGAATTCCGGGGGCAGCTGACCAGCTTCCAGCTGTTGGCTCACCTGGACAACCTGCGGATTCCGTGAATCCATCTCTGGGATTTGAATGAATTCCACATCTGCTGGCAGGGTAACTTTATCACCAGAACCGGCGATAAGCCTCACCGGGTAACCCGCTTTGAGCAGCAAAACTGTATGGGCTTGGATCACGGCTTCCACCCCTCCAACCACGGGTGGAGATGAATAATGCAAAATGGCAGTCTTCATAATCCCAGCTTGACGATGGCCTCCAGCTGATTGCACAACCAATCGACAATATCCTCCCTTTCGATCAAGCTACGCAGTCGTTCAGCCTTCTCTTTTCTTTCATCCGTTGGCATGATCAATGCCTGATGCAAGGCGCTCGCCGTGGCTGATACATCCAGAGGTGGGATGATCAGCGCACCCGACTCAAGCTGTTGACGGGCACCGGTACGCTCTGACAGGATCAACACCCCTTGCTGCTGGTTGACCACCGGCCCTTCTTTGGCTACCAGGTTCATCCCGTCTGCAATGGAGTTCACAAGCAGCACATCATAAAGCTGCAGGGCCGCCACGGCGCGCGGGTAGTTTTCACCGACCACCACCCGCACTGGTTCCCAGGCACTATCACCATATTTAGCATTTACCTGCCCGGCTGCACCCATTAATTCGTTTAAATAGGATTGGTATTCCTCTACTTCCATGCGTGAGGGGACCATCAATGCCAGGAATTGGACCTTTCCATGATATTCAGGGTGAAGCTCGAGCAGCTCATCGAACGCCTGAAAGCCACGCACAATGTTTTTACTGGGTTCGATCCGATCGATGCGCACGATAAGCGGGTTTCCACCATACTGCTCGAGCAGAGATTTGTGGTGCTCCGCAACTTCCTCCGTCTCGGCTAAATGCTTTAATGATTTGACATCAATCGAGATTGGAAAATCGCGTACAAATGTAGTGTGGTTTCTATACCAGACCCGACCTTGTTTGAAATTAACATGGGCATGGGGTAAGTGAGACTCACAGGTACGGATGAAGTTCAACGCATCCTCGCGCGTTTGAAACCCTACCAGGTCTACGGCGCATAATCCTTCCAGGATGCCTTGACGCATGCGGGGAGGCAAGAAACCCCAATCTTCAGCCCCCGGCCAGGGGATGTGAATAAAATGCATCAGGGTATATTTGTTATGTGGACGTAAGACCCTACGAATAAAATAAGGCGCTAGATAAAGGTGGTAATCCTGAAGCATCACCAATGCTGGCCGCTGGTCATTTAGAATTTGTTGAGTCACCGCTTCTGCAAACAGGCGGTTTACGGCTACATAGCCATTTTGCCAGTTTTGCCAGGTGCTGCGATCGATGGTTGGCGAGCGGAAGATGTCCCACATGGAATGTTGCAAGAACCATAACAGCGGGTTAGCGATGACTTTATAATAGCCATCATAGGCTGCTTCCCCGGATGCAACAAATTTCACGCGGATGGAACCGCCTTCCTCGCCGATCGGCACCACACCACCCTGCCAGGCTTTATCTTCTTCCGAAAGCGCACTGGCAATCCAGCATGCATCCACATGTTGGGCAATACCCGACAGGGCAGTCACCAACCCACCCCCACCACTACGTTGAGGCTGGATTTCTCCATTCTCGTCCTTATGGAATGTGACAGGTCCATGGTTGGAGGCAATGATCAGCTGCCGGTTTTGGAGCATCTCCTCCCAGGAGCTGCAGGTATTCTCACTGCTGGTTATGTTTGGAGATTCAAATGCGGGCTGCATGGAATTTCCTTTCTTATGATCATCAGAACCATGATCATCCAAATAATTACATTTTCCTGTCTATAATCATTCACCCTGCAGGCGGATTGTCTTTTATCCTTTTCCCTAGCTGTTCATCGCATACCAAAACCACGGGAGCCGATCATTTCCATGATCCTGGCTGATTTCTGAAATCTATTATACCGTGCGAATTTCATAGACTCCCCTTATACCGCTGGGAGCTCAAGCTCTATCTTAAATATTGTCGTTTAATGGAGTTCCCCAGGCTAGCCTGTAAGCCGCATTCTGTGCACGCAGGTTTCCCTGCGCCGATGACCATCTCTCTAGGGCGTGAGTTACCTCGCGCCTCATGCAGTCTACCCGAAGCTGCGGACCTCGCGGTCCAGGTGACGAGCAGCCACCTCCCGAGGGATTGCCTCTGCTTGACCTTGCTCCAGGCGGGGGTTACCTGGCCGCAGACATTGCTGCCCACGCCGGTGGTCTCTTGCACCACCTTTTCACCCTTACACCCCACCCGTAGGTGGGTATGCGGTCTGTTTCTGTGGCCCTATCCGTCAGGTTGCCCCGTCCCGGGCGTTACCCGGCACCTTACCCTTTGGAGTGCGGACTTTCCTCGATGGCACATGGCCACCGCGGTCATCCGGTCAGCCTGGGGACATTTATCATACCATAATTTCCATCTGGATTAAGGTGGGAAGACTTCTAGGGCGGTAAAGTCCACCCAGAACAAACCATTAGTGTTGGGGACCGTATTCAGGATAGCTTCTCCAATGGTCCTGGCTGGGTCCTTATACTCGCCCCACCATTTTTTATCCGCCGGGTAACCAATTTGGAAAGCTACCGGTGAAGGGTTAAAATACCGGCCCCAAGCTGCAAATTCAGCCAGCATGTGATCCAGCGAGCTAAACATTTGGCTGTCATCCACAAACAGGATCCCACTACGTTGGGTGGGAGGTAGCATATTCGTTTCCCAGTGTTTCAGGAACAAGCGGTAGCGCGGATTGTATTTTCTGATTGCCGTTAGCCAGGAAGAGGCTTCGTCATCACCAACCGGCATGCCCTCAGGTTTACCCAACGAATGGTGCCATTCGACATCCACCCCCACCCCCACCAAACAAGGATGGGTGGCATAACGTGTCAGGATCAGGTCGAATAAGGTTTCCACTTGTGCGTCACCCGGCTCCACCTGCAGCCACACCCGAAAATTGAGCTTATCGAATAGATCCAGGGCACCCAGGTTGTCATCCTGCATTGAGAAGGAAATATTCGGCTCATCACAGCTGCCTGGGAAGCTCAAATGGGTTCCCTGTCCTTTCAAAATGCCGACAATCCAAATTACTTCAGGGGTTGCACCGGGGAAGCGGCTCACCATCTCCTGCCCAACCCGAGCCCAATATTCGGCCCCGGGATTGTATGCCGGACCATAAGGTGAGTAGCGGAACCCGGCTCCTGGAGCTAACGTCTTATTTAGAGAGTGGCGTATTTGCATAATTTACTTTCGTGGGTCGTTAAAGCCATGATTTAGATCTATCTGAGAATCAACCTGACTGGATAATATTGTTCTCCGGCACACATATAATTCCCTGATAATCTAATTATATCCACCCAACTGGTATTATTGATGGCTGGATTCCTGATAATAATCGACCTTTTTTATCGAATTTATTTCATACGTAGTATAATGCCTTCGATTTTTCCTTTGGAGACGACCGTGCATAAAAAACTCTTTTCAATTGTGATTGTGATCATCCTATCAACTCTGGTCTTCTCGGCCTGTAATCTGCCCAGCCGGCAAGCTGTGCAAGCAGGCACACCAGCTTCAGTGACTGGTACTATACTCAAGAGCACACCCACCCCAAGCTCACAGTGCGACAACCAATATTTCCCCAGCAATCTGGGCGATGCCTGGGAATATTCTGGAACTAATAGCGCCATTGGGGCTTACACCCGCACCGACTCCATCACCAATTCGGGCACTGAAGCCTTTACGCTGGGTACCACTCAATCAGGCGTCACATACGCTATCACTTACTCCTGTTCGCCCACTGGACTGACTTCCACCGACCCGATCCTCCAATATGCCGGAGCTCTGCTAAGTAGTCCGGATGCGCCGGTGAACGTGAATCTGAGCTCCAATTCAGGCATCAGCTTGCCGGCCAAGATCTCCCCTGGTGACACCTGGCAGCAGACTGCTGATTGGAATGCCACTTCTTCGCAGCTCAGCCTGAATGGCAAGTTCGTCTTCGATTACACTGCGGTGGGATTTGAGAATGTCACCGTTCCGTTTGGAACGTTTAACGCCTTGCGTGTGGATACTACCATAAGGATTGAGGTCAGTGGATTTCGGATCCTGGCCGGCACATATACGACTACCACCTGGTTAGCGCCTGAGGTCGGGATTGTCAAAAGCGAGGGCACCAGTCATGTTCCTGGGGTCGATTTTACCGACAGCATGCAGCTGACTCGCTACAACCGAGAGCCGAATCCCCTTCTTTCTTGAACAGGGTATTCATCTGAGATTTCCCGGCTCATTCGAAGTATTTGTGGTCGGTCTGACTAAACTCAACCTTCACCGCCAGGTGCCCCAGGCGCAACTCATCCCCATGGGTAATCACCACGGGTGTAGTCACTGCCTCGTCGTTGAGAAAGGTACCATTGGTGGAGGCCAGGTCTTCCAGCCACCATTGCTGATGATGGTACGATAACCTAGCGTGTTGGGAGGAAACGGTCTGGTCATCCAGGGGAAAATCACAGCCGGGTTCACGTCCCAGGATAATTTCAGGCTTGGTGAAATGCTGTGACTGCACATTCTCTTCCATCTGGCTGGTTAGCGTAAGGGGTGGTGGCTGATGAGCAGCGAGGAGCTCACCTTGCTGTTTCAAATCACGCAATAAGGTATAGATTGCTAAACCCAGGAATCCATAAAGCAAGCCGGCAAGCAAAATGCGTAAGACCAAGAAAATAATGGCACTCATGGTGGGATTATACCCTTACAGCACTTCAGGGGTCGGAGGGTCAACCGGCAATTCCTGGGTATAACCGGCCTGTGTGGCTGCCTCCTGCCCGTAGACCAATGGCACACCGGCCAGTGAGATGACATCCCCCGGGCAAAGCGCGCGCGTGGATACTGCCACGCCATTTACAAAGGTGCCGCCCTTAGAATCCAGGTCAAAAATCACAAACCGACCTTCCACGAGACGAAGTTGTGCGTGCATGCGTGAAACTCGCAGGTCTTCCAGGTGTAGCTGATTGGAAGGGTCACGGCCGATATTCATCACGGGCTCGGTGAGAGGAAAGGTCGCCAGTCCATTGACGATCAAAAACGCATTCGGGACCCTATCTGCGGGTGCCTGTTTTAGTCCATTTAGCGGTCCTTCTAGCTGGGAGGTGCTTGAATCTCCAATCCCTGGATGGCTAAATTCGACCACAATGCTCATTTCCACGGTCGATGGGTCTGCAACGACGCGCACGATCGGCGCGCCAAGGAACCCGATCCCCTCTTGGCAGGCTGTGTTCTCCAATTTGTGGGCAAGCCGGTCCAGCTCGGTCGAATGGGTCAACAGCAACTGCGCTTGCACAGCGGGGAGTACCAGGGTGTATTGGTCAGGAGCAAGGACCGACACGCTCGCTGGGTTACTGTCGCTGGGCAGCCGATGCCTGCCTGACCTCATCGCCTTGATCAATTCGTTTTCCCACTGGTGATGCAATTTCCGTGAGATGCCATCCACCACAGGATCACCCTCGATCAATGCACGTAAACGCGCTTCCAGGCGGGTAAGAGAGGTCTCAATCCAGCTCATATCCATAATTTAACCACATACCACGCTGGATACAAAGGATGGAGATAAGCTTTCATTATGAGAATGTTCGCCATATCACTCATGTTTTCACCAAACACCCAGGGTATAAAAATACGGTATACTCTTTAGACGTATGAAGGCCGCATTTGGTTTCCGTGAGCAGCCGCACACTGCCGATTGGGAGCTGGAGGTCTGGGCACCCGACCTGCCCACCCTGTTCGAACAGGCCGCGCGTGGAATGTACACTCTCTCTGGAATGCGGTTACTGGCAGTGTCACCCCAGAAGCGCTCGATTGCACTGCATGCAGAAGATGCCGAAGGCTTACTGGTGCGCTTCCTGACTGAGCTCCTGTGGATCGAACAGCATGAGAAGTTGGGTTTTAATGACTTTCGCATCAGTATTGAAGACCAAACCAACCTGCGAGCAGAGCTGCGAGGTTCCACCATTGCCAGTATGGATAAAGAGATCAAGGCTGTCACCTATCATAATCTGGCAGTAGAGACCACTTCACAGGGGTTGCGAGTGAACATCGTTTTTGATGTATAAGACAGAAGGTGTAACATGGTCACACTACAAGACCTTAAGCGTATCAGCGATTACGAATGGGAAATCCCTCAAACCTTTCGTCCGGATATGCGGGTACCCGTACGACTATTCGCCACACGCCGAATGCTGGAAGATGTGATGAAGGATAAGTCGCTCGAGCAGGCGGTGAACGCGACCACACTACCGGGGCTGGTGGGACACGTTATCGTCATGCCTGACATGCACCAGGGATATGGCTTCCCGATCGGCGGAGTGGCTGCCACCCGCTTGCCGGATGGGGTTATCTCACCCGGAGGCATCGGCTACGATATCAACTGTGGCGTACGCCTGTTGGGCTCTCACATCAGCATCGATACAGCCCACCCACATCTGGATGCACTTGCCACCGCTCTCAACCAACACTGCCCCAGCGGTGTAGGTGAAAAGGGAGCTGTACGGTTAACGGAGGCCGAGCTAGAAGCCGTCTGCCGTCAGGGCTCGAAATGGGCACTCAAGCAAGGCTTTGCCAGTGAGGCTGACTTGCGCCGCACCGAGGAATCGGGCTGTGTGCAAGGCGCCGATCCGGGTAAAGTCTCCAAAAGGGCACGCGAGCGAGGGCGACCCCAGCTGGGTTCGTTAGGGGCAGGCAACCATTTCATAGAGATTGACCTGGTCGAGCAAGTTTTCGACAGCAGCGCGGCTTCGGTGATGGGATTGGAGGTGGGCACGCTAGCCGTCCAAATCCATTGCGGCTCACGTGGCTTTGGTCACCAGATCTGTACCGATTACGTCGAGGAGTTCCAGGGCGCGGTTCGTCGCTATGGCATCCACCTGGTGGACCGTGAGCTGGTCTGTGCGCCACTCAGCTCACCCGAGGGACAGAGTTACCTGGCTGCGATGCGTTGCGCCGCCAATTATGCCTTTGCTAACCGGCAGATTTTGGCTAACAGTGCCCGTAAAGCCTTCGAGCAGGTGCTGGCCGGAAAGGTTAAGGATTGGAACCTGCACCAGGTCTATGACATCTGTCATAACATGGGCAAGATTGAGACGCATGTCATCGATGGGGAGCGTATGCAGGTCTGTGTGCACCGCAAGGGTGCCACGCGGGCCTTCGGACCAGGCGCTCCAGAGCTTCCGGACGAGTATAAGGCTATTGGCCAGCCTGTCCTGGTCCCAGGGAGCATGGGAACCACTTCATGGGTGCTGGTGGGTACCGCCGCCAGCATGGAGCAATCCTTCGGTTCCACCTGCCACGGCGCAGGGCGCCTGATGAGCCGGCATGAAGCCAAACGCAATGTACGCGGTGATCAGCTGCGCCAGGAACTGGAAGCCAAGGGCATCCATATCCGCGCTGGGTCGATGGCAGGGCTGGCGGAAGAAGCCCCCCAGGCGTATAAGGACGTCGACCAGGTGGTGGAAGCAGTGGTGGGTGGGGGTATCGCGCGTAAAGTTGCCCGACTGCACCCCCTGGCAGTCATCAAAGGATAGGGAACTGTTCGTACACAACAAGCGTTCATAAGATGAATTAATGGAGGGTTACATGCGAAAGAAAAACTCCTTATTATTGCTGGTCACCCTGCTGTTCGCGGCGTGTGCGAGCCCGACACCGATGCCATTCAACCCGGCGACCGAGAACCCGGCCACTACCATCCCAGGATTGGGTGCGCCAACCACCTATCCGGTGCCTGTGGTGGTAATACCCACGGATAGCTCAGCCTATCCCCAACCGGGCACGCCCGGTGCTTGGTATTCAGCCACCCCGCCCTCTGGATACGAGCCGCAGCCCGCGGATGCCAATCTGACCCGGGGCGAGGTGTTCCTGGACTTGAAGACCAGCTCGGTGGTGATCAGAGAAAGCTATCCCGTCCAGGTGAGCGTGATCTTGAATGGCAACCTGCCTGACCCCTGCCACAAGCTACGCGTGGTGGTCGTACCCGCTAACGCCCAAAACGAGGTCAACCTGGTGGTGTATTCAGTGGCTGACCGAGGATTGATGTGCATCACCGTCATCGAACCCTTTACTGCCACCATCCCCTTGAGTAGTTATCCAAGCGGGCATTACAAGGTATTTGCCAACGGGCAATTGTTAGGTGAGTTTGATAGCTGACAACCCGGTGAATTGACCAAACCCAGACAAGCTATCCAGTCCGGGGGCGAAATGAGTGCCTCCACAGCTCCGGATGGGTTAACGGAGATTAACCTTCTGTTACATAGCTTTTAACCCTGCAGGAACACCTTGCGGTCTATAATCGTCTTTAATAGATCGAAGGAGGAAAATATGATCAAGAAATTGTCCCTTCCCATCCTGTTGAGCCTGATGATTTTGGCCCTGGCAGGATGCGCTACAACGGGTGGTCAGGTGGTCGTCACCAGCCTGCCTACCAGCCTTCCACCCACTCAAACAGAAGTTCCCACTGCGACTCCTATCCCGCCAACGGAAACCGCTACTGCGGTGCCACTCACGGCCACTCCTACCAGCCCACCGGTCAACACGATCCAGCACTATCCCTCCGGACAGGCGTTCACTGTCACGGATATCCACATGGTGGATGCCAGCGTTGGCTGGGCAATTGGAGGCTTCTCGATTGTGGGTGACCACGTACTTTACACAACCGATGGGGGGTCTACCTGGAAGGACGTCACCCCACCCGAGCCGGAGGATGTTGGCGGTGATTTCCAAATGGCAACCGGTTTCTTCCAGGATGCACAGACCGCCTGGGTGACCTACGCCACCAACGGCGGCACTCCCGTCCCGACTCAAGCCGTCGTCTGGCACACTTCGGATGGGGGTGCAACCTGGCAAGCCAGCCAGCCCCTGGACCTGAGTGGGCTCTCGGAGATCTACGTACCCGGCGTCCTGCAGTTCGTAGCCGGACAGACGGGGTGGCTCTTGGTGCACGTGGGGGTGGGGATGATGCACGACTACGTCGTCCTCTATCGATCGAGTGACAGTGGGGCAACCTGGACGCGCATCCTCGACCCATACAACGATGGCGGGATCCAATCCTGCTCGAAGAACAACATGTTGTTCACCGATGCCACCCATGGATGGCTGACCGGTGACTGCGGCGGTGTAAAAGCGGGCGCACTATTGTTCAACTCCACCGATGCGGGTTCCACCTGGCAGGAAGTAACCCTACCTGCTCCAGCCAACGCCCCTGCATTATTCGATGTGAACTCCCAGGTTGCCTGCGGCTCCTACGACCCATTCTTCTTCGGCAACGACCTGGGTCATATGGGTGTGCGCTGCGGTGATTTCAGTGGGACCCAGATCACGTATAGCTATTACATCTACACTACCCTGGACGGAGGCAGCACCTGGACGGTTGCCAGCTACCCGGGCGAGAGCTTGTACTTCGTCTCGGCGGATACCGGCTGGGCGCTTTCCTCGAAGATCCAGCGCACTACGGATGGAGGTGCCACCTGGACACCGATATCGGACGTCACCTGGAGTGCCCAGATGGACTTCGTCAG
>Ga0153915_10007541_pt1 | contig 10269 bp, 9 predicted proteins | sample Opewatmetagenome_2_FD_107003 | JGI IMG/M metagenome (GOLD analysis project Ga0153915, IMG submission 107003) | Freshwater wetland microbial communities from Ohio, USA - Open water 3 Core 3 Depth 3 metaG | ecosystem: Environmental > Aquatic > Freshwater > Wetlands | place: USA: Ohio, Lake Erie... | reverse complement strand
GTTCGCCCCCAGTTCTCGCAGCAACGCCTTCAGTACCGAACGATGGCAGTGTGCTTCATTCGCACAGTAACAGCCCACCGAGAGATTCGTTTGGTGGGAGAGAGCGGTCAGTAGCACGAGGAGTCGAGTAGCCTCCGGTCGTTTCATTTCAGCACGGTATCGCCTCACGAATCTCTGCCATGCCCGCTCATCTGATGCACGAAGTGCCTCCTTGACCAGGTTTTCTGAAGGCGCAAGATCTGGAAGCCACACGTCGTAAAAATCGCGCGACGCATGCTCAGACTTGGGCACGCCGCGCGGCGGGCGTCGTACGGTCCCCAGGCGCAGGCCCTCACCGGGTGTTCTCGGGCTTCCCAGGCGTACTACCTTAATAGCCATTCAGGTTAGCTCATTCGCTCTGCAGTCGAACGATCAGGATGGACCAGCCACTCTACGCATACTCAAAGTAATGTCCCCGCAAGACTTAGTCAACAACCTTTCACAAGCGTTCGTACGAGCGCTCACGGCATTATGAGCCACAGCGGTCTGCCTGACTACTAATACTGCCGTTCACTCTCCAACCGGGGAGAATTCTTCATAATTCTTTCTCTTGCCGAGTGGACCACGAAACTCTCCGACAGCGACTCTCTTCCCTTCAGGCTCCTACCCACAATGTCCAGGCAAACCGCAAATCACAAATTCGAAATTCCTTGAACTTGGAGCTTAATGGGAAAATAGAGTGGAACGCTGCAATGAAGAGCATGCTATCGATGAGCCGAAAAAGGGCTTTCCACTTCGAACGATCTCACCGTTGATAAAAGCTCATCGATGTGCTATATTCCTTCTGACGGACGCTTAGCTCAGTTGGTCCAGAGCGTCGCCCTTACAAGGCGAAGGTCGTAGGTTCGAGCCCTACAGCGTCCACGAGCCCCTTATCCCGACCAGAAAATGTCGGGATCCTCAAAACGGCAGCCACGAGTCCTCCTCACGGACTCGTGGATCGTTTTCAGAGATCAAATTCCCCTTCGTAAATCCCCTCTGTTGTCTGTAATACCTATAGATGAATCTTCCACATGATTAACCTCGCTGCAGCAGAAAGGTGCCGATGCTGCGGGACCGCGTGGTCCCAGTGACAGCCGTGCACCGGTGGATGCTGAGCAAGGTCATCACAAAGCTCTATGTTTCACTATTCCACCAGAATGGAGGGGAGAGTAATATGGTGAAGGTTCTTCGTGTGGTAGTTACGGTTCTGGCCCTTCAAGCGCTGTTCGTCCATGAGCTTGGGGTGGCGCAGGCGCCCTATTGTCAAACAGCTTTGCAGCGGTGCTTGTCACAATGTGAGAGATACCCTTCGCTTTTCCGCGAGGGGTGCATGATGGGGTGCGGCATCGGGTATCTAGGTTGCGGTTGAGCGTTTCCCCCGAGGGCTGGCATCGTGCCAAGGAGCTTACGTTTTTCCGCTTTCATCGCTGCGTTGCTGTTTTCCACTGCGTCGGGCTTTGGGGCTGGGGGAAGGGTATGCTGGTTGAGGGAGAGGGCCGTTATCGGCCGGAATTCCTGGCTCCTGGCGATACACGGCATCGCGCAACTTCCGGATGGTGGGTTGCTAGTGTCGGACAAGCTTGACTACCGTGTCAAGAAGTTCACGGCGGACGGAAGACAGACTGCAGCTGTGGGCGGTCGGGGGAAGGGGCCAGGTCAGTTTCAGGGGCCTGGCCCCATTGATGTTCACGGTAGCAGGATTGCCGTTGCCGATTTTGCAAGCAGTCGCATTCAGTACCTTTCGCTGGATCTTAGACCTCTGGAGACGTTTCGCGCACCGGGAGCTGTTTCCGATCTCTGCTTCGATGGTTTGGGCAGACTGTGGGTCGTTGCGGTAACGCTCGATGCAACGCGGGGCCTCTTCCAGTTTGACCAACAGGGTCGCCTCACCAGAACACTTGGCTTGCACAATGGCACGGGGGATCTCTTCGCGGATGTGGCATTCATTGCCTGGGTCGGTGGGGGAGTGATCGCCATCTCGTACTTTGTTCAGAATCATATTGAGCTCTGGGATACTGCCGGCAGCTTCCTGCGTGAGTTTTCGGTGCCGGATCTCCCGATGAAATCTCCCGTCCGACAGATAAGCAGCGCTAGGAGCGAACTTAGTATGATGGTGCCCGAAGGAAACATTTTCCGATCAATGACCTCAAACGGGAAGGGGCTGCTGTATCTTCTCGTGGCTGACTACGGGGAGGCGCCTGAGAAAGAGTTGATTGAGCTAGACATCGAGGGGGTTGTACGACGACGGTTGATGCTGACGCAGAAGCTGACCCAGATCAGAGCTATCCGAAAGGGAGGCTTTTTTGGTGTGCCGTCTGAGAGAAACGCAATCCTGCGTCTTACGGAGATGAAGTAACAATGGTTAGACTGCCGGCGTCGGAAAGGTTCCTGGCTCCGATTCGGGTGATCTTGGGATCCGTCTTTCTCGTTTCTGGCGTAGCGAAAATTCCCATGCTTTCTCCAGTAGCTGCGACAATCCGTCAAATAGCTCCGCTGGGGACGACTGCCTCGTTCGTATGCGCTGTGGGCCTTGTTGGGATCGAGCTTGGCGTGGCAACGATGATGCTCCTTAGAGTACATGTGGTGCGTGCGGCAGGTGTCGGTGCGATTCTTACCACGGGGTTTGTGGCGATCCTCGGGAGATCAATCATCCGGGGAGATGAGCTTAGATGCAATTGCTTTGGCGTCCTTGGCGTAACCTCCTCGAACCAATTGGAACTTGCGTTGGATCTGTTTCTCTTGGGAGGATTCATTATAGTCGCCTGCAGAACGGGGAGCAGTGGGAAGCAACCGTCTACCGTTGCGTGGCAGATTGTTGCCTCAGTTGCAGTGACCATCATGGTTGTGACGATTGGCGTTGAGTCAGGAGACGCCTTCCGGCGCGATCAGTCAAGATACGGCACCATTCTTCGGCTCGCTGATTCAAAATGGCTTTCATCCCGAAGCATCGGTCAGAGCAATCGGCTTCTCCTCTTCGTCGACCTGCGTGAGTTGCAGTGTGCGATCTGTTATGAGGACTTCGTCGCTCTGTGCGACTCGCTCTCCTCCCAGGGCAAGGACAGTCTCTTTGCGAGAACGGTCGTTGTAGTTCGGGACGGTATGAATGTGGAGGACCGGCAGGGTGCTGCCATGATGCGTTGGGCGCGCGAGACGGGCATCGCGGGGCCGATCCTGATTCTCTCCGAAGAGGAATTTGATCTGGCAAGCTCAGGGAAGAACTTCGCCGTCGTCGTCGATCGATCGGGCGGTGTGGTGCACGAAGAGGATATGCCCATGGGTGAGGAGCTGAGAAAGGCATTATTGAAGGCCCTGGAGGCTCGATGATCCCGGCACTTGATATCAGAGGGTTCACTAAGGTGTACTCTCGCGGGCTCTTCGGAGAGCGCAGGGTGACCGGCCTTCACGATGTCTCTCTTCAAGTCGATCCCGGTGAAATCGTTGCGATCCTCGGAATGAATGGAGCGGGGAAGACTACTCTGATCAAATGCGCACTCGGCCTGATGCGTCCGACAGCAGGGACTGCTCTTGTGTTGGGGTGCACATCGGTGGGATGCGGTTGGCGCGGGAAGGTCGGTTATCTTCCGGAGATTGCACGATTTCCAGTCGGGATGGACCCGCTTGAGGTCCTACGGTTTGTCGCACGAGTTGGCGGAACAAGATACGACCCTCGGAGGGGAAGAATGACTTACTGGCTTGAAAGGTTGTCCATCCCCTATGGCAAAGATACGCATCCTGCACTCTCCAAAGGCCTGAATCGCCGGATGGGCTTGGCATCTGCTTTGATGCTGGACCCTGAAGTGCTCTTCTTGGACGAGCCCTCAGAGGGGCTCGACCCCGTAGGGGCAAGAGTTGTACGAGAAATAATCCTCGAGTCAAAATCACGCCACACTGCCGTTATACTGAGTTCACACATCCTTTCGGAAGTGGAGCAGGTCGCAGATCGCATTGTCATCTTGAAGAAGGGGGAAGTCGTCATATCAGGTCCGCTGCGTGGGCTGGTTGCCAGTGTCGGCGAACAGAGGATCGTTGTCAGGGGCGGCAAGGGATTGGGAATGAGCTATGTCGTCCGGGACAGCATAGAGGCTGGGAAGCTTCTGGAGAAACTTCGGAGAGAAGGAGCTGAAGTGGTAGCTGTCCTCCCGGTTCGCGCTACACTACAGGAGGTATTCGAGCGCTATGCACTTTGAGCCGTTGCGCCGTGGGTTGGGCTTCAGCTGCTACTCAGCCCGCCTGCTACTTGTGGAGCCGGCCATGCTTGTCCTGGCGGTTGCGGAGGTTGCGCTGTTACTCGTTGTTGGTGTAGGTGTTGGGCTCGAATTCGAGGGCGGCGTGCTCACAGGGTTGACATTCCTCGGAAGGATTGAAATCAATGAAGTTGTATTCTTCACGCGGGTGCTTCTACCGAAGTGGATTCAATCATTCAGCTACCTCGCCCTTCTCGGAGGCATAGCAGTGGCCGCCACAAGCTGGAGAAGCTTGTTGCACGACCCTCTCGTCGGGATATTGCTCACTACCGGACTCACTCGCCGCGAGTGTGTGGCCTGGAGTTTCGTGGGAAACCTTGGGGCGATGAGCGGTCATGTGCTGTGCTTCTCGCTTTGTGTGGACATCATTCTTCTTACGAAAGGTTTGGACGGAGGGGTCATTCCGATCATCCTGGGATCCCTGTCCGTCGTATGGTGGATGGCAATCGTGTTGTCGTGGAGCCTTGTTGTAACGATGGTTACTGACAACCAGATGTCGGTGCTGTTCGTGCTTGTGCTTATCTTCTTTCTCATCGGGCCCTTGATCGGCGCTGTCAACCTGAATGGCCGTCCGTTTATCGCGGGACTTGCCCTCGTTGCGCCACCCACTCAAGCTATGGTGGACTGGACGACTTCGATGGTCATTGGGCGAGAACGGGCAAACCTTCCGTTCTTTCCCGTGACGCTGGTTCCTCTGAGTTGTTTGCTGCTCGGCGGGATGTTGTTTCAGAGGCGTGATCTGTAAGATTGAATGGCACTGAATGGACAAGAGGCGAACGAATCGGGTAGAGATGCTTCGTCCAAGGTAGACTCTACCGTGTGGATTGGGCCAATTGCACTTCTTGTGGCGGTCGTCGCCGTGAATGCTTGGCTGTGGAGCGATCGGCAATGGGTGGAAACAGTCCTTGAACAAGACATCCGGTCGGCATCCAGCCTGGCAGATGCAGAAGATGCTGAAGCCGCACGTGAGGCGTTGTGGACTGCACTTGACTCGGGTGCCTTGGGTGTTCTTCTTGCGGGGCGCTCCCTCTGGATATTGACCCGGTCACACATGCTCTTTCTTCTTACACTCCTTCCACTCCTATGGTTAATGAGTGGTCGAACGGAAACGCTGAGGCCGTTTCTTCTGGAAGTGCTTCGGGCTCTCACAATTTTGGCCTGTGGAGTTTTCTTGAATGCCCTCCTCCGGTATTGGTGTCTCCGACTGAATGCAACCTTCTCGCCTGCATTCTTCCTCCGTGGATTTGACGGCCGGCTTCTGTGGCATCAGCTCGCCATTCACTTTGACCTGTTCCTGGTTGCGCTCATTGTCCGAGTTGCATTTGTGATGTCAAGAACGACTGGCGAAGGGATCCTTGTTTTCGTTGGTCTTTTCGTTATAGTCTGGATTTGGCTCAATCTTGCTGCATTCCTGCTTGGATTTCAATTTGAGCTGAGCTTCTGATCAAAGACTGTTTTTCACTTGACAAAGTGAGTTGAATCCTCTAATTTAAGAGTAATCAGTCTGATATAACCGTATGAGCCTTATTTTCAGCAGACAATGTGAGTACGCCCTTCAGGCCGTTCTGTTCCTCGCCCTGCGTCCGGAGGGGGAAATGACCTCCATCAAGGAACTTACTCGGAGGTTAAGAACCCCTTATCATTTCATGGCCAAGATACTCCAACATCTGACCAAGAAGGGTCTGCTGGTATCGCTGAAAGGACCGACCGGCGGCTTTGCACTCGCAGTGCCTGCCAAAGAGATTACACTCTTTCACATTGTTGAGGCGATTGACGGGGCGGAATTCTTGAAAACTTGTGTACTGGGGTTTCCGGAATGTTCAGAAGCGTCACCTTGCTCGGTTCATGATGTGTGGGGGGGACTTCGTGAGGACATCTACCATATGCTAGTCAGTAGGAATGTTGATGAGCTTGCTCGTGTCATGAAGAAGCCGGAGTATCGGATGGGGAATTGAGTTTTCTTGTATTAAGAAACAGGACTCATTTGTCTGAATCTATGTGTGCGAAATGCGATACCATGACGAGGAAGTGATACTGCGGCCCAGTCGCGAGATGCCTACCGATGCCCACCAGGCTGGGATTGGACGTGTGTCCCGCAGCGGGCGGGTGATCAAGAAGATTCCATCGGAACTCCGACGAAAGAGAACGAATTTCTCGGCGGCAGGAGTCTGGTACAAACGTTTGCTGTGGCGGTTGAAGGACGACTCACAATTTCAGCGATCGGTTGTTCAGGGTGCGTTTGTCCTGCTCTGCATCTGGATAGGAGTAGAGTTCCATCTGTTCGTGAGGTGGGGACTCTCCGGCGGAACTGCCATATACTCGGCGCGTCCCCCTGGCGTAGAGGGATTTTTGCCCATTAGCGCCCTCATAAGTCTGAGCTACTGGGTGCAGACGGGGATAATCAACGAAGTCCATCCCTCCGGGCTCTTCATTCTTCTGGCAGTTATCGGTGTCAGCATCGCTTTCAAGAAGGCCTTCTGCAGCTGGCTCTGTCCAATCGGTACGCTCAGTGAATCTCTTTGGATGTTGGGCCGGAAGGTTTTTGGCAGAAATCTCACTCTCCCGCGTTGGCTCGATTATCCGCTCCGTTCCCTCAAGTATTTGCTCCTTCTCTTCTTTGCCTGGTCGGTCTACAGCATGGACATCCAGTCTCTGATTGCTTTCATCTTTAGTCCCTACAACAAGATGGCCGATGTCAAGATGTACCTCTTCTTTGCTGAGATCGGTGGAATGGCCCTCTGGATACTCCTGGGGCTTGTCGTTCTCTCTGTCTTCATCAAGAATTTCTGGTGTCGTTTTCTTTGCCCCTACGGCGCTCTCCTGGGGCTGACGGGTTGGCTCAGCCCTTTGAAGGTTACGAGAAACGCCTCCACTTGCATCGATTGTGAACTGTGCACAAACGCCTGCCCCGCGCGGATCGCAGTCCACAAAACGAACCGAGTCTGGTCGGACGAATGCACGAGTTGCATGGCATGTGTTGAAGCGTGCCCGGTGAAACAAACCCTTGATGTGCGACTCACGGCCAGAAGCAAACATGTCCCGACGTGGGCGATGGGTCTCCTGGTCGCCGGGACGTTCGTTGCGATCACGGGGATGGCTATGCTCAACGGCCATTGGCAGAATCACATCAGCCAAATGGAATACCAACATCGATTCGAGCACCTGAACTCCCCGCTCTACCAACACGCTCGTGGGAAGGTTCCCAATTATGGCCCGACCGACTGATCCTGCTGGCAGCATCGCCGTTGCTGATTTCTACGATGCTCTCGCACCCGATTATGATCGGATGACGGACTTCGGGCGGCGGTTTGTCGCCGAGAAGCCGTTCTTCAAGCTCCTTGTCGACAAGTACGGCATTAAGAGTGCAATCGACGCTGGTGCTGGCAGTGGTTTCCATTCGCTCTTGCTTGCCCAGATCGGCGTAGCTGTCACCGCCGTCGATGTGTCAGCTGAAATGCTCTCGGTTCTGAAAAAGCACGCCGTAGAGATGAAATTGGAGATTGAAACGGCACAATCCTCCTTTCAACGCATGTCGAGGCTTGTTTCGCGGAAGGTCGACGCGGTCTTTTGTCTTGGAAATACTCTCCCGCATCTCCAGGATCAGAATGAGCTAGAAGAATCCCTCCTGAGCTTTCGGGTGTTGCTCAGACCTGGCGGCCTGCTGTTCATGCAAATCCTGAACTACGAGAAAATCTTGGCGCAGCGTGAACGGGTGTTGAATGTAAAGGAGGAAGGGGATGCCATCTACGTGCGTTTCTATGATTATGATGATCCTCTCATTCATTTCAACATCCTGAAACTGACGCGAATATCAAGTGGATGGGAGTCGGGAATCCGCACGGTTTCCCTGATGCCCTGGCGTAGCGAAGACCTCTTGCATGGACTCGAACGGGTCGGCTTCGTAGATACAAAACTCTTTGGGGCAATCTCCCAAGAACCGTTCATCCCGGAGAGGTCGAAGGACCTTGTCATCCTGTCATCTTCAACGAGGTGAGAATGAGTGCCCAAGAGTCGACTGCGACCTGCCTGTCGTGCAAGAGGACAGAGATGGATGTGCCGCTCTTGAAGCTTCAGTTCACAGGAAAGGGAATACACATCTGTCCGCAGTGCCTGCCTGTTCTAATTCACCATTACGATAGGCTCACGGAGAAAATCAAGACGAGTTGAGTTCATCCCTTCCACTTATCCGGATTCATTCTTACCCCCGATCAATTCCCGAAACGCTTCTGCGATCCCCACGATTCTCACACAGCAGTATTTGAGCCTTTTGTTGTGTCCAAATGGCTCAAATTGGCTAGATTTGGCCATTCAAATAAAACTTCACAGTTGATCAAGAAACATATTGCATTCAGTTGGCTAATATTAGTAAATTGGTCGCACATCTGGATCTAAACATTCTCCCCACTTGCCTACGCAGAAAATGGATAGGCCGGCCCCCGAGAAAGAGTCTATTCCAGAGGCTGCTCCTCTACGAATCCTCGTAGTCGACGACATTCCCGAAAACCTCGAGCTGTTGGACGATGTGTTGTCAGAAGGCGGCTATACGCCAATTCTTGCGAAAAATGGTTTAGAAGCACTGGACATGCTGAAGAAGGAAGTCGTGCATCTCGTCGTCGCAGATGCGATGATGCCAAAGATGGATGGCTTCCAGCTCTGCAAAGAGGTTCGGGCCCTTCCGCCAGGCAATGTGCCGTTCATTATTTACACGGCGAACTATGTGGATGAGGCTGATCAGGAATTCGCGCGTAGCATCGGCGTTGATCGTTATGTCGTCAAGTACGCTGGTGTCGGCGCGTTGACTGAAGCCGTCAACGAACTGGTCAGCCAGAGGTACGGACGCAAACCCGAGCATCCTGTGGCGGAACAGGCACGACTGGATGATCACGCTTTTCTTGAGAAGCATCGCGCCTTGGTCATCAAGAAGCTGGAAGAAAAAATGGCGGAGCTCGAGGTCTATGCGCAGACGCTCGAGAAGAAGAACCGCGAAGTGTTAGTTTCAGAAGAACGGTACCGCGTTCTTTTTGAGAACGCTAGCGTTGCAATCTTCGTGGTGGAACGGAAGACCGGAAAAGTTGTCGATGTCAACAAACTGGGTCTGGTACTATTGGGGTACTCAAAGGACGAGTTGTTGAGGATGCCGTATCTTCCGTTCGCCGACACGGGGGAGTTTACGCGTAGCATGTTAGAGGCTCACGATTTTGTGGCAGGCGAAACAACCATCCGACGTGTCGATGGGGAGGTTCTGGATATCGATGTCGGGGTCGGACCCGTGACACGTCCACAAGATCAGCGTCTGCTGCTCTATGTCCGAGATATCACAGAGCAGAAGAAGATGCGAGAGCGCCTTCTGCAAACAGAAAAGATGACACTCATGGGGCACCTCGCAGCTGGGATTGCCCATGAGGTACGTAACCCGCTTGCTGCTATCACGCTTAACCTTCAGTACCTCGATGCAAAGTGCGGTGCCGATAAGGGGGTAGCAGAATCGGTTCGGGATGCGCTCGAAGGAGCGAAGAGGATTGAGTCGGTGATCGAAAACACACTAAGCCTGGCTCGCGTCACGCCGCCGGTGCTGCAGCTTGAGCGGGTGAACGATCTTGTTGACAAAGTCCTCGGTTTCATTGCGATGTCCTCCAAGCAGAAGGAGATCACAATCGAGACCCAGTTGACCCACGACCTTCCGCCCGTTAGAGCGGATGCCAAGCAGATCCAACAAGTAATTCTCAACATCGTCCAGAATGCGATCGATGCGTCCCCTGCTGGTGGAGTGGTGACGTTGTCCACGCGTGTATGGGAAACGCCCGGCAACGGCGATTCTGGACCAAAGCGCTGGGTCGGTATTGCTGTGCGTGATTTTGGTCTCGGCATACCGCCCGAACAACGGAAATACCTTTTCCACCAATTCCGGACATCTAAACCGGGCGGAACAGGGTTGGGCTTGGTTCTCTCGAAGCAGATTATGGAGCGACACAAAGGAGAGATCAGCCTGGAGGATGCCCCGGGC
>Ga0153915_10007540_pt1 | contig 10269 bp, 15 predicted proteins | sample Opewatmetagenome_2_FD_107003 | JGI IMG/M metagenome (GOLD analysis project Ga0153915, IMG submission 107003) | Freshwater wetland microbial communities from Ohio, USA - Open water 3 Core 3 Depth 3 metaG | ecosystem: Environmental > Aquatic > Freshwater > Wetlands | place: USA: Ohio, Lake Erie... | reverse complement strand
TGTACCACCACGGCCTATCCATTTTATACTATCAGTCTTATCATATTGCAGTGGCTCAGTCAAGAAGCGGCCACCGGCTACTTCTTCCATTTTGCCCTTTTCTTTCAACCAGAACCAGAAGGGGAGGGCATTAAAGACTTGGTCTTTAATATCATCCTTCATGTTCTGCCATGTCGTAGTGTACAGGTTGTCCAGTACTTCCGACAGTGTAGTAGGTCCCGCCATATCATGCTCCTATCATTTGAAGGTTATGCTAGTTTAAAATCACCGTTTTCTATTCTGTCTCCAAGCTCGCCCATGACTTTGTCAAAGGCAGCTTCTGCGGCTTCTTTTTGCGACATCTTTCCAGCATTACTCCTCGTGCTGATAGAACTTGTTGGCGTCAATCCGAAGAAGGATTGCTGCTTCTTAGGTTCTGGTTTCGCAAATTTCTTGTGTAACTCCTCAGCTTTCTTTGGATTCTCTGACTTAGCAAGAGCATATGCACGGTTGACAGTTAACGTAGGATTCTCCGAGAGGAGTTGTTTAATCTCTGAAGACCATTCCCAGAAATCAGGATTGTTATCTGATACCTTCGTTATCTGCTCACTGGCATTCTTCGACTCAAAGCGTGTTGCAAGATCTTGGACCTTGCTATCAACTGTGCCAAGCATGTTCTTTATTTCTTCTTTGAATGCAGCCTCTGCCTGCCTGACAATAAAGGTTGCAAACTGCCGCCTGTCAAGCTGCTCCAAGTCTACATCAGCGCCGAATTCTTCTTTGATTTCATGCTTGACTTCTGCCTTGCTCTGATCAGTTACTCGAGCAAGAGTTTCAAGAATCATATTCTGATTTCCTTCCATCTTACTCAAGCCTTCAGCAATCAGACCAACACTTTTCGTTAGCAGTTCAATTTGCTGTTGGCTGGTGTTATCTGCATTCTGGTTGTCAGCTGCGCCACCGGAACCCTCGTTCTCGTCTGCCTCAGCTAACTTGAAATAATGCATTCTCATTTATCTACTCCTTAGGTAATTTACTCTTCTGTTCCTCAAGATTTTTAGCTGCCTCAGCTTTCATTCGTGAGGCATGGAGTGCCCCAAGTTTTGTTGCTCGATGGACTTGAGATTTCTTTACGATAGCATAGTGCAAGTGCTCTATCATAACATTAGTCACACCATCCCAATTCTCAAGTTCAATTGTAAAACCTGCCGGGGTGATTTCAGCTGTTAAACGTGGATTCTTCATAGTCACTCCGCATAGTCTGAAGTGCAACCACGACTACGTGTTTCGTATCGTAGTTGCTTTTTGTTCTTAATATAGATGGGGTCATCAGCTATATGCTCATAATATCCTTCATGGAATATATGAATAGCTGGGCCAGTTGATATATGTTGTTGGGATTCCACAGTATCCGCTGGAACCAACTCACCATTTATCTGTATCCATCGCATATATCACCTATGTCACAATTTGTTACACGGTCTAAGCATACCACAAGGCATGGGATAAGTCAACCCCCAGCCGGCATTCGTCCTCGCGCCATTAGATTCATGAAGTTATTAGTATTCAACGGAGTCTCCGCTGTAGCACCAGGCTGTCCAGCGGATGCCATTTGCTGCAGCTGTTGCACACCTTTTATGAGGTGGTCAAACTCAACCCCATGGAGTTCATGGAGAAGGTATGATGTTAGCATCTGTGGGTCGATTAAAGGATTGTCTTTAAGCAGACCATAGACTTGAACAGCTTTGTTCTGCCGCATGTCCTTTGTTTCTGGAAGTGTGCTATCGGGAGATATATTTATCTCATATCGTGCAGCCTTCAGCATTGCTGGTTTGAAGGCTACCCATACAGGTATGGAGTCCGGCCCCATTACTTGAACAACTTGGTCATCTGTCCACTTATTGAATACCAGTGTGTTTGTATCTTCAAATACATTCGTTAGCATATCAGCAAGAACATCACGTCGTTCATCTACACGAATCTCACTTGCAGCTTGGACAATACGGGCCTCAGCAGCCGTAGGTGCATTGTGAGATTTCTGAGAGGCATAATCACCACCTTGGTTTCGACTGAAGCCCATACCGTCTCGAACGTCAGCTTGAACTTCAGCACTGGCGCTATATAAACTCTGCGGTACATGACCGAGTTCCATTGCCTCAACATCGCTGAGTTCACCTTTAACCATAACTGCCCCACCAACATCTCCGTTAAGCATCTTTTCAAGTTCTGCTTGGTCCATTGAACCTTGCTTTATTAAGAATTTCACCAGTGAAATCCGACGGTGCTTCATCTCAAGTGTTCTGATTTCATTTATCTCAAGTTGCTGCGGCTCAAGGATAGCTGAGTCAGGTACACCCCAGAATACTTCATCATCCATGTTGAAGACAACAGGATATATATTAGGACGGTCATTACTCTGAAGTTCATCATCGTCGAAGTAGAGAACTTTATCCGAGGAATATGGAGCGAGAACTATAACTTTCTTCGTTCTCATATCTCGAATTTCGATAAGATCTACTTCATCTGGTTTATTCTCATTCGTCATTGTGTTATTGAAAGTTGAACCCAGACCTTTTGATGTCGTGCTCTTGATATTCGCAACATGCTTGAAACGTGGGTCAGATTGAACATCATCTACTGGACGCTTCAACCACATAGCAACCCAAGGAGTAGACTCGAAGTCCATGAGACCTTTTGGAACAATCAGACTGCCTGTGTGAACAGACATAAACCATGGCATGTTAGCTTTGACGTTGGAGTTGTATTCTATACGACGAGTCAACTTGCTACGAAACTGCTCAGGGATGGAAGTTTCAAACTCCTCTGGCGTTGGAGTATATTGAGCACCGAAGCCAAGCTTACCGCCGCCTGTTCCGAACATCCAAGTATTATGAACAATGCGCTTCATTTGATTCTTAATTCCCATGACAGGGATTAGTTTGTTATCTACCCGTTCAATGAGTTGTGCAAATGCCTGCTGTTCGATACCTGGCTTTGTTGCAACAATAGATATTGCTGGGTCACGAAAGTATAAGCGTGGCACTGTAGTGCGAAGCATTCTGAAGAATAAGTTAACTGGAAGGACTCCGCGCGGGAAGTCACCACGATACCACTTACGCCACTTAATCCATTCCTGTTGATGGGTATAGCGCTTGCGGAATTCAATACCAGAGCGAATTTGTTCTAGCCACCAAGACACATCAGGATTGCCATTACTATATCCACGTATATTACTCATAGCCAACCCCATTCTTTTAGAGAGGCAATATCTTTGTCTACCCTATCTCCGATTCCGGGAGAGTATGCAATATCAATTGCCTTTACATTCTTACATATCTTATATACACGATGCTGAGCTTCTTTAACTGTTCTGCCGAAGGCGGTGGCTTTTAAGATAACACCATCAGATGCTGCATATTTAAGTTGGTCGCCATCCTTATACACATCGCATAGATATGTAAACTTCATATCAGTAATATTCAGACCACATATAGGCATACCCTTATCTGGTTCATCCAAGTCACAGGGCTTAGCATAAGGATATGGGTCACGAGAGATGCGAACTGTTATTAAGAAGTCATTACGAAGTTTCATAGACTTCTTAATGCCGGTAGCAACATCAAAGAAGAAACCACCAATAGGTTCATTCAGGCCTGTCATCAAAGCTTCGATAGCATCATAGCCGAAGCGACATGTCAATTCAAGAGCATACAGTTTATCTTTTGTAACGATGCAGTTCACATCAAGAGGCCCACGATAGCTTGCTTTACGAAGCAGCGGCCCGAACTTCATAACTGTTTCCTTAGCCAGCCGACTGGGATTTTCCATAGGAAGCACGACATTCCCAGCACATCCAGTCATCTTTCCAATATCCTCTGGGAAGTAGTGCTTCTCTTCAAATGTATGATTAAAGGGGTGGATAAAGTCTATACCGTTGAACCACCCTTCAGTACTGACTTCGACACTTCCTTCTTTTGGAATGCGCTCTTGCACAACAATATCATGCATGTCGGTCATAGTAGTAAGGGCCCACTGATATAGCTCCTCAGTATCGCATACATAAGTTTTACCGACATCAAGATTTCCTGAACCTTTCACGACGTATCCAGCTTCATTTACCCACTTCAACTTTGCCGCATCCTTTGCATTTTTGAAGTCTTGACTTGGTGGAGTATTTATTCCGAGTTTATGAAAGGCTGCCATGCCACGTTGTCTATCAAGCTCAAGAATATCTCCAGCAGCATTGCAACAGAGAGTAGGCTTTCCAAGACGTTTGAACATATCTTCATGCTCGCTATATCCTACCATGTCACAGATAATAAGGTCAGCTTTTGCAACGCATGGCCGCCAAGATGTAGGGCGTTCTACAAAGCCGCGAAGGCAGTCTTTGTAGTTCTTATCTTCAATCCAGAGATCTACTGCATGGCCCTCACATATGAGTTTGTATGCTATCCCAGCTCCATCACCCTCCTTAGAGATTATAAGGACTCTCATAAGTCCTCCGTTAGGTAGCTAGGAAATGTACTATTATTTCGACCCACTGTGAGTTCATCAATTATACTATTGAGAGAGAATGTATCTTTAATCTCCTCTGGTGTAATTGGTGCATCTATAAGGGATAATGCCGCCTTGGCTTTGACATACGAGACCATACCGGCTGCCATCACAGTATCATCATAGCAGCCATCTGCCGCGCCGACAGTACCATCTTCATGTTCAATAAAGGTACTGAGTTCGTTCTTCAGAATCACACTGTGGATAACTGTAGTTGTAGAAAGGTCTTTCCGAAGAAGGCCAATCATTAGTGGTTTGCTTCTTGGGTCAGTGTGAACGCCGAGACCCGCTAGGCGACGAGATTGTTCCTTTCCACCTTTACTACGAGCACTTGGTGTGCGGTAAATCTTGCTCATCGGATACCGGAAGGTACTGCGAGTGTGGTCATATTCAGTTAAGACGCGCATGGTGAGAATACCATGATTATTATTCTCGCATCCAATATAAGCTTCATTGAACTTATATCCGAGTTCAGATAGTGTAATAGCGAAGGTGTCAGGTTCAGTTTTATTGTTTATATACTCACCAACCTGCTCTGAAGTTTCGAGACAGAATATCTCCGCCACTGAGGCATCTCGACCAACACCTGCCGCGACATCACCACCTATAATGTAATGCAAGCTGAGATTCGGATGGCCGTTGAGAATCCAAAGATTGGCATCTCGTTGCTGCCAGTCAATAGTTTCAACAAAGTTAACCTTCCTGAATATCCCGCCACCTGCAGCTTGGAAGCAGTCATCAAGGCAACTTGGGTATTCTTTATTCCATTCAAAAAGGTCACCATCTAGTTCGTCTTCTATTACCATTCGACGCCAGGCTATTTGATTTGCAGACAGTTTGTATGTGCTATAGATGCGTGGCTCATCATACTCAGCTTTCAAATGCGCCAGTATATCTTGGCACTCTTCTGCCGGGAGGTCTAGTTGATATTCTGGCTCACTCCACCAAGGGAGGAATAATAACTTGAATGTTCCTGTTCCTTTTGCAGCACGAATACACTGGGAATGATACCAGTTACCGGCACCATTTCCAGTAGACTCGATACTAATACGACCTGTTTTCTTTGACACAGCCTGAAGAAGACCAGTCATAAGTTGCTTTGGATTCGGCCAGTAGGCGACTTCAGAACAGTGGAGGTCTGTAATATGGTCTCCACGACCGAACGCACGAGCTCCAGCAGTTCCTATATAGAATGCTGAGTTTCGTTTTGGGAATGTTAGTTCGTCCATACTATTCGTTCTGATGACGGGCTTCGGCCCCTTCATATGTTCGATGAAGAACTTCACCAAAGCAAGCATACGTTTAGTTGCTGGCGCATCATGACTGATGACAACAGCTTTGGTGTTATCAACTCCAAGACATCGAGCAAGAGACTTAGCTAGAAAGTATGTAGTTACACCCCGCTGCCGAGCTTTTGGAATTATTATTCTTCGTACTCCAGTTTCGTCGATAGCTGTCTGGGCACTGTTTAATTTAAAGTCTACCTCTTCCTGTGACTTGTTAATCACAGGAAAGAGGGACTCAATAACAAAGCGCTCAGGAGTTGCCATGCTAGTCGTCTTTGTGTGACTCGTGCTCGTCGTGGTGAGAGTCTTCTTTTTCATGAGAGTCTTTTTCGTGTGACTCAGACTTCTCATGAGGTTCCTCCGGCTTTGTTGGGTCGAGGTCAACTTTTGTTTTTGGTTTTTCTTCGTGGTCTTCGTGCTTCTCGTCCTTAGGAGCAGGAGGTGGAACCTTCACAACCACAGGCGGAACTTGAACATTGCCTTCTGAACCATCGCTATTTGCGAGGTACAGAAGAAGAATGGCAAAGAATACACCGAGGCCGGCAAGAACGTAGTTGATATTCTCCAGATAATTAAACATTGATATACTCCTTTCATGGAATAGGGCTGTCAGATTGAACTGGAGCTTCCGGGGCTTTGGGTGCTGGGACGTCTCCGCCGAAGTAGCTTTGAATATGATGATAGAGTACTATGAGCTCTTCATCAGCTTTGCCTTTTATCTCAGCCGGGATGGCTTCGAACTTTGCTTCAGTTTCCTGAAGGACACTTCTCAAATGTGTAAGTTGGTCTGCGAGTTTCATGATACCTCCAAAGAATGTAACAAATTGTGACACACCTTATATGTTATAAATTAGGCTACCCAGCCACTTGTGCTCTTTTGAATCCAAACTGCGCCATCGTATTGAACTTCAATTATAGCACGCTGGTTTGCTGTACCACTAGCAGCTAGGGTAATGCCATGGAAGATAGCATTCCAAGAAACTGTGCGGCCACCAGTTGCATCTTGGAGAAATGAAATAACGAGGATGCGTCCAAGAACTGGATTACTAGGAGCACTGATGGTTGTTGCTGCCGTGAGAGTTCCAGTTGTCCAGTATGTACAGAGAGATGCATCTATAGTAACAGCCGGGCCATTGGAGTTACGAGGTGCATACTGTATGCCTGAAAGAGACATGGACTTGTTAACATACTCGATAAGGTTCGCATCAGTATTCGTATAGCTATTCCCGAAATCTGATAAGGCATTAGTAGCATTCGCCTTACGAACATTATGCACAGTGACTCTTTCATCTCCACCATCGAGACGAACGCAGTCCGTTACAGCCGCTAAACTAGTCGGTCCATCAACAGAACTAATAAATGCATTCGCACCACCACCACAGTTAACTCCTATTGTATGCCCCTCTACATGCACACCGGCAACGAATGCAACACAAGATGTGAGGCGAATACCAGCAGTGGCCGTACCAACGAAGCTATTATTATATAGACCGACATTCCCGTTTGTTACATTGATACCATAGTTTGCACCAAGATTACTTGGGAAGAACTCATTGAACTGCGCAGTGATATTTAAACCACCAGAGACATTCTTAAATCCTGTATCACGGTAGTTAGCAATTAAGCAGTTTGTTAAACCTGAGCCTTCCTGGGCTGCTTCAGTGTATACACCAATACTACCTGCTATGTGATTGGAGTCAACTGTAAGTCCCTCCAACCTGCAGCCGAATCCAGTAGCAGGATTCAGTGGTGCAAGCTGAACTAGCGGCGTGTTTATCGGGAATCCAGCACCTGCAAGAAGGTGTGACGCCCCTCTGCCGCGACCGAGAACAGCTAGCAACACACGGTCAGGAATTACAAGTGTATTGCTCAAGGCATATACTTTTCCAGCTAGAAGATATACAACGCACGCTACCTTTGGGTCACCACCTGCCGCAGCTGCGTTTAGTGTTGATTGAATGATAGCCAGGTCATCTGTAACACCATCACCAATAGCTGCTGGGATTATAGCTGGAACACCAGAACCACCACCACCACTACCTGGGTCTCTCCAAGGCATTATGCACCTCCACAGTATGCAGTTACTGTCGAGCCACCAGCTGCCGCACTGTGTGCGGTGAATGTAACTATTGCAAGACCTGTAACGTCGAGGATTATCCAGCCAGTGCTACCAGCCGCGAGAGTTGTTAAATCCCCACTGGTTCCAACAACAAGTCCCTTCGGCGAGGTGTAGTCGGCTGCTGCACTATACAGGGTGCTCTGTGGAGCTGCTGGTGTCGCTTGACCTATTACAGCGAAGCCAGCAAAGGCATTTCCCGTTGGTGTGACTTGAAGAAAGAGTCGCTTCAGGCCGATAGTAATAATGGAAAAGATTACTGTATTCCCTGCTTGTGGGACTGATATGGCAAGGTTGGAAGCATCTAGCACCTGCCGAGGCTTTGCTGGGGAGTATACGTTAACTGTCTGCGACATTGGGAGATTCTCCTACGTTAACCTGCACGTTCGTACCAATAGCAACTACACCCGAAATGGCAGCTTTCATCAAAGCTGCTACGACATCCTCTGCCGTCTGTGCTTCAGTTGTAGACTTCTTCAACTTTCCTGTAGCTTCGAGTTGTAACCTCGCAGCTTTCAATTGTGTATCTGTGGCATTACCAGCAAGACCTTTTTCTATAGTATCTATAGAATGTCCATACAAAGCTTCCAGCCGCGAGTCCATGTACTTCTCAACTTCACGCATGTAAGCTTTCGCCAGAGGCTGCTGCATTATCATGCTAACATACTCCGGTGTGCATCCGACGACAGCAGCGATGTCTTCCCTCTTCATGCACTGAGCATGGAGGGCTATGATGTTCTTATGTTTCTCCTTCAGCCGCTTCAACTGCCATCCAGTATCTTCGATGTGGATGGTTGGAAGGGTGCTAGGTGAAGTAACAGTGGCGTCCATTATTTATGCTTCTCCATTATAGCAACTGCCGAGTGTCTCTTCTTAACTTCTCCTCTTTCCATTTTTCCACCATGGAAGACTATATGCACATACTCCCCTGCCTTCAGGCCAAACTGCTTACTCGGCCCTGTGACAGTGCGGACTTTGCCTCCAGCTCTTACTGCTTTATCAAAGGCGGCTGGCATGGCAGCTCTCCACTCGGTACATGATGTGTATAGTGCCTATCAAGTTCTTCTCGATATGCAGTGGTTAGAAATTTAACATCTTTCCGAACGTGCCCTGAAAAAATATCTGCAACTACCGGAACAGAGTGTTTTTTAAGAATCATGATGCATACTACCACGTTCAGCATTCCATGTCAAGCCCGCCGGGAATATTTTTATGCTTCTATATAGCATTACAACTAAAGGGTTTCAAACTGATTTTTCTGGAAAACGAGTCTGACCCCCCGGCACCTATGTCGAATGGGGGGCTATGGGTGTTTGCAGGTGCTCACATACGTGTATCTTTTTGGCAACGTGGTAAAGGTGCAACACGGCATCTGGTGTGCTCGGGATAGCAGGTACACCGAGCCGCGCGTGGGTGCATGTTGCACTTTCGCAACGTGTTGTATTCTTGCAACTGCGTATTCATACGGATGGTGGGTTGGGAACTTTCGGCGGTCGAGCATGTCAGAGGATGTACGGACACGCGGTTACGTGGTCGGAAACACGGCGGCATCGGCGGAACTTTTTCACGGCGGAACCGTCGAACAATCGTACCAGGTTCGTTTGCGGTACAACTTTCTAAACAAGGAGATGCATCATGGAAAAAGTTATCAAAACACGGTTGACCAAAGGTGGAGCGGTTCACGCGACAAAATTGGTCATAGATTTTTCGGACGTCACACGGGAAGCGCTGGAAGACCTAGCGGCACGCTCCATCGTGATTTCGATTCAGGCCATCTATCGCACAGCGGAGAAGGTACCCTCCGAGGATGTGGTGTATGTCGCGGAATTCCTGGCGCGGGAGCGAGCATCTTCCACACCCACCCCGGAAGGTCTGCGCAACCGATTCCTGAAATTGCCCGAGGAGGAGAAGGCACGAGCACTGGCTCTGTTGCGGGCGGAGGTCGAAAAGGCATAATTGGCAGCAATCTGATGCCCCTGGAGCAATCTGGGGGCATTTTTTTTTTGCTTCAGTGCCGCACACGATGGAGGCCCCATATTCGAGCCACAACGCCCGGTGGCGCGTGTTTGGGTAGGGTCATGGGCTCCCCCACATGGAGGATTGCTGGGCTGTCATATCGACGTGTGGACGTGACACAATGCAACGTGTGAATACCCCCACCCCACCCATATATTTTTTCTTTGGTTGTTGTTAGATTAAATTGTTCTATTTTTTTTTTTTTTTTTTTTTTTTTTTTTTTAATTTTTTTTGTTGTTGTGTGTTTTTTTTTTTTTTTATATTTTTATAAAAAGTGGGAAAAAAAATATCCCAAAATTATTTAAAGAAAATAGATTG
>Ga0153915_10007539_pt1 | contig 10271 bp, 7 predicted proteins | sample Opewatmetagenome_2_FD_107003 | JGI IMG/M metagenome (GOLD analysis project Ga0153915, IMG submission 107003) | Freshwater wetland microbial communities from Ohio, USA - Open water 3 Core 3 Depth 3 metaG | ecosystem: Environmental > Aquatic > Freshwater > Wetlands | place: USA: Ohio, Lake Erie... | reverse complement strand
TGAGTGCCAGGACATCCTTTACACAGGTGGGGTAGATTGCTGGGCCGAGGAGGTCCAGCAATGCCCTGGAAAAGGATGCCGGTGAGCGAGCAGCGAGTGCGGTTTGTAATTCGAGCCACGAGCGGGAGAGAGACGATGCAGGGTTTGTGTCGGGAGTTTGGGATATCCCGACCGACAGGATACCTGTGGCGTAGGCGGTACAAGGAGGTGGGAACCATCCAGGGGCTGGTGGAACGGGGCCGACGGCCGCACCACAGCCCTCGCCAGACCTCCAGAGAGAAGGAACAACGGGTGGTGGCGCTGCGGAGGGAGTACGGCTGGGGTGCCAGAAAACTGCAAGTGCTGCTCATCGAACAGGGACAGTCGCTGCCCGTACGGACGATTCATCGCGTTCTGAAGCGGCATGGGTTGATTGGGGAAGAGGGAACGACTCCAGCAGCAGGGCAACGCTTTGAGCGCGAGGCTCCTAACGAGCTATGGCAGATGGACGGGAAGGGAGAGTATGTCGTCCGGGACGGGACGTGTTACCCGCTGTCAATTCTGGACGATCACAGTCGGTATGCGGTGGGTTTGTACCCATTGAGGGCTTTCACGGCGGCGGAGGTCAACGGCTGCCTGGTGAAGACGTTCGAACGATACGGGGTGCCGGAGGCCATGCTGATGGACCATGGCGCCCAGTGGTGGTCGAGCGTGAACGGCTACGGGCTGACGTGGCTGGGGGTACGACTGATCGAGCAGGGGATCAGCCTGCACTTCGGGCGAGTGCGCCATCCACAGACGCAGTGGAAAGTGGAGCGTTTCGATCGGACGCTGGCAGAAGCGATCAAGCGCGAGGGTCGCCCTCAAACGCTGGCGGAGTGGGGACCGGCTTTGGAGCGCTTCCAGCAGATCTACAACGAGAGGCGACCGCACGAAGCCCTGGGGATGCTGCGACCGGCTGACCGCTATCGCCCGAGTTCAAAGCAGTATCAGGCTCAACCGCCACAGTGGGAGTATCCCCAAGGCAGCGAGGTGCGGCGGCTCAACACCCAGGGCTTCCTGAACTATCGGGGTCGACGTTGGTTCGTGTCTGAGGCATTGGCAAGCCGATGGGTGAGAGTGGAGCACCTGGATGGAAAAGTTCTGCTGAGTTACCGGCACATGTATGTGCGCGAGATCGATCTCGCCAGGGAGATCACCCGGCCTGTAGTGTTTCCGCGCGAACGGCAACGCGGCGCCGATGTCCGGGGTGGCGTCCTCCGGTCGCCCTCCGGGCTCCCTTCGGACGCCACCCCGGAACGGAACTCATATTGCCATGTGTAAAGGATGTCCTGGCACTCTATGTAAACCATGTCTTGGCGACAAACACTAACAGACCGGACCTACTCCGGATTTAGAGGGAGGCGAGGACTTTCTCCAGGAATTCGCGGTTGGCGCGTGCATTGGCTGTTATTTGCGCCGCAGTGTCGCCGGGGGCGCAGCATTCCACCATGACCGGGCCGTCGAAACCGCCGGCCTTCAGTCCCTCAAACACGCCTTTGAAGTCGACCTTGCCGGCGCCGAACTGGATCATCACGTCCCCCTTCATCTGCGCGCAGTCCTTGGCGCAGAAACCGGTGACGTATTTGACGATGGGCTTGAGCTCCGCAACAGGGTCCTTGCCGGTGTAGTGAATGATGTTCCCCGCGTCGTACCAGATCTTGAAATTGGGATTGGCTACCCTATCGATGCAGCGCAGGATCTCATCCGATGCGCCGCTGCTCCCGCCGTGGGGCTTCATTACGACCTGGACGCCCTTGTCCTGCCCATGCGCGGCTGCACCTGCCATGACGCGGAAGTAGTGGTCGTACTTGTCAGGCTGATCGATACCGAAACTCATCACATAGCGCAGGCCGAGCACCCCGGCGTTGTCAATTTGCTTCTGGACATCAGCGATCGATTCCTCCACCGCGATGTCGTGACGGCTGCTCAGGGCGCCAAGGTTGGCCGTGAGTCCGCGCGCCGCGATCCTTTGCTTGAGTTTCTCGAGGTACTCCGGAGTCGCACCGGAGCCTATGAACGGCTCCGTCCTCGTCCGTGTGAGCAACCCCGTCAGGTTGTATCCGGCTCCCTTGATCCCGTCCAGGGCTTCATCGAAACTCCAATTGGTCCAGGGGCGGTTGAAACAGCCGACCGGCCACGACGGGGCATCAGGCATCGGCCACGGCAGAGCAATCGCCTCTCGATATGCAGTCGCAGCTGCTGCGGCAAATGTAGAGTCAAGAATGAACGCGCGACGACTCGACTTCATGGATACCTCCTTCAGGACAGAACAGGCAGGCCGCAACACGCTGAAACGGCGCCAGCTCTGCCGACCTGCTGTCGGCCGGGGATTTCATGGTTCGTGCCGGAGCGAGGCACGGAACAGATCTGAAGGCTTATGTGGAAACAACCGGCCAGCGTTATGCGCCTGCTCTGGTCAAAGCTGTCGGCCCTCATCCGGCACACATAGACACCGGATGCGGCGCGCTGCGTGCTCCAGTCGGCCGCGTGCACGCCCCTTGCTTGCTGGCCCCGGGCCAGGACTCCGACCCGGTCGCCGCTCGCGTTGTACAGTTCCAGGGAAGCGTGTCCGTCGGCCGGAAGGTTGTATTCGACCACAAGCGTCGAAGGACCGTTTCCCGGCCTGTTCACGCCCAGCACCTTGAATCCAGGTTTCACACCGCCGGTCAGGCAGGCAGAACTGGGCTCGACCGGATATGTAAACGGCTCGCTGACGACGTGATATTGAGGTTCGCCCGACTTTGCCAGGTAAAGAGTCGCGAGCGGAGTGCGCTTGAACTTGCCGATCGGTGTGAGCTTGGGCCCGCCGTCCTCCAACAGGTATACCGGGATGTTCGCAGGATTCAGGGCCGTCGATACGCCTCGTTCTCTGCCGATGTGGAAAAGTCCGAAGTTGCCCGGTTCATGCCCGCCCAGCCAGTGGCCAATGACGTCTACGTTGAAGGCGTCCTTGCCGAAAATCAGCATGTTGGTCATGAAGATCTCCGGCATGGCTTCAGGGCCTGGGCCGTGATTGAAGCCGTTGCCATTCTGGCCGTACACACCCTCAATGATGTTCAGGCCGATGTTAGGTTTGATGAGAGAGTAGTGATCGATGGTCCGCTGGATCCACATCTCCATCCATTCGCCCTTTTCCGTGTCCCACCTCGGCATGCCGGCCTGGAGATGCTTTCGATACAGGGCTTCGACATGATCCTGTGCGTCCGGCTGAAAGTCGTCGGCGATGACCTCCTGGACGCCTCCGCAGAATCGAATGTACGGACGGATGTTCGTTCCCTGGAGGTTCTTTACGCACAGGGTCAGTCCCATTGCATGGGATTTGAACTTGGCAATATTGATCAGGTAGCTGTCGGGATAATTGAAAGGGCCGAGGTACTTCGTGCGCCGGAACACCACCCCATCGGGACACTCCTTGGTCACGGGCGTTCTCGAGTCGTCGTCCCCGTAATGGGCCCCGGTACGCTGGGCGAGCTCGACGTATCCGACACCCGGTTGGGTAACCATGAGCCCTTCCCTCAGGTAGATCTGTCCGGCCGGGATCCCGGTCTTCTTCACGCCTTCAATGAGACCCTCCACCACGAAAGAATCCGTGACAATGGCGTTGGACGTTCCCATGCCGCTCGCGGAAGTCAGGTTTGGCTTGATGGCGAGCTTGTGACTCAACGGAATGCCGGGTGTGTCGCGCAGGCTGAAGATCTGATTCGCAAATGCGAGGCCCTCGGATTTCTTGGCATCCGAGTCGGTCTTCGAAGCGACGCCGGTCATTCGGATGAACACCGCTTCGGGGTGCGCCTCGATAAACGGGTGCAGACCGAAATACGACGGGGCTGCCGCTCCACGAGCCAGCATAGTTGAAGCAGAGCCGGCAAGCGCCCCCGCGCTTCCCGCAACCATCCGGAGAAAAACTCTTCTTTCCACTCACGACCTCCCGATCAAATCTGCGTCCGAAGACAAAGAGATTCCGTACTCACCTATCGGGCTTGCGCTTCAGACGACCTCCCCGCAAGGCCGCAGCCACCTAACGCAGGATATTTGTGAAGAAAAGTACATCCTGCTACATTTACATAATAATGTAGCCTATGACGCGAGGTGATGCAATGGACCGAAGAATGTTTCTGGGCAGGACAATTGCAGGGGGGACGATCGCTGCCGGCACGATGGGGCACGCCGGCCCGCCCGCCGTCTACGCATCGCAATCAAACGCGATCACGCCGACCAGGGATCTCATCATTGAGCGCGACCTCACCGGCCAGCCGCACAAAGGGAAGGTACTCGCCGCGATACAGCCGCACTCCGACGACATCCCGATATTCGCCGCCGGCACCGTCGCAAAGCTGATCCGCGAAGGCTATGCGGGAATCCTTATCAGGACCACCAACGATGATCACGCCGGCCCCGGAACAGTGGGCGACACCGTGGTCGCAAATGAAGCCGACAACAACGAGGTCGCCAGGATCCTGGGGCTCACGAAGGTTTTCAACCTTGGCTGCCGCAATCACCGCATGGAGGACGCGGACATCATCGAGCTGAAGGCGCGCCTCATCTTTCTGTTCAGGGTACTGAAGGTGGATACGGTCATCGGCTACGACCCATGGGGACTGTACGAGGAGAACCCGGATCACTATGTCACCGCACGCGCGGTCGAAGCGGCATGCTGGCAGGCCGGAGGCGAAAAGGATTACCCGGAGCACTTCAAGGCCGGAATCCAGCCTCATTCGGTCCGCGAAAAGTACTATCATGCGCGCGGCCCCCAGTTCGTGAACCGGGTCGTAGACATCAGCTCCGTCATCGATTTGAAAATCAAGGCGAACGTCGCCAACCAGGCACAGGGGCCGGCCGGCAACAACGGCGCGCGTCTCAAGGAGCGGCTCGCCCGCGAGCGCAAGCGGCTGCCGGTGCTGGGGCCTGACGACGAAACGGCGAATTACCAGTATGTGAAAGGATTTCTGCTCGAAGACGAGCAGGCGCTAGGCAAAACCTATGGACTGCAGTATGCGGAGGCTTTTCACTACGTCGGTCCGGGGGTGGATTACGCTGCAGGGCTGGATGAGTACATCCGTCAGAACGCAGTCCCGTTGCGAGAGTAGGCCCGATCCGTCAGACCGGGCCCTGGATCTTTGGAACTATGAATCGGGCTTTCAGCCCTCAATGTTGCTGCTGTCTCCATCCCTGGGGCGTTGCCCCAGGCTGGTATTAATCGGGCCTCCGGCCCTCTGAAGATGGTCCCAATTATCAGTTCCGGTTTTGAAATGCGAACGAAAGCGCCGGTGGTCCCGGTCCTCAATTTCTATCTTGGGGCAGGAACGAAAGCGCCGAAGGCGCGAACCATACCAGCCTGGGGCAACGCCCCAGGATCTTCCAACCACAACAGGAACAAGGGCTGAAAGCCCGCTCCATAGACGTAGATGTATGAAATCTTGGTCCGGTCTGACAGGCCGGACCTGCTCGGCGGTGAGGAGAATCAATATGTCACAGAATGGTGAAGTCACAGTCGAGAGGGATCTTCCCGGGCAGCCATACAAAGGGAAGGTCTTCGTGGCGATACACGCTCATCTTGACGACATACCTTATTATTGTGCGGGCACCGTCGCCAAGCTGATCCGTGAGGGCTACACCGGGTATATCATCAGAACCTCAAACGACGAGAAGTGCGGCCCGGGCACGCAGGATCAGAACATCCGGAGCAACGAGCAGGATCATTTCAGAATGGCGAAAGCTCTCGGCGTGACGGGCGTATTCGATTTCTACTACCGCAACCATCGCATGAACGAGATCTCGGCCCAGGAACTGCGGTCGCGGCTCGTATTTCTTTTCCGTCTTCTAAAAGCCGACACCATCCTCTCGTTCAACCCATCGGGACACGACGAGGAGAATCCCGACCACTGGGCGACGGGAAGGGCCGTCGAGGAAGCATGCTGGATGTCGGGAATGGGCAATGACTACCCGGAACACATCGAGGCCGGGGTCACGCCCCACGGTGTGAAGGAACGCTACTACTTCGTGGGGAGGCGGGGCCAGCCCTTCAATCGCGTCGTCGACATCAGCTCCACCATCGATGTTAAAATCGCCGCGCTCACCGAGTGCAAGACCCAGGGCGGCGGCAACGGCGGTTCTCTGCTGCGGGCCAGGCTTGCCCGCGAAGGCAAACGCCTCCCCATTCTCGGCGACGACGACCGGACGGCAGACCGCGAATATGTGCGTCAGTTCCTGATCAGCGAATATAAGACGCTCGGCGAACAGCACGGGTGTGCATATGCAGAGGCGTTCTACTATCTGGATCATAGAAGCCTACAGACACAAACTGAGGTTGAAGACTACATCAAAAAGAATGCTGTCCCGCTCTGATGACCGCACCTGCCGGCGCATGGCCCGGTTCGCTGTCTCAGCGCAACGGAGAATCATCATGAATCGAATGCGACAAATCCTCTCAGCAATAACATTGGTCTGCTTCGTCTGCCTGCAGTTATCTTCCGCTGAGCCCCCGCTCAAGAAGTTCCTGACCAAAGACGGCTCGAGGCCGACCGGCCTTTTCGCGCCGGGGGTCATGGTCGGCAAGACCGTGTACATCGCGGGCAAGGGCGATTACCGCCCCAACGAGGAATTCCCCAACAAGGTGAGGAACTGCCTGGCGGAAGTCGAAAAGAGCCTCAAGATCGCCGGGCTTGACCTGAGCCACGTGGTAGCCGCGCACTGTTACCTCGAGGACCCTGAGAACTACGCCAAATTCAACGAGGTGTACGGGGAGTTCTTCCCGAACCGGCCGCCATCCAGGACGACACTCGGCGTGCCGAATGTTCCTGGAGACTCTCGTCTTGAAATCACCGCCGTCGCATACGCCGACCCGGCCGAAATCAAACAGATCGGCACACCGGTGGCCGGCAGACCTTACAGTCCAGGGATCCTTGCCGGCAACACCCTCTACATCTCGGGCAAGGGCGACCAGCTTCCCGACGGCAGCCACCCCGCAACCTTCGAGGAGCAGGTTCGCCAGACGATGAGAAACGTGAAGTCGGTGCTCGACGAGGCGGGCCTTGATTTCCGTCACGTTGTGTTCAGCAACGTCTATATCGACAACTACGACAACTACGGGATCGTAAATAAGGTGTACAGCGAGTTCTTCGAGTACGGCAACGAGCCGGCGCGCGCAACGGTCTTCGTTGACTGGATTCCCGGGGACTCGCACGTCGAGATCACATGCATCGCCACCACCGACCTGGCCGGCCGCAAAGCAGTCCGACCTGCATCCATGAAATACGGTCCGGAAGAGCGGGCGCTCAGTGCCAGCCCGGCCGTCTGGGCGGGGGACATTCTCTATCTGTCGGGCATGTCCGGATTCGACCCTGTCGAGGGCATCACCACGGTCGATCTCGAAAAACAGGTTCGCCAGATGGCCCAGAACGACATCGACATTCTCACCGAGGCAGGGCTGAAACTCGAGGACATCATCTCGGGCCATGCCTATCTCCGCAATATTAACGACTACAAACCGTTCAACGATGTCTACGGGGAGTTCTATTCGAAGGGGCCGGGGGTTCGAACCTGCCTGATGCCTAACTCGGGGTACGAGAAGAACAAGGTCCGTGCGAGCGCATCGTTTATCGCAGCGCGAACACGTTCCCAATAACGGGACTGAGGGATTTCCTCGGCGATCGGGGCCTGAACCGCGGAGACGCGAAGTACGAGGAGAAAACAATTCTCCGCGGTCTTTGCGTCTCCGCTATGAGTCGACTCAGGCGAGGTTCTTGCTCAGGATCTCGCGCACGCGGCGCGCAACCACGCGATCCTGTCCGGGTTGCAGCATCCACACGCCGATCTCGAGGTTCGGCAGGGTCCCGTCCGAGGGGCGAATCTCGATCCTCGGGTCGCCGTCGCGCAGAAGTTTTCTGACCTGGTCGTTTTTCAGCGGCAGGACCTTTGGATCCCAGGACACCCGCACGTGCGGCGACTCGTTTGCGATCTCCGGCACAAAGGTTTCGCTGGTCACGCTGCGCAGACCTTCCACGGCCTTTCTGATCATGCGGACGCGAGATTCCCACTCGTTCCATTCAGCCTTGTGATCCTTCTTCAGGTAGACTTCGACGGCAGTCCAGAGGCCTACTATCTCTTCCTTGCCTACCTTGGCGCCGCGCCCCACGGAGTCGGCGTGGGGAGAGCCATTGAGATAGGCTGCTTCTATCAGTTCCTTTCGTCCCAGCAGCAAGCCCGAGCACTGCGGGCCGCGCAGGCCTTTGCCTCCGCTGAAAGCCACCAGGTCGAAACCCATCTTCACATACTCTGAGAGCCTCTGGGGCGGCGGGACGTCGGCGGCCGCATCAATGAGCGTGGGGACCTTCGCTTTCCGTGCGATCTCGATGAACTCCTGGCGCTTCACTTGCCCCTTGGGATCTGCAAAGTTGAGGAAGAACAGCATCGCCGTCTTTCCGCCGATGGCGTTCACGAGCTGATCTCGCGTTTCAATCTCGACCAGCCTGCCCCCGGCGGCGCGAATGGCGTGCTCGTACGCGACCCGGTGCGCTTTCTGGAGGATAACCTCGTTCCTATTCCCCTCGGTGTCCGGAAGCCGCGAGATCTTCTGCTGATCCTTGCCCGCAAGGCATGCGGCGGTCGCGAGCGTCAGTGCGTTTGCTGCGCCGGCGGTTACGAGGGCCGCCTCTGCTCCCGTGAGGGCTGCGATCTTCTTACCGACTGCCTGGTGCAGCTCATCAATCGATACCTGGTAGCGTGCAGCGTCATCCATGGCTTGCACGACTTCACGCGGCATCGTGCACGCACTGAGCATCGTATAGGTCCCGGCGGCGTTGATGAGCGGCCGGATGCCGAGCTGGTTGTAGATCGAGTTGCGCGGCCACCCTCCTGAGACAGCGGCGAGGGCGTTGCGGGAAAAGAGCGTGGTTGCGGCCGATGCTATCACCGACATCAGGCCGGCTCCCTGCAGGAACTGGCGCCGGCTTGCTGACGAAAACATGTCTGCCATTGTTACCTCCCATAATTGAATAAAAATGATCGCCCGGTGAAAAACATACGAGTGATCTCTCCCGCGATCAACACCAAAACAAGCGTAAAATCCGGGGGTGTGCCTTCGAAACTGCGGAAGCATGCCCTGTGCCCCGAGCCTCAGCTCGGGGAGGTTTCCCCTATCAGAGGGGCTCGAATCTTTACTGGACGGGCGGCAGCGGCGCCGAGCCCAACCGTGCGTCAGCCTCTGTAGCCCGTGACACAGGAGCTGGACGCGAATATTCTGAATTCTTTAGGAATTCCGTTTTTGCTATGAAACGACCTTCGATCCCGATATAATCCCGCGTTCGATGCTTCCCGTTCCTTTCTGTAAGTACATGGAGAATCAAGTACTTACAGGAGTTCGATTCCGCGCCGAACCTCCAGCCCCGCGCCCCGATCCAGACTGGAGCTGCATGATGAAGCGGGGCCGCGGGGAAACCTCACTATGCCGAAACGCGACGACATCAGCACAGTCCTGATCATCGGGTCCGGACCCATCATCATCGGGCAAGCGTGCGAGTTTGACTACTCGGGCACACAGGCATGCAAGGCGCTTCGGAAGCTCGGCTACAGGATCGTGCTGGTGAACTCCAACCCTGCGACAATCATGACCGACCCGGGGACGGCGGATGTCACCTACATCGAACCTCTGAATGTGAAATCGCTCGAAAAGATCATCGCCCGGGAGCGGCCTGACGCTCTCCTTCCCAACCTTGGGGGCCAGACCGGGCTGAATCTCTCCTCCGAGCTCTCGAGGGCAGGCATCCTCGACAAGTACGGCGTGCAGATCATCGGCGTCAAGGCGGACGCCATCGAGCGTGGCGAGGACCGGCAGGCCTTCAAGAACACGATGAAATCCCTTGGGATTGAGATGCCGCGCAGTGAAATCGCCCTGAGTCTCAACGAGGCCGAGCGTATCCTCAAGGGCATCGGCCTTCCGTGCGTGATCCGCCCGGCCTACACGCTGGGCGGGACAGGCGGCGGCCTGGTTTACAACCTCGAGGACTTCCGCACCGTAGTGAGCCGCGGCCTTGCCGCCAGCCTCGTGGGCCAGGTCCTCATCGAAGAATCGGTGGAGGGGTGGGAGGAACTCGAACTCGAAGTCGTGCGGGACACGAAAGGGCAGAAAATCACGGTCTGCTTCATCGAAAACATCGACGCCATGGGCATCCACACCGGCGACTCTTTCTGCGCCGCTCCCATGCTCACAATCGATCCAAAGCTTCAGCAGCAGCTGCAGCAGTATTCCTATG
>Ga0153915_10007538_pt1 | contig 10273 bp, 8 predicted proteins | sample Opewatmetagenome_2_FD_107003 | JGI IMG/M metagenome (GOLD analysis project Ga0153915, IMG submission 107003) | Freshwater wetland microbial communities from Ohio, USA - Open water 3 Core 3 Depth 3 metaG | ecosystem: Environmental > Aquatic > Freshwater > Wetlands | place: USA: Ohio, Lake Erie... | reverse complement strand
GAGCGCTGGGAGGAGGAAATCAAACGCTCGGAAGTGGATTTTGAGGGGATGGGCGAGGCATTAGCCGAACTGGGGATGTAGAAAAGGGATGGAGGACAGCTCACATCGTCCAGTCCTATTGCCAGAGGTCCTCGAGTATCTGAGATGCCAGCCTGACAGAATTTATGTAGACGGAACCGTGGGGAGCGGCGGCCATGCCCGGGCAATTATGGAACGGAGCTCCCCTACTGGAAAGTTGATCGGGTTGGATTGGGATGAGCAAGCCCTCCGCCACTCTCAAGAAAATCTGGCGGTTTTTGGGGAAAGAGTCGAACTCCAAAAAGGAAATTTCAAGGACTTGAAAGTGGTCCTGAAATCGTTGTCTATCGTTGGGGTGGATGGGATTCTGTTAGATTTGGGCGTTTCTACGGAACAGCTCGAGGATCGGGAGAGAGGATTCAGCTTCCGCTGGGAGGCACCGCTGGATATGCGCATGAGTCGGGATAGAAAAATTACCGCCCGAGACCTTTTGCAGGTACTTTCGGTCTCGGAGATGAGCGAAATCTTCCGCCAATACGGGGAGGAACGCTGGGCCAATCGGATCGCCAGAGCGATTGCCCGACGGCCCCAGAACAAACCGCTGCGCACGACCCGGGAGCTCGTCGAAGTGATCGAAAAATCTGTTCCCGGGCGCCGCGGGCGCATCCATCCGGCCACGCGAGCCTTCCAGGCCTTACGAATCGCGGTTAACGATGAACTGAACAACCTAAAAGCTTTTCTTGCGCAATCTGCCGAGCTCCTTCTTCCCGGGGGGCGACTTTGCATCATTTCTTTCCATTCTCTGGAAGACCGAATTGTAAAAGAACATTTCCGGCGGTGGGCCAGAGGAGATAGGGGGGAGCCCTCTCATTTCCGGATTCTTACCCCCAAACCTGCGATTCCTTCTGCCGAGGAGGTTCTGGCCAATCCCAGGTCCCGCAGCGCCAAATTGCGAGCAATCGAAAAAATTTCAGTGAGCACCTGCAAAGGGGGAAAAGATGGCCGAAGCGATCTATAAGCCGATAGCGGTCAGCAGCCCAGAACGACCGCCGGAAGCGGATTCCCTGGTGAAGTGGGCAAACCGCGACGTAGTCTTTTTGGCCTTGGCCGTGGCGTTGGCTCTGATCGGATGTTCTCTTTTCAATGTTTGGGCGCATCATCAGGTGATATCTTTGGGGTATGAGATCTCTCAGGTGAGTCAGGAGGAACAGAACCTTCTGCAGGAGAATAAAAAATTGCGCCTTGAGTTGGCCGCTCTTAAATCGCCCCAGCGGATCGAGAACGCGGCTCTAAAAGAGTTAGGCTTTATTCACCCCCAGAAGGAACAACTGATCATCGTCCGATGAAGCCAACCCTGAAACCATGGCTTCGATTTCGCATCACCCTCCTCCTCTGCCTTTTCTCTTTTCTTTTTCTGGTTGTCTTCGCGAGGGCGTATCAGCTGCAGGTGCTCCAAAGCAACAGACTCGCGGCCTTGGCTGAGCGTCAGCACCAGAGGATCGTTCCGTTGGTCCCCAAAAGGGGGATCCTGTACGACCGGAAAAGGGAAGAGATGGCCATCAGCATGGAAGTGGACTCGGTCTTCGCCCAACCGGGGAAAGTGGTGAACCTCAGCGAAGCCGCGAAACGAATTGGCCCCATCCTTGGCAAGCAGCCCGAATCCCTGCTAAAAAAGATGAAAGAGGACCGACCGTTCGTTTGGCTGGAGAGAGGAATCACTCCGGAGCAGCGGGCGGCCGTCGAGCGGCTCAACATCGATGGAGTGGATTTTCTGAAAGAAGCGAAGCGGTTTTACCCGCAGGGAGAAATGGCGTGCCACGTCATCGGGTTTGCCGGGATGGACTCCAAAGGCCTGGAAGGGGTGGAGTTGGGATATGATGAATTCATCCGGGGGGAACCCGGGTATATCCTGATCTCTAAAGATGGCCTCGGAAGAGCCATCAGCCCGGAGAAAGTCGCTTTCCATCAATCCGAAGAGGGCTGCGAAATCATCCTGACCATCGATAAAAATATTCAATACGTCACAGAAAGGGAGTTGAAGAAGGCGGTTCAGTCCTCTGCGGCAAAAGGAGGCTTGGCCATCGTCATGAATCCAAGAACAGGGGAAGTCCTCGCTTTGGCCATCCAGCCGTCCTTCGATCTGAATCGCTTCTCCTCTTTTTCCCCCCATCTCTGGAAAAACCGCACTCTCACAGATACTTTTGAGCCTGGCTCGACGCTCAAAGCCTTTCTTTTGGCTGCTGCCCTGGAGGAACGAGCGGTGGGCGCGGGGGATGTCTTTTTCTGCGAGAATGGTGCCTACCCCGTAGGGGGAAAAATCATTCACGATACCCATTGTTACGGATGGCTTTCCTTAGGTGAGGTTATAAAGGTTTCGAGCAATATCGGGGCAGGCAAACTGGGACAGAAATTGGGAAAGGAAAAGTTTTATCGTGGCCTCAAAAGTTTTGGTTTCGGGTTACGGACAGGGGTGGATCTGCCGGGGGAAGTCTCCGGCTTTCTCCCTGCCCCCCGGCATTGGTCGGATTTAGGGTTGGCCAACATCAGTTTTGGGCAGGGAATTTCTACCACGGCCCTGCAATTGACCGCAGCCTTTGCCGCCATTGCCAACGGGGGAGTTCTGATGAGACCCTATGTTGTGAAAGCAGTCCTGGAGCGGCAGGGGAACGTCCTCAGGGAAAATCGGCCCAGCTCGATGCGGCGGGTCATTTCTCCAGAAACAGCCAAAATGGTATCGTCGATCCTGAAAACGGTCATGGAGGAAGGCGGAACGGGGAAAGCGGCCGGACTCTCGGGTTATGAGGCCGCAGGCAAGACAGGTACCGCACAGAAAGCTCTGCCCGAGGGCCGGGGCTATTCAGACAAACGGATTGCCTCCTTTCTCGGGTTCGCCCCAGTTGAAAATCCCCAGCTGGTTATCTCCGTGATCATCGATGAGCCCACGGGAATCAGTTACGGGGGGGTAGTTGCTGCTCCTGCCTTCAAGGGGATCGCCGAACAGGTCTTGCCCTACATGGGCGTTTACCCCAAAGGGGTCACGTACTTGGCCAAGGCGGGCGCCCCCAATCTGGGGGATGATACAGACGCGGTGGCATTCCGGCTACCCCTTATGGCCAAATCAATGGAGGTTCCCGAAGAACCGGGGATTATGCCGGATTTTTCCGGCAAATCCATCCGCCAAGTCGTGCAGATGGCGAGGAGGCTGGGGTTGGAGTTGAAGCTTGAAGGAAGTGGAAGAGCAATTGCCCAAAGCCCGGCGCCCGGCCATATCCTTCAGGGGAATTCCAAGGGAATTGTCCGGTTCCAGTCGCCGATTTAGCAGAAACCTCCGGGATGAAAATCACCTTCCAGTGCGGGTTCCCGGGTTTTTTGACCATCACAAGAAATGGAATATAATGAAGAGATTGAAGTACGGGGGAATGGGCTACAACCGGTGAAAATGAGAGAACTCGTATCTTGCCTGCCCGTGAAGGAAATCGTCGGAGACCCTGCGGTTGAGGTGAGAGGGCTCGCCTACCATTCCAGGGAAGTTGCCGATGGGTTCCTTTTTGCGGCCATCCGTGGCCTGCAGGAAGATGGAAGACGTTTCATCCCGGAGGCCCTCTCGCGGGGCGCCCGTTCTCTGTTAATCGATGAACCTCTGGAAAACTCGAAGGTGGTTCAAGTCGTTGTTCCCAACGTAAGAGAAGCCCTGGCCCGGATTTCCGCCACTTTTTACGGAGACCCTTCTTCATTCATGACTTTGGTGGGGATTACAGGAACAAATGGCAAGACAACCACCGCCTATCTGATCGAATCGATACTGGCAGAGGGAGGCAAAAGCGTTGGGGTGATGGGTACAGTCAACTACCGCTTCCAAGGTCATGTTCAGCCGGCCCCGACGACCACGCCCGAATCACTGGAGTTACAGAGAAATCTGCGCGCCATGGTCGATGGCGGCGTCACCCACGCCGTCTTAGAGGTTTCTTCCCACGCGTTAGAGATGCAACGGGTTCGCGCCTGTGATTTTGATGTTGCCCTTTTCACGAACCTGACCCGGGACCATTTAGACTACCATGGGTCGATGGAAAATTATTTTCAGGCCAAGCAACTCCTGTTTACGCAGTATCTGGGCGAGAGTAAAAAAAAGGAACATTTTGCCGTGATCAATCTGGACGACCCTAAGGGGGAGGAACTCTCCAGAATCGCTCACGGCAGCCGCATCGGGTATGGGGTGGACAAACGCGGTGAAGTTTGGCCGGAAAGATTCGAAGAGTCGCCCGAAGGCCTGCGGGTCCGGGTGCATACTCCCCGGGGATCTTTTGACCTGATTTCTTCCTTGATCGGCAAACATAACCTCTATAATATACTGGCCGCCGTGACTGTGGGCGAAGTTCTCAGACTTCCCCAGAAAACCATCGCTGCGGGCATCGCCAGGCTCATCCGGGTTCCGGGAAGACTGGAGCGCGTGCCGGGAGGCGACGGCATCCGGGTGTTTGTTGACTACGCCCATACCGGGGATGCGCTCGCGAGAGCCTTGGAAAGCTTGAAGGGGAGCCGGTCCGGGAGACTCATCGTGGTCTTTGGATGCGGGGGAGATCGCGACCGGGGGAAGCGGTCGGTCATGGGAAGGGTGGCGGCCTTGGGGAGTCATCTGGCCGTCCTCACCTCCGACAATCCGCGCACGGAAGATCCGCTAAAGATTATCGAGGAGGTGGAGAACGGCATTCGGGAGACGGGGCGGAAAAAATACCTGGCAGCTGATTTGCCCGGCAGTCGGAAAGATTCGGGATACCTGGTGATTCCGGACCGGCGGGAAGCCATTCGTCTGGCGATCCGCGCAGCCCGCCCCGGCGACGCAGTCCTGATCGCGGGCAAAGGGCATGAGGATTATCAGATCGTGGGAAGAAAAAAATTCCATTTTGACGATCGGGAAGAAGCAGCGGCGGCGTTGGCCTCCGTAGGGGAAGGGGAAGACCATCGTTAATCTCACTGCTGGCGAGATTGCCCGGGCAACGCGAGGGGAAATTTTCCGCGGCAACCCTTTTACCCGGGCGGAGGGGGTCAGCAGCGATTCGCGACAATTGCGCTCGGGGGAACTTTTTATCCCTCTGAAAGGGCCAAAGTTTGACGGACATCATTTCATCGCGGAGGTCATGGTCAAAGGAGCAGCTGGGTCACTGGTGCAGAGGGGCTGGGAAGAGCGCGTAAAGGAGATGGATTTTCCCGGCAAGTTCTTGATTGTTGTGGAGGATGCTCTACGAGCCCTTGGGGACCTGGCTCATTTCTGGCGGGCCCGGCATCCATCCAAAGTGGTGGCCATTACCGGCAGCAACGGAAAGACCACGACCAAAGAAATGACGTCCCAGGTCCTCTCAGAAAAATTCAGCGTGTTGAAGACGGAAGGCAATTTGAACAACCTTATTGGCCTGCCATTGATGCTCCTGAGGCTGTCACCCGGGCATGAGGTGGCTGTCCTAGAGATGGGCATGAGTGAGCCGGGGGAAATCCGCAGGCTGAAAGCGATCGCCGACCCTCAGGTTTCTCTGATCACCAACATTGGCCAAGCTCACCTGGAATTCCTGGAGAACCTGGAAGGGGTTGCCCGGGCCAAAGGGGAACTCTGGGAGGGGTTGAGAAATGAGGACTGGATTGCGGTCAACGCAGACGACCCGCACGTGATCCAATTGGCAGTCTCCCTTCGATGCCGTAAGAAGACTTTCGGGATCATTCAGGAGGCGGACGTGCGAGCCGAGGGCGTCAGCGTATCCCCCGACAAAGGGGCTCGGTTTTTTCTGAGGATGGGCGAAATGAAGCGTTCGGTGGGTCTGGCCGCCTTCGGACGACATAATGTTTACAATGCCCTGGCGGCGGCGACTTTGGCAGCCATTTTGGAGGTGGACCCGGAAAGAATTGTTGCCGGACTGGAAAAGTTTCAGCCCTTTCCCGGGAGGGGGAAAGTGATTCCCCTTCGCGGCAACGTACGGATTCTGGACGATTCCTACAACTCCAACCCCGATTCTCTAAGTGCAACGGTATGGGCCTTTGCCGAGATGAAGGGGGAAAACCGGGGTCTCCTGGTGCTGGGGGATATGCTTGAGCTGGGCCCGGGCTCGGCGGAAGCACATGAAAAGGCAGGAAAGCGAATCGGAGAGATGAAGTGGGCGCATGTGTTTTTGCTAGGAGAACAGGCCGGGCATCTGGCCGAAGGAGCGAAGTCCGGGGGGATGGGTCCACAGGCGGTGCACGTCGCTCGAAATCATCAGGAAGTTTTGGAGGGCCTGAGGATAGTGGTCGAGGAGGGGGATTGGATTTTCGTCAAAGGCTCGCGCCGGATGCACCTGGAGCGAATCATCGAAGGGTTGACAGAGTCTTTCGGGAGAGCGTGAAAAAAGGAACTTCACTGCCCAATCGTAGGAATTTTGAGACATATGCTTTACTTTCTACTCTATTCTCTGCATAGCAAATTTTCTGCCTTTAATGTCTTCCGCTATATTACATTTCGGGCCATTTTGGCCATCCTTACAGCGCTGGTCATCTCCTTTTTCTGCGGCCCCTGGGTGATCCGCAAGCTGCAGCAGCTTCAGGTGAAACAATACATTCGCGACGATGGGCCAAGCCAACATCTGGCCAAGGAAGGAACGCCAACCATGGGGGGAACGTTGATCCTCTCCTCCATCGTTCTCTCGGTTTTCTTCTGGGCCGATTTGACCAATTTTTACATCTGGGTCATTCTGCTGGTCACGGCGGGGTTCGGGCTCATCGGCTTTGCCGACGATTACTGGAAGTTGACCCGGAAAAACTCCAAGGGCCTGGGAGTGAAGGAGAAAATGCTGTACCAAATCGCGGTGGCGCTTGTGGCTTCCCTGCTGCTCTATTTTTACCCGACTTTCAAGAGCACGGTCAGCGTCCCTTTTTTCAAGGATGTGGCGCCGGATCTGCGAGCGTATTACATTCTCCTGGCCGTTTTTGTCATCGTCGGGACCTCGAACGCGGTGAACTTGACCGATGGCCTGGATGGGCTGGCCATCGGGCCGGTGCTGATCTCTGCCGGAACATTTATGGTCCTGGCATACTTAGCCGGACACGTAAAAATAGCCAGTTATCTTCAGATTCCCTACGTTTCTGGAAGCGGGGAACTGACCATTTTCTGCGGGGCCATGGTCGGGGCGTCAATGGGCTTCCTCTGGTACAACACCTTCCCGGCGCAAATGTTCATGGGGGATACGGGTTCGGTCGCTTTGGGGGCGGCTCTGGGGACAGCGGCGGTCATTACCAAACAAGAGATCCTCCTGGCAATTGTCGGGGGACTATTCGTCCTGGAGACCCTTTCAGTCATTTTTCAAGTCGCTTCTTACAAACTCCGGCGGAAAAGGATTTTCCGCATGGCGCCGCTGCACCATCATTTCGAACTGAAGGGCTGGGCCGAGCCCAAGGTGATTGTGCGGTTTTGGATCATTACCATCTTCCTGGCGCTGATCGCCTTGAGTACGCTGAAACTGAGGTGAGAAAAAACAGGGTTCAAGGATTCGAGGATTCAAGGGTTCCAGTGTAAAATGCAGGGTTCGAGGAATCAGGGGTTTAACGATTCGAGGTTGTTTATTTAACGGTATTTCTCTTGGCCCCTAGACCCCTGGAACCCTTCTTTGGTTGAGTATGGTACTGAAAGGCAAAAAGGTTCTCGTCGTGGGATTGGCTCGCACTGGACTGGCCACCGTGCGGTTTCTGGCCGGAAGGGGAGCCCGGGTGAAAGTCTCGGAAGCCAAACCAGCGAAGGATCTCGAGGCGGCCCGAAAATCTCTGGCAGACATTCCCGTCGCCTGGGAGATGGGGGGACACAGCCTCCCTTTTTTTGCAGATACCGACCTGATCGTGGCCAGCCCCGGGGTCCCGATGGATATCGGACCGTTAGCTCAGGCCCGGGCCAGAGGAATTCCGGTGATCAGCGAAGTGGAACTGGCTTTCCGGTTCTTGCGCCGGCCCTTGATTGCCGTCACGGGCACGAACGGAAAGACTACCACCACGACCTTGATCGGTGAGATGCTCCGGGCGAGCGGGAAGAGTGCCTTCGTCGGTGGAAATATCGGGAACCCGTTGATTGATTATGTCGAGACTCCCCAGAAGGAAGAGTGGGTGGTGGCGGAGATTAGCAGCTTCCAGCTGGAAGGAATTGTCAAGTTTCGCGCAACCATCGGGGTACTTTTAAACATCACGGAGGATCATCTCGACCGGTACTCTGATTTTCAGGGGTACATCCGGGCGAAAGCCAGAATCTTCGAAAACCAGGAAAAAGAGGATACCGCCCTGCTCAACGCCGACGATCCGTTAACTTTTCAGTTCGCCCATCGGGTGAAATCCCAGGTGCTTCTTTTCAGCGCCCAGAGGCCGGTGCCGGTAGGCAGTTTTCTGGAAAAGGGGGCCATTTTTTATCAAGGAGCGGATGGGAAAAGGACGCGATACGACCTGGACCGGTTGAAAGTTCGGGGAGCCCACAACCTGGAAAACTTGATGGCCGCCATCTGTGTGGGCCACATTTGCGGTTGCCCGGCGGAGGTCCTCCAGAGGGTGATTAATGAATTCCCGGGGCTGGAGCACAGGCTGGAATGGGTGGGGGATATAGACGGGGTGAGTTTCTTCAACGACTCCAAGGGAACAAACGTGGGTGCGGTGGTCAAATCCTTGATGAGTTTTCAGAAACCCATCCTCTTGATTGCCGGAGGGAAAGATAAGGGCGGCGATTATAGTCCGCTGAAGGGACTCATCGCTGAGCGGGTGAAAGCAATGGTCCTGATTGGCGAAGCCCAAGAGCGGATATGGAGTGCACTGGGCGAAATGACGGAGACCGTCAAAAAGAGCACGCTGGAGGAAGCCGTCCACTGGGCAGTTTCCAAGGCCCTTCCGGGAGACGTGGTCCTGCTATCTCCAGCATGCTCGAGCTTTGATATGTTCGAAAATTATCAGGACCGGGGAAGGCAGTTCAAAGCCATCGTGCACGGATTCGGAGGAAAGGAATATTCACCCTCCAGGTGGAGAAATGATTCGCCCTGAGCGCCGCTTCGACCTCCTGCTGCTCATTACAGCGCTGATCCTGGTCATTCTGGGCATCGTCATGGTTTACAGCGCCAGCTTCGTGATCGCCGGGGAGCGGTTTCGAGATGCCTACCATTTCTTGAAGAAACAGGCTATGGCGGCCGGCCTGGGAGTCGTGCTCATGATCCTTGTGGCCAAATTGGACTATCATCGCTGGCAAATTCTGGCCATTCCCCTCCTGGCTTTGAGTGGAGTCCTTCTGGGGGTGATCATATTTCCGAGCCTGCGCCATGAGGTCGGTGGGTCAGCCCGGTGGCTGAAGGTTTCCTTCCTGTCTTTCCAGCCGGCAGAACTGGCCAAGCTCGCTCTGGTCATTTACCTGGCTCGTTCCCTGACCAAGAAGGAAGGGAGGATGAGGAGCTTCAAAACCGGCTTCCTTCCCCATGTCATCGTGCTGGGGTTTTTTTTCGTCCTGGTTCTTAAACAACCTGATTTCGGGACCGGGATCGTCTTTGCAGCGTTGGTTTTTCTCCTTCTTTTTGCGGCCGGTACCCGACTCCTTTTCCTCGGTTCGGCCGTTTTGGCAGCCATTCCGGTTTTATTGTATGTCGCCACTCGAGCCCATTACCGCATCGAGCGACTCTTGATTTTCCTGGATCCCTGGAGGGACCCGAGTAACGCTGGATTCCAGATCATTCAATCCTTTCTGGCGTTTGGTGCCGGAAAGCTATTCGGGGTGGGATTGGGCGACGGGCGGCAGAAGCTCTTTTACCTTCCGGAGGTGCACACGGACTTCATCTTTTCGGTGATTGGAGAAGAGTTGGGCCTGATGGGCGTGGTGCTGGTGATCGGGCTTTTTCTATTTTTGATTTTGCGGGGTTTCTGGGCTTGCTTCCGGGCCCCTGACCTTTTTGGGACTTATCTGGCTTTGGGGATTACACTCTTGATCGCCGTCCAGGCTCTTCTCAATATGGGAGTGGTTATGGGCTTACTCCCCACGAAGGGGGCAACCCTTCCGTTCATCAGTTATGGAGGAACTTCGTTGATGATCAATATGCTGGCCGTGGGGATTCTCCTGAATGTTTCATCCCAGGGAGTGAAACGGAGAGATGAGAATCATCATCGCCGGGGGGGGGACGGGCGGGCATCTCTTCCCGGCGCTGGCACTGACTGAAGCCTTCAAGGGTCGAGACCCGGCGAACGAAATCCTGCTGGTGGGGAGTCAGAAGGGTCTGGAGACTCGCCT
>Ga0153915_10007537_pt1 | contig 10273 bp, 8 predicted proteins | sample Opewatmetagenome_2_FD_107003 | JGI IMG/M metagenome (GOLD analysis project Ga0153915, IMG submission 107003) | Freshwater wetland microbial communities from Ohio, USA - Open water 3 Core 3 Depth 3 metaG | ecosystem: Environmental > Aquatic > Freshwater > Wetlands | place: USA: Ohio, Lake Erie... | reverse complement strand
TGCGCGTCCGGCGCCGCGATAGGGCGTGTTCGCCATCTTGTGCGTGACGCACATGCGGAAGCGACAGCGGAACGCGTCGAAGCGGTAGACGCCCATCAGGTGCACGGCGGTGTTGTTCGGCGCGATCGCGCCCGTGCGGACGTACGCGCCCGCGTCGATGACGAAGTCGTCCTCCAGGAACGTGAACGTGCCGTCCGCGCGCGCACCGATCGTCGCCTCGTGAATCTGGTCGCCGCCGTGCGCTGTACTGACGAACGTCTGCGCGCGCGTGTCGACCCACCGCGCGGGCCGCCCGAGCCGTCGCGCGAGCGCCGCCGCGATGACGTACTCCGCGTACACGAGCCCCTTGGAGCCGAAGGCGCCGCCCACGTCTGGCGCCACGATCCGCACGCGCTCCTCCGCGATGCCGAGCACGCGCGCCACGTATTCGCGCAGATGCCACGGCAGCTGCGTCGTCGCCCACATCTCGAGCGCCTGCGCGGCGGGATCCCAGCGCGCGACGACGGCGCGCGGCTCGATGGCCACCGCCGCGAGGCGGTTGAAGACGATGCGCCGCGAGACGACGACGGCCGAGGCCGCCCGCGCCCGCGCGAGATCGCCCATCGCGATCGCGTGTGACACGCCGACGTTGTCGCCCCACGCGTCGTGGATCGGCGACGCGTCCGCGACGAGCGCGGCGCCCGTCGTCGCGAGCGCGGGCAGCGGCGCGTACTCGACGATGGCGCGCTCCACGCCGTCGGCAGCAGCGTACGGATCGGTCGCGACGATGACGGCGACCGGCTCGCCCACGAAGCGCACGCACGTCTCGGCGAACGCGGACTGCTGGAACGGCTTGACGACGGCACCCGGCGCGAACCGCGGCGGCAGTGCCGCCTCGAGCTCCGGAAGATCGGCGGCGGTGAGGACGGCAACGACGCCCGGGCACGCGCGCGCCGCCGCCGTGTCGACGCTCACGATCGTGGCGTGAGCATGGGCGCTCCGCACGATGCCGAGGTGCAGAGCGCCCGGCATGCTCACGTCGTCGGTGTAGCACCCGCGGCCCGTGACGAGCCGCGGGTCCTCACGGCGAGGAATGCGCTGTCCGATCAACCCCACGCTTCCTTGCGCAGGTCGACGGTCGGCGGATAGACGACGGTCTCCTTGGCGAGCTTCTGCATCGTGCGAATGCGCTTCGGCTCGATCTTGTGCAGGTAGAAGTCCATGAACGCCTGGTGATCCTCGCCGCGGAAGAGCAGCTCACCCTGCGGGAACTCACGGCTCTCGGGAACCTTCCCCACGGTCTCGAGATACTCGATGAGCTTCGGCGTGTCCTTCTTCTGCTTCCAGCCCGACTTGTCGGCGGCCAGCTTGATGAGGTGCAGGGCCTCCCACGCCACCCACGTCTCGCCTATGTCGACCAGCCGTCCCGAGCCCTTCTCGCGCGTGTTCGCGTCGATGCCGAGCGCGTCGCGGTGCGCGCGCAGATAGGGCGTGTCGCGGAAGGACAGCTCGTACGGCATCATCGACGGGCCCCAGACGCCCAGCGTGATGTCGGGGATCTGCTGCGGATCGAAAGCGTCTATGCCGCCGGCCCCGAGCAGGCGCTGCCCCTTGAAGCCGATGTCCTTGAGCGCGGTCAGCACGCGCGGGAGATCGGGCGGATTCATGACGATGTAGACGGCGTCGCAGCCGGGCGCCATGTTCACGACGTAGGCCATCGGATCCTGCGTGCCGACGGGGATGGCGATCTTCGAGACCACGCGTCCGCCGAGGCGCTCGACCTCGGCCGTCCAGTTGTCGCGGTGCGCGTGACCGTAGGCGTAATCCGGGAAGATCACGCCCCACGTCTTCCCGAGATTCGGCACCGCCCACGGCGCCGCCGCGCGCGCACCGTGCAGCGTCGTGTTCGTCAGCCGGATCACCCAGCGGTTGCCGGCCTTGCCGGTCACGGCGTCGGTGTAGCTCGCGGACGCGTAGAGCGTCCTCGTCTCCTTCGCGACCGGCGCGGACGCCATCGCGAGGCCGCCGTGCTCGGAGCCGATGACGAAGTCGGCCTTGTTCTCCTGGATGAGCTTGCGCAGCTTGCGTACGCCCACCGCCGGGTTCGTTTCCGTGTCCTCGACCACGTACGTGAGCGGGCGCCCCGCGATGCCACCTTCCTTGTTGATCTTGTCGATGGCCGCGCGCGCGCCCTTGTCGTGCCAGTAGCCCGGCTCGGACAGGATCCCGGTGAGGTCGCACTGGTGGCCGATCACGATCGGCTCCGCGCCCCACGAGCCGCGCGCGCCGGCGAGAACCACAGCCGCGGTGCCTGCTGCCTTCAGGAACGTTCGTCGCGATAAGCGCTGCTTTTTCATGGATGTCTCCTCCATCTCAGAGATGCGTGGCGAGGAAGTCGGCCATGGCCGGCCGCACGATGTGGGAGCGGTCGTGACAGCAATGAATGGCGTCGTCCCAGATGAGCTTCTCGACGAGGCCGCCCGCCTCGTCGGCGAGGCGCAGCGCGAGCGGAAGCGGCGTGCCCTTGTCCAGCCCGCCGTGCACGATCAGCATCGGGCACTTGATCGACGGCCCCAACCCCGCGAGGTTGATGGCCGGGCGCACCATTCGGTCGGCCGTCTCGATGTCCGGCGCGCCCGTCAGGAACAGGTACCCGTCCTGCACGTTCTTCGGACGCGCGGCGAGCGGCTGCACTTCGTAGCAGACGCCCCAGCACACGACGGCCCCGAGGCGCGTGTCGAGCGCCGCCGCCTTCGGCGCGTAATGACCGCCGAGGCTCCGGCCGATGATGCCGATGCGGCGGGCGTCGACCTCGGGGCGGCGCTCGAGATAGTCAATGACGGCGAAGATGGCACGCTCGAAGTCCGGCCGCCACCGCATGCTCCACGCCATCTCGCCCTGCCCGGGGCCGTCGAATGCGAAGGTCGCGAGCCCGCGCTCGATGCAGAGGTCGTTGACGCTGAGGTAGTCCTCCTTCGTGGTGTCGAGACCGCCGAGGAGGAGCGCGATCGGCGGCTTGCTCACGTGCTTCGGCAGCCGCAGATAGCCGGGAACCGCGGCGCCCTCGAAGGGGATGTCGACGCGCTCCAGCGGCGGATCGAGGAGCGGGGCGGCGCGCCGGAAGGCCGCGACCTTGGCGTCGGACGCGGCGCGCTTCTGCGCGAGGTCGTCGTAGAAGAAGTTCTGCGCGTAGTGATAGTAGAGCGACGCGCGCGCGAGCTCGCGCGCCGCCGTTGCGCGGTGCCCCGCCCCGAGCGCGCTGTCGCCACGCGCGGCCGCCTCCGCCGCGAACCGCGACCACACGCGACACCAGTCCGACCACGCGCCGATGGCGGCGCGAATGTCGAGCAGATCGCGATAGTGCACACCGTCGGCGAGGAAGCGGTGCGTGCCCTGCGTGAGGATGTCGTGCGCGAGCGCGTCGGTCATGGTGCACTCACCTTCTTCATGAGCCGCGCGACCTGCTCGGCGTGCACGGGCGTCTCGTCGATCTCAGCGCCGTACTCGGCGAGCGCATCGCAGATGGCGTTGGTGATCGCCGCCGCGGCGGGCGCGACGGACCCCTCGCCCGCGCCCTTCACCCCCAGCGGGTTGCGCGGCGAGGGCGTCTCGAGCCCGGCCACATCGATCTCCGGCACGTCGTCGGCGCGCGGCAGCCCGTACTCGCTGAGGCTGCCCGTCAAGACCTGGCCGCTCCCGTCGTAGACGATGCGCTCCCGGAGCGCGATGCCGAGGCCCTGCACGACGCCGCCGTGGACTTGGCCCTCGACGACCGCGGGATTCACCTCACGTCCCACGTCGTGCACGGCACAGTAGCTGAGGACGGCCACCGCGCCGGTGTCACGATCGACCTCGACGGTCGCCACATGAGCGCCGGGTGCCCACGTCACCGACTCCGGCGAGAACACGCGCGTGGCCCGGAGGCCCGGCTCGCCCAGGAGCGCGGCCCCTTCCGCCGAGCCCGCGACGACCGCGAGGGCGGCGAGCGGCAGCGCGCGCTCGCGCACGCCGCGCACATGCGCGACCCCGTCCTCGACAACGATGTCGCGGGCGTCGCACTCGAGTCGGGCGGCGGCGAGGCGCGCGGCCTTGTCACGCACGGCATCCGCGGCCAGGGCGACGGCGCTCCCGAGGACCACGCAGATGCGGCTCGCGTACGTGCCCGACGGATACGCGAAGCGGCTCGTGTCGACGCCGAGGATGGACACTCGCGCGAGCGGCACCCCGAGGCGCTCGGCGCAGATCTGCGCGAGCGTGGTGGCGTGGCTCTGGCCCTGCGAGGGCGATCCCACGTGCACGGTCACGCCGCCGTCGGCGCCGACGATCACGGTCGCGCGCTCCTCGGGCCCGATGCCCGTGCCCTCGTTGTACGTGGCGAGGCCGATGCCGAGGAGTCGACCCTCCGCGCGCGCCGCGTGCTGGCGCCGGCGGAAGCCCGCGTAGTCGGCCCGCGCGAGCGCCATCTCGAACAGACGCGGGTAATCGCCGCTGTCGTAGGTCACGGGTGCGCTGTCACGATACGGGATCCCGCGGTCGAGTGGCAGCTCGGCCGGCGTGATGAGGTTGCGCCGCCGGAGCTCGGCAGGGTCGATGCCGACCTCCCGCGCGACCACGTCGATCAGGCGCTCGAGCACGAACACGGCTTCCGCGCGTCCGGCGCCGCGATACGGACGGTTCGCCGTCTTGTGCGTCACGCAGACGCGCACGCCGCACCGGAACGCGTCGAACCGATAGAGGCCCATCAGGTGCGTGGCCGTGTTGTTGGCGGCGATACCGCCTCCGGGCAGATAGACGCCGCTGTCGAGCGTGAAGTCGTCCTCGAGGAACGTGAAGGTCCCGTTCGCGCGTGCGCCGAGGCTCGCGTGATGCTCCTGATCGCCGGCGTGCGTGGTGGCGACGAAGCTCTCCGTGCGCGTCTCCGTCCACCGCACGGGCCGGCTGAGGCGTCGCGCGAGCGTGGCCACGATCAGGTACTCCGGAAAGACCGTGCCTTTCGGCCCAAACCCCCCACCCACGTCCGGCACGATGACGCGCACGTGCTCGTCGGCAACGTGCAGCATCCGCGCGATGCATTCGCGCAGGTACGAAGGTATCTGGGTGGTCGCCCACATCGTGAGTGTCTGCGCGGCGGAATCCCAGCTCGCCACGACCGCCCGCGGCTCGATCGCGGTGGCGGCGATGCGATTGAAGACGAGGCGACGCGACACGACGACGGCGGACTCCGCGCGGGCGCGCCCAAGGTCCCCCGTCGCGAGCGTCATCGCGCCCGCGACGTTGTCACCCCAGCCCGCGTGAATCACGGGCGCGTCGGCAGCGAGCGTTTCCGCGATGCCGGTGAGCGGGCGAAGCGGCTCGTAGTCGACACGCACCCGCTCGGCGCCGTCGGCCGCCGCGTACGCGCTCGTGGCGACGACCACCACCACCGGCTCGCCGGCGAAGCGGGCCACCTTCTGTGCGAGCCCCGATTGTCGATACGGCCTGATGCGGACGCCGACCGTGGCCCGCGCTGGGAGCGCGTCCTCGAGCTCGGGCAGGTCTTCGGGCGAGAAGACGTCGACCACGCCGGCGCAGGCGCGCGCGGCGTGGGCGTCGACACCAGTGACGCACGCGTGCGCGTGCGGGCTGCGGACGATGGCGACGTGCACGGCACCGGGCGCGGCGACGTCCTCGACGTAGCACCCCCGCCCGGTGATGAGCCGCGGATCCTCGACACGCCGGACGCGCTCGCCGATCATGCCTCAGCTCACGCCCAGGTACTTGTAGATAATCGACGGATCACGCCGCGCGGCCTCGGGATCCGTGCATAGCCGGATCTGTCCCTTCTCCATGACGTAGATCCGCTCGCTCACCGCGAGGGCGAGCTCGAGGTTCTGCTCGACGAGCAGGATCGCCATGCCGTTGCCCGCGAGGAGACGGATGAGGCCGCCCAGATCCTGCACGAGCTTCGGCATGAGGCCGTCGGACGGCTCGTCCATGAGCACGAGCGGGCTCTGCATGAGGAGGCTCCGCGCGATGGCGGCCATCTGCTGCTGGCCGCCGCTCAGCGTCCCCGCGACCTGCGCCAGCATCGTGCGCAGCGCGGGCAGATCGTCCAGCACCTCGTCGAGGGGACGCCGTCCCGGCATCGTGGACGCGGCGATCTCGATGTTCTCGCGCACGGTGAGGTCCGGAAAGATCTTCGCTTCCTGCGGCATGTACGAGACGCCGTGGCGCGCGATGGCGTCAGTGGACCAGCGGGTCACGTCCGTGCCCGCGACCCTGACCTGCCCGGACTTGCGCGGGAGGAGGTTGAGCACCGCACGGAGCGTCGTCGTCTTGCCCACGCCGTTTCGCCCGAGGAGCGACACCACCGCACCGCGTGGCACCTCGAGGTTCACGCCCTGCAGGACATGACTCTTGCCGTAGTAGCCGTGCACATCGACGAGCGTGAGCGCGCTGTCGCGCACGCCGGTGGCGGCCGTCCCGTCAGCGGCCGAGGTAGATGTCACGGACCTGCTCGTTCTCACGAATCGTCGCGGGGTCACCCTCCGCGATCACGCGCCCGCTGCTGAGCACGCTCACCGTGTCGGCCGTCTCGCGCACGACGTCCATGTCGTGCTCGACGATCACGATCGAGGCGGCCCCGCGGAGCTGATTGATGATGTCGACCATGTGTCGCGTCTCGGCGAGGCTCATGCCCGCGGTCGGCTCGTCGAGGAGGAGGACCGCCGGTCGCATGGCGAGACCGATCGCGATGTCCAGAAGCCGCTGGTCACCGTGTGAGAGGCTGGACGCCTGCACCCCGCGCAGGTCCTGCAGCCCCACGGTCTCCAGCACCGCGGCCGCCGCATCCCTCACCGGGGTCGCGCCGGCGGTGTCGCGGCGGTACCGGCGCGCCGCGGCGCACGCTACGAGGATGTTGTCGAAGACGGAGCAGCCCGCGAAGATCGTCGTGCGCTGGAACGTCCGCACGACGCCGCGGCGCGCGATCGCCTTCGGCGACAACCCGGTGATGGGACGGCCGTCGAGCCGGACCTCGCCGTCGGTGGGCGCGAAAAGGCCGGTGATGACGTTGATGAGCGTCGTCTTCCCGGCGCCGTTGGGGCCGATGAGCGCGCGGATTTCGCCGCGCCGCACCTGGAGGTCGACGCCATCGAGCGCCACGATGCCGCCGAACCGCTTCCGGACGCCGCGCGTCTCCAGCACGGTGCCGATGGCAATGCCCCCGATCGCGCCCGTGGCGGCCGGCTCAGTGGCCATGCGTCACTCCGCCCGGCGTGGCGCTCCCGATCACGGGTTCGCTCCCGTCCGTCGGATGGCGCTCGGCGTGCACGACGTCGCTCCGCGCCCGCCCGAGTCGTCCCACGATGCCCTCCGGCGCGAACGTCACCACGAGCACGAGCAGAATGCCGACGGGAATCGCCGAGTACACGATCAGGGAGCTGAGGTAGTCGGTGATCGGCAGCAACAGCGCCACGCCGACCACCGGCCCCAGCACGGTACCGAGCCCGCCCACCACCGTCCACACGATCGCGTTGATGCTAAGTCCGAGGTCGAAGACGCTCGTGCTCACGTGATTGACCGTGAGCGCGTAGAGCGCACCCGCAAGACCGGCCAGGGCGCCGCCGATGGTGAAGATCACCAGCGTCCACGCGAACACGCCGTAGCCGAGGTACTGAGCGCGCAGCTCGTTCTCGCGAATCGCGACGACGATCTTCCCCGCCGTCGAGCGCATCACCCACGCGAGCGCGAACAGCACGACGAAGAGGATGGCGACGGTGAGATGGAGCTTGCCGCGGATGCCTGCCGGGGGGAACGCGAGGCCGGCGACGTGCGAGACGGGCAGCGTGAAGTTGAGCCCGTCCTCCCCGCCCGTGAGCCAGCGCAGCGTGTTGCCGGTGAGGAACGCCACGATGCCGAGGATGACGGTCGCGATCGTGAAGTTGTGCGTGCCCGTACGGATGAAGACGACGCCCGCCACGAAAGCCACGCCGGACGCGGCGAGCGTCGCGGCTGCGACCACAAGCAGCGGATGCACGTCGCCGCGCTGCGCCAGCCACGCCGTCACGTACGCGCCGATCCCGTAGAACATGCCCTGACAGAAGCTGTGCCTGCCACCGTAGCCGTAGACGACGTTGAAGCTCACGCCGAGGAGGGCAAGGATCGCCATCTCGGTGAAAAAGAAGTCCCAGAACTCGTTGAACGCGGAGGAGACGAGCGGGAGGAGCGCGAGCGCGCAGGCGGCGACGAGCCACGGCCCCCACCAGCGCCGCCCGTGCCCGTCCCGCGCGCGCGTCACCGTCATTTGACGCTGAACAGGCCGTGCGGGCGCACGATCAGGATCGGCGTGAGCGCGACGAGGGCGAGGATCTCCGCGAGCGGCGGCGAGAAGGCCACGGAGAGCAGTCCGCGCAGCTCGCCCTCGAGGATTGCGACGAGAATGGCGCCGCGCAGGCTGCCCAGCCCGCCCACGACGACCACGATAAAGGCGGGGGCGAGCACCGAGAATCCCATCTGGTAGTGCACGGACACGATGGGCGCCACCAGCACACCCGCGAGCGCGGCGAAGTAGCCGCCGAGGGCGACGGTGAGCCTGTTCACGCGCACGGTGGGAATGCCGACCGTGAGCGCGAGCTCGCGGTTCTGCGGCACCGCCCGCATCCATAATCCGTAGTTCGTCCGGTAGAGGAACGCCCACAGGAGCAGCATCGCGACGAGCCCGGCCACGACGACGAAGAGGCGATAGAGCGGGTACGTGATGCCGAGGAGGTGCATGCTGCCGACGAGCGGGGAAGGAATGCTCTGCGGCGAGCCGCCGAAGGCGGCCAGGACGCCGTGATCGAGCACGAGGAGCAGGCCCGTCGTCGCGAGCAGGCCCTGCACGATTTTCTTGCCGAGCGCGGGCCGCAGCACCCAGCGCTCGGCCACGACGCTGAGCGCGGCGACGACGAGCGGTGCAACAACCAGCCCCAGCCAGAAGTTGCCCGTGTAGCGGACGACGTACCACGCGAGCACGGCCCCGAGCATGTAGAGCGAGCCATGGGCGATGTTGATGACGCCCATGAGGCCGTAGATGAGATTGAGGCCGAGCGCGATGAGACTGAAGATCAAGCCCCAAGCCAACCCGTTCAGGGCCTGGAACGCCAGCACGTGGGAGGACATCAGCGCATCGATCGGTGCACCGCGATGGTGCAACGCATTTCCGCCCGTGCACGCTCGCAGTGCTGCATTACGGAGAACATTACAAACAAAGCATTTCAAGTTGTCAACAGAAGAAATGTGGCGCAATACGGTGCGTGAAGAAGCGAGCGACGCGCCGCGCACGCGAAGCTGCAGGGTCTGTCCGACCTCACGCGTGAGTTCACGGTGAGTGCGATCACGATCCGTCGCGCGCTCCACGAGCTCATGGTGCTCCTTCGCCGACACTTCTGGGGGACACTGGAATGTGCGGCTCGCTGAAGAGGCCACAGAAGAGGTGAGAGTCGGGTCGAGAGCCAGCTCGATCCCGAAGCAATCGCGGCAGGGCATGCTCGTCGCCATTCAGCCCCGGATCCGGCTCACCCGCTCCTTCGATGAGCGGACTCACACCTACCTGGGCTATGCCCTCCGGCTCGACGGGACGGTCGGGGAACGGCGCGGAGAGTTCTTGGTGGGCGTCGGTCCGACCGCGCACGGCCGGCATAGCCTGCGAGCCGGTGACGTCCTCAGGGGCGAGTCGGTCCCCGTCGCCGATCCCCGCGTCGAGCCCGTCGAATTCTACAAGATAACGCGATTAAAGATTCTGACCCGCGGGCCCGAGCAGGCGGCGCCATCACCCCCGTGGCTCGGCATCCCGCCGGCACTGGCGGTCTATCGGGAGCGTGGTCACCGCCGGCTCGCCTTACGGACCTATGAGGCCAAGTGCCGAACGTGCATCTGGGGCTGTCGGATGCCCGTGGAGATGATCATCGATCCCTGGAAGCCCTTCCTAGAGGTTCGCCATCCGTTCGAGACATTCTGCTACGGCCCCAAGTCCTGTGCCCTGTACCGGCCCGGGCCGACCCGCAAGGTTCCCGGTCGTCGGGGGATGACGTGGGAGGAAGAGGATTGGGTGGACGAAGACGCTACAAGTCATCGTGCCGACGACGACTGACGCCACCAGCCCATAAAACGGTTTCGGGGAGTTCCAATGTTCTGGAACTCCCCGAAAGCATTGGTGGGCCGTGGAGGACTCGAACCTCCGACCCGCTGATTAAGAGTCAGCTGCTCTACCAACTGAGCTAACGGCCCGCGAACGCGCGGGAACCCTCACCCTACCCTCTCCCAGAGGGAGAGG
>Ga0153915_10007536_pt1 | contig 10274 bp, 5 predicted proteins | sample Opewatmetagenome_2_FD_107003 | JGI IMG/M metagenome (GOLD analysis project Ga0153915, IMG submission 107003) | Freshwater wetland microbial communities from Ohio, USA - Open water 3 Core 3 Depth 3 metaG | ecosystem: Environmental > Aquatic > Freshwater > Wetlands | place: USA: Ohio, Lake Erie... | reverse complement strand
GCTCAATGCCAGCCTGACCCACTACGCCGAAGACTTCATCAAAGGCAGCCACGATTTCAAGTTCGGCGTCGAGGTCGAACGATCCATCTCCCGGACCCGTTACGGTTACACCGGTCCGGGGTCCTGGTATTATGAAGACTATTGGGGTCCGGCCTACTATTTCCCGGGATACATCCCTGGGTACTACTACACGGGGAACTACGTTCGCACCCAGTATGTCGGCTACGATTACAAAGCCCGGCTCACCCGCCTCGAAGGGTTCGCCCAGGATGCTTGGCAGATCACCAAGCGCCTGAGCCTCAGCCTGGGCGTGCGCTTCAGCCAGAACTGGGGGGCGCTCGCGGCGACGCCCGGCATAAAATACAAGGCGTCTCGCATCGCCCCGCGGCTGGGCTTCACGTTCGACCTCCTCGGCGACAAGACGACCATCCTCAAGGCCCACTACGGGCAATTCACCGACGGGATGTACGCCGCACTCTTTGACCTTGGTGACTCGAGCTATTCGGACAAGGTCTACGAGATGTGGAACCCGCTGACAGAGGCCTGGTATGAAACCAGCCGAGCCGTCCACGGGACCTATATCCTGGACCCCGGCATCCGGCACCCTTACATGATCCAGTTCACCGTCGGTGTCGAACGCGAGCTCTTCAAGGACGCGTCGCTCTCCGTGACCTACATCAACCGGAACTTCAAGAACTTCGTCGCGGCCTACAACCGGAACGCCACGTACACTATCCAAACTGTCAATGTCCCTGATCCCATCGGCAAATCGTTCGCGGTGTACGACAACACGGGAGGAGCGGACACACCCGAATGGCACATCACGAACGTCGACAACTTCGCGCCGTTCTTCGCTCCCTTGTTGAACCCTTATGGTTTCTCGGTCAATCCCTACCGGAAATTCTGGGGCATCGAGGTTATGCTTAACAAACGCTTCTCCAACCGCTGGCAGCTCCTCGCTTCCTACGTCTACTCCGTGACGAAGGGCACCATGGATAACAACTCGGCCTACGAAGACATTGGCTTCGGCCGGGGGAGCTACGATCCGAATTTCTGGATCAACGCTGACGGAAACGTCACGAACAGCCCGCCTCACCAGATCAAGGTCCAGGGGACCTACGCCATACCTGTCGTGGGCGTCAACTTCAGCTTCTATTACCGGGGCATCTCCGGTGACGCCTGGACGACTCGGTTCCGGACCATAAGCTACAGTCAGGGGCGGATCACCTTCTTTGCCGAGCCGCGCGGCTCCCATCGCTATCCGTTCTTGAACATCGTAGACGTTCGGCTGGAAAAAACGTTCAGCCTTGCGAAGATATACAAACTCGGGCTGATCTTCGACGTTTTCAACCTCTTCAACAACAATACGATCACCGATTGGGGCACGCGCCTCCAGAGGACCACGTCATCAAATCCTACGGGCGGTTATGACTATTTCCCCCTGGTCCCGACGTATTCCGCCTCCACGGACCACCACGACCTCTTGGGTCTGACCTTGCCCAGGCGAGCCAGGCTCGGCATCCGTTTCATGTTCTAGCTCTTTCCCTGCAGACGCTCGAAGGGGCGGCGGGCAGTCCCGCCGCCCTTTTTTTCCTCAAAAAGCCCTCCAAAGCATCCTGCCAAGGGCTAGCCAGAAGGCTTTGCTGGCGGATGGTCGCGGCAGGACATCAAGACGCATTTGTGCTAAAATTTGTTTTTACATGAAAGCCAAAAAGCGGCTGATCCCCGGCGCGATCGTCCTGGTCGCGCTTCTCCTCTGCGCTGCGGCCTACCTTTTCCTGCTTCCCAGAAGGCCGGATTTCGCTCGTCTTCGCGGCCGAAAAGACTTCAACGTCATCCTGATCACTCTCGACACGACCCGCGCCGACCGCATCGGCTGTTATGGCTTCAAGAACATCGAAACGCCGACGATCGACATGTTCGCGGCCAGGGGGATCCGGTTCGAAGATTGTATTTCTACAACGCCGTTGACCCTGCCGGCCCATACCTCGATCATGACGGGGACGCTCCCGCCGTTTCACGGTGTCAGGGACAACGGCGGCTTCATCGTCCCGGCCGGGATCGAGACCCTGGCCAAGCTCTTCAAGGCCAAGGGTTATGCCACGAGCGCGTTTGTGGGCGCCTACGTCCTCGATTCCCACTGGGGGCTCAATAAAGGTTTCGACTTCTATTATGACCGGTTCGACTTGAGCAAATTCGAGACCATTTCTCTCGGCAACGTCCAGCGTCCTGGAAACGAGGTCATCGATCAGGTTCTGCCCTGGCTCGAACAGAACAAGGGTCAGAGATTCTTTACCTGGGTCCATCTTTATGACCCCCATACTCCTTACGAACCGCCCGCGCCTTTTGATAAGCTCTATGCGGAGCACCCTTATCTGGGCGAGATCGCCTTCGCCGATTCTCAGATCGGCCGGCTCTGGCAGTACCTCGAGGCCCATGGCCTTACGGATAACTCGTTCCTCGTGTGCGTCGGCGACCACGGCGAAAGCCTGGGCGAGCATGAAGAAGGCTCCCACGGCTTTTTCGTCTACCAGGCGGCCGTCCGCGTGCCGCTGATCATCGTCACGCCGTTCGCGAAACTCCAAGGCGTCGTTTCGCCAGGGGTCGTTTCGATCGCCGACATTATGCCCACCCTCTGTGAGATGACGAGCATTCCCATCCCTCCCCAGGTCCAAGGAAAGAGCTTGGCGCCCGCCTTCTTCCATCCGAAGCGCACGCCGGCAAGCTATGCGTATTCCGAGACGTTCTATCCGCGGTTCCACTACGGCTGGTCCGAGCTCCAGGCCATCCAGGACGCCCGCTACAAGCTCATCCTGGCGCCCGTGCCGGAACTCTATGACCTTGTCGAGGATCCCCGGGAAGAAAAGAACCTCGTTTACCTGGAAAAGCAAGTCTTCGAGGACATGAGCGCCGCGGCCCAAAAGTTTATCGCCAAGTCGAGCGAAAACGCCTACGAATTCGACCTGCGGAAGATCGACGAAGAGACCCGGGAGAAGCTGGCCGCGCTGGGCTCCATCGGCTCCTTCACCGACCCGGCCAAGCTCAAGGGCAAGAAACTCGGAAATCCCAAGGAGAAAATCGGGGTCTTCAACGAGCTCAACCGGGCGCGCGAGATCGGCATGTCCGGACAGGCCGAGGAGGCCATTAAGATCGTCAAAGGAATTATCGCGACCGATCCCGAGGTGACGGACGCCTATTTCGCGCTGGGCAACATCTATTTCAAAGGGCGGCGGTTCAAGGAGGCGATCGTCCAGTTCCTTGTGGCCTTCGAAAAAAAGCCCGACGATGCTTTCACGGTCATCAACGTCGCCAATTCCTACATCGCCATGAGGAAGTTCGACGAGGCCGAGGCCTTCGTTCTGGATTATTTCAAGAAAGGGTTCTCCGACGCCCAGCTCTATTACCTCCTCGGCAACATGAACTACGCCCAGAAGAAATACGACAAGGCCATCTTCTATTTCGAGAAGTGCCTTTCCCTCAATGACCAATCCGTGACCTCGCACATCGCCCTGGCCGCCATCTACATCAACCAGGCCAACCTGGTCAAAGCCGACGAACACATCCAGGCCGCGCTGAAGATCAATCCCGAGCAGACCAACCTCCACTACAACCTGGCCCAGCTCCTCGAAAAGCAGGGGAAGATGCGCGAAGCCGTCGAGGCCTACCTCCAGGAGATCCAGATTTCCCCGGGCCACCTCAAGGCCCTGTTCAACCTCTCGAGGCTCTACCGGCTGGCGGGGGATGAGGAGAAAGAACTCGAATATCTGAAGAAAGCCGTCGAGGCCGACCCGCGGTTCCCGGTGAGCTATCTTTATCTCGCTAGGATTAACCTTAACCGCGGGACGAATTACCAAGAAGCCATCACCATGGCCAAGAAGGGTATTGATCTCGGGCCCGACAAAAGCGACCTGGCGCTCGGCTACTTCCTCTTGGCCGACCTCTACAACAGGATCGGCGAACACGCGCAGTCGCAGGAATATGCCGAGAAGGGCCAGGCCCTGGCCGCGACGCTCAAGGACGGCAAATAACCCTCCCGCGGCGGCGCCGCGAAGCTCCCCCCGCCGCTTTTTTTCGTCGCTTGTCAAGGAAAAATCTTTTTGGAAATTGGCCGCCGAAAAACCAGGTTGAAAGTGCTTGCATTCGCCGACGGCCCGTTTTAAACTGAAAATCCCGGTCATGAGATTCACTGCTGACCTGCATATACACTCGAAATTTTCGAGGGCCACGTCGCGCGATATGGTCCTCGACACGCTTGCCCATTGGGCCAAGGTCAAAGGCATCCAGCTCCTCGCGACCGGCGACTTCACCCATCCCGAATGGCTCTTCCTGATGAAGGCCAAGCTCAAGCCGTCGGGCAACGGATTTTTCGAATTCAAGAACGGCGCCCAACCGCCGGAGGACCCGTACCTAAAGAGCGTCAGCCTCTCGCCCAAGGACGTTTCCTTTATCCTCTCGACGGAGCTGAGTTTCATCTATTCCAAGGGGGGCAAGGTTCGCAAGATCCACGTCATGCTCCTCGCCCCGGACTTCGAATCCGTGGAGCGGATCAACGGCCGGCTGTCCGCGGTCGGCAATTTGAGATCCGACGGCCGGCCCATCCTCGGCCTCGACGTGCGGCTGTTCTGCCGGATGGTCGCCGAGACCTGCCCGAGGTGCGTCGTCATCCCTTCGCACATTTGGACGCCGTGGTTCTCCCTCTTCGGCGCCAACTCCGGCTTCGACGCGATCGAGGAGTGCTTCGAGGAGATGACGCCCATGATCTTCGCCCTGGAGACGGGGCTGTCCTCCGACCCGCCAATGAACTGGCGGCTCTCCGCCCTCGACCGCTACGCCCTCGTCTCCAACTCCGACGCCCACTCGCCCAGCAAGATCGGCCGCGAAGCCAACGTCTTCGACACGGAGTTCAGCTACCGGGGCCTCATGGACTCGCTCCGCGCCAGGGACCCAGCCAGGTTTCTCCACACGGTGGAGTTCTTTCCGGAGGAAGGAAAATACCACTACGACGGCCACCGCAAGTGCGGGGTTGTCCTCTCGCCCCGCGAGAGCATGAAGACCAACAACCTCTGCCCGAAGTGCGGGAAGCCCCTGACAATCGGAGTCCTCCACCGGGTCGAGGAACTCGCCGACCGCGAATCGGGTGAGGGCGTCCCCGACAGGATCCCCTTCCGCAACCTCATCCCTCTCAACGAGCTCATCGCTCAGTCGCTGGGAAAGACGCCGGAATCGCAGGGCGTCTGGGACCAGTACTTCAAGTTTGTCCGGGAGTTCGGCAACGAGTTCAACGTCCTCCTCGACGTTCCCGTGGCCGAGCTCGCCCGGGCGGGCCCGGAGAGAGTCAGCACCGCCATCGAACGGATGAGGCAGGGCCGCGTTAAAATCGTCCCTGGCCACGACGGTGAGTACGGTCTCATCAGCCTCTTCGGCGAGGGACCTGCGGAAGACCGGGCGGCTGGCCAGCTGACGTTATTCTGACCTTCCTTGACAACCCCCCCCGCGCCCCCTATATTAGTAGAGAAAAGAGCGGTTATGGAAATCGAGATGAAGGTCAAGGGTCTCGTCGTCGACCCGATTTCCAAGATGCCCATCGTCGTCCTGGAGGACCCTCATAACGAGCAGATCCTGCCCATTTGGATCGGCGTTTTCGAGGCCAACGCCATCGCCCTGACCATCGAGAACGTCCCGACGCCTCGGCCCATGACCCACGACCTTCTCAAAAGCTTTCTCGAGAAGCTCGGCATCGCCATCGAGAAGATCGTCGTCAACGACGTCCGCAACAACACCTTCTACGCCCTCATCCACTGCCGTCAGGATGAGAGGGCCATCATCATCGATTCCCGGCCCTCCGACGCCATCGCCCTGGCCCTGCGCATGAGCTCGCCGATCTTCGTCGAGGACGACGTCGTCCGCAAGGCCCACAGCCTGAAATTCGAGGACAACCTGGACGCCTCGGAAAAGCTCAGGAGATGGCTCGAAGGCCTCAGCCCCGAGGACTTCGGCAAGTACAAGATGTGATCAGGTCCTGAGCCTGAAGAGAAAGAAAACCCCCGCCAGGCCGAAAACGAGATTCGCTCCCCACGCCGCAAGGAAGGGCATCAGGACGCCTGTGTAGCCGAGGCTCCGGAGGACGCTGAACGCCCCCCAGTAGCAGGCGGCGAGGACGATGCTCAGTCCGATCCCGGCGAGCGCCCCTCTTTTCCCCATGGAAAAGGCGAAGGGGATGGCCAGGACCGTCATGACCAGGCTCGCTAGGGGAAATGCGACCTTGCCTCTCAAGTCGACCAGGAGGCGGGTCGCCTCGAAACCCGTCGCCCGGACCTCCGAAGCGTAATCCCGGAGCTCCGCGTAGGTCATCTGCTGGGGCTCCTTCCGTTCCCGGGTGAAAGCTCCCCGGTCAACGGGCACCGTAAGCTCCCAGGCCTCCCTCACGGCGAAAGGCTTGGCGGCCCCTCCGCTGAAATCCCTGAACCAGCCCTTCCGGAGCTCGAAGCCAGCTGGCCCGAGCGACGCCCTTTCGGCGTAGGTCCGCCTGGTGAGTGTCCAGCGCCCGGGGTCGATCTCAAAAACCGACAGCCGGCTGAAGGACGAGGATCCGGGCTCGAAATACTCAAAGTGGTAGATGCGATCCCCCCCGCGGCCCAGAATCCAGTGCCTCCCGAGTGAGCTGTACCTGCGTGCCGGCGTATCGTTGATCCTGTCCCATATTTCCTCGGCCCTGATGCCGGCTGCGGGCGCCAGACGCTCCTGGATCAGGTAGGCCGCCCCGCTCACCGCCGCAGCGAGGACGAGGACGGGTACGACCGCCCTGTAGACGCTGATCCCCGAGGCTTTCATGGCCGTGACCTCATTCGCCTTGGCCAGGAGGCCGAGGGCGAGGAGGGTTGTGGTCAGGGCGGCGACGGGGAGCGCGGCGGACAGGAATTCGGGGAGCCTGAACCAGACGTGCTCGATGAGCAGTCCGATCGGCTTGCCGTGCCTGTGGACCGCGTCGAGCCGCTCGAAGAAGGCGACGATGACGGACGCCCCCAGAAGCCCAGTCAGGACGAGCCCCATGATCGCGAGGTACTTGCGGGCGACGTAGCGGTCGAGGATGTTCGGGAACCGGAGAGTCGGGCGGGGGACTCGCATCGCCTGCGGGGCGTGACGGACACGGGGAGCCGGGGCCAGCTTTTTCCGGAAAGCCCCGGTCAGCCGGGCCAGGGCCTCCGTATCCTCCCCCGACCGGACAAACAGGAGCAGACCGGCTGCGGCCAGGAGGATATCGGGCCCCCACATGCCCACGAATGGAGTGATCTTTCCGTCGATCGCGAGCTTCTCTCCCGTCGTGATCAAGGCATAATAAAGGAAGATGATCCCCATGCTCAGGGAGAGACCGCCCGTCCTCCCCCCGCGCCCTGTCATGAGGCCGAGGGGAAGCCCCAGGAGGACGAAGACCAGGCAGGCCAACGGCAGGGAGAACTTCTTGTGGATCTCGACCCAGTGGGCCCGGAACTCCCTCTGCTTCTGGGCGGTGCGGGCGGAGGCGGAACGGGAGGCAGGCCCCTCCGCGCCTTTCATTTCCGGCGCGGTGAGCTCGCCTCTGATCGCCGCGGCGTCCCGGACGAGCTCAAGGATATCTTTCTCGCGGACGCGTTTTTCACTGGTCACCGTGGGGAACAGGCTCTCGACGTCGATCTCCTCCTCGAAGCGCTCAAAGGACGTGACGCTATAGGTCTCGGGCTCCGAAAGGGGACCGGAGTGAAGGACGCCGTCGGTGAGCTCCAGTGTCGCCCGCTTTTTTTCTGGGAAAAAATTGATCCTCCCCCGGCGCGCCATGATCAGCCGGGGAGCGCGGGGGTCCTTGTTGAGGTAGGCAAAAACGTTTTCCCACTGTTTGTCCTGGCCGATCCCTTCGACGAACAGAACCGTATTCGGGACGGATTCGTTGAACTGGAGCGGGTTGACCCGGAGCGTCGCCCGGGCCAGGACAGAACTCGTCATGTCCTGGACCCACCGGAAGTTGGCCCTTGGGGCCAGGACAAGCGTCAGGGCCGACGTGACCAAAAAGCCGGCCAGGCCGAAAACAAGGAGCGGCCGGACGATCGTCCGCGACCCGACGCCGAGCGTCCGGAAGGCGATGATCTCGGAGTCCGCTGACAGGCGGGCCAGGCCGCCCAGAATGCCTGCCAGGACGGCCATGGGAACGGCGAAGGCCAGGAGGGAGGGAACGAGAAACACGAACAGTCGGGCCGCGACGCCGGCCGGAACGCCGCGGTCGATGAAAAGCTCGGCCAGGACGAGAACCTGGTTCATGAGGAGAACGAAGGCGGTGACGAGGAGTCCGATGAGGAAGGGCGGGAAGACCTCTTTGAGGATATACCGGTCGAAGATCTTCAGCATGGGCCGGAAACAAATATATCATAAGACGGGGCCGAATCTTCATTCTTCCCCTTCGATGAATAAAAGGAGGAATGAAGATTCGGCCCCATAAGAAAAAGGCCCCGGGCAGCGAACCGCCCGGGGCCGGCGCGTATTCGCTTCGAAAGCGATCAGTACATGTCGCCTGGAGGCGTCGGATACTTGGGATGCTTCTCTTCTTCGGGGAGCTCGGCGATCATACCTTCGGTGGTCAGGAGCAGTCCGGCGATCGAGGTCGCGTTCTGGAGGGCGATCCGGACAACCTTGGTGGGGTCGAGGATGCCTGTCTTGATCATATCCTCGTACTTCTCGGACAGGGCGTTGAAACCGAAGTCCTGCTTCATCTCCTTGACCTTCTCGACGACCACGGAGCCCTCGAAGCCGGCGTTGGCCGCGATCTGGCGCAAGGGCTCTTCGATGGCCCTCCTGACGATGTTGACGCCGATCTGCATGTCGCCTTCGAGCTGGACTTTTTCGAGGGCCTTCTGGGCGCGAAGCAGGGCCACCCCGCCGCCGGGGACGATGCCTTCCTCGACGGCCGCCTTGGTGGCGTGCATGGCGTCCTCGACCCGGGCCTTCTTTTCCTTGAGCTCGGTCTCGGTCGCCGCGCCGACCTTGATCAGGGCGACGCCGCCAACCATCTTGGCCAGCCGTTCCTGGAGCTTCTCCCGGTCGTAGTCGGAGGTCGTCTCTTCGATCTGGGTCCGGATCTGCTTGATCCTGGCCTGGACGTCCGACGTCTTGCCCAGCCCCTCGACGATCGTCGTGTTGTCCTTGTCGATGACGATCTTCTTGGCCTCGCCGAGCCAGTCGATGCCGACGTTCTCGAGCTTGACGCCGATGTCCTCGGTGATGACCCGGCCGCCTGTTAGGACGGCGATGTCCTCGAGCATGGCCTTGCGCCGGTCGCCGAAGCCGGGGGCCTTGACGGCGGCGCACTGGAACGTGCCCTTGAGCTTGTTGACGACCAGGGTCGCCAGGGCCTCGCCCTCGACTTCCTCAGCGACGACGAGGAGGGGCCGGCCCGACCTGGCCACGTTCTCGAGTAAGGGCAGGAGCTCCCTCAGGTTGCTGATTTTCTTCTCGTGGAGCAGGATGAGGACGTTCTCGAGAACGCACTCCATCCGCTCGGGGTCGGTGACGAAATAGGGGGACAAATAGCCGCGGTCGAACTGCATGCCCTCGACCGTGTCCATGGTCGTTTCGAGACCCTTGGCCTCTTCGACCGTTATGACTCCATCCTTGCCGACCTTGTCCATGGCTTCGGCAATGATCTTGCCGATGCTCTCGTCGTTGTTGGCCGAGATGGCGCCGACCTGGGCGATCATCTCGCCGCTGACTTCGCGGCTCATCTTCTTGAGCTCGCCCACGACCGTCTCGACGGCCTTGTCGATGCCCTTCTTGATGAGGGTCGGGTTGGAGCCCGCCGTGACGTGCCTCAGGCCCTCGGCGTAGACGGACTGGGCCAGGACGGTGGCGGTCGTCGTGCCGTCGCCGGCGACGTCGGACGTCTTGGACGCAACTTCCTTGACGAGCTGGGCGCCCATGTTCTCCCAAGCGTCCTTGAGCTCGACTTCCTTGGCGACGGTGACGCCATCCTTGGTGCTCGTGGGAGAGCCGAACTTCTTGTCCAGGACGATGTTCTTGCCGCGGGGGCCGAGAGTGGCCTTGACGATATTGCTCAGGATGTTGACACCCTTGAGCAAGTATTGCCTTGCTTCATCTCCGGATACGATTTGTTTTGCCATGATGCCTCCTTACTTCTCGATGACGGCCAGGACCTCTTCCTCGCGGATGATCACGAGCTCGACGCCGTCGACCGTGACTTCGGTGCCGCTGTACTTGCCGATAAGGACCCTGTCGCCTTTCTTGACGACGAG
>Ga0153915_10007535_pt1 | contig 10275 bp, 7 predicted proteins | sample Opewatmetagenome_2_FD_107003 | JGI IMG/M metagenome (GOLD analysis project Ga0153915, IMG submission 107003) | Freshwater wetland microbial communities from Ohio, USA - Open water 3 Core 3 Depth 3 metaG | ecosystem: Environmental > Aquatic > Freshwater > Wetlands | place: USA: Ohio, Lake Erie... | reverse complement strand
CGGCAAGGTCGCATTCGTCACCGGTGGCGCGAGCGGCATCGGTTACGGCCTCGTCCAGAACTTCCTGAAGCTCGGCATGAAGGTCGTCGTCGTGGACTTCAACGGCGAGTATCTGCGGGAAGTGCAGCAAGCGCTCGCGGGGCGTAGTGACGTGCATTTCGTGCAAGCGGACGTCGGCGACCGCGACCAGGTGCGTGCCGCTGCGGACCAGGCCATTCGCACGTTCGGCAGGATTCACGTCCTGTGCAACAACGCGGGTGTCGGTGGCGGCGGTGACGCGCACGATCCGGATTTCGAGGCGTGGGACCGCGCGTTGCGTATCAATCTCGGTGGCGTCGTGAACGGCACGAAGATCATTGCTCCGTTGATTCTCAGCCACGGCGAGGGAGGCCACATCGTGAACACGTCCTCGATGGCCGGCCTCGTGCCGCTGCCTCTGCCCGGCCTCGGCGCGTATCAGACCGCCAAGTTCGCCGTACGCGGCTTCACCGAATCGCTGCGAAACTCCCTCGCGCCGCATGGGATCGGCGTGTCGTGTCTGTTTCCCGGCGGCACGCGCACGCGCATCATCGAGGCGAACGCGCGCGACGAGGCCGCGCGGACGGCCGCAAAGGAAACGACGGCGTCATGGATGGATCCCCACGAGCTCGGCGCCTATGTCGTCGAAGGTATTCGCAACAACGCGCCCTACATTCTCACGCACTCGGAGTTCCGCGACGAAGTGCGCGAGATGTATGAGTTGCTCGATGCCGCCTTTCCGCGCAATCAGGACGTTCCGCCCGGACGCAGGGCCTTCGAGGATCAGCGCCGCGACATCATCAAGCAGCTCCGCGCGTTGCCGGTAAAGGACTGACGCTCAGCGCCGCGGCTTCGCGAGCGCCGCCGGTCTGCTGATGCGGAATGCCAGGGGCGGGCTCACGCCAGGAACTTGCGCGCGCCCTCCACCGTCTTCGCATCACCCACGCCCAGATCGGTCGGCGGGGGCACTGCCCGGCCACGCTGGACGGCCGGGCGCGCCCGGATCGTTTCCAGCCAGCGCTTGAGAGCGTCGAGGCCATCGATGCTCGCGCCCGACCACTCGTATCCCTGTACCCAGGACCAGTTGGCGATGTCGGCGATCGAGTAGTCGCCGGCGAGGTATTCGTTGTGCGCGAGCTGCCCGTTGAGCACTTCGAAGAGGCGCCGCACTTCGCGCTGGTAGCGCTCGATCGCATACGGGATCTTCTCGGGCGCGTACCGGTAGAACACGTTCGCCTGGCCCATCATCGGACCGATGCCGCCCATCTGAAACATCAGCCACTGGATGACGCGCGACCGCCCCTTCACATCGGCAGGCATCAGCCGCCCTGTCTTCTCGGCAAGATAGATCATGATCGCGCCGGACTCGAACACGGCAAAATCGTCGTTGTCCCGATCCACGATCGCCGGAATCCGCCCGTTCGGGTTGATCTTCAGGTACCACGGCGCCTTCTGCTCGTTCTTCGAGAGCCTGAGCGCGTGCACGGTGTAGGGCAGTCCGAGCTCCTCCAGCGTGATGGAGATCTTCCATCCATTGGGCGTCTCGGCGGTGTACAGATCGATCATGGTCCAGTGGCCCTTGGGTAGTCGGCCTGGCTCTTTGCGTACGCGACAAAGAAATCGAGCGCCGCCGGATTCGCCATCGCGGCGCGGTTCGCGGCCTTCTCGGCCGGCACGCCCATGAGGATTCGCCTCACCGGCACCTCGAGCTTCTTGCCGGTGAGCGTCACGGGAATGGCATCCACCTGATATATGCGGTCGGGCACATGCCGCGGCGAATAGTCGCTGCGCAGGCGAGCGCGGATCCGCTCGCACGTGGGCTCATCGAGCGCACGGTTTCCATGCAGCTTGACGAACAGCGGCATGAAGAACTTGCCGTCCGGCAGGTCGAGATTGACGATGAGCGCGTCCTCGATCTCCTCCAGCGCAGCGAGCGAGCGATAAATCTCCGCCGTGCCGATGCGCACGCCATGGCGGTTGAGCGTGGCATCCGATCGCCCGAGCACGAACGCGCCGCCGCGTGCATTGAAGCGAACGAAGTCCCCATGACGCCAGATGCCGGGATACGTATCGAAATACGATTCGAGATACCGCTTGTTTCCCGGATCGTTCCAGAAGTGCAGCGGCATGGAGGGCATGGGCTGCGTGATCACGAGCTCGCCGACCTGGTCGACGACCGCTCGCCCCTGCTCATCGAATGCATACGCGGCAATGCCCAGCGCGCGGGCCTGAATCTCGCCCGCATAGACCGGCAGCGTGGACACCGCACCGACGAACCCCGTGCAGCAGTCCGTGCCTCCGCTGCCGGATGCCACCAGCAGGTCACGCTTCACGTTCTCATAAACCCATTGCATGCACTCGGCCGTGACGGGCGACCCGGCAAGGGTTACGGATTCGAGATGTCTGAGATCGAACTTCTGCTTCGGAACCACTCCGGCCTTCTGTTGATGAGCCACATAGGTCGGGCTCGTGCCGAACAGCGTGGCACGGGACTCCTCGATCACTCTCCACAGCGCATCCGCGTCCGGAAAAGCGGGATTGCCGTCATAGAGGACCGGCACGACATCCGACACGAGCGCGCTCACCAGAAAGTTCCACACCATCCATCCGGTGGTGGTGAAGAAGAACAGCGCCTCGCGCGCGTGCACGTCATAGTTGAAGTGCAGGTGCTTCAGATGCTCGAGCAGAATTCCGCCGTGCCCATGGACGATGGCCTTCGGCAGCCCCGTGGTTCCGGATGAGAAGAGAATCCAGAGCGGATGATCGAAGGGCACCTGCTCGAAGCGGAATTCCGCGGCGGAAACCGGCGGATGATCGAACAGGTCGTCCCAGAATCTCGTGTTCGGGGCGAGCACCGTACGATCGTCGGGATTCAGATACGGCACGGCGATCGCATGCTCTACCGAATCGAGCTGGGCGAGGATGTGTTGCATCTCCGGCTTCCGATCGAAGCGCTTGCCGCCGTACTGATAGCCGTCGACGTAGAAGATGACTTTCGGTGTGAGCTGGGAGAAGCGCTCCAGCACACCCCTGGAGCCGAAATCCGGCCCGCAGCACGACCAGATGGCGCCGAGGCTCGTCGTAGCAAGCACCGCGATCACCGCCTGCGGAGAATTCGGGAGCACGGCCACGACGCGATCGCCTGGACCCACACCGAGCTTTCGCAGCTGCGTCGCGAGAATCCGCACGCGCCCGGCGAGCTCCGTCCAGCTCATACGCGCGAGCGGAGCGCCTTCTCGAACGTAGATCAGAGCGTCCGTGTCCGGCTGCTCATGCGCCAGGGCATGCTCGGCATAGTTCAGCCGGGCGCCGGGAAACCAATCGGCGCCCGGCATCTCGCGACGGCCGAGCACTCGCACAAAGGGGGCGGAGGAGCGCACGCCGAAATAGTCCCAGATCGCGCGCCAGAACGCGTCCAGGTCCTGAACGGACCATTGCCAGAGCGCTTCGTACGTGTCGAAACTCAGACCGCGTTCGCGTTCGAGCCAGCGCGTGAATGCGGTGAGATGGGATCTCTCGCGCCGCGTCGGAGTCGGCGCCCAAAGGAGATCGCCTTCACTGACCATCGCGCCTCCCGGAGTCCGGTACGCGCACCGGTGTAGCGCTGTCCGGCGGAAGCACGCCACAGGCGAGCAGATCCCGGAGCTGCGTGAGCACGCGATGCGGACGGCGCTTTCCGGATTCGCGCGCCCAGTCTTCGAGTGTCGTGACGCCCGTCGTCACGCCGAAGGCTGTCGCGCGCCCACGGCGCGCCATGATGACTTCCACCGACGGGTCATCGCCGATGACGCCCACCTCGCGGGTCGCGACCGCGAGCTTCTTCGCCACGAAACGCAAGGCATGTGCTGACGGCTTGCCGGTGAGAATCATGGGCGCCCGCGTCATGCGGCGAATGGCGCCGACGATCGCGTATGAATAGCCCATCGAACGACCCTGCCTCGTCGCGAAGAAAGGCACGTCGGAAGCGACGTACAGCTTCGCACCGCCCCAGATTGCGTGACATGCCGCCTCGATATCCTTCATGGCGCAATCGGGATGCCATCCGACATACACGGCGTCGACCTCGCTTGCGCGCGGCTCGCCCGTGAATACGATCTCGATGCCTGCCTCCGCGAGCGCGTGCCCTACGCCGCGGCTGCCGAGAATGAGCGCACGCCTGACGCCGCGCCGGGACATGAGGTCTGCGGCGACGCTCGACGGTGTGAGCATCTGCTCGTCCGCCACTGGCAGGCCGAGTTTCCTCAACTTCGCTGCCTGCTCCGCGGGCGGATAAGCGCTGCCGTTCGTCAGCACGACAAACGGAACCGCGCGCTCCTTCAGCATGGAGAGAACGTCGATGGCGCCGGGCAAGACCTCGTAGCCCCCGAGCGATCGGTCGCTGAGCAGCAGCGTGCCGTCGAGGTCAAACATGAAACCTTTGAGGGGCGGCAGCGCTTCGAGCGGCGGCTCCACGGCGACGACGGCGCTCATGATTCTGCCTCCACGCCAGTCGAGCGCGACGCCGGCGCCGCTCCTGCAGCTCGAGCACGCCGACGCAATGTCAGCTTGAAGCCGGGCTTCTCCACGGCCACGTGCGCGAGGTCTCGCTGCGCCGTGAGCTGGCGGAGGAGACTCATCACCGGCTTCAGCGTCGGATCGTAGTGACGCGCGGCTGGGCCGGCCGCCAGCATGGCATCCACCTGCCCCGCGGGCATCGTGGCGCGAAGAAGAAACTCCTCATCCGAGAGATGCGCACCTACTCGACGACGCAGCTCTTCGAGCGGCGCCATCAGCGGCTCGGCACGCAGCTCACGGGTACGCGGGAGCGATTCGATGCGCTCCATCACTTTCGCATCGATCGGCACGTTCGGCTTGCCGAAGCGGCCGAGCGCGTAGCGGATCGCCTCGTCCGGTATGACTTCGTAGCGCTCGCGATTCGTCACGTTCATGACCGCCTGCGTCATCACGATCTGCGCAAACGGCGTCATGACGATCGGCCAGCCGAGCTCTTCGCGAACCCGCCCCAGCTCTTCGATCACGGCGCCTTCGAGGTGAGACAGACGACTCTCCGCCAGGTGACGACGCATGGTGCCGACCATGCCGCCCGGCAACTGGTGATGCAGATAACCGGCGTCGAATGCCTGGGGCTTACCGACAGGCAAGCCTTCCGCCGCCGCCAGCCGGGTGAAGTAACGACCCACTTCCGCCAAAGCGTCATCATCGATGCGCACGGTGTGACCGAGCGCACGCAAGTTGGATACGACACGCTCGGAAGGCGGATTCGACGTGCCATCGGCCGCCGCGCCGGACGCGCACTGCAGGGCATCCACACCGTACCCGGGCGCATCCATATAGGTGTGCTCGGCGAGGCCGATCGTGCAGTGAGCGTGCAGCTCCAGCGGCTTGTCTCCAATCACCGCTTCGATAGCCGGGATCAGCGTGCGAGCGCGGCTCGGCGAGAGCAGCCCGCCCGGATCCTTGATGTAGAGCGCATCGATGTCTGCGCACGCCGCGAGCTTGCGGGCCCGCTCGGCATAGTGCGCATCGTCGTGGATCGGGCTCAGCGTGAACACGAGTGCCGCGATCACGTACTCGCCACCGCCCTGCTTCACCATGCGCGCGCAAGCGATGTTCGAATCGGCGTCATTCATCGGGTCCGCGAGGCAGAAACGACGGATGCCGTTGCGTGCGAGAACGCGGAACGCGAGCGCCATGAATTCCGGGCTCGCCGTCTCCCAGGAGATGAAGCGGAAGCCCGTGGACATGAACTGCAGCGGCGTATTCGGCGTCGCGGCCGCCATGAGACGGATGCGCTCCCACGGATCTTCCCGCTTGTAACGAACCGCGACACCCATGTGCGTGGACGTCGTGAAATCGATGGCTTTGAAGCCGACGCGGTCCATGACCGGGGCAATGGTCAGGGTTTTCGCCGTGTCGATCCCGAGCGCGGCCCAGAGGCACTGGTTGCCGTCACGGAGGGAAGTCTCGACGAGCCGGATGTCAGCCATGGTGAGCGCGCTCCGTTGTCACCGGCCACCCCTCGAGCACACGCGCCGCGAACGCGGTATCGACACCGCCCGCCTGAAACTCGGGATGGTCGAGCACCGACGCATGAAATGACAGGTTGGTGGCCACCCCGCCGAGACGAGTCGACGCGATCGCCTGCCGCAGCCGCGCGAGAGCGGTCATACGATCGGATCCGTGAGCGATGATCTTGCCCATGAGAGAGTCATAGAACGGTGGAACACGAGAGCCGGGCGCAATATGGGTATCGACGCGAATGCCCTCCCCGGCGGGCCACTGCGCCTCGCGGACCGTGCCGGGGCTCGGACGAAAATCGTTCGCGGGATCCTCGGCATTCACGCGGCACTCGATCGCACAACCGTGGAGACGGATGTCGGACTGCGTGAGTCGCAGGCCTGCGCCATCCGCGATGGCGATCTGCTCGGCCACGAGGTCCACGCCAGTGACCGCTTCGGTCACCGGATGCTCCACCTGAATGCGGGCATTCATCTCGAGAAAATAGAAGGCGTCTCGTGTCCGATCGACGAGGAACTCGACGGTGCCGGCGCCGCGATACGACAGACGCTCCGCAAACCGGACGGCGGCTGCGTGCAGCGACTGACGCAGTGCCTCGGACAAGCCCGGAGCAGGAGTTTCCTCCACCAGCTTCTGATAGCGACGCTGAACTGAGCAGTCGCGTTCGCCCAGATGGATGACGCGCCCCTTGCCATCACCGAGCACCTGCACCTCGACGTGCCGGCCGCTCGCGATGAACCGTTCCAGATACACGCGTGCATCGCCAAACGCAGCGCCCGCTTCGGCGGCAGCCAGTTCCATGGCGGCCGGGAGGTCCTCGAGTCGATCCACGCGCTTCATGCCCCGCCCGCCGCCACCGCCAACTGCTTTGACGAGGAGAGGAGCGCCGAGGGTGCGAGCCGCCGCCACGGCCTCTTCCATCGACGCCACGGCGCCGCCCGGCACGACGGGCACCTCTGCCGCCTCCGCTTCGGAGCGCGCGCGCAACTTGTCCCCCACGGCTTCGATCTGCGCCGCCGTCGGTCCGATGAACACGACACCCTCGGCTTCGCACATCCGCGCGAGTGCCGGCCTCTCCGACAGAAAGCCATACCCCGGGTGAATCGCATCCGCTCGCGTGCCGAGCGCGGCGTGCACGATGGCCTCGACTTTGAGGTAGCTCTCGCTCGGGCGCGCCGGACCGATGCACACCGTGCGGTCTGCGAGCCGCGCAGGCGCGCTGTCGCGATCTTCCTCAGAGACGGCGAGCACGGTCTCGATGCCCAGCGCACGACACGTGCGGATGACGCGCACGGCGATCTCTCCACGATTGGCGATCAGGATTCGGCGAATGGCCACGAGCTAGCCTGTCATGCGGACGCGCAGGATGGTCTCGCCGTACTCCAGGAGCGCTCCATCGCGCGCCAGGATTTCCGTCACGGTGCCGCGAACGCCCGCGCGCACGGTGTTCATCAGTTTCATGACCTCGATGATGGCGACGACCGTGTCTTCCTCGACCGTCGACCCGATCTCCACGAACGGCGGCGCGCCCGGCCTGGGCGCGCGATAAAAAGTACCGAACAGCGGCGAGGCAATGTCCTGCACATTCGGGTCCGCCCGCGAGGGCGCCGCAACCGGGGTTGACCCAGGCGCTGCGACCGCCGCTGCGGCAACACTGGCCGTCTGCTCGACAAGCGTGCCGCTCACCGGCTCAGCGGCCCCTCCGCGCCTCAGAGTGAGCTTCATGCCATCGAGCTCGAGCGTCAGCTCATCAAAGCTCGACTGCTCCACCAGCTGCATGATCTCCGCCACATCCGCGGCCGTTAGACTCACCGTTGACCTCCGAAAATCGACATGACGTGCGACAGTGGATCCTCGGCGGGACGCGCGACCGGCGCTGCGTCCTTCGCCGACCACACTGTCTCGGGCCGACTCTGCAGCAGAAGAATCTCGTTGGTGTCACGCGCCACGGCCCACTCGATGTCCTGCGGCCGGCCGTACTGGCGCTCGACCTTGCGGCCGATCGCCCTGAGCGCCTGAAGCTACTCATCGCTCAGGCAAGGTGCGCGGCGCCGTTCCTCGGCAACCGGGACGTGTTCGATTCCGCCGCCGGCAGCCGGGACGTGCTGAACGAGTTTCTCCGAGATCTCGCGCACGGAGATCTCCCCGGTAATCTTGCCCACCACCCAATGATCCGGAGTGACTTCACCTCCCACCACTGCGGAACCCAAGCCCCACGCGCCTTCGATGGTCATCACCGAGCGATCGCCCGTGACAGGGCTGCGAGTGAACATCACACCCGCGGTTCGCGCATTCACCATCCTCTGGACGACGACCGCCATGGCCACGCTCTCTTCGGGCAGACCACGCTTGCGGCGGTAGCTGACGGATTCCACCGAATAGAGGCTCGCCCAGCAGCTCCGCACGTAGTGCAGCGTCTGACCCAGGCTCGTGACCCACAGGTACGTATCCTGGAGTCCGGCAAAGCTGGCATCGGCCGCATCCTCGGTCGTTGCCGACGAGCGCACGGCGACCGGGACGTGCTCGGCGTTGACGCACAGCGTGGTGTGAGCAGCGGAGATCTCATCGAGCACGTCCGCAGGCAGTTCGGCCGCTTCCACTCTGGCGCGCATCTCTTTGCAGCACGCGGTGATGGCGGTGAGGTCCTCCGCGTCCAACGACTCCACGCGCGCACGCACGGCGGACTCGCGCTCCAGCGCCCGTATGAATCGCTCGAACGCTCCGGTCTTGACGACAAACCCCGGCGGCACCGCGATGCCGGCGCGCTGCAGTTCCCCGAGGCTCCCGCCTTTGCCGCCGACGTGAGGCCTGTCATCCAGTCCGATATCGGCGAACCAGCCGACAATTTCGGTCGAAAGCATTGCGTCCCGCTCTATTGAAGAATAGTCACCACGCCGCGCCCGCCATCGACGCGAATCCGCTGCCCGTCTTTGATTCTCAGCGTGGCATTGCCCGTGCCCACCACAGCCGGCAGACCGTACTCGCGCGCCACAATGGCGGCGTGGCTCATCGAGCCGCCGATGTCGGAGACCGCGCCCGCGATCTTCTGGAAGATCGGCGCCCACGTCGGATTCGTGATCTGGCAGACCAGGATATCGCCCCTGCGCAGACGCGAGATCTCCTCCACCGATCGGATGACGCGCGCGGGACCCTCGACGACCCCGTTCGATGCGGCGAAGCCTTTCAGCTCATTGCTCTTGGCATCGCTGCCCGTGGCGAGCCAGGCGTTCAGGCTTTCGCGCGTGATGCCCCAGAGCATCACGATCGCGGGATCGTCGATCACATCGGGCACCGGCCCGAGCGCGGGCGGCGTGTCGTGCTTGGCCCACTCCGCGAGCGCAGCACGGCGCTCGGCCACGATCTTCGGCCAGTGCGTCGGCCCGCGCGGCGCGGAACCGTTCGACCACGACGTCATGAGATCGATGATCGCCAGCTCGAGCTCGTAGTGTGTGAGATGGAAAACGTCCTCGGTATGAGGAAAGAATTCATGGCGCGCGAGCAGCGCACCGAATTCACGAATCTTGTTGAAGAACAGATTCGTGTACCAGTGCTCGCAGTAGAACTTGTGCCCCTCGACGTACGGAAAGACCCGCTGCGCAAGCGTGATCATCTGGTCGTAAGCGGCGCGCTCCTCATCCGTATTCAAGAGCTCCCGGTAGTCCTCGATGAGCTGGCGGCGCTCGGCCTGGAGCTTCGCGATCGGGCGCTCGAGGGACTCCCCGGCCTTGACCCGCCGGATGTACTCCGGCAAGCCGGCAAAAGGCATCGAGAGATCGTCATTCCAGGCGCGGTGATAATGATAGAAGCCATCGCCCACGTTGATGTTGAACCAGGGGTCGCGCGAGACCGCCAGCTCCTCGAGCCACGCTCGCCCCGGCTCGCCCGAGCGCTCGAGCGTCCGGATGATGTCCTCGGCCGCCACGTCTTCCTGAAACTTCGCGTCCACGCCGAGCTCAACGGCCCGGCGCGCCAGGCGCCGCAGCTCATCATCCGGACGGAAAATCTCGGCCTCGATCCCGGCCACCATGCGCGCGATGGTCTGGTCCGTGATCTCGGGGAAGGCCTTCTTGCAGAACCCGAAGAGGGTGAGATAGGCACCATACCCGAGCAGCAGGAACTCGAAGTGGTGGTGCCACATCCGGAAGTACCCCTCGAGCGTCTTCTGGTACGTCTCGAGGAGATAATGGTTCGAGGCCACGCCCCGGCCCGCATGCACATGCTCGAGCGGCTCGAACTCCG
>Ga0153915_10007534_pt1 | contig 10275 bp, 6 predicted proteins | sample Opewatmetagenome_2_FD_107003 | JGI IMG/M metagenome (GOLD analysis project Ga0153915, IMG submission 107003) | Freshwater wetland microbial communities from Ohio, USA - Open water 3 Core 3 Depth 3 metaG | ecosystem: Environmental > Aquatic > Freshwater > Wetlands | place: USA: Ohio, Lake Erie... | reverse complement strand
TTTATATGGAAAGGGCCGAGCGAGGCGAATTCGAATGGCCTGTCGATATAATTACAACAGATTTAACTGTTGACGGCGTCGCGAAGGCTTTAAGAGACGGGCCTTACGGAAGATGTGTTTACGCCTGTGACAACGATGTCGTGGATAATCAGATTGTAAGTATGTTCTTCGAAAACGGTGTTACAGCTGTTTTTACAATGACTGCGTTTACTAAGGCATCCGACCGTAAAACACGCATTTTCGGCAGCAGGGGGGAAATATACGGTAACGGGTCAATAATCAAGCGGTACGATTTCTTATCCGACAAGACAACGGAAATTGATGTGACTAAATCTGACGGGACGATAAATACCGGTCATGGCGGCGGTGATTTCAGTCTGATAAAAAGTTTTATAACTGCCTTAAGTAAAAACGACAAAAGCTATATACTCTCCGGCGTATCAGAGACCCTCGAGAGCCATCTTATGGTTTTTGCCGCCGAAAAGGCAAGACGACAAAGTTGTGTCATTGAGTGCTCGGAAGGTGGAACTATAATATGAGTCTTTTAGATTGGCTTATTGTAGGTGTTTATGTACTGATACCGCTAGTCATCAGTATTTATTTCAGTAAACGGGGTGCTTCAGGCATAAGCGAATTTTTTGTTGCCGGGCGATCATTAAGCTGGTTTGTCGCAGGAACCGGCATGGTTGCGACCACTTTTTCATCTGATACTCCTTTAATGGTTGCCGGCCTGTCCCGCAGGACAGGAATATATGATAATTGGTTCTGGTGGTCTGCTGCTATAGGCTATGTCGCCGCGGTTTTCTTTCTATCAAAGTTGTGGCGCAGATGTGAAGTGATCACCGATATCGAATTCGTGGTAAAAAGGTATGACGCGGGCAGGAGTACAAGTTCCTTAAGAATCTTCAACGTATTCTATAATACGTTTCTAAACATTCTTATAACCGCTTCTGTTTTTCTTGCCATGTCTAAAATACTCACAGGCTTGCTGCACCTGAATCCAGAGCCGATTTGCTCAGTGCCGGTGTTAGGGGGGGTGAATGCCGGCACTCTGATTACCTTCGGACTCGGTGCCTTGGCTATAGGACACACTATCCTGGCTGGGCAATACGGAATTGCGTATATAGCGGTATTCCAGTTCTCGCTGGCAATGGCCGGCTGCATAGGTCTGGCAGTAATTGTATATCTTGACTCCATTGGTGGGCATGGCCTGATTGCTAAATTACAGAGTTCTCCTGCATTCAAGCCGGAACAATTGAATTTCTTTCCCGATTTGAAGAATATGGGTACAGGAGTCTTTACGTTTTTTGCATATGTCATAATTGCAACAATCAACGGCGCTTCCAGCGGCGGATACTTTGTTCAAAAACTGGCTGCCTGCAAATCCGAAAAAGATGCGTTCCTCGGATTCCTGTGGTTTAATTTCTGCCACTTCATCGTCCGTCCCTGGCCATGGATCGTTGTAGGTATAATGTCAACGTATTATCTGCCGAACCTGAGTGATCCTGAAATGTCCTTTCCTAAGATGATAGATATGTTCCTGCCCATTGGCCTCAAGGGCTTAATGCTTGCAGCGCTGTTCGCAGCTTTTACAGATACGGTTGATACGCAGATGAACTGGGGGGCATCATTTGTTATAAATGATCTCTATATGCCTTTTTTAGGCAAGAATAAATCGCAGAAGCACTATGTCTTTATATCACGTTTGTGCATGCTATTTATAGTGATTTCCGCTATCTTGATTTCCGCAAAGCTAAATAGCATTCTTAATATCTACAAGTACCTTGCCGTAATCGGCAGTGCAATCGGAACAGTTTGCATTGTCCGGTGGTATTGGTGGCGAGTAAATCCGTATTCTGAACTCTCGGCAATAGTAGCTTCCCTGTTGATCGGCAACTTGCTTGAAATTCTGCTGCCCAGCACGCAGGGGCATGATTTATTTGCGATCAGGGCACTAACCAATATCGTCGTCGTACTAATAGTCTGGATAATTGTAACAATCTTTACTAGCCGGGTTCCCAGCAAAAAAACAATTGAGTTTTATAAACTAATGAAGGTTGGCGGTCCAGGTTGGGCAAAAGTCAGGCTTCTTACCGGTATTGAACCTGTGAAAAATGAATTACGAAATAATATTATCGGCTGGGCGTCCTGCGTTATTACGATCTATGCCGTACTGTTTTGCCTTGGTAAACTGCTGTTCCAGCAATGGCTCTCGGCATTGACCTGTTTTGTAATCGCGGCTCTGGCCGGATTTGTGTTGAGCAGGTCGATATCGAGTGTGCATTTCATACAGCCAGAGGCTAAGGCACAGCCTGCCAAACCAGAATTTGAACTTCAGAAAAGTGAATAGCTGTCGAAAATAATTGCTTCCTGAAAAATTTATGCGAGAAGTCTATGAAAATGAGAAAAAATGATTCGGTAATAATTTTAATGAGAAGCGGGCGGCTGGAAACTTTTAAACTACTTGTTATTGCTGTTTATGTTTTGCTCTGTCTGGCAGGCCCGGCATTTGCCACGGATGAGCGATGGCATCCTTTTAACGGAGTAACGTACATTCATCGCACACAAACATTACCGAGATTGCTTTCGATGCATATTCTGATCATAGATTTACATGCTCAGGGTATTGGTTTTCTTGTCACGCCTCCGAATGGGGATTTGCCTGGTAACACAAATAAACAGACTGCCAGCAACTTTTTAAGAAGCTGTAATGCTCAGATGGCAATCAATGGAGATTTTTTTTGGGATAATCCTCAAGGTCAATCGGTAACGACCAGTGTTTGTGGATTTGCTGCTTCCAATGGCGTAGTATATAATCCGTTTCAACGCGGCTGGGAATACGCAATAAATTTTTCCAAAAACAATGTAGCCACTCTTATACACTGGGTTGAAGGTTCTTCTGCCACTCAGTATGCCCCTGCAGACGTTTCAATTTACAATGCTATTGCCGGTGCTCCTAAAATAATCAGTGATGGTCGGCTATTTACATGCACAGATCCAACTGACACTGCCGCGGGACTGCATCCGAGAACCGCGATAGGTCTTACCGGCGACGATAAATTAGTTCTGCTTGTTGTGGATGGACACTACGGACACAGTGGAGACATTACTGACGTTGAGGCTAATGAACGCCGGGGTTGCAGTGGTGGCATGACTACCGTTGAGGAAGCAGAAGTTTTATTGGGTCTTGGCGTAGTTAATGCGATAAATCTCGATGGAGGCGGTTCAAGTACTATGGTCTTAGCTGATCCAAACGTCAGAGTTGTTAATAGCCCCTCAGACTCGACTGGAGAACGCAAGGTAGGAAACCAGCTTGCGGTTTTTGCAAAGATTGCGCCTGCTAAGCCATCGGCATTCGTTTTTAATAATTTTGATTACGGCGATGAAGGCGCGTTCTGCTATGAACCCGCATTCAGTGGAAGTACACAAGGCATCCTTAAAACTTCCACTGCTGAAGCTGTCGACCTCGGAAATAATCAGACATGTGAGAAGATAATTATCTATGATGATCCGTCTATTTCAACTGTTTCGGAATATCCACAGGGTGGATGGTTTGTAAGATTTGTTTCAGGTTCTTCAGCAATTCAGAGTCAGAATGTCGCTAGGACAGCCGTTGGATACATGGGCTTCTGGGCAAAAACGACTGATTCTGGAATGAAAATATCTCTGGCAATTGATAACGCAGGGCAAACTGAAAGAGGACATCTTCTTAATCTGATTGGTGATGGAAAATGGCACTATTATCAATGGAATCTCAGTGACAGCAACCAATGGGAGTGGCATAATGGTAATGGACAAATATTACCGTGTGATTTTACTTTGGACTCAATCCAGATTTTCGGCGGTAATTCTAATGGCACAGTGTATATCGATACTATAGTGCATAATCCTAACGGCAGAATTGATGACGAAATTAAAATTCCTGTTTCTGCTCAGCCCTCGCCGAAGTGAAAATATTGAACGTGTCTAAAACGTAAGGAGTTTGAGATAAATGCGAATTACCGGTACATTTCTTGGCGAGATAACACACGATATACCTGCGTCAAACTGGGGACCTAATGAATGGGCATGTGATTTCGATGCAATGAAAAGAATCGGCATTGATACTGTTATACTGATTCGTGCAGGTTACAGGAACAAGGTGATGTTCAAATCCAAAACGATTGAAAAGTATATCGGAGGCAGTATTTTGCCTGTTCCGTTCGACCTGGTTGAATTATTCCTTGATCAAGCCGAACGCTGCGGTATGGATTTTTTCTTCGGTACCTATGATAGCGATACTTACTGGCTTGAAGGTAATTACCAGAAAGAAGTTGATATTAATAAAGCCTTCTGTGAAGAAGTTATTTCAAAGTACGGGCACAAGAAAGCGTTTAAGGGCTGGTATGTAAGCCATGAAATCGACTCATACAATGAATCTGTCATAAAAGTTTATCAGCAGTTGGCTGGGCATTTGAAGCAACTTAGGAATGTGCCTATTCTAATTTCACCTTACGTTCATGGACTCAAGCAGTATGCCGATAACCCTGTAACCTTAGATCAGCATACGAAGGCATTGGATCGTACGTTTTCAACAATTACCGGGATGATCGATATTGTTGCTTTTCAGGACGGACAGGTAGATTATCATGAATTGGCGGATTATATCGCTGCGAATCGTGAACTGGCGAAAAAATACGGAATCGCCTGCTGGAGCAATGTTGAATCGTTCAGCCGCGATATGCCGATAAAATTTCCTCCGATTGGTTGGCCTGAAATGTTGCACAAAATGACGATAGCGTCTGAGCGTAGAGTTGAAAAACTGATTACTTTTGAGTTTTCGCATTTCATGAGTCCCAATTCGATATATCCTGCTGCACATAATTTGTATAACAGGTATCTCGAATGGCTTCTGCAGAGCGATCCCGCAAGATCAATAGGCAATTCTTGTTGAACCGCAGGCCGCATGACAGGAATTGAACTACAAATCCCGACAGAAACAGGTACCAGTCCGTCACTTGATATGAGAGTAAAAGAGAGTAAATAAAGCAGACACTGCGAAAAATGAGCAATATGGTGATAAAAGTCAAATATTTCTGATTGATATTACCTATCATAGTGTGTATAATAGATGTGATAGCTTTAATTGGAGGGATCAAGATGTCAAAATCAATTTTAACCGGGATTTTGATTGTATTCAGTTTGGTATCGATGTCTTTTGCCGATTCGATGTTTTTCGATGCCCTAAGTGGTACAGGCAATACTTCCGCCAATTGGACGGATCCGTTAGCTTGGTGGGACTATAATAACACAGGGGGAGCTTTCAGTCGTATCCCGACTGCCGACGATTATGTATTCCTTTTGGATGGCTATTACTGGGATAGTGATCCGATGGTCGATCAGGCTATTGTCAACAGCAGTGCTGTTGCCAAAGGTTTGTGGATAGGGTATTGGGGTTGTGCGGCAAGCATGAGTATTGAAACTGGCGCTAACCTGAGCATAACCAACCAGTCCACTATCGGTCAGAGCGGTAATGCTGTTGTGACCCAGAGTGGCGGTACATTTACGAGCGGCGCTGTGCGTATCGGTGGTGGTAGTTACACCACGACCTATAACCTGGATGCAGGTCAGGTTACAACCACTGGCGGTTTTGTAGTTGGCGACGTTAGTAGCGGTGCTACTGTAACAATGAATCAGACAGGCGGTACTCTAACAACGAACAGCTTCGCGCTTGGCAAGACCGGCACCACAGGCATTTATAATATGACAGGTGGAACGATCAACGGTATTGTGTATGGCGGAAATTTCCAGATTGGTGCGATTGGTTCAGGGGCAGGTTCGGTTAAATCCGAATTCAACCTTGGAGATGCGGTCAGCACAGGAACTATTTTGATGAGCAAAGATTCAAGTCTTCTCATAGATAGCCGTAATTCCATACTGCGTGGCTGGGGCACGTTTGATCTTGGTGGCGCCGGCGTAGCATCAAGTGCTGCAAGGCTCTACAATGATGGCGTGGTTAAGGCCGATGGTTATGGTATTGACCGCGACCTTGATCTCTCGCAGTTTGACCATGTTGAAACTTATAGCAATATTAATACAACCACCAACGGCTGGTTTGCCGTCAATCATGGCAGACTTCTGTTACCCAGCGTTGCAGTTGCTGCGGGTAATGGCAGTTATAACTGGGGCGACGATAGCTATTTCACTAGTACCAATCTTGTAAACAGCTTTCGTGTGACTTTCACAGGTGCTTCTGCTGGCGATCTCACTGCGGCACTTTTGGCTGAAGATCGCAGCGACGTTGCTGCTCATGACGGTTTGGCATTCCTGGCAGTCTGGCAGATTGACCAGATGGTATTTACCAACGCCAATGTTATCTTCAGATTTGATGATGCTATGGCCGCGGAACTCGGCATTGATGAATCACTACTCAATGTATACAAACTGGTTAATGGTGCCTGGGTAATTATACCGGGTACGGTTGATTCGTTTGCTAACCAGATATCTATATCGACGGATTCCTTTGGGACGTTTGCGGTAGGAGCTGCTGTTCCTGAGCCGGTAACCCTTATTCTTCTGGGTATAGGTGCTGCGTTTCTAAGAAAAAGAATTCGCTAATTATGTATTGATTGTTTTGGGAGGACATTGTGTCCTCCCGAAACATAATGTTGCAAGATGCTCTAAGGAGTTTTGACATGAATTATAAATTATATCTAAAGGTCATTATTATTGGATTAATAGTAATGACAAGTGCCAGTTGCCTGCTGGCTTACGATCCACAGCGATCCTATTTCTTTGAGGACTGGCGAACATACAATCTGGATGACCCGAATGATTCCTTGAATAGTGACTGGTACTGGGATTGTACGACGGCATGGTTTGATGTGTATGGAATGCCATGGTATTCCATTCCTCGTTGGGGAGTTCTAAAAACTGACACGGCTGGGATCGTGTGGGGAGATAGTGTTTTTGTCGACGATGACAGAACTTGTATTATCCGTGAGAAAGACGACAGTAACGCCCCGGTAATTAATTCCATCGGCCATGGGGTAGATATTTATGTGATGCAGATAATCCTGGGTTATTTTAACATTGGTGGTGAACCAGGCGAAGGCGGCGGAACCCTGTATCTCCAGGAAGGTGATTACACCGTTAGATTGCTAAGTGAATTGAATGCAGAGGAACATCGTAATAACATATGGCAGTATGGGGGTAATCTTATAGGCCAGATCAGGCTTGGCTCTATGCAGCCTGAATATGGCGGTACTTTCTCGCACGATAATAGTGACGTTAAATACGATATGCATGCCGGCACCTTAACTACAACATGTGACCGTGAAATAAATGCCTCACTTGTTGTAGGTAACTCGTTGCCTAGCGGAACCGAGAGATGTGACGCTGAGTTCAATATGTATGGCGGTTCGATTACTACTAACCAGTTAGCCATCGCTAATCATGATTGCAATGGTGTTTTCAACATGACTGGCGGTACTATTACTTTCCAGAATTTCGCAACGGCGACAAATCCGACGTATTTGAAAATTGCCTCTGAATATGATGCTAGAGAAGCAACGTTCAATTTAGGAGACGTAAATACAACAGGTACATTGATAGGCCCCTACACTGATGTAATAATGACTCCTGACATAGGTATTTTCAATGGCTGGGGCATTGTTGCGTTTGGTGGTACACTCTCCAATTCAGGTATTATCGATGCCAATGGTTACGGGATTGACAGAGATTTGGATTTCTCTTCAATGAGTTCTGTTATTGAGCCTAACGACAACCCTGTTGGGGGTGCAAACGGGTGGTACGCTGAAAATAATGGCCGCTTGGTACTTCCGTCTATCCCGGTTGCCGCAGGAGTTAATACATACAATTGGGGTGAAGCCGCCGAGGATACCGATATCGATATGATTAACAGTGCCAGAATCACTTTTAATTCGTCAACGGCTGGAACTTTAACAGGCAATCTGCTTTGCGATGGCCGCTCTGATTTGCCGGTAAATCCTTATCGTGTTATAGGCGTCTGGAATTTCCAAAATACCGCTTCGGTTTCGAGTGTCAGCATTGTGATTCGCTATAACGATATACTGTTGGCTCAACTTGACACAACAGAGACTGATCTGAAGATTTATCAATATCAGACTGATAATTGGGTCGATGTTACGAGTTCAATCGACATAACAAAGAAGCAGATCAGTGGAACTGCCAGTTCGCTCGGCATCTTTGTAGTCGGTGCTGCGATTACTACTCCTGCCAATTGTGCCGAGGTGCATAAGATTGGACAGGGTTATCCTGGCGATTTGAATTATGACTGCGAAGTAAATTATGAAGATTTGTCCCTGTTTGTTGATCAGTGGTTGATGTCCGGTACACTGGATTCTGATTTAAATAGCAGTTCAACAGTTGACGCTAAGGATTTCAATATACTGGCTGAAGATTGGCTCAAGAATAATAATCCTTGATTTGAATGAAAAATAGGGGGACTATTCTGTACAGTCCCCCACTTTTGGAATTGTTAATTTTCGAAACACTGTTAAGCGACAATGAAGACGGTTCCGATAATTTGAAATACAAGCGTGTTTTTTTGAATGAATTTATGACAATGATTAAATCAATTGAATCAAATGAAAGAAAGAAATTTGACTGGATTAGAACAGCCAATTTTGCATCATGGTGGGTTACATGGGAAGACTTGGAGTGGCCTGATTATGCCATTGAAAATAAATGGGAGAATCGTGCAAAAATCTTCTCTAAGGCTGGGATTAATGCAGTTGTTATATTCGGATTCCATTTCAGATGGGATTATCTTCCGGTTCTTGATCGCGTTCTTGAGATTTTGGCGAGAATTACAGAAATCTGTCATGCTCATGGTCTTAGGGTTGTTGAGCATCATTCCGCGACATTTGTGCACCGAGTACGGAACGTAAGAGATCGCTGGGAAATTAGAAACCGTAATAGGCATCATGTTCCTTTTTATCCTGATAATCCACACGAACTTAGTTTCAATGGTTCAAAGCTTGACGATTGGCGGCAAATATCAAGTAAGGATAATAAACCAGTTTACTATGAGGGCTGGAACAACGAATGTTTCTGCCCCAATAACCCTGATTATCAGAAAGCATACTTGGCCTTTGTCGAAAGGCATCTGGAAAAGATCAAGTATGATGCCCTGATGTCTGATGATCTTCAGTTTTTACCGAACATATATACTTGCGGATGTTCGCATTGCAGGGAAAAATTTTACAATGCTACGAAAATGGAATTGCCCGACCCAACTGAAAAAGATTTCTGGGAAAACCCCGCAAATACATATCGTCAGCAGTGGATTGATTTACGTTATCAGTGGACAGCAGAACATTACCAGAGACTTCGTAAGTTCCTGCCGGAAAACATAGCATTATGGGGCTGTGCTTCGAATTGTATAGGAGTGAATTTAACAGGGATTGGGTTTTCGCCGCAGCATTATGCGCAAAACTGGGACGCCATATCCCATGAAATATATCATTCTCTTGATCCTGTCAAAGACAAGGTTGCAATCATGGCAGGTCTTTCGGAATTTGCTTCAATTGCCAGACAACATAATGTACCGATGATTGCGATTTTTTATGTGCAAAAGCCGGAACATATTAGTTTGTGGACAGAACTTCTCGAACAGAATGATGCAAGACCGTGGTTATGTAAGCAGGTTCGTATAGAAAATGCTATTCCGGAAGAGGAACTTCTGCTCAATAGTGCCTTTTTCGTAAAAAAAAGTGTTACTCGGAGTAAATATGCTATTAAGCCAATCAGATTTTCACAGAAGTATCGCGACAGTCTGCCTGAACATCTGGCTGAAAAATATGTTCAAAGTTATATGCAGGAATGTAACTCTATAATTGATAAAAAATTTATGGTGGATGTAGTCTTTGACGGCTATAAAAACAAGTGAGACGAATCCGTGTGCGATTTCAGCCCATGACCTATTACACGAATCGCATAGAGATATGTCTGGAGTGTTTATTATACGATATGAGAATATTTAAATGGTTAATGTCGTTTTTCACAAAGTCAAAATATTTTGGTCACAAGATTGGAATTTATTTTTAAAAAATTGAAGAAAGTGGAGGGTTTTATGAACGAAAAGAATATTAGATCAAAGGGTTTTACCCTGGTTGAGCTTCTCGTTGTGATTTCAATAATAGCATTGCTTCTGGCGGTTTTGATGCCTGCACTAAGCAAGGCTAGAGAACAGGCCGTAAGGGTTATTTGTGCGACGAACATGAAATCAACCGGAACGAGTATGGCCATGTA
>Ga0153915_10007533_pt1 | contig 10275 bp, 7 predicted proteins | sample Opewatmetagenome_2_FD_107003 | JGI IMG/M metagenome (GOLD analysis project Ga0153915, IMG submission 107003) | Freshwater wetland microbial communities from Ohio, USA - Open water 3 Core 3 Depth 3 metaG | ecosystem: Environmental > Aquatic > Freshwater > Wetlands | place: USA: Ohio, Lake Erie... | reverse complement strand
TCTTTGGTATGTCCGGCAAAGTCTGGATCTTTCCGCACGAAACCATTGCGATTAAAGACATTGTCACAAAAGCCAGGCGGTTTAAAGTTTTCATTGATGACTGAGATAATAAGTTCTTTCGCACAAAAACCACACCAAAGTAAGTTATTTTTTTCTGAAAAATATTCTTACAGGCACACCTGAAAAATCATATTTTTCCCTTAACCTGTTCTCAATATACCTTTTATACGGTTCCTTTATGTCCTTAGGCAAATTACAGAAAAAGGCGAAAGAAGGTGTGTAAACCGGCAATTGCGTTGCATATTTGATCCTTATGTATTTCCCTCTCACCGTCGGAGGAGGGTTATTCCGGACAATTTCAAGGATAACATTGTTTAGTTCAGAGGTAGATATCTTTCTTTTCCTGTTGTTATTTACTCTTTCGACAAGTTCGAGAATTTTGTGTATGCGTTGTTTATTAATAGCTGAAATGAACAAAACTGGATAATCAGTAAAAGGAGCGGTTTTGGTGCGGATCTCCTTCTCAAAAATGAAGGCTGTATTATTTTCTTTTTCAATCAGATCCCACTTGTTAACAAGTATTATCATCCCTTTGTTGTTCCTCTGAATCAGGGAAATTATGTTCATATCCTGGGCTTCGATTCCCCTGGTTGCATCAATCAGAAGCAAACAGATATCTGAGTTTTCAATTGTTTTGACAGCCCGCATTACAGCATAGAACTCTATATCCTCATTTACCTTTCCTTTCTTCCTTAATCCTGCCGTATCGACGAGAAGGAAATCGTGCTTGTATTTATTGTATCTTGTGTAGATCGAATCCCGTGTTGTTCCGGCAATCGGAGTAACAATGTTCCTTTCCTCTCCGAGAAGAGAATTGACGAGAGACGATTTTCCTACGTTCGGCCTTCCAACAATTGCAATTCTTGGTATTTCGGGAATTATTTCTGTAGCCTCATCAGGAAGATTTTTTACTATGGCATCAAGAAGCTCCCCGGTTCCGCTTCCGTTAATCGAACTGAGAGGAAAATAATCTCCAAGTCCAAGCCTGTAAAATTCAGCTGCATCAAGTAACCTTGTGCTGTTGTCGACCTTATTCACGACCAGCATTACCTTCTTATCAATTTTCCTTAGAAGCTCAGCAACAGATGTATCAAGATCGTGCACCCCAACCGTTACGTCAACCATGAACAGAATAATATCGGCTTCCTCAATCGCAAGCAAAACCTGTTTATTTATTTCTTCCTCAAAAATGTCTTCGGAATTTTTTACATATCCGCCGGTATCTATAACTGAAAAGGTCACGCCATTCCAAATTGAGAGACCGTAGTTTCTGTCACGGGTTACGCCGCTCTCCTGATCCACTATCGCTTCCCTCGATTCGGTAAGCCTGTTAAAGAGAGTGGACTTGCCGACATTCGGCCTTCCTACTATAGCGACTATTTTGCTCATGCATTTTAGTATCCAAATCTCTTAAGCTCCTGCGGTTTATCACGCCAGTCCCTGGTAACTTTAACATATAGCTCAAGAAAAATTTTCTTTCTGAAAAAGTCCTCCATGTCAAGACGTGCTTCCGTACCTACTTTTTTTAATTTTTGTCCTTTATGTCCTATTATTATCCCTTTCTGGCTATCGCGGACTACATGGATCAAAGCCCTTATTTTGATAAGATCCTTCTCTTCCTTAAAACTTTCTATTTCAATTTCAACCGAATAAGGGATCTCTTTTTCATAATTGACAAGGATCTTCTCACGGATTATTTCGGAAGCAAAAAATCTTTCATATTTATCAGTCATCTGATCTTTAGGGAAATATGGTTCGCCCTCAGGCAGTTTGCTGGTAACTGCATTCAAAAGAGCTTCGATGTTGAAACTATTGAGAGCTGACACAGGGATCACGGGAGATTTTGGAAAAATTTTCTCCCACGATCCGACGATCTTTTCAAGGTCAGGCTGATTGCTTAGGTCAATCTTATTAACTGCAATAATTACTGGAATACCTGAATCTTTGATTTTATCTAGATGTTCGATGTTAAATTCGGGCTTCTCATGTATATCGGTAACATAAAGTATTATATCAGCATCAGTCATGGCAATACTGACAAATTTCATCATGGCTTCCTGCAACCTGTATTTTGGTTTAATTATACCGGGAGTGTCAGAATATACTATCTGAAAATCATCACCGTTAACGATACCTATGATACGATGTCGTGTTGTCTGTGCTTTTGAGGTAATTATCGAAAGCTTTTCACCTACAAGAGCATTCATTAAAGTGGATTTTCCCACATTGGGTTTTCCAAGGATATTTACGAAGCCGGATTTGTGACTCATAACCCCCATTTAAAAAATGCCTCTTTTCAACATACTGATCTCCTTGTCGTTCAGGAATCTCCATTTTCCGCGTGGGAGATTTTTTTTTGTCAGTCCTGCAAAATAAACCCGGTCCAGCTTTTTGACTTTGTATCCCATCTTTTCAAATATCCTTCTGATCACCCTGTTTTGACCGGAATGGATCTCAATGCCAACCTGCGTTTTATCATCCGGATCAGCGTAAGCAACCGAATCGGCGACAATAGTTTCACTATCCAGCTCGATGCCCTCAGAAAGGCGTAGAATATCACTTTTTCTTACAGGACTGTCAAGGAAAACATGGTAGATCTTTCTTCTTTTATACTTAGGATGAGTGAGTTTACCTGTCAGCTCACCGTCATTGGTAAGAAGCAGCACTCCCGTCGTGGTTTTGTCAAGCCGGCCTACAGGATAAACCCTTTCAGGAACAGCATCACCAATAAGCTCGATAACTGTATGATCTGCATGCGGATCTTCAACAGTGGTGACATATCCTTTCGGCTTGTTCATAAGGATGTAAACTTTCTTTTCCGCCCTCAGCTTCTTATTCTTATATCTTATATCATCCCTGATTGAGACTTTTGTGCCCAGATCTGTGACTGTTTTGCCATTGACTGAGATAAATCCGTCTTTGATAAGCACATCTGCCTCCCTTCTCGAGCAAACACCACTATTGGAGATAAATCTGTTAAGCCGGATCAAACTTTCGTCCTTGCTCCCGATCTCAGATTTTTTCTTTTCAGAAATGCGCCTGATATTACCTCTGGATTTACTGTATTCCATTGTGTTTCACAATCAGCCTGCAAAGGTACAATTATTTGACAATATTATGATTTCAAGATTTTTTTGCAACTTTGTGACTCAAATTTTAAGCCCCATGTCTTTAATAAAATCCATCTCAGGTATTAGAGGAACAATAGGTGGTAAACCAGGCGACAGCCTCACACCCGTCGATATCGTAAAATTTACCTCGGCATATGGAATGTGGCTTGGCCGCCGGCACGAAAAGAAACAGCTTATGGTCATCGTCGGACGTGATGCCAGAAAATCTGGTAATGTGGTTAACAATCTTGTAGTAAACACTTTACGAAGTCTTGGAATAAATGTAACAGACATAGGGCTGGCAACAACTCCCACAGTTGAGATAGCTGTTACGGGAACAGGCTCCGATGGAGGAATAATCATTACAGCAAGTCATAATCCCGTTGAATGGAATGCAATGAAACTGTTGAACGAAAAGGGAGAATTCCTTTCATCGGAGGATGGCACTGAGGTTATTGAAATTGCAGAATCACAAGATTTCCTGTTTGCGCCCGTTGAAAATTTCGGCTCATTTGTCCATGATGATTCATGGGGACAGATCCATCTGGATCAGGTCCTTACCCTGGATTTCACAGATCGCGACTCAATAAGGGCTGCTGATTTTACAGTAGCAATAGATTGTGTGAACTCAGTAGGTGGAATCATTATCCCCGGTCTGCTTAAAGCCCTGGGTGTAAGTAAGGTGGTTGAAATCAATACTGTCCCCGACGGTAATTTTTCCCACTATCCTGAACCGCTCCCCCAGAACCTTACTGAAATTTCTGCTCTGGTAAAAGAAACAAAGGCAGATGTCGGGTTTGCCGTGGATCCGGATGTTGATCGCCTGGCAATCATATGCGAGGACGGATCAATGTTCGGTGAAGAATACACACTTGTTGCAGTTTCTGATTATATCCTTAAACACAATCCTGGGAATACGGTATCTAACCTGTCATCTACGAGGGCATTAAAGGATGTAACTGAAAAATATGGAGGCCGGTATTTTACTGCGCCCGTCGGAGAGGTGAATGTTGTTGAGGAAATGAGAAAGAGGAACGCAGTGATAGGCGGGGAAGGAAATGGTGGAGTCATTTATCCGCGGCTTCATTACGGAAGGGATGCTCTCGTCGGCATCGCCCTTTTCCTTTCACATCTGGCAAAAAGCAAAATGAAATGCACCGAGCTGAGGAAAACATATCCTGAATATTTCATGGCTAAGAAAAAACTGAACTTGTCAGCCGGGATTGATTTCAGCCTGATACTTGATAAAGTACGTGAAGAATTTAAAGATCACGAAATTGATGAGAGAGATGGAATGAGAATCGAACACAAGGAAGGCTGGGTCCAGGTACGGAAATCGAACACTGAGCCGGTAATGCGAATATATGCAGAGGGGAAAACGATTTCTGAGGCTGAGGATCTTGCAGACCGTATTATTGAAATTGTTAAAAAAATCTAATATTTTCAGTTTTTTCCGGTTCTCCGGAATAAATATATAAAGATGAATGTCTTTAAGACAGATTACACTAAATCTGAAAAACATTAAAAGATGTTAAAATCTTAATGATTATTACTCATTTAAATACTTTTGCAGAAAATTTTTCACAGAAATCATAAAAATTAATAAGTATAATTTCAATGAAAAGGTCAATTATCATTATCAGTATCGTAGCAGTTTTGGCAATAATAGTCCTTATTATAGTCGGCAGAATATCCAAGAAAAAAGATATTGCCAATCTGTATGCAGAAGCAAAAAAAGGTCAGTTTGAGATAATTGTATCCACAACCGGGGAACTTCAGGCTGAAAAATCAACAGATATTACTGGTCCGGATTTCCAGCAAAGCAGGCAGATCAGGGCAATGGATATTAAAATAACCGATATGATACCTGAAGGAACAGTGGTCAAGAAGGGAGAGTATATTGCAACTCTGGACAGAACATCTTTTGATAACACACTCAAGGATGAGCTTGAGCGACTTACGACTTATGAAACTAACCTGGAAGTAAAAATGCTTGATACGGCTGTTACTCTCAGCGATTTACGTGATAATATCAAGAATCTGAAGTTTTCGGTTGAAGAAGCGGAGATTACTCTTCAGCAGTCAAAATATGAACCTCCGACAACCATACGGCAGGCAGAGATCTCACTTGACAAAGCAAAACGTTCGCTTGAGCAGTCAATTAAGGGCTATTCCCTTAAGATAGAACAAGCCAGGTCAGATATGAAAACAATTAAATTCAATCTGTCAGAACAACGGCAGAAAGTCGCTGATCTGCAGGCAATATTGTCGAAATTTATAATTAATGCTCCCGCAGACGGAATGGTTATCTACAAACGAGACAGGACCAACGCAAAAAGAAAAGTGGGATCTTCAATCTCTCCATGGGACAATGTTGTAGCCACGTTACCTGACATGTCTTCTATGATCTCCAAAACCTACGTTAACGAAATTGATGTTAGCAAAGTTAAAACGGGACAGAAAGTTGAGCTTATTGTTGATGCTTTCCCTGAAAAATCCTACACAGGTTTTGTATCATCTGTAGCGAATATCGGAGAACAGCTTCCTAATGCTGACGCAAAAGTGTTTGAAGTACAGGTTAAAGTAAATGAATCGGATCCAATCTTAAGACCATCAATGACCACGGGGAATAAAATCATTACCCAGACAATCAATGATGTTACATATATTCCGCTTGAAAGTGTTCAAACCGGACCCGACAGCATTCCTTTCGTTTATACGAAAAACAGAAACAAACAGATCGTTGTCCTTGGTGAAGAGAATGAGAATAATGTTGTAGTCGAACAGGGGCTGGAGGCAGGAGATATGATTTATCTCAGTACTCCTGAAAATTCCGAGAAATTCAAACTTGTGGGACAGGATCTTATTGCTGTAAATCAGGAACGTGCCAAAGCCAAAAGAGAAGAAGAACTAAAGGCGAAGCAAGAAGCCGAAAGAGCGAGACAGATACAGCCCATGATGGAAGGGATGACGCCTGAGATGATGCAGCGGTTCCAGAATATGAGGGGTAATACGCCCCAGGGTGGTCAGGGAGGCATAAGAAGCCAGGGAGGCCCGAGAGATACAGCAGCCTTCAGAAGAATGATGCGTAATAATCCACAGGGTATGCAGAGGATGCAAAACATGAGGGGTGATACCGCGGCCATGCGGAGGTTCAGGAACCAGCAGCGTACGAACGGGCAAGGTCAGCAGCAAAGAGTTCAAAACCCAAATCAGAATTAACCATTAAATCCTCAGGGTATGTTTAAATTTTTCTTCAGATATTTTCACGACATGGAAATTGCCGTGGAATCTATAGTTTCAAATAAGCTCAAATCGATGCTTACAGCTCTTGGCATAATTTTCGGTGTCGCAGCAGTTATTGCTATGCTGGCAATTGGAAAGGGAGCCAAGCAGGAGATAATGGAACAGATGAAAATGGTAGGTGTTAACAACATCCTGATAAACCCTATAATTCAGGATCAGACTGCTTCAAGTACTGATCAATCGGAAAAACAGACTAAAAAGTTTTCGAGAGGATTAAGCATGCTGGATGTAGATGCCATTCGCGAAGTGCTGCCATCAGTAAAAAGAATCAGCCCGGAAATTTCGTTTAATTCTGTGGCCATGATGAACGGGGTCAAATACACTGCCAAGCTTGTCGGTGTCTCGAATGATTATTTCTATCTCTACAACCTTCCGCTCGTTTCCGGTGCTGTCTTTAATAAATACCAGGAAGACAATGGGATCCAGGTATGTATTATCGGAGCAAATATCAGGGCAAAATTCTTCAGCAAAATCGATCCAATCGGTCAGTATATAAAATTTAACGGCATCTGGCTTAAAGTTATAGGAGTGCTTCAAAAAACAAATGTCAGCCTTACGGGATTTGAAGAAAAGGGAGTCAACGTTTACAATGATAATATTTATATCCCGATTCAGACAATGCTCCTGAGGTATCAGAACAGGGCACTTGTCAATACGAAACTGGTTTCAGAGGCTTCATCAAATGTCATGATTATGGGAGGACCCGGGGGGATGGGCGGAATGGCAAGAGTTGTGATGAGCAGCTCAGATGCCTCTTCCAATGCTGAAACCAACTATAATCAGCTCGACAGGATTGTAGTTCAGGTCACTGAAACTGAACAGCTCAACCCCAGCACCGAGATCCTGAGCCGTATGCTTACACGCCGTCATACAAATGTTAAGGATTTTGAAATAACCGTGCCCGAGCTGCTCCTGAAACAGCAACAGAGGACAAAAGATATCTTTAATATAGTGCTTGGAGCTATTGCAAGCATTTCTCTTATCGTAGGAGGAATCGGGATCATGAATATTATGTTTGCTTCAGTAATGGAAAGAATAAAAGAGATTGGAACCAGGATGGCCATAGGCGCCAAGAAAATGGACATTGTGGTCCAGTTCCTGTCCGAAGCAGTGCTGATAAGTGTTTCCGGTGGCTTCATCGGAGTATTCCTTGGAGTGATAATGGCCAAGCTGATTGAGCAAATTGCCGGCATTATGACAATTGTCTCTTTCTTCTCTGTATTTATTGCCTTCGGAGTATCAGCTGCGGTTGGAGTTATTTTTGGCTATCAGCCGGCAAAAAGAGCATCTGAAAAAGATCCTATTGAATCATTAAGATACGAATAAAACATTTAAAATGAAGAAGTTATTGTTATTATCAACGATAAGCTTGTGTCTTTTATCGTTCCAGAGATCCTTTGCTCAGGAAGTAAAAAGACTTACCCTGGATGAAGTGATGAAACTTTCGGAGGAGCAGTCAACGAATGCTCTGATAGCCAAGCACAGGTTTCGGGCAAGCTACTGGCAATATCGAACATTTGTCGCACAGTACAGACCTTCACTGACTTTAACAGGTACAACACCGAGTTACAGTACGGCTTACGAAAGAGTATGGAACTCGGTAACCCAAACCTGGGATTATAGATCCACCAATACCCTTACTAATCTGGGATCACTTTCACTTTCCCAGAACATAGGACTTACAGGCGGTTCAATTTCATTAAATTCTGATCTTACCCTGTTCAACGATTTTGAAAATAAAACCAGAAAATATATTACAGCGCCACTAAGTATCGGATTAAACCAGCCCATATTCAGATACAATGCCCTCAGGTGGCAAAAAAAGACGGAACCTCTGAAGTATGATGCTGCCAAAAAAACCTTCTTATCCAATATTGAAGCTGTACATCAGCAGGCAGTGCAATATTTCTTCGGTCTGGCTCTGGCTCAGATAAACAAGCAGATCGCCGAAATGAATTTTTCGAATGCTGATACTTTATACAGAATCGCCAGGGGAAGATATGATCTTGGCACTATCGCTGAAGACGAGCTCCTCCAGATGCAGCTGTCATGGCTGAATACCGAGACTGCACGGAAACAGGCTGAAATGAATTTACGTGACAGGGAGATTCGTTTAAGGTCGTTTCTTGGATTCAATGAAGGTGTCAAGGTAGAATTGGAAATTCCAAACAACATCCCGTCATTGCAGGTTAATTCCCAGGAAGTTCTTGATCTTGCAATGGCAAACAATCCTGAGATAGTAAACCAGCAGCTGACACTTCTGACTGCCCAGAGCAATATGGCACAGGCAAAGGCTGAAAAAGGGCTTAATGCCAATATAATTGCGTCATATGGTTTACGTGATCAGGATCCTAACTTCAACCTTGCTTACCGTGATCTGGCAAAACAACAAACAGTCAGAATAGGTTTCACATTGCCGATCCTGGACTGGGGTCTGGGTCGGGGAAGATATAAGCTGGCCTTGTCAAGCTACGAACTTTCACAGGTCCAGTCGAGACAGGCTCTTATTGACTTTGAACAGAACCTGTTACTTGATGTCGAGCAGTTTAACCTGCAGTCAAATCAAGTGGCAATTGCTGCCAAGTCCGATACTGTTGCCATGAAAAGGTATGAAGTTACAAAGCAGCGCTTCCTTATCGGTAAAATTGCCGTCCTTGACCTTCAGGATGCTGATGCAAGGAAGGACCAGAACAGAAGGGCATACGTACAATCCTTACAGGACTACTGGAATTATTTCTATAATCTCCGGAGTCTGGCATTATACGATTTTATAAACAGGAAACCGCTTGAATCTGATTACGAGAAACTAATTAAGTAAAATTTATTAATTATTTTTTCTGAAAGCAGGGGTGTTGCATTCAATGTCCCTGCTTTTTTTATAAAAGTTTTTTATCTTTGCGCCTCGATAACCAAGTATTATAGAAAATCCGGTATAAATAAAAAAAGAAACAGATGCAGAATAAAGCAGCCATTACAATTCTGGCCATTGCATTAGCGCTTGTATGTTTGTACACGCTTTCATTTACAGTTGCTACCAATAAAGTCAGGAAAGATGCCAGAGAATATGCAAAAGGTGATCTGGTTAAGCAGCGTATCTACATAGATTCGATCTCCGCATTACCAAAGGAAAAATGGAGCTATCTGGGGTATACTTTCAAGGAAGTTCAGAGGAAAGAGATGAACCTTGGACTTGACCTTAAAGGTGGAATGAACGTAATTCTTGAAGTATCGGTTGAAGATATTTTAAAAGCACTTTCCAATTCCAGCACTGATAAGACATTTACCGAGGCTTTGGCTCGCACAAAGGCTGAATATCAGAAGCAGAGCAGGAGTGATTACCTTACATTGTTCGGCAGGGCTTTCCAGGATATTGACCCGAATGCCAAACTTGCTGCAATATTTGGAACTGTTGAACTGAGGGACAAAATCAATTTTAATTCGTCCAATGAAGAGGTACTTAAAGTTCTTGACGGTGAAATATCCAGTGCTATAACAAACGCCTTTAATATTCTGCGTAACAGGATTGACCGGTTTGGTGTTGTGCAGCCAAATATTTCCCAGATGTCCACAAAAGGAAGGATTCTGATTGAACTTCCTGGAGTGGAAGATCAAAGAAGAGTTCGTGAACTTCTTCAGGGGACCGCAAACCTGGAATTCTGGGAGACCTATGAAAACGGAGAGGTTATCAATTACCTGATAGAAGCAAATAATCTTCTGAAAGAAATCCAGTCGAATACTATAAAAGGTGATTCGACAAAACCGGCTGCGGTACCTCTAACTTCACCCGCTGACACCACTA
>Ga0153915_10007532_pt1 | contig 10276 bp, 7 predicted proteins | sample Opewatmetagenome_2_FD_107003 | JGI IMG/M metagenome (GOLD analysis project Ga0153915, IMG submission 107003) | Freshwater wetland microbial communities from Ohio, USA - Open water 3 Core 3 Depth 3 metaG | ecosystem: Environmental > Aquatic > Freshwater > Wetlands | place: USA: Ohio, Lake Erie... | reverse complement strand
CAGAGCCACAAGGGCAAGGATCATTTCTTCCAATTTTCTTTGCCGAGCTTCCGCCTAGGCCCGTCCTCGTTGGAAAACTTCCCGAGGTCGGACCTCGGGAAATTTTTATTTCCGCTTTCATTAGGGCATTGGCTATTGTATTTTCTATTCTCGCCAAAAAGTCCTGGAACATTTTATGGCCCTCTCTTTTATACTCTATTAAAGGATCTTGCTGGCCGTAAGCTCTCAAGCGGACCGAATCTCTCAAATAATTCATATCTTCCAAATGCTCAATCCAGAAAGTGTCTAAAACTTTCAAACAAACATCTTTTTCCACCTGCCTAATGTTTTCCAGGCCGATTTCTTTTTCTCTTTTAGTATAATCTTCTTCCGAAAACCCGGCTTTTTTAATTACTTCCAGCACATATTCTTTGAGATTTAACCTTCCGAACCTTTCCAGAATATTTCTTCTTTTTTTATAAAAAACCTCTCTGTGTTTTGACATTACATCATCATAGTCTAAAACATGCTTTCTGATGTCAAAATTCATGCCTTCCACTTTTGTCTGGGCTGATTCTATCGCCCGAGAAACCATTTTAGTTTCAATAGGCATATCTTCCGGTAACCTCAAAGTATTCATTAAACTTTTAATTCTGTCTCCGCCAAAAACCCTCATTAAATCATCTTCCAGAGAAACAAAAAATACAGATTCTCCAGGATCTCCCTGTCTGCCAGCTCTTCCCCTTAGTTGATTGTCTATTCTTCTGGCTTCATGCCTTTCTGTGCCGATAACGCAAAGGCCGCCCGATTCACAAACCCTTCGGCCCTGCTCAAGATCTTGGGGGTTTCCCCCCAAGATAATATCCACTCCCCTGCCAGCCATATTTGTTGCTATGGTGACAGCCCCTGCTTTTCCTGCCTGAGCGATAATTTCTCCTTCTTTTTCATGGTTTTTGGCATTAAGGATTTTATGATTTATGCCTTCTCTTTCCAAAAGCTTACCCAGATATTCGTTCTTTTCAATAGAAACCGTGCCCACTAAAACCGGCTGACCTTTGTCATGTCTTTGTTTTATCTCTTTTGCAACAGCTAAAAATTTAGCTTCTAATGTTTTGTAAATCCTATCTGGTACTTCTTTTCTTCTCAAAGGCTTGTTTGTTGGTATAACAACAACATCTAACCCGTACACCTTATCGAGCTCTTCAGCAGAGGTAATAGCTGTTCCTGTCATACCAGCTAATTTCTTATATAGACGAAAATAATTCTGAAAGGTGATAGTGGCAAAAGTTCTGGACTCCTGTCTTACTTCAACTCCTTCTTTCGCTTCTACTGCCTGATGAAGTCCTGCAGACCATCTGCGGCCTGGCATTAATCTGCCAGTAAACTCATCTACAATTATAACTTCCCCGTTTTTAACCACATAATCTTTATCTTTTTTAAAAAGAGTTCTGGCTTTTAGGGCAGCTTCCAGTTGGTGAGTGGTTGTTATATCATTATCCAGCCAGGGGTCTTGACCCAAACTCTTTATAACTCTATTTTGACCCTGCTCTGTAAAAGTGGCTGCTCTATCTTTTTCTTCAATGATATAATCTTCTCCTTCTTTAAGAGTGCTTATTAATTTAGCGAACTGATAATACTTATCTGTCGGCTCTTGCACAGGAGAAGAAATAATCAAAGGAGTTCTGGCTTCGTCTATTAAAATAGAGTCAACCTCATCAACAATGGCATAGTTAAACCCTCGCTGAACCATATCCTCTAACCTGTAAACCATGTTGTCTTTTAAATAATCAAAAGCAAACTCATTATTAGTGCCATAAGTAATATCAGCCGCATAGGCTTCTTTCCTTGAACAGGGCCGCAAATAAGACTCAATCACTTTAAATCCTCCGACAATGTCTCTTGTTTTATCAATGGTATTAGAATTTTGAATTTTGAATTTTGAATTTTGAATTTCTTCTGTATAAGTGGCATCATACAAAAACGCCTGCTCGTGCACTATACAGCCGGTAGTCAAACCTAAAATATCGTATATCTGGCCCATCCAAACAGTATCTCTTTTGGCTAGATAATCGTTTACAGTCACAACGTGAGCCCCCTTGCCTGTTAAAGCGTTCAAATAAACCGCTAAGGTGGCGGCCAAGGTTTTGCCCTCCCCTGTTTTCATTTCCGCTACCTTGCCCTCCTCTAAAACAATCCCGCCGATAAGCTGGACGTCGTAATGGCGCTGGTTCAACGTTCTTTTGGCAGCTTCTCTGACCAAAGCAAATGCCTCAGTTAAAACATCTTCTCCTTTATTAATTCTTTCTTTTAGTTCTCTTGTTTCTTCTTTCAAATCAGAAAGTTTTTCATATTCTGGTTCAAAAGAATTTATCTTATCAATTTTCGGCTGAAGATTCTTAACGTATTTTTCATTAGCGTCTCCAAAAATTTTATTTAAAATACCCATGGAAAATTCTTTTTAAAAACCTGCGCTTTTTCCTGCCAATGTCTTTTTCTTTACCTCTGTGTTTTTTTATCTCCCCTTCCAGTTCATCTTTCACTTCATCTATTGCTTGTTCTATGCTTTCTCCTGAGGCTTCTGAAATTACTTTATGACCGTGCAAATTAACTTGCACCTCTGCTCTAAAAATTTGGCCTTTTTGATGATGTTTGGTAACTTTTGTCAGCTCAACTGCAGCCTCAATGGGGGGCCTTTCGTTAACTAAAAGCTTTTCAACTTCTGCGCCTATTTTCTCTTCAACATAATCTCTTAATTTCTGGTTTAAAGATAAATTTTTTGTTCTGATTGTTGTTTTCATATCATTTTATTATCTGAATTTCTTCTTTCAAAGAAATCTTAAATTTATTTTTAACTTCTTTTTTGATTATTTTGATTAATTCTAAAACATCTTTACATGTAGCTCCCCCCAAATTAACAATAAATCCAGCGTGCTTTTCTGAAACTTGGGCATTACCCACCTTTCTGCCTTTTAGGCCTGCTTTTTCAATTAAATAAGAAGATGGCTCTCTGTCTGGCTTATTAACAAATACTGACCCTGCTGAAGGATAATCCAAAGGATGCCTTTCCTTTCTTAAATCCAAATGCTCTCTAATAATTTTTTTTATCTCTTCTTTTTCTCCTTTTTTTAATTTCAAAACAGCAGAAAGAATAATTAGGTTTTTATTTCTTTTGAAAATACTGTTCTTTTCGGAAAATTCGCACTGCTTATTATTAAGTTTTCTTACCTTATAATCTTTAGAATCAAGAACTTCCACCTCTTCAATAATATCTGCCATATTAAAACTGAATGCCTGGGCATTGCCGTAGACAGAGCCGCCCAAAGACGCGGGAATCCCGGCCGCCCACTCTAGCCCCGATAAAGACGCCCCTGCTGATGCACTGACCAAATTTTTAAGCAAGGTTCCGGCTCCTGCTATGATTTTAGATTTTCGAATTTCGAATTTCGAATTTCGAATTCTTATAATCAAACCATTAAACCCCTCATCCAAAGCCAAACTATTAGCTCCTCCTCCCAATACGAAAAATCTCAATTTATTCTCTCTGGCGAATTTAACCGCCTCGACAATGTCTTTTTTGGTTTTAACTTTGACAAAATACTTTGCTTTGCCGCCGATTTTAAAAGTTGTGAACTTTGCTAAAGAAATATTTTTTTGAATTTTCATTATATTATTATATCACAAAATTAATGAGCTGAGAGCGTTAACCCCTGACTAAGTCTATGTGGGTGACAGCCTCTCAGCTCAATATATATTATATATTATTATAAAAATCAACGCAAGCGAAAACCCCGCAGAGCGGGGCTTTTGCCGACTTAGAAAGGGTTTGCACCCACTGATTGTATATTAACAAATCAAAATCATTTTGTCAATAGTTCGTTAATTTTATTTCTTGTTGAAGTCCCAACATAACCTGTTCCATTGTTTAAACCTAAAGGGATTAAAATCTCTGAAACGTATTTTTCCTGAAAACGGATAACTGCGCTTCTAGTCAAATTCCCAAAATAACCTGTAACCAGTCCTTCTGGATAAACCCCCTGATTTTTCAAAAACTCCTGAAGACAACCTACCTGTTGACCGGTCAAGCCATAGTAAAGATTGGCTGTTATTTGAGAACAATTATAATTAGGCTGGGGCAGATTTCCGTTGTTTAGTATTGCTGCTATTTTTGTCTGGACGTTTGCAATCTCAGCCTTTAAAAAAACTACCTGGGCCAAGAGTTTTTGGATTAAATCAGCATCGTTCTGGCTCTTTATAATTGAAACAGTCCAGGAAAAAGGATAAAACGCTTCATCTGTTCCAGAAGAATCGGCTGCCGAAGGAATTAAGTATAAAGCTTTAATATCTTGACCAAAGTTTTTAACAATAAAATCTCCGCTGCAGTTTTTGCCCAATTCTAAAAAGCTTACTTTAAAAGAACCGGCTGAGTCCTGGGTTAAGTACGGAAGTTTGAAATTTGCCCCTGAGCGGCAACTGAAAACAACTTTCAAATCGCTGTGGCCGCCGATTATTTTATACCAGTTGCCCTCCCATTTTCTGGTAAAATCTGTATGGCTTAAAGAACTTTCCCCGGAAAGAGGAAGAAAATTAATCTTGCTGTTTACATGGAAATCATTTAAAACAGGGTTTTTGTAGCAATACTTGTCTCCAAAATTACAATCGTTTATTAAAACAGCTATTGTCCAGTCAAAAAATATGTCGTCAAGATCTTGCTCAAAATCATTAATTTCTAAAGCATAGTTTAAACTGTCAATCCCTACTTTTCCGGTTTTAAGAGAGTCGGCTAAAATATCTACGCCGTAATGGTCAACCAAATACTGGATAAAGAGATTCAGGCTGGTATAATCTTTCTTAGTCCCCTGCCAGCTTATTATTGAATCAGAGGAATCTTCTGAAAATGATTTCATTCTTCTTTCTAAATTGCTGTCTTCTTCATCATCATACCCTACAAGGGTTATTGCATATTCTGCCCTGGCCTCGTTAAGCCAAACTTCTTCGGTCAGACCGTAGTTATTTTCTTTCTGGTTAAAAGTTATTAAATGCATGAATTCATGGGCCAAAAAACTCTTTGCCAAATGAGTAACAATATGCTCTGAATTTAAATAAATCATTTCTCTTTGATTAGAATCGGAAACCTGAACTTTTGGATAACCGTCATTAGATCTGAAATATCCTCCAGCACCGTTAGCCATTGGATGGATTAAAACAGTTATTCTTGAATCTTTATCAATGCCTGGGTTTCTTTCTGACCCAAAGATTGAGGTCATTGTTGGATAAATGTTATTATCAAACTCCTGCTCAAGCTCGCTTAAATACTGGTAAACCTTATCTTGAGGAGCAAAATCCCACCATTCTTTGTCAATATAAAAATAGAGCTTGTTACTAACCTTTACCAAAACAGCTTCAAGTTCTTCTCTGCCGTTTAAATCATAAGAAGGGTCAATGTAAAAATTGCGCCTTTCTGAAACAGAATCAGCTAAAACGTCAGGGGCAGTCAGGATAAGAGTTGCCATAACAAAAACAAAAAAAACTTTCTTCATATATTATACTATTTTATCACGCCAAAAATTTTTGTGCAAAAAAGCAAAAACCAATCCTAAGAATAACCCTGAAAAAGCTGAGAAAACAATAGTTAAATAACCGGGCCTTATCTCCTCAATAACTGGTTTGTCAATTATTCTGGTATTAATAATATTTTTCTTCTCATTTTCAATATTATTAATCAATCTTTGTATATTGTATATTTCCAACTTAAAGACTGCTACCTGCTGACCTCTCAAAAGAAAATAAGAAATATCTTCTTCTAAATTATTCAGCTCTTTCTCCAAAAGCTCTTCTTTTTTATCAAGAGCAGTTATTTTTTTTTCAAATATTTCTGAATGCTCATTTAGAATGGTATTATTAATTTCTTCTAAAACCATTTTAACCTTGTCGTAGTCTCTGTTTACTGCGTTAAATTTTACTAGATTTGTGCTCAAAGGATTGCTGCTTGAAATATCAACGCCAGCAATAAAGGGTTTATTTTTAATTCTTTCTATTACTTGCAGAGGTCCTTCAAAGATATCTGTTTCTAACTCACTTCTTCTTCCAATCTCTATAATGCTTGTGCCCGAATATTTAGTTGGAGCTATAAAAAACCAGACCACCCCAGCCACTAATCCTATAAAAAATAAGGATATTATAATCTTCTTTTCTTTTTTAATTATTACAAAAATATCTGATAAATCAATTTCTTTTAATTGGTTTTCCATATTATTTTATCTCTTTTAATATGCTGATGATCTCCTCCCTATTTGAGCTTTTGGCTGCCGAAAATAATCTCTCTAAAACATTGTTAAGATTATACTCATCAATATTGGAAAGCCTGGCTGAAAATATGTTTTTATTATTAGTAGCTTCTACCAACTCTTTTGCTGTCAAAATCTCTTCAAAAAGCTTTTCTCCAGGCCTTGGCTCTGTGAAAACAATCGGAATATCCTTGTCTGGCTCAAATCCAGACAGCCGAATTACTTCCTTTGCCAAATCCATAATCCTTACAGGATCTCCCATGTCTAAAACAAGAACTTGCCCGCCCTTTCCTATTTGAGAAGCCTGTAAAACTAAACTTACTGCCTCTGGTATTATCATAAAATATCTCTTCATATCTTCATGAGTTACCATCACTGGCCCTCCTTTTTTAATTTGTTCTTTAAAAATAGGTATTACGCTGCCCCGGCTGCCTAAAACATTGCCGAAACGAACGGAAACAAACTTGGTGGTGCCTTTATTATTAAAGGATTGACAAACCATTTCTCCAATTCGCTTTGTTGCCCCCATAACAGAAGTGGGATTAACCGCTTTGTCTGTTGAAATAAAAATAAACTTTTCTGCCCCAAAATCAAGAGCGTTTTGAGCTATTATTTTTGTGCCTGATATATTATTCTTAACTGCTTCTTCGGGCTCTGATTCCATTAAAGGAACGTGTTTGTAAGCTGCGGCGTGAAAAATAATATTGGGTCTGAATTTTTCAAATACCTTTTTTATTTTTTCTTCATCTTGGATATTAGCTATTACTGAAAAAGCTTTAAGAAAATTTTCTTTTATCTCTTTATATATATTAAATATTCCTGTTTCGTCTTGATCTAAAAGCAAAAGCAAAGAAGGACTAAATTTAGCTATCTGCCGGCAAAGCTCAGAGCCAATAGAGCCGGCGGCTCCAGTAACCAAAACAACTTTATTTTTCAAAAGCTCTCCAGGAGCTTCCGAGTCAGAAATAATCGGGGCTCTCTCTAAAAGATCTTCTATTTTAAAATCCCTCATATCGGCCAAAGAAATTCGGCCATCAACTATTTCAGACAAAGGAGGAAGTATTTTTATTTTCCCAACGCCTGCTTTTCTTGCTTTTTCTACTGCTTTTTTGACCACTTCTGTCCTGGCCGAAGGAAAAGCAACTATAATACTCTGGACATTGTTCTGCAAAACAATCTCAGGAATGCTGTCAATCTCTCCCAAAACCTTTATTCCGTGAATAAGGCTGCCCTTTTTAACCAAGCTGTCATCAACAAAACCAACTGGATTGTAATGAGTGGAGTCCTGCATATTTCTGGCAATTTGCTCGCCAGCATCTCCGGCTCCAACTATTAAAACTCTTTCTCTTTTTCCAGAGAAGTTTTTTTTCTTAATAAACTGAAGATATATTCTTTTAGAAAATCTGATGCCGGCGGTAAGAAAAATTACTAAAATACAGCTGATAAACAAAGTAGACCTGGGGAAACCTTTAAAAGAAGTAAAATCTCTTGATAAAAAGATTGCTGTTCCTAAAAAGAGAAAAGAAAATGTTGCTCCAAATACCAAAGAAACAAGCTCTCTGGTGCTTACGTAAGACCAGGAAAAAGAATAAAGGTCAAAAAAATAAAATATAGGAATGGTAAAAACAAGAGATAGAACAACCGTTATTTCAAAGGCCGGAAAAAATTCGTCTGGTATGATACCGTCAAATCTTAAAATAAAAGAAAACCAAACAGCCAAAGCAATCAGCACTATATCGGCTGCCATAAAAAATAATGTTCTGGTTAAGGCTGTTTTTTTAAACATAAAATTCTTTTATTTGAGATATGACGTATTGGATTTGTTCATCGGTCAATTCAGGATACATTGGCAGAGAAATAACCTCTTTGGCTAACCTTTCTGAAACAGGAAGTTTAAAATGAGAAAGATTTAAACCACTATGCCAATGATTAGGAACAGGATCTTTTATTAGTGTCTCTACTCCCCTATTTTTTAAAAATTCAAAAAGTTCATCTCTTTTTTCAGCTCTAATTACATAATTTTGAAAAACTCCTTGGCTAAAAGGAAGTTTTATTTCTGAAATCTCCCCCAAGCCCATTGCATACTTTTGGGCAATCTCTTTTCTTCTTTTTATCCACTCTGGCAGATGCTTCATTTTTACATTCAACACTGCTGCCTGAAGATTATCCAGTCTTGAATTCCAGCCAAAACATTCAATGTTTGTTTTAGTCAGTTGGCCGTGGTCTCTGAAAAGTTTTACCTTCAAAGCAATGTTATCATCATTAGTTGTCAAAGCTCCTCCGTCTCCAAAACATCCTAATATTTTAGCAGGATAAAAACTAAAACATCCCGTCTGGCCGATAGATCCTGCTTTTCTCCCCAAAAACTCAGACCCTAAAGCCTGGGCCGAATCCTCTACTATAGCCAGATTATGCTTTTTGGCTATTTCTGTCAATCTTTCCATGTCGCACATTCTGCCATTTAAGTGAACGGGAATTATGGCTTTGGTTTTAGGAGTAACGGCCCGCTCGGCTAAATTCATATCCATTAAATAATCATCTCCAACATCAACCAAAACAGGCACAGCTCCCAGCTGCGCTATTGCAGATATAGAAGCTACAAAAGTATGAGAAACGGTGATAACCTCGTCTCCTTGCTTGACGCCCAAAGCTTTTAAAGAGAAAAACAAAGCATCGGTTCCGCTGTTTAGGGCTATGGCGTGTTTCACGCCGATAAAATCAGCTAGAGTCTTTTCAAAATCTTCCACATCCTTCCTCAAAATCAAATCTCCTCTTTCTAAAACATCCTGCATTGCCTGGTCTATTTCTTGTTTTAGGTTTTGGTACTGCAGCTTATAAGCTACGAACGGCACTTTGTACTGCATATTTTATTTTTTCTTTATTTAAATAATATTCTTTTTCCAAAGATTCAGCCGAGGGAGCTGGAGCATTCGGCAAACATAATCTTCTCGGAGCGGATTTCAATAGTCCTTTTTCTGCGACAGAAGCGATAATTTCTGCGGCTATTCCAAAATCATTCCAGGCCTCATCAACAACAATCAATCTTCCTGTCTTTTTTACTGATTCAAAAACCAAATCTTTATCCCAGGGTTTGATAGAAAGCAAATCTATTACTTCAACGTCAATGTCTTCAACCGCTGACAAAACTTGTCCAACCATATGAGAAATCGCAACAACAGTAGCCCGACTTCCTTGTTTTTTAATTACTGCTTTGCCTATTTTTGTTTCATAAATCTCTTCTGGAACAAAATCTTCCGAATCGTAAAGTTCTCTGTTATCAATGAAAAGAACCGGATTATCATCTTTAATTGCGGATATTAAAAGTCCTTTTGCCGAGTTAGGACCAGAGGGCATCACCACCTTTAAGCCAGGGATATGGGCAAAAGTACTCTGCAAGGCTTGAGAATGCTGGGCACCCTGCTCTCCTTTCCTGTTTATTATCGCCCAGATGACTATCGGAACAAAAGACTCCCCCCCGAACATATAGCTCCAATTAGCTATTTGATTGATAACTGCATCCGACCCCAACACCATAAAATCCATCCTAGGATGCGCAACAACTGGCCTCATACCAACAATAGCAGAACCGGCTGCAATGGCAGTTATGGCGTTTTCTGAAAGAGGAGTGTCAATAACCCTTTTCTCTCCAAACTTTTCCAAAAGGCCCTGGCAGGTATTGCCGACATACCAAGCGGATTTTACTCCTTGGCCCAAAAGAAAAACTTCAGGATTTTTTTCCATCATTTGGCTTAAAGCCTCATTAATGGCTAAGGAATATTTTAATTTTCTATTTAAAGACATAGCCTTGAACTCCTGAGGGCGGCTTGCTTTCTCTAGCAAAATCTTTGGCCTTTAATACTTCTTTTTCCGCCTCTTTGTTAATATCCTCCAATTCCTGCCCAGCAAAACCGTTCTCTGAAAGATATTTTCTGAATCTTTTTATCGGATCTTTTTCTAACCATTCCTCTATTTCCTGTTTGGGTCTGACATCTGTATGACAACCTTGAATATTG
>Ga0153915_10007531_pt1 | contig 10276 bp, 9 predicted proteins | sample Opewatmetagenome_2_FD_107003 | JGI IMG/M metagenome (GOLD analysis project Ga0153915, IMG submission 107003) | Freshwater wetland microbial communities from Ohio, USA - Open water 3 Core 3 Depth 3 metaG | ecosystem: Environmental > Aquatic > Freshwater > Wetlands | place: USA: Ohio, Lake Erie... | reverse complement strand
AGTATTCGTATTATAATACAATTTCCGCTTCTATAAATTGCTCCAGGTCGCCGTCCAAAACTTCGTCAACTTTCGAGGTTTCCAGGCCGCTTTTCAAGTCTTTGACCATTTTGTAAGGCTGTAGGACGTAGTTTCTGACCTGATTGCCCCAGCTGGCGGAAACTCTCTCGCCTTTTATCTTCTCAATCTCTTTTTCTCTTTTTTGCGTATAGAAAAGATGCAGTTTGGAATAAAGCATTTCCATGGCTTTTTCCTTGTTCTGGGCCTGCGAGCGCTCCGATTGGCAGGTGGCGACTATTTTCGTTGGCAAATGGGTAATCCGGGCCGCCGTTTCTCTTTTGTTAACATACTGACCTCCCGGCCCCGAAGCCTTGTAAAACTCCAGTTTCAGGTCTTCCGGCCTTATTTTTATTTCTGCATCAACATCCTGCTTGGAAATTTCCGGAATGACTTCGACCAGTGCAAAAGATGTATGTCTCAGCTTCTTGGCTGAAAAAGGGGAAATTCTGACCAGCCGGTGGACCCCTCCTTCTTTTTTCAAAAAACCGTAGGCAAAATCCCCTTTTATTTCCATTTCGGCCTGCTTGATTCCGATTCTTCCTTCGGGCCCCGCGCCCTCTCCGAACGACTGATGCACAATTTTCACGGCCAATCCTTTCCTTTGGCAATAACGCTCATACATCCGCAGAAGGATGGCTGCCCAATCCTGGGCGTCCTGGCCGCCGGCTCCCGAGAAAACGGATAAAATGGCGTCGTTGCGGTCGTATTTGCCCGACAAAAAAGACTGGATTTCTTTCTTTCTTAATTTGTTTTCAAAAGAAATTATCTCTTCATCGTTTTTTATTTCGGCCAGCTCCATCCTTAAAAGTTCGATGTCTCCCAGGTCGTTTTTAATCCGGTCCAGTTCTTTGGAAAGGCTTACGGCCCGTTCTTTTTTCTGCCAGAAAGCAGGGTCTTTCATTTCCCGCTCTATTTCCTCCAATCTTTCTTTTTTCCTGGCTGCGTCAAAGATAGTCCTCTATTCTGAGGACTCTTTTTTCCAATTCTCCGATTTTTTCTTCGTTAATCATAATTTCAATTGGATTATAAACCAATCCTTCCAAAAATAAAAGGAAGCTAAGCTTCCTGAAAGATAAATTTTTACAAAAAAACTATCGGCGCCAACACTCTGTTAGTCACGGCTTCTTTGGTCAATTTTGCTGCTTGTTCAAGATTGAATTTGTCATCAGCAAAGGAAACTATTGTTTGCTCGGCAATTATAACCGCTTCACCGTCTTTTTTACTGATTTTTCTTCTTAAAATCAAATCCATATCAAATCACCTCTTTTTTAGGTTTTTTTTCAATTCTGAAGGAGCTATTTCCTCCCTTCCTTAATTTAATAAATGTTAAAAAATTTATCAAGAGCCGATGGTCGGACTTGAACCGACGGCCTACTCTTTACGAAAGAGTTGCTCTACCACTGAGCTACATCGGCATAAAAGGGCGGGGTGGCTCTGCCATTGAGCTACATCGGCATATTTAGCGAGGTACGGGAGTGAACTCCCACACTTATCAAACATATTTTCCCAAATAACTGCTCGGCAACGCATGGATTGATAAGTGTGGGGGCGGGCCCGCATCTCTTCTTTTTTAATATTCACTTTTGAGCGGGCAACGGGAATTGAACCCGTATCCTATCCTTGGGAAGGATATGTTCTGCCGTTGAACCATGCCCGCGATTTTCATTTTTCATTTCCAAAATATGGTGGCTATCGCGTCTTTTATCTGTTCCCAGATTTTCCGGGACAGCGGCTGGCCGGATGTGCCGTTTTGGCCGCTTTCCTGCTGCGGAGGAACAACCACCACCGGGTTTTCTCCTTCTTTGACAAAACCTTCCTGCCGGGCTTTTTCCTCCCAGTAAGATTCCTGGCCGGTCTGAGTTATGCCTTTTTGCAGTTTTTCTTTCTGATCCTGCAAAGACTGAATGTCCGCCTTCAGGGAAGAAATTTTATCCAGCATCTCTTTTCTTTTTTTGTCTATTTTCAGGTTAGAAGCCACCAGGAAAATTATGAAAATTAAGGCCAGTATCGAAAATATGACCTGAAAAACGGCGTCCTCTTTAGAATTTCTTTTTGCTGTTTTTTTTGCTATCATTAAATATCAAGTTAATCAAAAAAATGAAAAAAAATAAAATTTTCCGCTTCATCTTCGCCCTGCTCGTTCTCCTGGTTGTCCTGAGCACGGTACTTTTTTTAATTGCTCCTCTTTTTTAAGATAAAGCATTTTGCTCTCTTGTCAATCGCTTTCTGAGGAAAACGACCATCAGAATAAACTGCAGCAATGTGGAAAATCCCAGAGCCAGAGGCAGCCCCAGAACTGATGCATTCAGGGCGCCTTCAATCCCGAAGGCGCTTTTTAATGCGCTTTCGGCGGGCGAAACTCCGGGAGACAGGATTTTAACGAAATAAAAACACAAAATTACATTCAGAGTCACCGACAGGACGGAAATTACGGTCGGCGTTTTGGTATCGTGGAAGGAAAAAAAAGCCCGGAACAGCAAGGGAATGAGCGAGGAAAAAACGATGCTCATCGCAAAAAGCGCCAAACTGGCCGAAGTCAAACTGGCGGCATCTTGCGAAAACTGCCCGTGTCTGAAAATCAAATCAACTATGGGGTTTCTCAGTAAAATGATAAGAATCGTAGAAGCCAGGGAAAGATAAAAAGTCTTCCTGAAGACGGCTGAAAACTTTTTTGCGAAATCTTCTTTGTTTTTTTCGGCCCAGAGCTTTGACAAAGCCGGAAAGGCTGCTATGGCAAAAGAAACCCCTATAACGCCCGCCGGCAGCCCCTGCACGTTATTGGCGAAATTGAAAACGGAAATGGAGCCGGCAGCTAAAGTCGAAGCTATGGCATTGATGAAAACCAGATTGATTTGCTGGCTGGTGATGCCGAAAGTCCGTGGAATCATCAGGACAAAAACCCTTTTTATCTTTTCATCCAAGGGCCGGAAAATTCTTTTAAAGGAAAAACCGGCCGATAAGGCCGATGGAAGCTGGAAAACGAAATGCAAAAAGGCTCCCAGAATGACCCCCAAAGCCACTCCAGCAATGCCTAACCGGCCGCTGAAAAAGACGATGCCGAAAATTATGCCCAGATTGTATAAAAGAGGACAAAGGCTGTAGGCCAGGAAATGGTCGAAATAATGCAATATCCCAGAAAATATTGCGCTCAAACCCAACAGAATCGGGCTCAACAGCATTATCCGCACCAGATTTGAGGTTAACTCCTTCTGGGCCGGGTCGAAACCCGGAGAAATCAAATCGACCAAAAACGGACTGAATATGAAAAGCAGCAGTGACAATACTGCCAGCGCCGCCAGAAAAACATTAAGAACGTTGGCTGAAAAATCCCAGGCTTCTTTTTTGTCTTTAAGAAAATATTCCGAAAAGAGAGGCAGAAAAGCAATCGATATTCCGCCGGCCACTAGGGTATTGTATACGAAGTCCGGTATTTTGAAGGCGGAAAAATAAACATCCAAATCCGTTCCTGCTCCGAATTTTCCGGCCAGCAGCCAGTCGCGCACCACTCCTAAAAAGCGGCTCAGCAGAGCCGATACGGCCAGGATTAAAGCCGCTTGATTGGAGGTTTTTGTCCGGTGGCGAAATATGCTTGAAATCATTTAATAATTCATTTTATATTATTTTCGCCCAAACAAAAAACCCCAGTAAGTCTGTAAGCCGAATTCTGTATCCTTCGGGAAAACCCCTCGGGACGGCGACCATCTGTCTGGGCTTTGGCTCACACCAAAGCTCAAGCGAACCACTTTTCACAAAAGCTCCATGATACTGCACGGAACTCTTGACTTGTTCTTGCACCCGATAAGGATTTAGCCGTTTCACCCCGATATTACTATCGGATTCACCCTGAGCCGCTATTGGCGGTCTAGGGGCTTCTGAGCCTTTCGGCTCGGAGCGTCACTGTTCGCACCTCTAACCTTCCGGTCGGCGGCCGTTAACCGCTATCTTTTTTGACCCCGCCCTCAAAACCCATTATATTTCCTGATGAAATTCCGGTTTCTTCCGGATTAATAATCTATCTGGGACAACTAACGGGCTTGGAGGGCGGGGAAAGAGTGTTCGGACTTTCCTCCCTTCATCAATATTGAAGAAGAGCGATCACCCAACTTACTGGGGTAGCCGTATTTTAATCGAAATAAGAGCAAATGTCAACCCCTCCTTAAAACAGGGCTTTAGCCGAAGCTTTGCCGTCTAAGGCTTCGTTAACGAGAAAATCTGCTTCCTTGTTTTTTTCCCGCGGAATAAGGGTAAATTTGACGTTTTTGAAATCAAGCTTGAGATTCCAGACATCTATGAAAAGTATTTTGATTTTCGGTTCCGAAATTTTGTACCGGCCGCAGACCTGGCGGATGAGCAATTCGGAATCCGACCGGACCTCTATTTCCGTCACTTTGGCAAGTTTTTTTCCGAAAACCTGCCGAAATTTTTCCAAAGACAGGATGACGGCCCTGTACTCCGCTTCGTTATTGGTGATGTTTTCTCCCAGATATTGGGAATATTTTTTGAAAACTTCCCCTTTTTCATTGCAGAATATGAACCCGGCCGCCGCCGGTCCCGGGTTTCCCCTCGAGCCTCCGTCGGTATAAATGACTATTTTTTTCACCCGTTAGAAATCTGTTATTATATAGTCTGTGACTAATTTCAAACAGCTTTGTTTTTTAATTATACTCCCCCTAGAAGTCTGCGTAAAAATTTTTACGCCTGATGAAACAATATTTACTCAACAACTTTTAATAACTTTTCAATTGTGACAGACTTCTAACGGGGCAGATTTTCAATCAGGCATTTTTTGAAATTTTCCAAGTTGGCGTTTTCCAGCCGGAAACCCGCAGCTTTTTGGTGTCCGCCGTAAGTCAGCAGATAATCTTTGCATTTTTTCATCAAATCGACGCTGTTAACGCCCGGGGGCACCCTGACCGTACCCTGGCTTTCTTTTTCCATTTTTTTATATATGAAAGCCGGTTTGCCGAATTTCTGAACTAAAGAAGAGGCAACCGCGGAAATCAGGCTGAAATCCCAAGTTTCTGCGCCTTCAAAAATGAGGGGTTCTTCCTGGCCCTGCACGATGGCTGACGCTTCCTCGACTATTTCTTTTATTTTTTCCTTCCTTAATTCGGCTTTTTCCCTTACTTTTAGAACCATTTCTTTAGCTTCATCCAAAGAAGGCGTCGTCAGCAGGCGGAAAGAAACGGGAAGACCGTTTTCCACGTCTCTGACGTTCAAAAAAGATATTATTTTGGAAATTTTGTGGGTTATATCGTAATTGGCCAGGAAATCGCTTTCAAAGAATGCCCGAAGGCCCGGACGCCAAGACCTACTTATATCCTTCATGCCTTCTTCTATTATTTTTTTGTTGTCCTGGATCTGAACCATCATGTCGGCTATGGTGCCTAAAGCTGCCAGTTCGGAAAATGATTTCCGCAAAGAATCGCTCATCTTATCGGCAAACAGGATTTCGGCCAACTTTAAAGTAATTCCGGCGTTAGCCAGTTCTTTAAAGGGATAGGGATCGTCTTTCCGTTTCGGGTCGACTATTATTTCCAGGTCGGGCAATCGGTCCAATACCTCATGGTGGTCGACGATAATTACCTCCAGACCCATCTTTTTGGCTATTTTTACCTCTTCAAAATTGGAAATGCCGCAGTCCAGGGCTACGAGCAAGGCGGGAGCCTTTGCTTTGAGTTTTTGTAAAGCCTTTTTGGATATTCCGTATCCTTCGTTTTCGCGGTCAGGGAAATAAACGACGCCAATTTTCCCCCCCAGGTTTTCCAGGGCTTCCTGCAGGATAATCAGTGATGTCACCCCGTCCAAATCGGCGTCCCCGTAAAGTATGATTCTTTCTTTCTTTGAGACGGCGTCTGCTATTCTTTTGGCGGCTTTCCCGATATTTTTTATTTCCATTTAATCAAGGGCTTTTATTCCGGGTAATTCGCCTCCTCCAAGAAACTCCAGCATGGCTCCGCCTCCGGTGGAAACGAAATCGAATTTATCCTGCAGATGGAACTTGGCGAGAGCCGAGATCGTGTCTCCTCCGCCGGCAACTTTGAACGCCCGGAAATTCCGGACAACTGCTTCTCCCGTTTCTTTGGTGCCCGAAGCGAACCTCTTGTCTTCGAATAATCCTACGGGGCCCGACCAGAATATCGTTCTTCCCTCTTTAATTATCTCTTTGAAAACTTTGATGGTCTCCGGCCCTATGTCGAAAATTTCTTCTTCTCTTTTCAGGGTGCCTATTGCCCCTTTGCGCGAATAGCTTTCTTTCGGGTCTTTCAGGGCCATGTGGCCGTCAATGGGCAAGTGGATTTTGGGAGATGTTAAGTCGATCTGCGAAACGAATTTTTTTTCCATGGGCTCCCGGCCCAATAATAATCCTTTATGTATCAAAATGGCCTCCCCTATTTTGCTTCCCAGCAGCAAGTGGTCGGCTATTTTGAGAAAATTGAGCATGGTTTTTATTTTAGACTCCAGTTTCACCCCGCCGATGATTACTATCAGAGGACGCTCGAAATCGTTTAAAATTTTATTGAGAGTGTTTATTTCCTTTTCCAGCAGCAATCCGGCGCAGGAAGGCAAAAAACGGTTGATTCCCATGACCGAAGCGTGTTTCCGGTGGCAGACTGAAAAGGCTTCGTTGACGAAAATGTCTCCAAGCTGGGAAAGCTCCCTGGCAAATGCTTCATCGTTGGCTTTTTCTTCCGGATAAAACCTGACGTTTTCCACCAGCATTATCTGGCTTTCGTGAAGGCCCTGGCTAGCTTTTTTGGCTTCCGGCCCCAGGCAATCGGGCAAAAACATTATTTTCTTTTTCAGTATTTTTTCCAGTTCCTGCGCCACCGGCCTCAGGCTGTCGGTCTTTTTGTCGCCCTCCGAAAGATGACTCATCAAAATAATCTTGGCTCCCTGGCGCATCAGGTACTTTATGGTAGGGATGGTATTTTTAATGCGGTATTTTTCCGAAATCTTCCCGTTTTTGTCGATGGAAACGTTAAAGTCGCAGCGAACCAGGACTCTTTTACCTTCGAAATCGAAATCTTTTAATGTTTTCATATGTTTTTTTTCAATGCCTTTTCCAAAGCTTTTTTAACCTCATCCAAGTCGACTTCCTTTCTTTTTGTTTTGGGACGAAGTTCTCCTCCTTCTTTTTTGGGCGGAGAGAAAGAAATCGGCTCCGAGTCCTGGACTTCCTGGAGAGAAATCCGGGGAGAAGTCTGGGGCGGAATCTGGGGCGGAACGGCCCGCCGCTCTTGTTCTTTTTTTAAACAAGCTTTGCAATATGTCGGACGGACTCCGTCGGGCGGAAAAATGACTTTTATCTGCCGACCGCAGGCGCTGCATTTGGCATCGTACAAAGCTGCCGGCGCGGGTCTCTCGGCCGGGGACGGCTGACGGGTAATGCCTGCTTCTGCCCAGCGCGAAATTTTATCCTCGACTATTTCCCGCGGGATGCCGTATCTTTCGCGGGAAGCTATTATTATTTTTTCCCTGTTCGATTTTTCCGATTTTTCAAAAGGAGGCATCGTTTCGGCCGAAAAAGGACGGCTGGCCACTCCGCTGATAAGAAGCTTCAGGTAAATGCTGTATTTGCCCAGATTGACCAGGTCGGCGGCCAAAAATTCCGGAACGAACTCTTTTTCCAGATACTCGGCGTCTTCGGCTCCTACCCTGAAAGCGATGATGGTGCCCACGTTGCCGAAAATGGCGTCTCTGACCTTGGTGCTGCGGCCTGAAGCAGTCATCTCTTCCAGCTGGGCCATATATTGGTTGGCCAAAGTGAGATTTAATTTGTATTTTCTGGCCTCCGACAGGATGTCGGCAAAAGATTCCGTGGCGAAATTCTGGAACTCGTCGACGTACAAATAGAAATCTTTTCTTTCTTGCTCGGGGACGTCGACTCTGGACATGGCGGCCAGCTGTATTTTGGTGATGAGCAAAGCCCCCAGCAGCTTGGAATTATCTTCGCCGATTTTCCCCTTGGACAGATTGGCAATGAGTATTTTCTGCTCATCCATGAAATCACGCATGTTAATTTTCGATTTAACCTGGCCGATGAGATTCCTGATTAAAGGGTTGGAAATGAATTGGCCGACCTTGTTTTGTATGGCGGCCGTGGCCTCTATTTCGTAACGCTGCGTGTAACGGGCGTATTCCTGCGTCCAGAAAGCCTTGACAACGGGATCTGAGATTTTTTCCACCACTTTTTTCCTGTATTCGGTATCTGCCAGCATCCGGTTTACCCCCAAAAGCGTGGAATTGGGATATTCCAGCAAGGCCAGAATCGTATTGTTCAAAATATACTCCATACGGGCCGACCAGACGTCGGGCCATATTTTTTTGAAAACGCCCATCAATCCGGAAGCCACCAGGTGGCGCTGTTCCATACCGACTTTCTCCATGACGTTGAATGTGATGGGGAAATCCAGGTCGGCCGGATTGAAATAGATTACGTCGTTTACCCGATTGGAAGGTATGAAATCCAGCAGTTCCTGGGCCGATTCTCCGTGAGGATCGATAAAGCCGACTCCTCTGCCCGACAAGATATCCTGTACGGCCATGTTTTTGAGAAGTTCGCTCTTGCCCATGCCGGTCTTCCCCACTATGTAAACATGGCGCCTCCGGTCATCGGTTTTTATGCCGAATTTCTTTTTTTGATTGCGGAAATTGGTAAAACCCAAAAAAGTGATTTCTTCTGCCATGTGTTATTCTACGGGTAAATTAGGGGGGGGGCCGCCTTTTTTGGCTTCCACTCTGGGAATGGAAGGAGTCGGTGCCACTTCCCAGCCTGGGAAATGAAATAAGGAAGCCAATTCTTCGCTGTTCAAAACGAAACTGCCGGTGGCATTGCTTCCGGCCAAAGGAAAAGTCGGGCTGTTTCTTTCTTTGTATTGCCTGAGCATTCTTCTTTTTCTCAGATAAAGCCTGTTTGAGTCCGCCACCCGATAAGGGGGCCTGCTATACACTTTGGTGATGGTTTGACCCAAGGGTATTAAGGCGTTGGTGTTCAGAGTAACGTAGCTGCCGAAATAGGCAAACATCATTCTCAATTTGGCTTTTTCCCAGACGTCCCTTTTGCCCAGAAAAATGAAACGAATGCTGCAGGAAAAAGGGGGTTTGGAAATTTTCCTTTCCACCCCTTCCAAGATTTCCTTTTCTCCTGGGGTCAGCCGCATTTCCGGCGGGAAAAGCGATTCTTCAGGCTTTGACTTTTTTTCCTCATCCAGCGGATGGCCCAAAACTATAATCTGCATGAATTCCCTGACGGCCGTGGGAAGTATGTCGGCTATTTCCGTCAAGAAAGATTTGGGCTTGGCTTTTTCCGGCCTTTTGGCCAGTTTGTCTTTCAGTTTATGCCCTTCTTTGATGAAAGAGTCCGCCAATTCCTGGGCCATGGGGCTGGCCTCAATCTGGAACCAAAGCTGCTCTCCCGGTTTTACCTTGCTCATGGCCTCAAAAAGTAAAGACACCGGGTCAACCCTTTTTACTTCAAAAGTCGGTTCCGACGGTTCAAAATCGCGGTACGTTTTTATCGGATAGGGGCTGTCTTTAAGCAGCTTGTAATCAGCTCCCCAAAAATCCCATTCTTTGTTGGGGATGTCGGCCGGTAGCTGCCTGACATAATCTTCTGCCAGAGTCAGTTCAACTTCCGGATATTGGGAATAAACGGCGGCTTCAACTATTTCTTTTCTGGGTTTGGGGCACCTTATGTAAAAATGAACGTCTCCGCCGAATGAAGCGACTTCTAACTGGAATCCCAGCGAGAGCTGGCCGTCCCACCACTTCTCCCAGAAATTGGGCGGTTCCCAGAATGCCTGCCATAGCTCAGAAAAAACGTTTTCCATGGCCCGGATTGATTTGGGGGCTTCTTTGGGCATTTTTATTTCCAGCAGAATGGGATGAAAACTCAGTTTCAGCCAGTTCTCCCTTCTCCAGAAAAGCCAAAGGTAAGAAAATGGCTGCCATAAAATAAAAGGCGGTATCAACCACCACCAATTTTTTATCAAAAGAACCGGCTGCTCAAGGTAGGCCGGCGAAAAAGCCGAAATTACCTGTGCCATTAATTCTAAAAAAATACCATCCATTTTTAAATTTCTTTAACGATGTATTTACCCTTGGAATTCCTTAAAAAATATTTTTTATTGCTGAGATTGAGCAAAACCGTATTTTCCTTGACCATTCTCTGTTCCATAACCTTTTTCAGAATTTCTTCTTTGGACAAAGGTTT
>Ga0153915_10007529_pt1 | contig 10277 bp, 8 predicted proteins | sample Opewatmetagenome_2_FD_107003 | JGI IMG/M metagenome (GOLD analysis project Ga0153915, IMG submission 107003) | Freshwater wetland microbial communities from Ohio, USA - Open water 3 Core 3 Depth 3 metaG | ecosystem: Environmental > Aquatic > Freshwater > Wetlands | place: USA: Ohio, Lake Erie... | reverse complement strand
TGACAAGCACAAGGGACACCACAAAGTCACTGCCTGGACCGCAGATAGGAAACAATCAACCGCTGTAAAGCTGGAATCAGTCCGTTCTTCTCAAATAAAAGTTCGGGGACTGTCCCCCAAGGTCCGCCAGAGCTGTCAACCCGTCGGACCGGCCCTTTCGTCATCGGGCGCGCCATCAAATAGTTCCCGTGCGCCGCTTGAGCTTGGAAGTCAGTTGCGCCAGGGTTTCGGTGACGACGGAAGACGGCACGCCGAGCGAGCGCACCATCGCCGATGGAATGTCCGTCGGCGTCGATGGAGTTTTCGCTCCTGCCTGTTGCGTCATCGCGGGGCGTGAGACCGTCGCCCGGTAGACCAGGTTGGCGAGGTCTCGCTCGAGCGCCGTCAGATCAGGAGCGTCCAGGGCGCTTCTAACCTGGTCCGGACCGCCCAATCCTTTCATCACCGCGGCCAGATCGTCGACGGACGTCGGCTCCGCGCCCGCGGGCTGTGGCGCAGCGAAGTCAGTCACAGCCGCCGGCTCGGGAGTCTCAGCGGGAGCGAGCCAGATGAGCCAGGGGCCCTCTCCCCACAGGCTGTCTGAAATCCGTGCCGAAAACGAGCGGCGGGGGACGAGCCAGGGCGCCTCGCTGCTGGCCCGGACGATGATCTCCCAACTGCTCCGCAGCATCGGCGGGAGACCGTAACGCACGTCCGGGACCGGCTGGCCGTTCTGCTGGGCCAGGTAGACGGTCAGCGCGCGCACGTCGGGATGGTCGCCGACGAGATCGATGAGGTTGCGGACCACTTCTTCTAGCGTCGCCAGGTCCGGCTTCGCCGCCAGGGTGAGCAGATGCCCGCCGTAGATGCCCAACATCGGGTTGCGGTGTTTGCCCCAGAGCATCTCCCAGAGGTCGCGCCGGGAGACCACGTCACGCTGGCTGGCGAGCGCCTGCCAGGCCAGGTCGGCGTAGCGAAAGTCATCGCTGCCCGGCTCGAAACCATTGCCCAGCCGTGACATGAACACCGCCGCGTCAGTGAGGTCCGGATAGAGGCCGCTGTCCCCCGGCACGCAGTCCCGTACCGTGTAGAACACCTGGGTCTGCCAGCCCGGACAGGCCACTACCGCGTGCTCGACAATCGTGCCGTTGGCCGCGTTGACCCGCAACCGGTACGTACCAGGGTTAATGCTCACGTTGTAGCCGGCGGAAGGGAACCGTTGGTACCCGACTCGCTGCCCCTTGGACGCGAGGTCCACGATGGTGTCACCCGTGGCCGTGGTCAGGGTCAGTCCGCTCATCGGGTTCGGCGAGTCCGTGGCCGTGTCGCGGGCGAAGACGAACAATTGGCTGCCGTCACCCCGGTTCTCGTGTACCTGCCGGCTCAAGGTGGCGGCGTTATCGGCCTGGGTCTCGTGCGAAGCGGCCGTCCGCCAGAGAGGCGCCGAAGTCTGTATGAACATCGGCGGCGTGTTGACGTCAACCGGGCCGGAGCCTGGTTCCAGCGCCACGCGAACGTGATCGACGGCCGAACCGGCCTTGAACTTGACATCGTATAGTCCCGGCGGCAACTGCTCATTGAGGTAGCTGATGCCCTTGGCAACGCGGTGGAAGTCGGAATCAACGACGAAGATCTCGGTTTCCGGCTCCGCGGTCACACGAAGGGTGATCCTATCCGTCGGTGTTTCAGAATTGGACATCGCGCGGCCCTCCCAGGACATCGAGCTCCAGGGGCTCCTTGTTCGCATCGTAACGCACGCGGTACATTCCCACCGGAAGAGGTCTCTCCCACGGCACGTTGGTGGCCTGGAACTTGTCAATCTTCCTGAACTTGCCGTCGACTATTTCAATTTCCTTGCCGTGGTAGGCCGGCGTGAACGTCAGCTTGACCGGGAACTGGGGCGGCGCCGCACCCTCGGAGAAGATGATTCCCTCGTCAGGCAACGGGAAGTCAGGGCGCTGCACGGCCTTCAGGTTTTTGGCCATGTCGTTGATGACGAAGTCCTTGAGCTGGGTGGAGGTCAGCCGACCGCTATTGAGAGCGGTCAGGATGGAGTGGCTGAACACACCCTCATACTCCGCGTTGGGCCCGAATTGGCGTTCGCGGGACTTCCGGCTCCACCGGGTGGCGAAGGCATAGAAGCGCTTGACTTCGCCCGCGTCCAACACCTGGCCCGTGTCCCACGGCGGCGGCGGCGTCGAGGCGCTCGGCAGGTTGTCACGGCAGCAGTCCATGATCAGGACGATCTCCTTGAACATGGCCGTCGCCCGGAAGGACTCAGCGTACAGCCGCCCGGCGATGTTGTAGCCCCAGCGCCGTTCGCCGGCGTTGGCCATGAGTATGGCTGATTCATCGAGGTCCGTTTCCATGGTGATCCCCGTCCGGGGCGCGATGCCGTGTCCGGCGAAGAAGATGTAGATGCGCCTTCTTGTCTCTGGCGGCTGGTCCTGAAGGGCAAGGACGATCTTGTCGAAGGCAAAGTCGATGTCCGAGTTCAGCGGTCCCTGGCGGAGAGGATCGACGTTGTTCGGGAAGCTACTGGAGAGGACTGTGTAGACGTGCTGGCCGTCATCGGGGAGGTCGCCTCCGGTGGGCGAGAGCAGCCACTGTCTGAAGCCGAGCGCATCGTGTTCAGGCCCGTGAAGGTCTTCGAGCGGGGCGTTGGGGTAACGACTAATGCCGACCACTACCGCGTAGTCGTGAACATTCATCTTCAGAATCCCCTGCTGATGAGATGCTTCAGGCTCTCCAGCGTGTTTGCCTCTTTGCCGAAGTCAGAGTGGGAGGTGGCCGCGCTGGCCCGCCCCGGACCTGAATCAGAGATGGACCAGACGACTCGGGCTGGGTCGGCGGTGACGAAAGTGCGCACGGCGTCCACATCCGGGATCTTGGCGGGGTCGAAAGGAGGCGCGCCCGAGTAGAATCGCTCCATCCCCACGATGGGGCAGTCCGCCTCCTTCTCAACGACGCCGGACACGAAGTAGAGCAGCGAGTGGGGATAGAGCAAACGCACGGCGGGCACCATCGAATCGGCCTGTTCCTTGCCGTCCGACATGGTGAACATCCGGAAATGGTCAATGCGACCGCCGGCGGCGGCGAGCGCCGCGGAGAAAAGCGAATGCGTGCACGCAGGCGCCAGAAAGACGACATCAAACTTGACGTCCGCGGGCAGCCGCTGCTGGGCCTGCATCAAGAGATTGCAGATGTAGACCGCACCCGTGCTGTGTCCCATGAGGGTGATGCGCGGGCGCCGGCCCGCCTCCCACATAGCCTTTGTTTCCTGCAGAAAGGCCGAGCCGCCGTACTGTGTGGCCGGGTCCTGGAACGCGTCGGCGGTGTCCTTCTTGATCTGCGTCCAGATGAACTCACCGACGTTGGCCACGTACAACTCTCTCAGTATCTCTTCAACGATGGTGGCATACACGCCGTGGGCGCGCCGCCTGGCAAAGCGGACGACGATGCGCTTCAGGAGGGACACTGCGTGCTTCAGGAGGAACCCGGACGTGATCAGGCCGCGGGTCTGGCCGTCGGCGTCGGCGCCGGCCGCCTGTCTGATCTCCTCGATGACCGATGGTGACATCAGCGTCTGCGAAGACCCGCGCACGGTCACGCCGCGGCTGTCAAGGTCGGCCTGGATATCGGCGGCGGTGCGGAACGAATTGGCGATCCGGCGGGCTTCGGCGTCGATGTCCCGGTCCCGGCTGAACGCGTCCTCGAACTGGCGCTGCTCGGTGGCCAGCAGTTCTTCGCCGGGTAGCACCGCCGTCCAGTCGAGGTCGCCGAACGGCATCTCCGGCCCACCCGCTTTGGCCAGCTCGAGCGCGACCTCGGACTCCGTGGGGAGCTCGAGCTGAGGTCCTCTGGTTCCCAGGTCAAGGGCCTGCTTTACCTTTCCCGAGACGAACTGGCCGACCTTCTTGAGGAGGAGCTGGAAGATGCGCTCCCCGGCAATCTCACCCAGGTTATTCTTGATGGCGTCGATCAGGCCGGACTCCCAGACGAAGAAGACCGGGTAGCCGCCGGACGACTCAAAGACGGGCAAGAGGCGCTCGGCGGTGGCCATGCCGGCGGCCTCGCCGACGAGGCCGCCGTGGAAGTACACGATGAGGTTGTCTCTGGCCGGAGAGGCAGCGAAGGTCTGGAAAAGGGTCGCCATCTGCAGCCGGGTAGTGGAGTCAAACTGGCCGTTCTTGAGGTTGACGTAGTGCGTCTTGTCCAGTGGCATATGGCCTCCGATAGTCTTCCGTTCAGGGTTGGGAGGCGGGAGAAGGGGAGCGCAGCTCGTGGACGCCGGGTCGGCGATGCAGCGGGAAGGTCTGCGTGCGTCCGATTATAGCACCTGACGCCTTCTTGTCAATAGCCAGCATTCCCTATCTTCGGGGAGGTCATCGGTCCGGTCACGCTGACGACTTTGGTCCACACCCGTGCCGGCCACCGGGAGTACGAAGGGATGTACCGGGCCACCGGCGAACGTTACTTTTTGATAGGCGCACGCGCCGGAAAACAGGCGAAAGAAGCGGCAACCAGGCATCCGGTAACCAGTACAAATGCCAGTACTTCTCCTCTTGCAACCTCCCACTTCATGTGATAGTTTGGGCCATACCGGGGCGAGAACGCGAAACGCCACGGACTTTCCACCGTTAGAGAGACGACGGCATATCGAGGACCCATCGACCGGTCATGTCCGCTTGTAACGGATTACCCGCGCCAAGAGCCAGCCAGCGAACCACGGAGGATGTCGATACTCGTCTCTGAGGTAGACGGCGGATGAGCGAAGACCGGAGCAGGCAATTCGACGCCCACGAGGGCGATAGCGCGGCGTGCTCGCGGACGGGTCGGCGAGACTCCGAATGCCACCCCGGGCCGGTTCTCCAGGCCCGATGCCTGGGCGCCTTCGAAATCTGGCTCGACGGCCGGCCCGTGCGTCATTGGTCGAGCAACCGCGCCAAGTCAGTGCTCAGGTACCTGATCGCCGAACGCCGGCCGGTGCCGCGCGAGACCCTCATGGAGGCGCTCTGGCCGGGTTGGTACCCGCAGCAGGCCAATGGCAATCTGAGGACGGCCATCCGGGTGCTGCGCCAGACACTGCGGGATGCGGACGGTGAAGTGGGTATGGCGTGGGTCCTCTTCCAAAACGGCGGGTATCTCGTCAATCCGGCGGTGGACATGCAGGTGGATGTTGACCGCTTCGAGGCGCACTGGTCGGCCGGCCGGCGGCTTGAGGCGGCCTCGCAGCCGGCAGAAGCGGCCGGCGAATTCCGGACCGCCCTCGATCTCTACCGGGGCGATTTCCTCGAAGACGACCCCGCCGAGGACTGGGCCCTGGTGCGGCGCGAGCTGCTTAAGGACATCTATCTTACGATGCTTGGCAAACTGGCCGATTACTCCCTGGTAGCCAGCGACCATTACGGCTGCATCGGCTACTGCCAGCGGATACTGGCCAAGGACCCGTGCCGGGAGGACGTCTATCAGCGCCTGATGTCCTGCTTCAGCCGCCTGGGCCAGCGCAGCACGGCCCTGCGCTGGTTCCGTGTCTGCGAGACCGTGCTCAAACGCGATCTGGACATGCGGCCGGGCGGGGACACCGTGGTGATGCACCGCAAGCTCCTCGACGGCGAACCTATCTAGAGTTCCGTCAGGCCACCCGCCCCGTCTGCGATCCGCCCACAGCGCACCTCTTTCACCCGACTTTCACTGCGGACTCACGGCCATGTCACCGTGTCCTAACTCGTGATTCTGGCAAGATTTCACCGTCCGACACCCTGCCATTTGCCCTGGTGCGTTACCGGCCGGTGCTATCCTCAATGTCAGCGCAGCGTCTGAAGACATCATGGGCTACTACAGTTCGTTCGTCGTCAGGTTCTGGGTTGACGATTCGGGGAAAGTGATCAAGGGACAACTCGAGCATACCAGCTCAGGAAAGGCCGTCCATTTCACTCCGGCGGACTTCGCCAAGATGGATGAGATCTGCCGGTTCGCGCGCGAGCATCTCAGCCGGCCTCCGGAGTACGGAGGCGGACTCAGCGGCGGATCCGGCAAGGCGCCGAGGCAACCGAACAACGTCTTGCCCCGGTGAAGCCGGGGCTAGCGAGCACCAGGAAGAAGGAGGAATACCATGCCCGTTTCGCCAACGTATCCCGGCGTTTACATTCAGGAGGTCCCCAGCGGAGTCCACACGATCACCAGTGTCGCCACATCCATCGCGGCATTCCTTGGCCGGGCGACAAAGGGGCCGCTCAACAAGGCGGTCCGGGTGCTCAGCCTGACCGATTTCGAGCGCAACTTCGGCAAGCCGCACTCGGAGAGCGATCTCGCCTACAGTGTCCGCCAGTTCTTCGACAACGGCGGCAGCGACTGCTACGTCGTGAGGCTGGCGGCGGGCGCCAACAAGTCGAAGCTCAGCCTGAAGAACCTCAAGACGTGGAACGTTCTCGTCATTGAGGCCAAGACGGCTGGAATCTGGGGCGACGGCGTCCGCGTTGAGGTAGACTACAACACCGCCCGGCCAGACGAGACGTTCAACCTGAAGCTGACCCAGGAGGAAGGCGGCCGAGCCGCCGCCCGCGAGGTGCACACGGGGCTGAGCATGGACCCCAACTCGCCGCGGTTCGCTCCTACGTTTGTCTCCCAGAGCAGCGGCCTCGTGGACGTCAGCCTTCATGCGGATGCCGACGCCGGCGGCACCCATGACCTGACCACTTTCACCGAAAGCTTCGCCGGATTCAGCCAGAGCCGCGTTTTCCGCACCACCCCGATAGCTGCTTTCCGAACGCTCTTCGAGTCCCTGCTGACGACCACACCGCGCTTCGAGATCAAGGTCGACGACGCGCCGTGGATCCCGATCGACCTCACCACCGTCCTGGGCGCCGCCGCCCCGGCCATTGCCCCCGGTTCCACGTGGAGCCTCGCCGACATGGCCACGCGCCTGACGCAGGTCATCAATGACCAGCTTGGCGCGGTTGTCGCCGGACTGGCCGTTGCCTGCTCCTGGAACACGTCGGGGAACAGTTCCACGCTGCGGATCGCTTCGAACACCGGCTTGGCACCGGTGGCCAGGAACCAGCGAGTGAGCGTCAGCATCCGGCGCGCTTCGAGTCAGGACATGGCGGTCCCGGCCCTGCTCGGCCTCGATCAGGGGGGCATCGAGCCGACCCGCTACAGCGATTTCCGCCCGGTGCCGACGGCGGCATTCTTCCATAATGTGGACAAGATCGTGGACCTCGGCGTACTGAACCGTGACGACATCACCTCGATAAGCATTAACGGATCGGCGCCGATTACGTTCAGCTTCGCCGCGCTGACCCCGGCGGCGAGCGATCCCTGGTTCGTCGACTCCAACGGCAATGATGACGGCATCCGCGAGAAGCTGCGGGAGATCGTGATGGCGGTCAACAACACCGCCGGCCTCAAGTGGAAGGCGGAGGTGTGGGGCTATCACCTGGCCTTTGTCGCCACGGAAGGCTCCATCAACAGCCTGGCCAGCGCCGTTACGTCAGCGGCCGACACCACGCTCGGCGGGGCCAACTTCACACGCAACGTACGCCAGTATACGCTGGGCGTCACCGGTTCCGGCTCGTTCCAGGTCACGCCGACCCCGGCCGACGCCGGCAATGACGGCACGGCACCGACGCTGACCGAGTTCCAGGGCAGCGACGCCCTGAAGACCGGTTTCCACGCCCTCGACATCGTGGACTTGTTCAACCTGATGATCATCCCGGGGGACAGCGGTATCGCCAACCCGGACACCATCTGGGGCCCGGCCAGCACCTATTGCGACCAGCACCGGGCCTTCCTGATCGTCGATGCTCCCGCCAACTGGACGGCCAACGGCGTACCGGCGGTCACCGGGAACACGGCGCTGGTCAATGACCTCCGCGCCAGCATCGTCAAGGACCATTCGGCGGTATTCTATCCCCGCATTCGCTACAACCGCGACGGCCTGGTGCAGACGATCGGGCCATCCGGCGCCATCGCCGGCCTGATGGCCCGCACCGATACCAACCGCGGCGTCTGGAAAGCGCCCGCCGGCCTCGAGGCCGATATCCGCAACATCCTCGGCCTGGAGGTGAAGCTGACCGACGCCGAGAACGGCGTCCTCAACAAGAAGGGAGTCAACTGCCTGCGCGCCTTCCCGAGCGGCATCGTCAACTGGGGCGCCCGCACCCTCGCCGGCGACGACGACGAGGGCAGTGAGTGGAAGTACGTCCCTGTGCGCCGCCTCGCGCTGAATATCGAAGAGTCACTCTACCGCGGCACTCGCTGGGTGGTCTTCGAGGGCAACGACGAGCCGTTGTGGGCCAAGATCCGCCTCAACGTGGGCGCCTACATGATGTCGCTGTTCCGGCAGGGTGCCTTCCAGGGGACCACCCCGCGCGACGCCTTCTTCGTCAAGTGCGACAAGGAAACGACGACGCAGGACGACATCAACAAGGGCATCGTCAACATCCAGGTGGGGTTTGCCCCGCTCAAGCCGGCGGAGTTCGTCATCATCACCATCCAGCAGATGGCCGGAGAGCTCAAATAGCCTGACCGCTGAGCAAGGAGAGAGACAGATATGGCTAACGGGTTCGTCGTCAACGCCCACCGGTTTGACCCATACAAGAACTTCAAGTTCCGGGTGCTCTGGGACGGCAAGGTGGTCATGGGCGTGAGCAAGGTGAGCAGCCTGAAGCGCACCACCGACGTCGTCAAGCACCGGAGCGGGGGCGAAAACAGCCACGACCACAAGTCGCCGGGCCGGACGACGTACGAGGGGATCACCCTCGATCGCGGCCTGACCCACGACCCCGAGTTCGAGAAGTGGGCCAACATGGTGCACACCTACGAAGGGGACTCGATGATGGCGCTGGCGGGCTACAAGAAGGACCTCATGCTGGAGGTCCTCAACGAGAAGGACCAGGTTGCCCTGCGCTACAAGCTGTACGCCTGCTGGGTGAGCGAGTACGTGGCCGTGCCGGACCTGGATGCCAACGCCAACGCCGTAGCCATCGAGCACATGAAGATCGAGCTCGAAGGCTGGGAGCGGGACACCGGCACCGCTGAGCCCAACGAGGCAGGATAGCCCTAGCTAGCAGGTGGCGGCAATGACCGAAACGACGTCCACTCTCGGCGGGGCCGTTACGGAACAGAAGAGCGCGCGCTGTGGGGCGCGCGCCTTCCCGTCGTGTCTGGAGGACCTCGACATCGATTTCGCCGGCGCGCCGCGCCCGGTGCTGATCACCCGCCTGCTGGCGGCCTGCGTCACGGACCAGGACGGACGGCCGCTCGACGACGGCGAACTGTGGCGATGGACCCTCGATGAGCGGCTGCAGGCCCTAGCGGCCATCGTCACGGCCAGTCGCGGGTCGAACGCTACGCTGACGGTACGCTGTCCACACGTGGAATGCCACGAGACAATTGAGATCGATGTCGATCTGGCGGTGCTAGAGCCCTCCGCGGAGGCGATCGCATCATGCCATCCCGAAGCCGAGACGGAGGTCCGGCTCCGGCTGCCCACCGGCGCTGATCAGCTCGACTGGCTGGCCAAACGCCATCGTCTGAGTCCGGCGGTGGACATGGCCACAAGCCTGGTGACGAGCATCAACGGCGAGGCGCCCCCGCGCGGCTGGCGGGCCCCTGAAACCTGGCTGGAGTCCATCGCCGCCGAATTGGCGGAACACGATTGCTCGCTGCCGGCCGGTGCCAGCGTCGTTTGCCCCGCCTGCGGCCAGACTGTGCCGCTCGAGATAGACATTGAAGGCAATCTCATCGCCCTGCTGGCCACGGAGCAGCGGCGACTTCTCCAAGACGTGCACCGCATCGCCGCTGCCTACCACTGGAGCGAGCCCGAGATAGTCAGTCTGCCGCGGCGCCGGCGCGAGTTCTATCTGGAATGCATTGAGGAGAGACGAGCCTGGTGAGCAGCTACTTCTCCTATCTGGCAATGCGCTCGGGCCTGGTCGGTGGGCAAGCCGGCCCGCCGCCCTCTACGGAAGGCACGGCCGACTCGCTCGCTGCCGGCCTGGAAGAGAACGTGGAACGGCTGGTCTCCTCCGACGGCAGTCCGCTCGAAGACCGCCCAAAGCCGGTATCGCCGGTTGCGGATGCGCTTTCAAAAGCAAAGGACGCGCCAGTGGCCGCGCGGACGCCGGCGCCATCGATCCCTGTCCCCAGTAGCGAACCCCACGCGGCGCCAACGTTACGGCGGAAGGATGCCGGCGCGAGTCAGGCCGAAACTCCGGGATCCGTCGCGCCCACAGAGGGCGCAGCGCCGGTGAGTCCGTCGCCTGGCGCGAGCACACCGGACGTTGCTGCTCAGA
>Ga0153915_10007528_pt1 | contig 10277 bp, 11 predicted proteins | sample Opewatmetagenome_2_FD_107003 | JGI IMG/M metagenome (GOLD analysis project Ga0153915, IMG submission 107003) | Freshwater wetland microbial communities from Ohio, USA - Open water 3 Core 3 Depth 3 metaG | ecosystem: Environmental > Aquatic > Freshwater > Wetlands | place: USA: Ohio, Lake Erie... | reverse complement strand
GCTTTGGGCGCGGGCGCCTCGTCCTTGTCGCCCTTCCCGTTAAGTTCCCAGATCCAGGCCTTCAACTCCTCCATGAATTCGGTCTTCTTGCGACCCTCCCAGACCAATGTCGCGGAGATCGTGACGTCCTTCTCAGGGTCTCGCTCGAACTTCGCGACGACCTTCTCTCTATCGCTCGACCAAACGAAGTCTCCGAATGATCCTTTGAATGAAAGTCCATGTTTCTTCAGCAGCGTCTTGAACGAGCTTTTGTTCTTCGAATAGGCTTGGCCGTCAAGGAAGAAACGATACCTCATTCGCCGATTCGATGAGGGTGGAGGATATTAAATCTGCCGTGAAAGAGCGCGCGAACGACACCGCGAGCGTCAGAATCTAAATCAGGCGCCTCGGTCGCTCTTGATGATCTTCCACCTGATGACGCTGAATGCGGTGATCGCGAATATCCAAGCGAGCACGAACCCGAACAGATACCCGTTGTCCCCGAAGCTCGATTTATAGAGCTCGCCGAAGGATGCGAAGAAGTTGAAGGAGGCGTGCATGGCAACCGCTATGAGGTAATAGGGTGCCACCCGATTCTTCCCACCGGAAACGAGACTCTTTCCGACTCCCAAGCCAGTCGTGGAGGTTGCGCTTGCGTGAAGGAGCGTGGAGGATATGCTCCTTACGACGATCAGCGTGATAGAGCCCGCCGGACCCAGCGTCACCAGTGCCGCTATCCCATAGAAAAGGTTCTCAGTCGCCGAGAAGCCGAGCCCTGAAGCCGCCCCATATACTATGCCATCTTCAACCTCGTTGATATTATACGCTGTCGTGTAGATGCCGACCGCCTTCGCGCCCTCCTCCACAAATGGCGCGATGACGAGCACGACAACGAGCGACTCGAGAGTCTGCTCGCTCCCCAGGATGACATAGGGAGGGGCAAACCTGTTGAATAGCCAAGTCAGAGCCAGGCTCAGGAATATCGCGATTACAACCGCGAATACGGCGCCCCAGACGAAGACCTTGACGACAGCAAACCATGGCTCACGGCCGTACCGCTCGGTATTCCGCACCCATATCAGGAATATGATTGGCGGAAGGAAGGCGAAAATCAGCAGGATTGCGACTACCGCGTAGGGCGTGTTGAGGAAGTCGAGTAGACCCATTCCCTAGACTCCTCTTTTCTCCGCCTCCTTGTGTTTCAGATTCGCTTGGGCGGCGGCGAGGCGCGCCACCGGCACCCTGAATGGCGAGCAACTGACGTAGTTCAGCCCGGCCTTGAAACAGAACTCGACACTCGCGGGATCACCGCCCTGTTCACCGCATATGCCGATCTTTAGATCCGATCGGGTCGCCCGGCCTTTCTCCACCGACATCCTTATCAGCTGTCCGACTCCGGTCTGGTCGATTGTCTGGAAGGGGTCCGCGGAGAGCAAGCCCTGCTTGAGATAGTCGGGGAGGAAAGTCCCAGCGTCGTCACGACTGAATCCGAAAGTCATCTGTGTCAAATCGTTGGTGCCGAATGAGAAGAATTGGGCAGACTTCGCCATCTCGTCCGCGAGCAGGCATGCCCTTGGGATCTCAATCATGGTGCCGTATAGGAACGGCACGTCGATTCCGGTCTTCTTCTTGACTTCACCATAGATGCGGTCGACGACCACCCTCGTGGCGTCGAGCTCGCCGACGTCGCAGGTAACCGGGACCATTATCTCCGGCTTCATGCGCTTGCCCGCCTTGATGAGTTCTGCCGAGGCCTCGAAGATCGCGCGCACCTGCATCTCCGTAATCTCCGGATACGTAATGCCAAGGCGGACGCCGCGGTGCCCCATCATCGGATTAGACTCGTGCAACGCCTCGCCACGTTTCTTGACGTCAGATGGCTTGACGCCCAGCGCCTTGGCCAACTCCTCCTGCTTGTCCTTTTCCTTAGGGACAAATTCGTGAAGCGGAGGATCTAGCAGCCGTATAGTAACCGGCAGTCCGTCCATGACTTCCAGGGTAGCCTTGATGTCCCTCTTGACGAACGGATAGAGTTCATCGACGGCCGCCTGCCTCTCCCCTGGTGTGCTGCTCAGGATCATCTTGCGCAGCAGGAAAAGCGGTTCGTCCGAGCCCTTGCCATAGAACATGTGCTCGGTCCTGAATAGGCCGATGCCCTCCGCGCCGTAATCTCTTGCCACCTTCGCATCCTTCTGCGTGTCAGCGTTCGTGCGGACTCCCAATGTCCGGAACCGGTCCACCAACTTCATGAATCGCTGGAACCTGGGATTCTCGCTGGCGTCCATCATCGCGAGAGCACCTCGATAGACCAGGCCCTTGGTGCCATTCAGAGTGATCAAGTCTCCCTCTTTGAGCCTTGTTGAGCCAACTATCAGCTGCTTGGATTCCGAATCGACCACAGCCTCGCCCGCCCCGACTATGCAGCATTTGCCCCATCCTCGGGCGACAAGGGCAGCGTGACTTGTCATGCCCCCGCGGGCCGTTAGGATTCCCGTCGCGGCGCGCATGCCTTCGACATCCTCAGGGTTCGTCTCTTCGCGGACCAGGATTACCTTCTCGCCTCTGCGAGTCCATTCGACCGCGTCGACAGAAGTGAACACTATCTTCCCAAAGGCTCCTCCGGGGCCCGCAGGGAGGCCGGTCAGGAAAGGCTTCGCTTTCTTCTCCGCATCCGGATTCACTATTGGATGCAGCAGTTCGTCCAGATGCCCGGGCTCCACTCGCAAAACAGCCGTCTTTTCATCTATGAGGCTTTCCTCCAACATATCCATCGCCATGTTCAGGGCGGCGGTGCCTGTTCTCTTGCCATTGCGGCACTGGAGCATGAAGAGCTTGCTCTCCTGGATCGTGAATTCGATATCCTGCATGTCCGTGTAGTGCTTCTCCAGCGCAATCCGTATGTTGTCGAGCTCGCGGTACAAAGAGGGCCATTTGCTCTGGAGGGACGGCAGGTGTCTGTTCTGCGGATTCTTGGTCTCCTCATTTAGAGGGTTCGGCGTGCGGATGCCGGCGACGACGTCCTCGCCTTGGGCGTTCGGCAGCCACTCCCCATAGAACCTATTCTCCCCTGTGGCTGGGTTCCGGGTGAAGGCCACGCCGGTAGCGGACGTCTCGCCCATGTTGCCAAAGACCATGCTCTGCACATTCGTGGCGGTGCCCCAATCGTCAGGGATGTGCTCGATCCTCCTGTATGAGACAGCCCGCTTGCCGTTCCAACTCTTGAAGACAGCACCTATGGCACCCCAGAGCTGTTGCATCGGATCGTCGGGGAATTCTTTGCCCAAGACTTCCTTGACCTTCCGCTTGAATTGCGAGCAGAGTTCCTTCAGATCACTGGCGGTCAATTCGGTGTCTTGGGTGTAGTGCTTTTTCTTCTTCATCGCCGCCATCAACGATTCCATTCTATCTCTGATGCCTTCGCCTTCCTCTGGTTCAATGTTCTCCGCCTTCTCCATGACCACATCCGAGTACATCATGATGAGTCTGCGATAGGCGTCATAGACGAAACGTTCGTTCCGCGTCTTCTGGACGAGACCGGGAATTGTCTTCGAGCAGAGCCCGACGTTGAGCACGGTCTCCATCATCCCGGGCATGGATCGCCTCGCCCCGCTCCTGCAAGACAGCAGCAAGGTGTCGTGTTCGGCCCCGAACTTCAAACCCATCTCCTTCTCCATCTGCGCCAGAGCAGCCGTCACCTGCTCGTCGAGCGTCGGCGGGTACTTGCCCTCTCTAGCGTGATGGACGCAAACTTCGGTTGTTATCACAAAACCAGGAGGCACAGGCATTCCCAAGCGAGTCATCTCGCATAGATTGGCCCCCTTTCCACCAAGGAGGTCACGCATTTTTGCACTGCCTTCTCTGAAAAGGTACACGTACTTTGACATCAGGTCACTAGTCGGTTGGGACACGAGCCAATTACTTAATAATTTGTGATTGACTGGAAATAACGGCTAGAGGCCTTTCTCATACGCCTTGATATCCTGCCTCTTCCGTTCCAGGAAGCGGTAGACTGTCTTATGTTCGCTCCCGCCAAGGAGCATCTCGACCGCCTGCCTGCCTATGTCCAGATGGAAAGCATCACCGATGATGGCAACGGTATGCCCAGAGACGGTGATGTCCACTCCAGCGAGCTCCTCGAGGAGACGGCGCGTCTTCCCTCCCGCCCCGATGACCCGTCCCTTGATCTGAGCCACTCTATCCTTGCTCTCGCCTGAGTGTTCTTTTATGTCAAAAACCTGCAGGTAAATGTCATCGTCCATTAGGAGGAATGCTTTCTCTTCGGAGAAGCCCCGCCCGATCGCCATGACTATGTCCCTGACCTTGAGCGAGAATGTCGGATCTTTCGCTCCCGTTTCATCAATCGTGACCTCACCCGTGTTGGAATCGACGGTGACTTTGACCCCGGTCAGCTCTTCCAAGCGCGACTTGGTCTGTCCCTGCTCGCCTATGAGGACACCAACCCTGTCGATGGGGATTCTCAGATAGAACATCACTCACCTCTTACCCGCTCGCGGATTAGCTCCGGCGTGATGTCGCAACCCAAGCGGCGGAAATAGCGTGCAATATTCTCCGCATCCCTCTTGAACCAATCGTTTGCGTTGACGTGATCCAGCGTGACCGCCTGACCGACATCGATGATGTAGGTCTTCCCGTCCCAGATGAGGATGTTATACTCGCTCAGGTCGCCATGCACCAATCCCGATTCCTGGATGCATCGCATATTGTCTATGACGTCGTCCATTATCGGATTCGGGTCTTCCAGCTTCACGCTCTTGATCATCGGAGCGGGCGTCGTCTCATCCCCAATATAGCCCATAACCAGGATATTCTCCTCAACGGCAATCGGCCTCGGAACACGAGTCCCCGAGAGGTGCATCCTCTCGAGATTCTTGAACTCCTTAGTCGCCCATGCGCAGATTATCTTCCGCTTACTGCCCTTCAATCCTTTGAAGCGAGGGTCTCCGATTATATAGTCCGAGAGAGCGCGGAAAGCCGCGTTGCTCACCCGGTAGATTTTGAGCGCGACAGGCGCCCCTTTCGCGGTCGCATGGAAGACGTTTCCCTCCTTCCCCGTCGAGACAGGGTAGTCGACCGTCGAAATCGCCCCTTCGTTGATGAGCTTGTAGATAACCATGAGAGTCCTCTGGTCGAAGACCTCATCATAGGTCTTTGCCTGGTTATCATCCTTGATTCGATTGCGCCATGAGTCGATGCGCCCTTCGAGCAGCCGAATCTTCTTATCGTCCGGCATGAGGTTTTTCCGAGATGAATGAGGGCACATGGCGGGAGCTGTCCTTTGGGGGCCGTACGTTGAGACTAGAATATATCGATTGTCTTGGGAATCGCTCCACGTCTGCTCAGGTAGCTTGCCTCAGTCTTGGTGTACCTGTGGAGGATGTCGCATTTTTCATCCTGAAAATCCCACGGCTTCACGACCAGCAGGTCCCCCTCCCGTATCCACATCCGTTTCTTCAGCTTGCCGGGGATTCTTCCGAGGCGGCTCTTGCCGTCAGCACACATTACCTTGATCCGCGAAGCGCCGAGGAGCTGATCCGCGATTCCGAAAATCTCCCCACCTCGCAGTTGCGGAAGCCTCACGCGGCCTACTTCCTCTTCAGGCATCGAGCCGACGATGTTGTTGAACCGTATAAGGCTTTCTTGGAGATGGAACGGTTGGCCGGACTCAGCTGTTGCCCACGCGCCTCACTTGCTGGGGCAAAGGCACCACATCATCCCTCTCAAAGAATCGCTCATCGACCATGCTCACCCCTTTGGGCACGTCTACCTTCACGTCGTCAACATACCCGAACCAGTAGACCACGATTCCATCGCCGAAGATCTCCGAATATGGACCTAGCTGTTTCCTGATGTGTCGCTTTATCTCGACTGGGTCGCCGACGATCGCCTTGCTCTCTATCCAGTAATTCTTTGATCCGTTCCATTCAATGGGTTTGCGCAGAAGGACATCAGGGGTCTTGTCGTACTCTGACTTGAGTTGCTTCTCCGTCCTATACTGAAGGCCGCGGACATCAAGCCAGTCGAAGAGCTTCTTCTCACCCCACCTTCCGCGGGCGTACTGCGTCTCGACTCCGGCGGGGGAATAAACTATGTCCTCTTTCAAAGCCTGAATGAGGTCCCTCCGGAGGCGAGCATCTCCGCTCATGCTGGGATCTGACACCATCTTCCAAAACTGCCTTCTCGAGACCTTCCTTTGCTCCATGATCATCATTGCAGTGAGAATGGGCGGGAAGTCATACCTCCTGGCTATCTGGGCGAATGATTCCCCATCCTGCCACATCCTGAGCAGGCGTTTCACCTGATCTTTCACGCGATAGTAGCGTTTCGTCGCGTCTCTTGTCACTCGCTGCGTGTAGATGACTAGGAGGAGTTCTTTGCTGTATCCAAAGTTCTCCGCCAGAAAATCGATGTCTTCAGGCGTGGAGAGCTTCTGATAAAGCTCCAGATATTCACTATGCTTCATCGGCTCCACTGGAGGTTGTTTGTTGTTTCTGGGTGATTGATGAGAGGTGCTCTACTTAAAGTTTCGCGACTCGTGATTCGGGCTGAGAAGCTTCCTAGGACGCGACTGGCCGAGAAAGTTAATAAGCGGACGCACGATGAGAACGACTGTTGCCCGTCGATATTTCCAAGATGCTCAGCGATGCGGCGTATCAGGCTTACGAGAAGAATCTGGTTCAGCAGGTCAAGTCGCGACCCGTCCCCGAACATGTCGCGATCATAATGGATGGCAACAGACGGTTTGCAGAATCGATAGGGCTGAGGCCACTGACCGGGCACGAGAAAGGGCGGGAGAAGCTCGAGGAGGTTCTGGAGTGGTGTCTGGAAGCCGGTGTCAAGATTCTCACCGTGTACGCATTCTCAACGGAGAATTTCACGCGGGACACCGAAGAAGTCAGGCATATTATGCGTCTCTTCGCCGAGAATTTCCGAAGGGCGGGTGACGAGAAGAGGGTCCATGAGAACCAGATCCGGATTTCTGTATTGGGACGACGTGACATGCTCCCTAAGGATGTGGTCGAATCGATCGAGTACTGTGAGAGAAGGACAAAGGACTACAGCAAATACAGACTAAATCTCGCAATCGCGTATGGCGGGAGAGAGGAAATCCTCGATGCGATAAGGGGGCTCGTGATAGACGCGAGTGGCGGGAAGATCAAGCCGGAGGATGTTGACGAGAAGTTCTTCTCAAAACGGCTATGGACCGCTGATATCCCGGATCCGGACTTGATACTTAGGACCAGTGGGGAGGAGAGGATCAGTAACTTCCTCCTGTGGCAGCTGGCCTACTCGGAGCTCTACTTTATTGATGTATATTGGCCAGGCTTCAGGAAGATCGACTTCTTGCGGGCGATAAGGTCCTATCAGATGCGTCAGAGAAGGTACGGGAAATAGTCACCCTTTCTTGGATCTAGAAGTCTTCAGCTTGGCGCCGCAGACCGGGCACGAGTCGTGCCATTCGGGCCAGAATCTGAGACAGCCGGTGCAACGGTACCGCCAATGGACCTCTTCTCGAATCTCGGGGACCATGACTGCGACATAACGGATACCCATCGCCTTCGCCGTGTTCTCTATAGAATAGTCATCGGTCGCCAAAGCCGCTTCGAGTTCGAAAGCTAAAGCGAGAATGCCGATATCCGTCGGCGACAGACGGTTTGCGTCTCCCGTCTCTTCAGCCTTGCGCTTCACCTCTTTGAGGGAGTCGCCGCCGGGAGAACTGATTCGGATCTTGTTCTCGATATACGCCTCGAGCTGCGGGGTGACGCCGAACTTCCTGATTTCACCGAGGACTTCAGGAGTCGTGAAAAGCTCCCCCTCGAATGCCTTGCCGCTCATCAGAGCCGATGTGTCCAGGACGAGCTTCACGACGGTGGATTCGGATTGCATATAGATAATAGTTAGGCGGGAGTCTCCGCACCAAGCTCCGAAAGACCGAGGATGTTGTAGACCGAATCGACTTGTCGCTGCGCCTCGACCTTATCATTGGTCTTGAGGAGGATCTTGCCGCTTTCATAGACTGTCATCCCTCCGGGGCCTTCAAGGATGAGCATGACCTCGACATCGGTGACCTTGTACCCTGCTGCTTCCAGTTTCGGTTTCGCATCCTTGAGGTTGAGCTTCGTCCTCTTCTTCAGGGTGCTCGTGAAGCCCGCGGAAGTCTTGCAGGGCTTGAGCAGGTAATAGGTCACTCGCCCGCCTCCCCTCCGCCTGCAGGATTTCCGGAGGCAGATACAATCCTCTCTTCCAGGACTTTGACCACCCTTTCGACGAGCTTCTCGTCGACCAGATTAGCTTCCTCCTGCAAGATCTCCGACAAAGTTGCGGCGGTTGCGGGCTTGTCGGGGCCAAGAGCGTCGCATATTTCTGGGCCCTTCGAGGTCTCGTAGGTACCCAGCTTCTTCGCCACTGCGATTATTTCCTGTTTGTCGAAGCCCAGAAGCGGACGCAACACCGGGATTCTGGCGGCGTTGTCGATGACGGTCAGGTTCTGCAATGTTTGGCTGGAGACTTGCCCGAGATTCTCACCTGTAACAAGGAAGGCATACCCATCACGGTCGGCCACGGCTTCGGCCACACGGACCATCAGCCTCTTGCTGAGGATGAAATAGAATCGTCGCGAGCACTTTGCTGCAATAACCGTGAACGCGTCGCCCACTTTCGCCACGTACAGTTTTCGAAGCCCGATTATTCTCGCGAGCGCCATGCACTTCTTCTCCGCGGCATCGTCGGTGACTGGTTCGAGCGAAAAATGAATCGCGTCGATGCCCAAGCCCTGCTGCATCATCAGGTGGCCGGCCACGGGGCTGTCAAACCCGCCGCTGAGGAGCAGGAGTCCTTTTCCTGTGATTCTTGCCATCGTTCACACCCTTGAGGTCAGAGCCCGATGTACTTCGAGTAGAGCGACCTCGCCTCTGTTGCAGTGCGCGCGCCTTTAATCAACGCCCTCCCATCTTCAAATATCGTCATTATGTGCTTCCCGGTCTCGAAAACGACGACCGCGCCCGCCAGTTTAACCTTCCCAATCTTTCTGAGCCTTAGCGCGATGCCCGCCAGATCCACCTTGCCCTTGTGCAGCGGGTCGAAGGATATGGTGTTCCCCCCGCAGAGGGCGGTTATCACCTGTGGGCTCCTGCCGCCTAGGTGCTCCCTTTTGCCACCGACGCAGACTGGGCAGCGCTTGCTCTTCTGCATCTTGATCTTCAGCAACTCGGGTGACCATCCGTCGAGCACAGTGAGGTGCCCTGTCGGCTCCTCACCTATCATGAGTTTGATTGCTTCGGTCACCTGCATGGAGGCGGTGGCGGCAGCGACCGAATTGAGCACCCCAGCAGTCTCGCATGTGGGCAAGGTACCAGGGGCTGGAGGGTCTTTGGAGAAGCATCTGAAGCATGCGGTCTTGCCAGGGAATATCGACATGACCCGCCCCTCTGTGCCAATGACTCCCGCATAGATCCATGGCGTCCCTGTCTCCAAGCAGGCCTCGTTCAGCAGGAAACGCGTTTCAAGGTTGTCTGTGCCGTCGAGCACGAGCTCCGAGCCCTTGAGAAGCCCCAGCACATTGGAACTGTTCATGTCCTTCGCGAGACCTTCTACCTTGATTGATGAGTTCACCTGTCTCAACTTCGCAGCGGCGACAGGTGCCTTCGGCAGTCCGATATCATCCTCTCCATACAGAACCTGTCTTTGAAGGTTGACGAGCTCAACGACATCTCTGTCGATGAGCGTAATCTGCCCTACCCCCGCCCGCGCCAAGAGTGTTGAACTGACCGTGCCTAGCGCGCCGAGACCGATGACGGCGACGTGTGCATTGAGCAGCCTCTTCTGGCCTTCCACGCCGAGCTGCTCAAGGACCGTCTGTCGGCTGTACCTATCTAAGTCGGACATGCGTTTGATGGACATGAATGGCGTGGCTTATTGTCTTTTTCCCCTTCATTAGTAGTAGGCCATCTTGAGATTGGAGCGTATTGCGGCAACTCTCCCCGCCACATTCTCTCCTTTCAGAGCACTGATTATCAAGCCGGCGATTTCGGATGCGGTCTCTTCCCTCCCGCCCAACCTCGTGAACTCATTTGTCCCGATGCGGCCAACTGCGTCGACAATCAGGTTGCTCTGCTCCAGTTTCTTCGCATATTGGTCCAACGAGAGATGCCAATCCGCTTTGAGCGCGTGTTCATCGACATGCATCTGGTGGCACTCAGTGAATCCCATGCCCGAGAACTTGATTTTCAATCCGCACTCATTGAGGGACGACGCCAGGGCTTTCGCGTTCTTCACGACTT
>Ga0153915_10007527_pt1 | contig 10278 bp, 4 predicted proteins | sample Opewatmetagenome_2_FD_107003 | JGI IMG/M metagenome (GOLD analysis project Ga0153915, IMG submission 107003) | Freshwater wetland microbial communities from Ohio, USA - Open water 3 Core 3 Depth 3 metaG | ecosystem: Environmental > Aquatic > Freshwater > Wetlands | place: USA: Ohio, Lake Erie... | reverse complement strand
CCGGAGCGCCGTGCGCCGGGGGGCGCTGCTGATCCCCCAGCGGGCCGTCGTGGAGTTCCAGGGAGGGTACCAGGCGGCCGTCGTCGGCCCCGACAACCGGATCGAGGTGAGGCCGGTTCGCCCCGGGGAGCGCATCGGTTCCCTGTGGCTGATCGAAGGCGGCCTCAAACCCGGCGAGCGCGTCGCGGCCGAGGGGGGCGGGAAGGTCAAGCAGGGGACGCTCGTGACCCCCAAGCCGTTCGTTCTGCCCGCGGGCTCCCGTCCGGGGGCCTCCCCGGATCCCCAGGGCCGGCCCGCAGCCGGCGGGAGGTGATCCGTGTACCGCTTCTTCGTCCGGCGGCCCATCGTGGCCATGGTGATCGCGATCGTCACGGTGATCGTGGGTCTGGTGGCCATGACAGGACTGCCTGTCGCGCAGTACCCCAGCATCGTTCCCCCGGAGATCCTCATCCAGGCCAGCTACGTGGGGGCCGACGCCCTGACGATCGAGCAGTCGGTGGCCACCGCGATCGAGCAGCAGCTGAGCGGCGTGGACAACATGAACTACATGTTCTCCCTGAACCCCAACAACGGCCTGATGCGCCTGACCGTGAACTTCGACGTCGCGACCGACCCGAACGTCGACCAGGTGCTCACCCAGCTGCGGGTCTCCCAGGCGGATCACAACCTGCCCGGCGATGTGCGCAATGTCGGCGTGACGGTCCAAAAGGCCCTGTCCGCCCCCCTGATGCTCATCGCTCTTAATTCGCCCAAGGGAACCCATGACGCCACCTTCCTGGCCAACTACGCCTACATCAACATCGTCGACGAGCTCAGCCGGGTCAAGGGGATCGGCAACATCGCGGTCTTCGGCGCCGGCCAGTACGCGATGCGCTGCTGGGTGCGTCCGGACCTCCTGGCCAAGCTCAACATCACGATCCCGGAGATCGTCGACGCCCTGCAGAAGCAGAACACCGTGAACCCTGCCGGACAGGTCGGCGGCGAGCCGTCCCCGCCTGGCCAGGAGTTCACCTATGCGATCCGGGCCCAGGGGCGGCTGGCCACGACCGAGGAGTTCGGCCAGATCGTCCTGCGCGCCAATCCCGGCGGTTCCCTGGTCCGCCTCAAGGACGTCGCGCGCCTGGAGCTGGGCGCCCAGGACTATGCCATCCAGGGACGGTTCGACGGCAAACCCACGGGAATCCTGGCCCTCTACCAGCTTCCGGGAACCAATGCCATCGAGACGGTCGACGGGGTCAACAGGGTGATGGCCCGCCTCAAGGGATCCTTCCCGGCCGATCTGGACTACGGCATCGCGCTGGACACCACGCGGTCCGTCAGGGAGGGGCTTCGCGAGATCGTCCTGACCCTGGGCATCGCGATCGTCCTGGTCATCTTCGTGGTCTTTGTCTTCCTCCAGGGGTGGCGGGCGACCCTCATCCCCATCATCGCGGTCCCCGTGTCGCTGATCGGGACCTTTGCCTTCTTCCCGATCCTCGGCTTCTCGATCAACCCGATCGCGCTCATGGGGATGGTCGTGGCCATCGGGCTGGTGGTCGACGATGCGATCGTCGTGGTCGAAGCGGTCCAACGCCACATCGAGGAGGGAACGGCCCCGAGGGAGGCCACGCTCCGGGCGATGGAAGAGGTCTCCGCGCCCGTGGTGGCGATCGCTCTGGTCCTGGCCTCCGTGTTTCTCCCCACGATCTTCATCCCCGGGATCACCGGACGCCTCTATACGCAGTTCGCCGTGACCATCGCCATCTCGGTCCTCCTGTCCGCTTTCAACGCCCTGACCCTCAGTCCCGCGCTCTGCTCGATCCTGCTCACCCCCAGGAAAGAGACGCGCGGTCCCCTGGGGCCGGCCTATCGCCTGTTCAACCGGCTGTTCAGAAGGGCGACCGACGGGTATGTCGGCGTCTCCCGCGCGGTCCTGCGCAAGGCCCTGATCGGATTTATCCTCCTGGCGATCATGACCATCGGCGTACTGGCGCTGGGCCAGCGCCTCCCCGGGGGCTTCCTGCCGGAGGAGGATCAGGGTTACGTTTACGCGGTGATCCAGCTCCCCGATGCCTCCTCGCTTCAGCGGACGGCGGAGGCCAGCCGGCTGGCGGAACGGATCATCATGAACATCCCCGGCGTGGAGCACTGCACCACGGTCAACGGCTTCAATCTGCTGAGCTATGTCCGCAACACCTACAGCGCCTTCTTCTTCATCCGGCTCAAGGAGTGGTCCGAACGCAAGCGGGCGGAGGAGCGGGCCCCGGCCATCATCGCCCGGCTCAACCGCGAGCTGGGGGCGCTCCCCCAGTGCAACGCCCTGGCGTTTTCGCCGCCCGCGATCCAGGGGATCGGCACAGCCGGAGGGGTCACCTTTATCCTCCAGGACCGCGCCGGCAGGGACATCGATTTCCTGGCGCAGAACACCCAGGCCTTCCTGGAGGCCGCCCGGAAGCGCCCGGAGCTGGCGCGCGCGACCACGACCTTCCTGCCGGGGATACCGCAATACTTCGTGGCAGTCGACCGCGACAAGGTGCTCAGCCAGGGGGTGGATCTCGGCCAGGTGTACGGGACGCTCCAGGCCTTCATGGGCGGGCAGTTCGTCAACCTCTTCAACCGCTTCGGCCGGGAGTGGCAGGTGTACGTGGAGGCAGAGGGGGATTACCGGACCGACGTGACGCAGCTCGGCCAGTTCTACGTCCGCAATGCCAGCGGCGAGACCGTGCCGCTGGCCGCGGTGACGAAGGTCGAGCGGCGCACGGGACCCGAGTTCACGATGCGCTACAACCTCTATCGGTCGGCCCAGATCAACGCGATGGCCGCACCGGGCTACACGTCCCTGCAGGCGATGGAGGCCCTGGAGAAGGTCTTTGCCGAGACGATGCCCGCGGGCATGGGTTTCGACTACCTCGGCATGTCCTTCCAGGAGCAGAAGGCCCGGCAGGGCGTCCCCCCGGCGGCGGTCTTTGCGCTTTCGCTCCTGTTCGTGTTCCTGATCCTCGCCGCGCTCTACGAGAGCTGGTCCCTGCCCTTCGCGGTCCTCCTGAGCACCCCGATCGCCGTCCTCGGGTCCTTCGCCGCCCTGAGCTTGAGCCAAATGGCGTTCAACATCTACGCCCAGATCGGACTCATCGTCCTGATCGGCCTGGCTGCCAAGAACGCGATCCTGATCGTGGAGTTCGCCAAGGACGAAGAGGAGAAAGGGAAGGACCTGCAGGAGGCCGCGCTGACCGGGGCGAGGCTCAGGCTGCGACCGATCCTGATGACCTCCTTCGCCTTCATCTTCGGGTGTCTGCCGCTGGCAACCGCCAGCGGCGCCGGGGCGCTGGCCCGTAAGGTGATGGGCACCGGCGTGATCGGCGGGATGCTCGCGGCGACGGGAATCGCCGTCTTCCTGATCCCCATGCTGTTCTACGTCATCAGGCGGCTTGCGAAGGGCCGCGGGCCCGACCCAAAGGGAAGGGGAGCGGCAGAGGAAGCGCCGCAGAGCCCCCCCGCGGGGAAAGGAGGGGAGTGACATGCGCAGATGGGCTGCATGGACGCTTCTGACCCTGCCTTTGGCCGGCTGCATGCTGGGACCCGATTACCGGCGTCCCGCAGTGGAGACCCCTCAGGCCTGGCGCTTCGAGGAAAAGCAGGTCAAGGAGCTGGTCGACACCCTCTGGTGGGAACAGTTCGCGGATCCGGTCCTCGACGGGCTGATCCGGACCGCCCTTCGGGAAAGCAAGGACCTCAAGATCTCCACGGCCCGGCTGGAGGAGTTCCGGGGACGGTACGATCTGGCCCGTTCCGCCCTCTTCCCCCAGGTCGGGGCGGCCGCAAGCGCGGGACGGCAGCGCACGACCGAACTGGGCCAGGTGCCCTTGCCCTCCACGGCGACCAATCCCGTCGAGCTCTACCAGGGGTCGGTCCTGGCGAGCTGGGAAATCGACCTCTGGGGAAAGCTGAGGCGCGGGACCGAAGCGGCGCGGGCGAACCTCCTGGCCACCGAGGAGGGGCGCAAGAGCGTCGTTCTGGCCCTTGTCGCCTCCGTCGCCTCGGCCTACGTGAGCCTCCTGGAGCTCGACCGGCAGTTGGAGATCGCGCGGAACACCGCCCTGAGCCGCGAGGACTCCTTTCGGATCTTCACGCTCCGGTTCGGGGCGGGATTCGTCTCCGAACTCGAACTGAGCCAGGCGAAGTCGGAGTATCAGCTGGCCCAGGCGTCGATCCGCTCGCTTTCAAAAGGGATCGCCCTGCAGGAAAATGCCCTGAGTGTCCTTTTGGGCCGCAACCCGGGTCCCATCGAACGGGGAAAGACCCTCGACGGGCTCGGCCTGCCGTCGGTTCCCGCGGGACTGCCGTCGGAGATCCTGGCGCGACGCCCCGACATCCGGCAGGCCGAGCAGGACCTCATCTCGGCCAATGCACAGATCGGCGTTGCCCGGTCTCTCTATTTTCCGAGCATCTCGCTCACGGGCCTTTTCGGATGGGAAAGCACGAGACTCTCACAGCTCTTCACGGGTCCCGCACGCACCTGGAGCTGGGCCGTGCCGGCCACGCAACCGATCTTCACCGGCGGCTCCATCGGCGCGCAGATCAAGGCCGTGGAGGCCCTCAGGGACCAGAGCCTGCTGCAGTACCAGAAGGTGATCCAGAACGCCTTCCGCGACGTGGAGGACGCCCTGGCCGACCAGCGCCGCACCCGCGATCAGCTCGAAACGCAGGGGCGGCAGGTGGACTCTCTGAAGACCTACGCGCGGCTGGCGCGGCTGCGTTATGACAACGGTTATACCAGCTATCTTGAAGTCGTCGACGCCGAGCGGAGCCTCTTCGATGCCGAGCTCGCCTATTCGCAGACGCAGGGGGCGCTCTTTCAGGCGCTGATCAACCTGTACAAGGCAATGGGCGGGGGGTGGATCACGGAGGCTGAAAAGATGATCGGCACCCCCCGCTGAGACGGGAGACGCGGACTGCCGTCCCCCTTCCCTTCAAACCCTTATCCCCGAGGCTCAGTCCGGACGCCACAGCGGGCTCCAGGTACTGTCGATCCGGCCGGGGCTCCAGTAAGAGGATCCGTCGGAATAGGACGGGAGGACCGGGCGGGGATATCGCGGCGGCCAGAGGTAGATCTGGCGGGCCTCGATTTCCACGTAGCGGTACGGGGTCTTTCCCACCGCTTCCGTCTTCACGCCGGTGACCGTGCCGGCCACGGTCACCTCCCTGCCCCTGACATAGACCAGCGGATCGAGAAACCGGGGCGTGTGAACCCGGAACCGTCCCGGACTGGGCGCCCACAGCTGCGGCCTGTAAGTGGTGTCGTCCAGGGGGTAGTCCAGGACCACCAGGAGGGTCGATTCATCCTCCTGGTTGAGCGTGGTGATCACGGCCCCGCCGAGGAGGATCGTATCGTTCTTGAATCGGTCGGGGTTCCGCCGGACTTCCTCCAGCCCCTTGATGGGTGTGGCCCCCTGGATCACCTCTTCGGGGACGACCGTCCGGTGGCACCCCCACAGGAGCAGGAGACCCAGGCCCGCTGTCAACCACGCTTCCTTCTTCATTTTCCCCTCCTTGCGGTTTCGGGATCCGGCGCCTGCCGACGGTCATCTGAAAAGGCGCAATGGCCAAAGGAGCCCGCTATAAACGTACCGCGTGCGGGTTGCGGGGACAATGGGGTTTAAATGGCAGGATATTGATAAGCCGGGCCACCCGGAGGGGATCCTTGTTGGATTTCCTGTCAGTACCGCCTGTTCAGCTCCAGCCCCCGGTAGGAAGCGCGGAAGCCGAATTCCCGCAGGCGTGCCGAATACGCGCTTTCCAGGGCTGGCTGGCCGTTGATCCGCTCGGTCAGGATCCCCTTTTCCGGCTCGAATTCCCGGGTGAGCAGAAACTGGAACAGGCCCAGATAATCCGGGAGCCGGGGGTCTTCGGGCGGGATCCTGAATTCCAGAGTGGCGCCGTTGCGGCGCGAGATCAGGACCGGCATGGCGCCGCGGTAGACCAGGTGGGTCGAGGAAAGGCGGCTGGGGAGGGCTTGCTTGAACGCCGCCAGGCGGATGCCGCACAGCGACGCCGGGTCGGCCGCGCCCATCCAGTAGACGGCCTCGCCGGGGAGGGGGCAGCCGATGAAGCGAAAGGCCTCGGGGGAGATGAACTGCAGCCCGGGGATACCCTCGAAGAAGTGTCCGGAGAGGATCTCTCCCGAGAGCTCCATGAGCCGCAGGGCATTGAAGATTCTGCCCCACTGGAGCGGGGGCAGCTCACCGGCCAAGAGTTCCCGGAACAGGAGGCCGTAGCGTCCCAGGAGCTGGCGGACGCGGTCCTTGGCAAGCTCCGCCTCGGCAAGCGGATCTTGGTCGATCCCCTCCAGGGCAAGCCGGTGCCAGTTGCCCGCCAGGGGTCGGCTGGCCGCCCAGCGGTTGTATCCCGACCGGGAGGGTCTCCTCCTGCCCTCCTGGAGGGGAAAGGGGGCGAAATCCGTCCGGATCCCCTGGCGCACGGCCGCGAAGGCGTCGTTGGTGATCCGCCCTTGCCAGGCGAGCCTCCAGAGTCTCTCGGTGAGCGTGCGGCTGTCGCGCTTCGTGTACCGGGCGATGTCGAAGAAGCTGTAGCGCCCCGGCGTTTCGGGAAAAAGGGCGGCAGCTTCGTCCGCGGGGGGACGGTCCTCCCGGGCCGTTTCGTCCCCGACGCGCGGCCCTTCGAGGAAGAGCTCCAGGTCGTCGGCGAAGGCAAACCCGATCTTCTGCCTGCCGCAGCCGAACCAGGCGAGCGGGCCGGTCGTCATCAGGCTGTCCAGCCAGGCGCCCCGATAGGGAGACAGGCGCGCGGGCAGGAGCTGCTTCTCCCAGGCATCGGCCGGGGCCGGATACCCGAAGAGCTGATCGAGGCGAACCTGCAGGTCTTCCGGCGTACCGCCCGGTGCGGTGAGCCCCTGCCAGGCGGCCATGAACAGGGGAAGGGTTTCCGCCGGAAGCGCCCGGAAAGAGGGCCGCCGGGCCTTGCGGGCCATCCTGAGGAGGATCTCGAGGTTCTCCCGGTCGCACACCTCGATCTCGGAGGCATCCTCGGTCAGCTCGTCCAGGACGATCTGACCGGCTTCGGCCAGGTCGGCCAGGACCCGGTCGAGACGAGAGGCGTCCAGGCCGAGGGTCGCCGGGAGAATGGCGCTCCCGAGGGGGCCGTAATAGGCGAGCCATTGCCGCAGGAACTCCGTCAGGGGCCTTTCCGCGGGCTGCCCCGCATCCCCTGCCCAGAAGGGCAGATCGCCGCGTTCCCGGCCGTCCGGGGCTGCCGGGCCCCTCAGGGGCTCCAGGGAAACCGGATCCCTGGGGTCGAGCGCTTCGGGGCGGGTGCCGAGCGTCGCGGCCAGACGGGGGAGGTTCTCCAGGGCGCAAAATCCCTCTGCGGCGGAACCGGGGGGCCGCACGAGGGCGAGCCTTCCCCGGAGCGCGGCCAGCGCTTCCGGGATCTGGATCTCGCGGTCGCGCTCCATCGCCTCGGTGAGCGCCTGCCATTCCGGCGCGGGGATGAAGAGTCTTTCCCTCGTCCAGTCGAGGAGGTCCTCCGGCGAGCGGGGAGCGTAGCCCGGCGCCGTCCGCTGGAGCCGGGCCGTAAGCGAAGCGACCAGCGTCCCCGGGATGCGGGGGCGCAGCCGGCCGGAGAAGAGCACCTCCCGGATGAGTTCCCCGCTGAGACGGGAGGCCTGTCCCGAAACGGGCGAGTCGTCTTCGTACATGGCGGCGTTGGTCTGTCTCCAGATCAGGCCTTCGGCGAAGGGGGAGGCCTCCCGGGTCGCCGCCTCCGAGATCCTGATCAGGCCGCTGCGGACCTCCTCGAGGAGCCGCCCCAGATTCTCCAGGTCGAATTCGTCCCTCAGGCAGGCGCGCCACGTCTCCAGGAGGATCGGAAAGTCCGGGTAGGGCATGACCGCATCGAGGAGTTTCTTCGCACTGAGGCGGTTGAGCCACAGGGGGAGGCGCCTCTTGAAATCCCCGCGCGGTAAGAGGAGGGCCCGGCCGGCGTTTTCCCGGAACTTCGCCCCGAAGAACGCGCTCGCCTCCAGGCTCCTGCGGAGCAGCCCCTCGATATTTTCCGGCGTGACCAGCTCCAGGAGCTCCCCGGCCGAAAAGGCGTGGGGCAAGAGCAGGAGGATGCAGTCGTTGTTCACGAAGGTCTCCAGGTGGTAGCCGTACTTCTCCTGCCAGGCGGCCTGGAGCGCCAGAGCCCACGGCCGGTTGATCCGGCCGCCCCAGAGGGTGTGGAGGATCACCCGCTTCCTGTCGTTGTCCGCCGGGTCGTCGAGATGCTCGATGAGCAGGTGGTGCCGGTGGGGCAGGTCGGTGCCGGTCGCCTCTTTCTGCCGGCGAAGGTGGCCGACGAGCTCATCAGCCGCCGCATCCTCCAGAAAGCAGTCCCGGCCGAGCTCCTCCTTGAGGCCCGGGTCGTCAAGACGGCCGTTGAGACCTTCCAGGAGAAGGAGGATCCGCTCCGAAAAGTGGAAATCCCGGTTCTGGTCCTCGGCCCGCCAGAAGGGGAAGATGCCGGGCCGGGCGTCCAGAGGCGTGACCTCCACGTCGTTGTGCGTCACGTTCCGGATCCGCCAGACCTGCGTCCCGAGCGTGAAGGTGTCCCCGACGCGCCGCTCCCAGACGAACTCCTCGTCGAGCTCGCCGATCCTGGCACGGCTCTCCTGGAGCCGCAGGTCGTAATAGCCCCGGTCCGGGATGGTGCCACCCGACAGGTAGATCAGCCTGAGCGCCCCTTCCCGGGCCTGGACGGTGCCCTCCAGCCGATCCAGATAGATGCGGGGCCGAAGTTCCCTGAGCCTTGTGTCGGCGAAGCGCCCTGCGAGCATCTCCAGGACCAGGTCGAACTGGCGGCGCGGGAGATCACGATAGGGGTGGCTTGTCCGGATGAAGGCGTAAAGGGCGTCGATGTCCCATTTCTCGACCCCGGTCATCGAGAGGAGCACCTGGGCCAGGACGTCCAGAGGCGCCTCCACCGGGAAGACCTCTTCGATCTCCTGCCGGGAGGCGCTTTGCGCCATGACCGCGGCCAGAAGGAAGTCCTGGCCGTGCGTGGGGAACAGGACCCCGCGGCTCACGCCGCCGACACCGTGGCCCGACCGCCCGATCCGCTGGATCGCCGAGGAGATCGAAAGCGGCGTCTGGATGAGGACGACCTCGTCCAGATCGCCGATGTCGATCCCCAGTTCCAGGGAACTGGTGGCGACGATGGCCCGGAGCTCCCCCTCCTTGAGCCGCTGTTCGACGGCCAGACGGATCTCCCGGGACAGGGATCCGTGGTGGGCATAGGCGAGTACCTCAGGTCCGCCTTCGTTGATCAGGCGGGTCACCTTCTCCGCGGTCCGGCGGCTGTTGGCAAAAAGGAGCGTGGCGCGGTTACGCAGGATGATCTCCCGAAAGGCATCCGCCAGGACGGGCCACCAGGAGGCGTCGACCAGCCGTTCCCGGGCGTCCGGGGGAAAGCAGACCCGGATCTCGGTGCGCTTCGCGGCCCGGGAGGCGACGATCTCCACGGGGCGGGGTTCGTAGCGATCGCCCCCGGCCTCGCCGTCATGGAGGACCCCTCCGACGAACCCGGCCGCAGCCGCCAGGGGCCTGACCGTGGCCGACAGGGCGATCCGCTGGAACTCGCCGGAAAGCAGAACCAGGCGCTCGACGGCCGTGATCAGGTGGGTCCCGCGCTTGGTGCCGATCACGGCGTGGATTTCATCGAGGATCACCGTGGCGATCCCCGTGAGCATGGCCCGGCCGTTGCGCGAACTCAGCAGGACGTTCAGGCTCTCCGGCGTCGTGATCAGGATTTCCGGGGGGCGCCGCAGCATCTGCCGGCGTTCCTCGGCCGGGGTGTCGCCGCTCCTGGTCAGGACGCCGATTGCGGGGAAGGGCTCCCCCGCCTCCCGGAACCGGTCCCTGAGTTCTTCCAGGGGTCCGATGAGGTTCCGGCGGATGTCGTTGTTGAGCGCCTTGAGCGGCGAAACGTAAAGGACGCGGGTGCGGCCCGTGGCCCAGGCGCCGGTCGTGAGCCGGTCGATCGCCCAGAGGAAGGCCGCGAGGGTCTTCCCGCTTCCCGTGGGGGCTGTGACCAGGACATGTTTCCCTGCGGCGATGGCCGGCCAGGCCCGGGACTGGATATCGGTGGCCTTGCCCAGCTTCTCGGTGAACCAGCTGCGGATCAGGGGGTGAAACAGGGCCAGTGCATCCGGATGATCGGCCATGGGTCCTTTCCTTAAGATGAACGGCCGGTCACAGATACCGGCCCCTGCGTGGCTCGCGCGTTCCAGGCAGCGAACCGCTT
>Ga0153915_10007526_pt1 | contig 10278 bp, 12 predicted proteins | sample Opewatmetagenome_2_FD_107003 | JGI IMG/M metagenome (GOLD analysis project Ga0153915, IMG submission 107003) | Freshwater wetland microbial communities from Ohio, USA - Open water 3 Core 3 Depth 3 metaG | ecosystem: Environmental > Aquatic > Freshwater > Wetlands | place: USA: Ohio, Lake Erie... | reverse complement strand
GCGTGGGTGACCCAGAAGACCTCGGCGTCGAACCCTTTAATGTGTTCCTTCTCCTTTGCAAATTGGTCTTCAGGGATCAAGAGCGGGAAGCAGACCTCCTGGTGGCCGGTTGCGTCGAACCCCTCCCGGATGTCGGCGTCTATCGCCTGCATTATCTTCCAACCGTATGGGGTCCAGACGTTCATGCCCTTGATGGGGTACCTCTTGTCCGTGAGGTTCGCCCTCTCTACTATCTCGTTGTACCACTCGCTGAAGTCATCGGCCTTCTTCATGGCAGGCCGGAGAAAAGGTGGCCGGCTTATGTAGATTGTGGTCTTGTGCGGCGCACGAATGTGGCTCTCGTGGACCTGGGCCAGCTCAATCCTTTGCCGCCCTTGCGATTTCGGAAGCCACCGATATGCAAGTCGCTGGATTTTCGATGGTGTCCGTCGCACAGACCTCGTCGCAGACCCTCTTGAGCCTCGTCAGCCCGTCCTTGGCGAAGACTCCGTGGGTGCACGCGGCGAGAATCTGGGCAGCGCCCTGCTTCCTCAGTTGCTCCGCGGCCTTCGCGATAGTCCCGCCGGTAGAAATGATATCGTCGACGATCGCCACCTTCTTGCCCTCGACCTCAAGCGATTTCGGGGCCATCTCGACGGTTTCGCCATCCAGCCTATCCTTCACGAGGAAGTCGGATTCGCAGCCCACGACGTCCGCGACGCGCTTCGCGTTCTCTGCCCGGCCCTCATCCGGAGATAGCACGAGCTGAATGCCCTTGGTCTTAAGGTGCCTCCCGATGGCGGGATACGCGAAGATGTTTCGGGCAGGAACCTGGTCGAACCAGTCTATCACGCTAGGCGCGTGGACGTCTACAGTGAAGAACTCATCCGTCTGAACTTGTATCAGCCGCGCTAGTGCGCGCGCACTTATCGGCTCGCCCGGCTTGAACAGCTTGTCCTGCCTCGAATATCCGAAGTACGGCGCGACTGTCGTCAGGGATGAGACCTCGAACTGTCTCACCGCATCCTGGAGAAGAAACAGCTCCACGATGTTCCTGTCTGGCCAAGTTGTCTGCACGAGTATGACGTCCTCGCCGTCGAGATCCTCGTCGATTCGGACATAGCATTCGTCGTCCGGGAAGCGCATGGTCTCGGTCTTCGCGAATTTCGCCTTCAGAACCCTCGCCAGCTCCTTCGACAGGCTCTGCGATGCGGACCCCCCGACGACATACATCCTATCGCGCGGTGAATGGTGTACTTCGTCTTATATCTTGACGGCTCGGGGGCGGACGCGAGTCCTCGCGAAAACATTTATAGCTTCAATGGATATATTACCGGACAGAGATGGGATGCAGTTGAACGAGAGCATCGGCCAGTCTTATCCATCGACCTCTGGCGCACCCGAGCATCCGTCCGAGCAGAGCGCCCGGAAGGAAGTCCATGTTAGGCGTACAAAGGGGGCGGAAGGGCTGGCATCGGTCGGCATGATCTACGGTAACGTCGGCACGCTTCGGTTCAACTGCGGCGTGACGGGGCCCCTCGAAAAGATGGAATACGTGCAAGTCAAGCACGAGATCAACGGTTGGGTCCTCGGACAGGTCTCGGAAATAGAGCGAAAGACGGACCTCACCATAGATGGCGTGGTTGAGATGCATGAGGGCACCCCCATCAGCATCGATGAGAAGGAGACCGCGGTCATCTCAGTGATAGGCTATAGGGACGACCGTAGCTTGTTGCAGGTTCCCAGGACCCCATTGAAGGCCGGCGAGATCGTGTATCGGGCGGAGGAGGATCTCATCAAGAAGGTCGTCGGCATATTCGAGCACACCGAGACAGGTGCGTACATCGGTCTTCTGAGCGGTCACAACATCCGTGTCGAGCTGGATATCAACACGATGGTCCAGAAGCATGTCAGCATCCTGAGTAAGACGGGCGGCGGGAAGTCATACTGTTCGGGCGCATTGGTCGAGGAGTTCATGAAGCACGGGGTCACGGTTTGTGTCATCGACCCGCATGGTGAGTATTCGAGCATGAAGCACAAGGGGGTCGTGAAGAAGACTGCGCGGGACTTCGGTGTCAGCCCTCGGGGCTTCGACGACAAGATAGTCGAGTTTGCGACCGATACCAACCTGAATAGGGGCGCGAAGCCCCTGAAGTTCACCCTGCACAACCTTGATGCGAGGGAGATCCTAGGGCTCACCAATATCAAGAACGTCCGCTCGTTCCTGACGATGCTGAGAAAAGCTGTTGAGGCTCTGAAGGAGACCAAGGGAAACTACTCGATAAAGGATATCATCGCCGTCCTCGAGGCAAACGCGGAGCCTTCGAGCGCGACTCTCATCACCGAGCTCGAGTACCTCAACGAGATCGAAGTCTTCGCAGACCAGGGCACCAAGATCGACGAGCTCATCCAGAAAGGCAAGACCACGATCCTCAACCTTAGAGGAACACCCCCGGACATCCAGGAGCTCATCGTCAACCGGATTGGCAACGCGCTGTTTGAGCTCAGGAAGATGGGAAAGATTCCACCCATGATGCTCGTGGTCGAGGAGGCCCACAACTTCTGCCCGCAGCAAGGCCAGGTCGCGTGCTCCAAGGTCTTCAGAACAATCGCGTCGGAGGGCAGAAAGTTCGGCCTCGGCCTGATGATCATCACGCAGAGGGCCGCGAAGGTCGACAAGAACGTCCTCAGCCAATGCAACACACAGATCATACTCAAGGTCACCAACCCGAACGACCTGAAGGCCATCGCGGCCTCCATCGAAGGCCTGACTGAAGGCATGGAAGAGGAGATTCAGCGCCTCCCAATCGGCACCGCAATCATAACCGGCGGGGGCGTCCAGATGCCACTCATGGTCGAAATCAGGCCGCGAGAGTCGAAGCACGGCGGAGAGAGTGTCGAGGTCATCCCGTCGAAGAGGATCTAGACATGCCTGCCAAGGGCAACGTGATAACCGAGGAGAGGATAGAGAGGTACCTCAGCATCACGTCCGAGGCCCTCGCGAAGGTGAAGATCGCAGCCCCGGAGAAGTCGTTCAACCGGAAGCTCGCAGAGGATTTCATGACGATGGCAAAGGCCTATTTCGAGGATGCCAAGGACTTCGCGGAGAAGGGGGACCTCGTAAACGCGTTCGCGTGCGTCAATTACGCGCACGGGTGGCTGGACAGTGGCGCGAGGATAGGATTGTTCGACGTCGGCGGGGATAGCCGGCTGTTCACCCTTTTTGAATGATTCGTGGTCCTTGCGGGTCCACTTTGCAGACCCAAGTCTCTCCGAATTCAGACAGCACGCGTACGAGTCCCTGAGTGTCTCCTATCGCAAAGACGGAATTGCCGAGCATCGCCATGCTCGCCATTCCGAGCTTGGAGGCCGCGCTAGTTGCCTCGATGATCTTCTGGTTCGCCAGACCCGATTCCACCGCGAAGCCGTATGACAGCTCCATCAGCTTTTCTACCGTCGGCTCTCTCAGAAGACGGTCCACGGTTCTCCCGCCGCTCAGGTTAATCTTCCTCCTCTTCGCCGGGTTAGAGATCACTGTGCTGGTCCTTAGCCCTCTCCCAAGAACTGCGAGCACCACATTTGGGGTACCTTCGATAGTCACCACGCGTCCCTTTGGTGGCAGCCCTGGTCTGACCCTGATCGTGACACCGCCCCGATGGAGCGCGGCAATATCGCCAAGGCCTGACCTGTTCGTGATCTCCGCGATATGAGATGCCTCGAACGCTGTCTGCCTCTTGACGTCGAGAGCGCGGGCCAAGGCGATCGATGCGGACAGTGCTCCGGCCGCGCTCATGCCAAAACCTTGGCTCATCGGCAGATCGTGGACTGTGTCGACGTGGACGCTCAGTTTCTTGTTGCTCAGGAGGTATTTGACAGCTGTTCTAGTCACTGGCGCAGTTGCCCTCTTGCCGTTAATGATGATGTCGAGGGCTTGTCTCTCTGACTCCCTAATCTCTACTGTCGAAGTCGCACCCAGCGTCAGACACATGCCCGCCCCCCTCGAGCCCATCGCGAGAACGTTATCAGATGGACATATCTCGAAGAACCCGGTCACATGTCCCGGACAGAAGGCCCTCTCAGCCATCAGATCATCCTTGCCGCCTTGTCGATGATCTGATCGGCGACTTCCAGCTTTGTCCCAGATACTTCCTCGAAGTCTCCATCCTTCTCGACAATGAGGACTCGGGTCCTGCCGCGCTTGACTTCATCGACTTTGTTCGCCACCACGATGGAACACTTGGAGCGCCGTATCAACTCTAGCGCCTCCTTAACGAGGTCCTCATCGGACATCTTCGCCTGGGCTTTGAAGCCGACAATAAGTCTCCCGCGCATCCTGTCGATGAGTTTCGGATTGCGGATCAATTGGAGCGTGACCTTGGCCTTGTCGGAGGGCATCTTGCCCGGGAGCTTCGACGGCGAGTAGTCCGATACAGCTGCTGGGAAGAAGACGATGTCGAACCTCTTCCCCTTGACGAGCTTCTCGAGGTCCTTGAATGACGAGAATCTCACGGTCTTGATGTGTTCCGGCAGCGGAACCTCTGACCTGCCCATCCAAAGCTCCACCTGTGCGCCTCTCTCCTGGGCGGCCTTCGCCAGCTCGACTCCGGTCTCGCCAGTGCTCTTGTTGGTGATGACGCGGATGTCGTCCAAGGGCTCCTCCGTAGCGCCCGCGATTACGACGACCTTCCGGCGGATAAGGTCGCGCTTACCGACAGTCGCGATGACGGTCGCGACGATAGAATCGATGGACGGCATCTTCGCCTTTGTCTCCTCGATCTTAGGCTCGATAAAAACGACACCGAGCCGCTTCAGCCTGGCGATGTTCGCGGCGACAATTCTGTGAGCGAGCATCGAGTAATGCATTGCAGGAACGATGATGAGCGGTATGCCTCCCCCGAGCGCGGTTGTGGCGAAAGTCGTGACTGGAGTATCGTCGACTCCCGTCGCAATCTTCGAGATGGTGTTCGCGGTCGCGGGGGCGATCAACAAAAGGTCCGCCCTGTCCGGCACGTCCCCACACAAAGCGACATGCTGCACCCGCCCGTCGATCTCGGTTGTGACCTCCCTTCCTGTGGCGAATTGAAGTGACCACGGGTGGATGATAGACTGCGCGTCCTTCGACATGACGACTTGTACTTCCGCGCCGTGCCTAATGAGCTCGTGGCAGAGCTTTACGCACTCGGTTGCCGCGATGCTGCCAGTGACTCCAAGTACTATCTTCCGGCCCCTGAGCTTCTCGCTCTTGGCCCCCCTGAGTTGATCCGCTGGGTGCATGGTGGTGATTGTGAGAATCCGCAGCGTATTAAAGCTTCCTCCGGCGCACCAGTGCGATGACTTCGGCGGTCACCGTATCCAGGGGTCTATTGGCATCCACCTTCACGATGGATTTGTCCATCCTGGCCAGTTTCAGATAGTTGCGGTGGACTTCCTGGAGGAAATCCAGTCTCTCGAACCGCGAAAGCCTCTTCCGGCCGCTTATCCTGTTGAGCCCGACCTCGGGAGGTAAGGTGAGAAGTACCGTCAGATCGGGTCGGGTCGATATCCTCAGGTTCGACTCTAGTAGCCACCTAAACGCGTCACCTTCGAACACGTCCTTCAGATACGCTGCTTGGTACGCAACCGTAGAATGATAGTACCTGTCACAAACCACGAGCTTCCCTTTGGCTATCCATTCGCGAATCTGCTCTGTGTGCCTCGCCCTGTCAGCCATGAAGAGCAGAGCGTCGGTGTACGGACTGATCTTGCCGTGCTCCCCGCGCTTGACCGCGCGACCGATCCAAGAGTCAGTCGGCTCCCGCGTCAGCACCGCACGCTTGCCCATCGCCTCGGCCAAACGCGCTGCTACTGACGACTTGCCGCACCCGTCTATGCCTTCGAGAACTACGAGTCCTGCCATACTACAGCTATCTGATTTCGATGTTCATAGATAACCGTTTGGCCTAGGCGTACTGGCTGCATCCGATAGGTTATAAGTAGGCTCGGCGCCTTACCGCCTGTTCAGGTGATTTGGCTGGTCGTGGCCTATGTCCTCATAACGACGGCGACGGGAAAGGAGGCGCAGGTGCTCGAGCATATGCGCAAGCTCCCGGGTTTCTCGGAGGTCCACCAGCTCTTTGGCCAATTCGACATGATCGCGAAGGTCGAGACGAAGGACTACGACGTCCTATGCGATACGGTGCTCGCCAAGATTAGGACCATCCCAGGAGTCACGAGCACGCGAACCCTGATTACAGCGCGGTTCAATCGGGACTGATTCTGGTCATATCATAGCCCAACTCAGGAGCGTAAGCCAGAGCAAGAACGAGAGTCCGATTTCCACCGCTGCACCCAATGCAGTGAAGAGGAGACACATCTTGCCGACGTGCTTGCTGTCAGGCTCTGGTCTCGAATAGTAGATCAACCCGATGACGAGACCGACAATCCAAAAGAGAAACGATAGTATGTAGAATGCAATCTTCAGTCCTTCACTGGTCGCAGGCTGCTGAGTGTACAGGGGCCCGCTCGGAAACCTGTAGTCCCGCCCGCAATACGGGCACACGTTGGCATCAAAAGGAATCGTCCTGCCACAAGATACGCAATATCTGGTGCCACAAGCTGTATCCGAAGCCATCGCGGTCCCACTGTGAATCGCTCTTCCCCCTAATGGCTTTCTCCCGCTAGATCGTGCCGATCTTCTTCTTGTGCTCCCGCCAGCTGAATATCATGTCTCTCGCGGCCTTGGCCTCGTCGAGCCTTCTTCGAGCGGTGTTCAGAGGGGCACTGTGAAGCGTCTGCGGGTCCTCCTTTGCAATCTTCCTGCAAGCGTCTGCGAACGCGTCTAGGGTTTCGCGCGATTCCGTTTCGGTTGGCTCAATCATTATCGCCTCGTCGACTATCAGCGGGAAGTAGATCGTTGGCGCGTGGAATCCATAATCGAGCAGGCGCTTGGCGAAGTCGATGGTCCTCACGCCCTTGCTCTTCAGAGGCCTTCCGCTCAGGACGAACTCATGCTTTCTTAGGTTGCCATACGGCAGCTCGAAGTCGTCCTTGAGCATCTGCTTGAGGTAGTTCGAGTTTAGGACGGCGTTCTCCGACACCGATTCCAATCCGTCGCCACCATGCATGCGTATGTACGCGTATGCTCGCACGAGCACAGCGAAGTTCCCGAAGAACGCACGGACTTTCCCGATGCTGAACGGCTTGTCATAGTCCAGGGAGTACTGGCTTCCCTGATGGATAATCCTCGGCACGGGGAGCAGCTTCTCCAGCGGGCGCTTCACGCCAACCGGACCTGCCCCAGGGCCGCCCCCGCCGTGAGGCGTTGCGAAGGTCTTGTGCAGGTTGAAGTGTACGATGTCGAAGTCCATCTTCCCGGGCGAGGTCTTCCCCATGATGGCGTTTAGGTTCGCGCCATCGTAGTACAACAACGCGCCCGCGTCGTGGACCGTCTTCGCAATATCGACTACATCCTTCTCGAACAGCCCAAGGGTGTTTGGGTTCGTGAGCATGAATGCCGCGGTATCCTTCGAGACTGCTGCCTTTAGGGCCTCGGCGTCGACGCATCCATCTTTTGACGGGAGCTCAAGGACGTCGTATCCAACCATCGCCGCGCTCGCTGGGTTCGTGCCGTGAGCAGTGTCAGGAACGACCACTTCGGTCCTCTTCTCCCCTCTGCTCTCGTGATACGCCCTGACCAAGTGCATCCCGGTGAATTCTCCCGCGGCGCCGGCTGCGGGCTGGAGAGTGACCGCGTCGACACCGCCGATCTCGCACAGCGCAATCTCCAACTCATGCATGAGCCTGAGCGCACCTTGGATTGTCGACGGGTCCTGAAGCGGGTGGATATCGGAGACTGTCGGCCACGAGACGATCTCATCACAGACCTTCGGGTTGTACTTCATGGTGCAAGACCCGAGCGGATACAGCCCGTTGTCGACCCCGAAGTTCATCTGTGACAGGTTGACGAAGTGCTTGACCACATCCCGCTCTGGAAGGTCCGGTATCTCCAGTTCCGCTCTCACAAGCTCCTTCGGGATTGCGCCACCGAGGGTTGCGTCGAAAGGTTCTGAAGGGGTCGGCCTCTCGCACCGCTCGAACAGGAGTGGGACTTCATGTACGGCCTGGTGATAGGTCATCTCACTCCCTCCAGCGCCTTCACGAGCCTGTCGTGATCGGCCTTCGAATGCATCTCGGTGGTAGCGTAGAGCGCGGAGTCCCTCAGTTCCGGGAAGGCCCTGTCGAGCACGTACCCTCCTTGGATTCCCTCGGAGAGCAAATGCCTGTGCACCTTCTCAGATAGGTGCTCCGACGAGACGACGAACTCGTTGAAGTGAGTCGCCTTGAACCTGGGCGCCTTGAACGCCTTTATCGAGTTGATTCTTGTGGCGAGCGAGCGCATGTTCTCGACATTCTTCGCGGCGATCTCCCTGAGCCCGGTCCTTCCGACCACCGATAGATAAGCGGCTGCCGCAAGCGCCAGTAGGGCCTCATTGGTGCAAATGTTCGAGGTCGCCTTGCTCCGGCGGATGTGCTGCTCTCTGGTCTGGAGGGTCATGCAGAACGCGGTCCTTCCCTCCAGGTCAACTGTCATCCCAATAATCCTGCCAGGCATCTTCCGGACATGTTCCGACCTGCACCCGAACAGGCCGATCATCGGTCCGCCCAGGTTCATCGGGGTCCCGAACACTTGAGAATCGCCGATCACGATGTCTGCGCCGTATTCGCCCGGGGGTCTGAGGAGTGCGAGAGACATCGGGTTCACGCCAACGACCATCGGTTTCGCCCCGAGTATTGAACGAATCTCTTCTGCTTGGATCTCGACTGGCCCGAAGAAATTGGGACTCTCGAAGTAGAACCCGCAGACATCCTCCCTGAGCTTCTCTTTGAGGTCGTTGAGATCCACGAGGCCTGTCGCATGGTCGTACGCGACTTCGACAAGAGATATGTCTGCCCCCTTCGCGTAGGTCTTCGCCACGAGCTTTTTCTCGGGGCTGATCGCCCTGCTGATGAGGAACTTCGAACCGCCACCGGCGATGCGATGGCTCATGAGCACCGCCTCGCCTAGCGCGGTCGAGGCGTCGTACATACTCGAATTCACGACGTCCATCGCGGTCAGTTCGGCCATGAACGACTGGTACTCGAACATTGACTGGAGCATCCCCTGGCTGATCTCAGGTTGGTAGGGGGTGTATGATGTGATGAACTCACCACGGGAGACGATTGTCTTGACCGCTGCTGGTATGAAGTGGTGATACACTCCCGCACCGAGGAATGTGGGGTGCGCCGAGGCTGCCTTGTTCACAGACAGCATCGACTGCATCTCCCTCAGCAGTTCGAGCTCGGAGACCCCCTCGGGCAGGCGGAGACCTTCAATCCGGACGGACTTGGGGATGTCATCGAATAGTTGCTCGACAGATTTGAGCTTCAGAGCCTGAAGCATCTCCATTGAACACTCGGAGATGTGCATGGGGCTTCCGAATGATTGTGCGACTAAATCCTTTTTCCCTCAAGCAGTTTCGTCCTCTTCGGAAGGCCAGGCATGGTCGAGCGCACGCGCAGGCGTTCGATGAATGTGGGAAGGCTCTCGATGTCCTTCACCTCCTTCTTGGAGAGGATCACGAGCTTCGTGCGAATCCCGAGGTCCGCCTCGATCTCGTTCGCATGACACGCCTCCTTCAGCATGCGCGCGAGCATCCCGCCTTTCCGGTCCCAATCCGTCAGGATTATTAGCGTTCTCCCCCTGCGTGAGAAATCCTCGCAGAAGTTGAAGACCGACTCTCCCGTGTTCAGATGGTGGACGTTCTTGGCAATACCAAGGCGCCTCAGCGCCTCGACGTCCTTCGTTCCCTCGACGATGATCGGTGTGGTCTCGCTGAGGTCTTCTAGCTCCGCGAGGACATCCTCCAGTTCCTCCAATCTTTCCGCGGGCGTCAGCATCTGCCGACCCCCAGGAGCTTCTCCACCTTCTCCTTTGGCGCGTGGATACAAAGCGTCTTGTGCTTGGAGGTGCCCCCTTTGAGTATCCTAACGGAGTCCCTCGAGACTCCGAGCTTCTCCGCCAGGAAACGAATCAGCTCCTCGTTCGCCTCGCCCTCCCGCGCCCGAGCGGCGACTTTGACCTGTAGGGCCCCTCGCCATTCGTTGACCTTCCCGAGCTCGGTCTTCTGCACACTCGGGACGACGTCGACGGTGATTGTGCACGAAGAACCCTGTCCTTTGACGTAACTCTTGCCCAAACCCGCGCCTCGCTCCGGTAATGGCCAGCGGACTTATTTGTTTGCTACGTGCAACTTCCGCGCAACACTGAAATAGATAGGTTGC
>Ga0153915_10007525_pt1 | contig 10279 bp, 6 predicted proteins | sample Opewatmetagenome_2_FD_107003 | JGI IMG/M metagenome (GOLD analysis project Ga0153915, IMG submission 107003) | Freshwater wetland microbial communities from Ohio, USA - Open water 3 Core 3 Depth 3 metaG | ecosystem: Environmental > Aquatic > Freshwater > Wetlands | place: USA: Ohio, Lake Erie... | reverse complement strand
GGCTCATTATCGGGCCCATCCTTTTTCTCATCGTTTATCATCGCGTCTGGTCACGGGTCGGGAAGGATTACCGTTTCGATGGCGTCCCCGACTACCTGCGTGAGCCGCCCTCGGACCTTCCGCCAGCATTCGCCCAGGTCCTGCTCCGCGAAGGCCGTACGGTGACCCCGGCCGCCTTCACAGCGACCCTCTTTGACCTCGCCCGGCGCGGTCAGATCGAGCTCGAGGACCGGACCGAGGTCAAGGCGGGTTTGCTGGGGACGAAGGAACGCATCGAGACCTCCATCGTCTGCCGGAAGGACTATGAGCTCGACAAGGCGGTCCGGCCGTTCGAGCGCGACCTCCTGGACTTGGTGTTCAAGACGGTCGGAGGCACGGCCGGCGAAGCGGGGGCGCGCATCGAGCTCTCGGACTTCAAGGCCTACCTGAAAAAGAATCCCCAGAAATTCCAGACCTGGTACAGGGCCTGGCAGAAAGCCGTCAAGGAGGAGACCAAGCCGCTGGGCTTCATCGAGCCCCAGAGTCAGAGGAAGATGAACCTCTTCCTAGCCGTTTTTCTGCCTGTGGCGATCCTCCTCTTCAATCCGGTGCTGCTCGTCCTGGCGAGCGTGCTCTCGCCCCAGCTCAAACGCCGGGCTTATCCCTGGGCCCAGGAGAACGAGAACTGGAAGGCCTTCCACCGCTTCCTCGATGATTTCTCCGAGTTCAAGGAGGTCCCGGCCGAGGCCTACAAGCTCTGGGAATTCTATCTCGTCTTCGGCATCCTGTTCGGGAACGCCAAGAAGATCCTGCGCTCCCTGCCGCTCGTCCTTAAGGACGAGCGGGCGGCCGCCCCGGGCTGGTACGCCGGCTTCAACCCGGCCTTGTTCGCAGCGCACGCGGGCCGCCTCGAGAGTGTCATCTCCTCGATCGAGCATGTCAGCACGTCGATCTCCCAGGCCGCTATGTCCGCCGCCCACTATTCGTCGGGAGGAGGCGGCGGATTCTCGGGCGGCGGGGGAGGCGGCGCCGGCGGAGGGGGCGGTGGCGCAGGATAAAACTCGGCCCTCGCCGATAGGCCCGCCCGGGTGCGCCGTTCTGGGCCTGGCGCTCGCGTTCATCGTCCTGGCGGGCGCCGCGTCCTGCCGCCCGGCCGGAGACGAGGCCCACATCCGCGACCTGGTCAAGAAACTCGTGCGGGCGGCGGGGGAGAGGGACACCGAAAAGGTCCTGGCTTTCCTGGCCGGGGATTATGAGGATTTCCAGGGCCGCGGCAAGGACGCCACGCGGAACCTTGTCCAGGGCTATTTCGACCGTTATCGCGGCCTCGCGGTCCACACGCTCAGCCGGAGCATCGAGGACCTCGCTCCCGGCGAGTCGGCTACGGTCGGATTGGCCCTCGTCCTGACCAAGGACATAGCAGAAGTCTTCACCCGCCTGGCGGACGCCTCCCTCGACCTTTATCGTTTTCGCCTCGACCTGCGCCGCGACGCGTCGGGCTGGCTGATCACGGGGGCGGCCTGGAAAGAGATCGGGCCGGCCGACCTCCTGCCGGGCTCGGACGCCGCCCTCAAGGAGCTGTTTCCGCGGCGCTGAAGCCGGGCTATAATAGAAAGGAAGGAGAGTCCCATGGAAGAAACCAAAGAGAAAAAGACACGGACCGAGGAATTCAAGCTCCACGGCGGGGAGATCCTCGATAAGGTCAAGGAGATCATTCACCAAGGGAACGTCCGCCGCATCATTCTCAAGACCGAGGACGGCAGGACGTTCATGGAGCTGCCCCTCACGGTCGGCGTCGTCGGCGTCCTGGTGGCGCCCGTGCTGGCCGCCGTCGGGGCCGTGGCCGCCCTGGCCTCGAACCTGACCATTATCGTCGAGAAAGTCGAGGACTGAGCCGGCCGTTTCCTCTTCTTAAGCCCCGCGTGGGTGAGGTGCAACTCCGTTTCCTGTGGACGGGGCTCCGAGAACCGTCCGGGAGGGAACGGTGCGTGGGACCCCGTTTTGTTTTCGCCCTGTCTGTGATATAAAAATCCTTTACGGTCACGAGGAAGGAGGTTCCATGCGCAAAGTCCTGTCTGGCCTACTCCTGACGATCGCCCTTCTCTCCGGAGGGTTCTTGAGCTCGGCCGCCCAAGCCGAGAAGCCGGCGGCCAAACCGGCCGCGGCCTCTCCGGCGGCTCCGGCCGCTCCCGCGGGTCCGCTCTCGCCCGAAGACCTCAATCAGTTCGCCTGGCGTCACATCGGCCCCTGGCCGTTCTCCGGCCGCATCACGAACTTCGCCGTGCCCAAGGGCCAGAGCCAGATGTACTATGTCTTGACGGCCTCGGGCGGGGTCTGGAAGACCGCTGACGGCGGCATCCACTTCGAGCCGATCTTCGACAAGTACGGCAATATGAGCATGGGCTTCCTGGCCATCGCGCCGTCCGACGCCAACATCCTCTACCTCGGAACGGGCGAATCCATCCACGCCCGCGCCGCCTATCATGGCAACGGGATGTGGAGGTCGGCCGACGCGGGCAAGACCTGGACGCACATCGGGCTGGAGCGGAGTTATTTCATCCCCAAGGTCGAGGTCGACCCGCGCGACCCGAACGTCGTCTATGTCGCGGCCGAGGGCAAGCTCTACGACAACGAGCCGGATTGCGAGCGCGGCGTTTATAAGACGACGGACGGCGGGAAGACCTGGGCCCGGGTCCTCGACCCCCAGGACCGGGGCGTCGCCGACCTCGTCCTGGACCCCAGCCAGCCCGACGCGCTCATCGCCACGAGCTACAAGGTTTTCCGGCGCACCTGGACCTTCCTCGACCGCCAGGCCGGGAATTTCCTGTGGAAGACGACCGACGGGGGCGCCACGTGGAGGAAATTGACCGCCGGGCTGCCCGACCTGGCCAAGGTCAAGACGGGACGGAACGGCCTGGACTATTATGCCAAGAATCCCAAGATCGTCTACCTTCGGCTGGATGAGGAGGCCAATTTCGGCCTGAGCGAGAGGGATGGCGCGGGCCTGTACAGCGAAGGCGGCGGGTTCGGCGGACAGGGACTTTTCCGCCCCGACAACTATCTCAACAAACTGAAAACGTACCGGCTGCCGGCCGAGCTGGCCCGCGTCGTCAAGTTCACCCCGCCCACGGCGGACACGGAGCGCGACCTGACCCGCAAGCTCAATGAGCTTATCCGCGACACCTCATTCCCGGCGACTATCGGCTTCGACCCGAAGACCTTCCTGCCCGCGGCGCGCCGGGTCCTGGCGAAGGATGATGATGCCTTGGAATCCCTGGCCGAGTTCGAGAAGCTCCTCAAAACGGAGAGCGACCGGGCCGCGCTCCGCAAGAAGGTCCATGACCTCGTCGTCCTCGCCCTGTTCGGCGCCTCGGAGGGGATCGAGTTCAAGGACGGCTTCAAGGTCACGGACCCGGCCAAGCTGAAAGTCGGGCCGGATTTCACGAGCCTCGTCACCTACGACGCCAAGACCGTTAAGGACGAGCGGGACCTCGCCGCGAGGCTGGCCGTCCTCGCGGACAAACCCGATTTCTTGACCATGCTCAAGCTCGACCCGCGCCGGGTCTTCAGCGCGGCCCAGAAGACCTACAAGGACAAGAAGGACCTCCTCGACAAGTTTAAGGGGACCGACGACCTCCTGACCTCCTTTGACGAGCAAAAAGGCCGCTATCAAACCGTCAACCGTTCCATCCTCCAGGTCCTGTATGCCGGGGCCCTGCGTTTCCAGGCGCCCGTCGTCAAGCCCGGCGTCATCTATCGCTCCGAGGACCAGGGTGAGACGTGGGCCCGGATGACGGAATACAAGCTGACGGGCGGCAGCGACCTGGTCAACGGGACCGAGGCCGGCTACTACGGCCGGCTCAACGTCGACCCCAACGACGACAAGGTCCTCTACGCTCCCGACACCAATACCCCCAAGTCCACGGACGGCGGCAAGACCTTTAAGCGGGCCGGTTGGGAGGGCAACAAGAAGACCCATGTCGACCACCGCGCCGCCTGGATCGACCCGCTCAATTCCAAGCACATCCTGAGCGCCAACGACGGCGGGGTGAGCGAGAGCTGGGACGGCGGGGTCCATTGGTCGCAGAAGGAAACGATCGCTGCCCAGCAGTTCTATGACGTGAGCGTCGATAACGCGATGCCCTACAACGTCATGGGCGGGACCCAGGACAACGGCTGCTGGATCGGGCCGTCGCAGACGCGGAACCCGTACGGCGTCTTCCCGGCCGACTGGCTCTATCTGCCGACCGGGGACGGTTTCTACGCCCTGCGCGACTGGTGGAACCCGGATTGGATCTACTATGAAAGCCAGTTCGGGTCCTCGAGCCGGATGAACCTCCGGACCGGTGAGGTCATCTCCCTGGCCCGCCGCAACACCCCGGAGGAGAACGCGGCCGGCGCCCCCGTCCAACGCTACCAGTGGAACGCGCCCATCGTCCTCTCGCCCCACAACCCGGGCATCGTTTATGTCTGCTCCCAGTCCGTCCACCGCTCGCTGAGCCACGGCGACCGGGACACGTGGGTGACGATCAGCCCCGACCTGAGCAAGGCCGACCCCCAGCGGATCGCCCTGTCCCGGAAAACGAACCTCCAGTACGCCACGATCTTCACCTTCGCCGAGTCGCCCAAGAAGCCCGGCGTCCTGTGGGCGGGGACCGATGACGGGAACCTCCAGCTGAGCCTCGACGGCGGGCAGACCTGGACGAACATCACGGCTAACTTCTACGACCGCGCCGGCCGGCCCAAGGCGGGGGTTAAAGGCGCCCGGATCCCCTATGACCGCTGGGTCAAGCGGGTCCTTCCGTCGGCTTTCGACGTCAACGTCTGCTACGTCGCCTCCTCCGGCTATCGGACCCATAACGAAGATAAAACTTACCTCTATGTGACCCGCGACATGGGCAAGACCTTCGAGGATATCTCCGGAGGCCTCAACAACCCCGTGAGCGATATCGAGGAGGACCCGGACAATCCAAACGTCCTCTACCTGGCCACCGATTACGGCCTCCTGGTGACCATCGACCAGGGCAAGACCTGGCAGAACATCTCTACTTCGGCCCCCCATGTCATCATCAAGGACCTGGCCATCCAGAAACGAGACCGCGACCTGGTCATCGCCACCTACGGCCGCGGCATCTACATCGCCGACATCGGCCCGTTCAAGGAGTTTAAACCCGAAACGTTCGCCGAGGCCGCCCATCTCTTCGACCTCGAGGATGTCGTCTGGTACGGCCGTTTCGACCGCCGCGGCCAGACTTTGGGCGAGTTCGCCAGCGCCGACAATCCGCCGCCGGGGTCGACGATCTACTACTTCCTCAAGGACAAGGCGAACAAAGTCACGGTGACGGTCAAGGGGCTGGACGGCGAGCCGATCAATGAGCTCAACGGGAGCGTCGCCAAAGGCATCCAGAAGGTCTCTTGGAACCTGACGAAGCGCATCCCACCCGAGAAGCTCGAGGGGCTGGACCGCGAGGCCCGGCAGCGCCTCCAGCGGCTCGACCCGGGGACCTTCAACATCACCTTGAGCGTCGACGGAAAAGAGGTCGCGACGAAGAAGCTCGTCGTCAAGCCCGACCCGCTTGACCGGGCGATCATTTGAGCCGCGGGAAGCGAACCGACCGCGCCGCTCGAAGAGGGAGGAGGATCTTATGCGCCAAGGGAGATTAAGCGCCGTTCTCGGTCTGGCTTTTTTCCTGGTCCTGGCCGCCCCAGGCCCCGCCGCGGCCCAGCCCGCGGACGGGGACGGCTTCGCCAGTCTGATGCCCGTCCCGGAACGCGCGGCCCCCGCCGCCGGCAGGTTCCGCGTTACCGAGGCCCTGACAATCGGCGGCGGACCGCAGAGCCGCCGCGCCGACTCGGCCGCGGTCCGGTTCATGACGCGGCTGGCAGCGCGAACCGGCCTCTTCCTGGAACAGGACTTCCTGGCGGCGCGACTGCCGGCCGGCCAGGGAACGGTCAGCTACGCGTTCGAGCGGCCGGGCCAGCTCGCGCCCAATGAGGACGAATCTTATGTCCTGACGATCAGCCCGGACAAAGTCACGCTCGCCGCTCCGACAGATTCCGGGATCGGCTGGGGGTTCGAAACCCTCCTCCAGCTCCTGAGCGCGGACGAGCAAGGCTATTACTTTCCCTGCGGGGAGGTCCGGGACAAGCCCCGCTTCACGTGGCGCGGTCTGCTCATCGACGCCGGCCGTCACTTCATGCCCGTGGAGGTCATCAAGCGCAACTTGGACGGCATGGCCGCGGTCAAGCTGAACGTCCTGCACTGGCACCTCACCGAGGACCAGGGCTTCCGGGTGGAAAGCCGGCTCTTCCCGCGGCTCCACCAGCTCGGCTCGGACGGCCAGTATTACACCCAGGATCAGATCCGGGACATCATCGTCTACGCTTCCGACCGGGGCATTCGGGTCATGCCGGAGTTCGATATCCCCGGCCATTCGACGAGCTGGCTCGTCGCCTTCCCCGAACTGGCCAGCTCACCCGGTCCCTTCGCCATCGAACGCCACTTCGGCGTCTTCGGCGGCTCCTTCAATCCGATCGACGAGCGTGTCTTTCGGCTGCTCGACCGGTTCCTGGGCGAAATGACCGCCCTGTTCCCCGACCCCTATCTGCACATCGGCGGCGACGAGGTCGAGGGCAAGCCCTGGGACGCCAACCCGGCCATCCAAGCCTACAAGAAGAAGAACCGCATCCCCGACAACCATGCCCTGCAGGCCGTCTTCAACAAGAGGCTCCTGAAGATCCTCCAAAAGCACCGCAAGCGGATGGTCGGCTGGGACGAGATCTTCCAGCCCGGGCTGCCCGCGGACATCGTCATCCACTCCTGGCGCGGGACGAAGGCCCTCGTCGAAGCGGCCCAGAAGGGTTATCAGGGTCTGCTCTCGAACGGCTACTATATCGACCTCTGCCAGACGGCCGAGTTCCACTATCTCAATGACCCTCTGCCCGCCGATTCGCCGCTCACAGAGGCCCAGAAGAAGCTCGTCCTGGGCGGGGAGGCGACGATGTGGGCCGAGCTCGTGACCCCCGAGACCGTGGACTCGCGCATCTGGCCGCGCACGGCGGCCATCGCCGAGCGGCTGTGGTCCCCGGTGACGGTCCGCCATGTCGAGGACATGTATCGGCGGCTTAGGACGACCGCCCTCAGGCTCGAGGAGGTCGGACTGACCCATTTCAAGAACCAGGACATGCTCTTCCGCAGGCTGGCCGGCACGCCGGACATCCGGGCCCTCAAGGTTCTGGCCGAAGCCGCCGAGCCGCTCAAGACTTACCAGCGGCACAGCCAGGGCGTGACGTATACGAGCCTTTCTCCGCTCACCCGGTTCGTTGATGCCCTGGCCCCCGAATCGCTCGCCGCCCGCGGGGTACGCCTGAAGGTCGACCGCTTCCTTGAGACCAAGGACCCGCAACTCGACCGCGAGCTCCGGGCTACGCTCCTGAGGTGGAAGAGCAACCATCCGCCCGTCCTGCGCCTCCTGGCCCGGAGCCCGGCCCTCCTGGAGATCGAAGGCCTTTCGCTGGCCCTGGCCGAAACATGTGAAACCGGTCTGGCCGCGTTGGAGACGATCGCCGCGGGCGAAACGAAGGACGACAAATGGGTCCAGGAAAAGCTGGCCGCTCTCGCCGGCGCCAAGAAGCCCGAGGCCCACGCCGAGTTGGCCGTCGTCACGGCCGTCGAGAAGCTCGTCCTGGCGGCCGCCGGGAAGAGTTGATGGCCCCTTTTCCCGGACGCCCACGCTACGGCGTCCGCCGCCTGCCGGCCGATTATTTTCCGGCCGCCAGGCCCGATCTCTGGGCCGCGGTCGAACCGCTTCTCGTCAGCTCCTACCTGTGGCTGAAGAACGGGTACGAGCCGCGGGTCGAGGCCCGGCTGGCGCACACCCCGGACTATCTCTACGTTTCATTCCGGGTCGCCGAACGCCGGGTCCGCGCCACGTTCACCCGGTTTCAGGATCCCGTCTATAAGGACAGCTGTGTCGAGTTCTTCATCGACGCGTGCCCCGAGCAGAGCCGCGGCTATCTCAATTTCGAGGCCAATCCCCTCGGAACGATGCTCATCGCCTTGGGCCGCGACAGGCATGATCGGCGGCCGCTATCCGCGGCCGAGGTTTCCGGCCTGGAGGTCCGGCCGACGCTCGCGGCGCCGGTCGACGGGGATATCGGCGCGGACGGCTGGGGGCTCGACTATCGCATCCCCGCCGGGCTTTTCGAACGCATCTGCGGCGCGAACCTGGGTCCAGGGAGCCGGGCCGCAGCCAATTTCTATAAGTGCGGGGACGACACGGAGATCCCGCACTACGGCGCGTGGAGCCCGGTCGGGACCCCGGCGCCGGACTTTCACCGGCCGGAGTATTTCGGAACGCTGGAATTCGAATGAGGCGCGCAGCGCGGCTCGTCCTTCCGCTCGGGCTGACGGCGATGGCCGTCCTGGCCCAGGAGCCGGTTATCGTCAAGGACAGCCTCGGCAGGCAAGTCGCCGTGCCCTCCGCTGTCCGGCGGGTCATCTCGCTCGAGCCGGAGATCACGCGCCTCATCGTCGCGCTCGGGGCGGGCGAAACCCTCGTCGGACAGGACTATTTCCTCCGGACCCATGACCACCTTTTCCCGGTCATCTTTCCTGCCGGCCGGGACCTTCCGGTCGTCTCCAATCAGGGCCAGGACCTGAACTATGAGCTCGCCGTCCGGCTGGCCCCGGACATCATCTTTGCCTCGCCCTCTGAAACGGGCATGACAGGGTCTATCCAGAACAAGCTCCGGGTTCCTGTCGTCGCCCTGGCCTCCCTGGGCAAGATCGAGTCCTTGCTTGAGGAGCTCCGCCTGACCGGCGGGATCCTGGGACGGCCGGAGAGAGCGGCCGAGCTGGAGCGATTCTTCCGGGCGAAAGTCGCGGCCGTCCGGTCCTCGCTGGAGAATATCCCAGCGCGGGAGAAGCCCCGGGTCTACCTGACCTTTTGGGGCAGCGTAACCAGGACGCCGGTCATCTACGAGCCGGTGGATATCGCCGGCGGGATCAACGTTGCGGCGGGCCTCGTGCCCCCCGCGCTGGGCACGCCGGGGACGACCATCTCAGCGGAAAGCCTCCTGGCGTGGGACCCCGACATCATCCTTGTCCATGGGAATTATCCCGCCTCCGACCGGCCCGTCACCGTCGAGGGGATCCTGGCCGACCCGCGCTTCCGCTCGCTGCGGGCCGTCAGGGAGAAGAACGTCCATTACACGTTTGGCTACTGGTATTGGTGGGACCCCGCCCAGGTCCTCTTGGAGATCGGATATCTGGCCCGTCTTTTCCATCCCCGACAATTCCCCGCTTTCGACCTCGAAGCGGAAGGGAACCTCATCTATGAGAAATTCTACGGCGTGAAGGACGGTTACACCGCCGTCGCGCGCATCCTCAACAGCCATGAGTGGCTTCGCCGAGCGAAATAAGAAGGCCTGGCTTCTTTGGCTGGCCGCGGCTCTCCTGCCTCTCCTGCTCGTCGCAGTTTCGCTGAATATCGGCACCTATCATATCCCGCTCCGGGACGTCTGGCGCACGTTCGCCGGACCGGGCGGCCCCAGCGCGGGACCTGAGGCCGGCGCGTACCGGGATATCCTGTTCCGCATCCGGCTTCCGCGTCTTGTTCTGGCCCTGGCCGTAGGGGCGTCCCTGTCCGTTTCGGGCGCCGCGCTGCAGGCCGTCTTCCGCAATCCGCTGGTCAACGAATACATCCTCGGGATCTCGTTCGGGGCGGCCTTCGGGGCGGCTGTGTCGGTCATCTTTCTGAGCCGCGCCGTCCCGCCGCAGTTGGCGGCCTTTGTCGGCGGCTGCGCCGCGGTCCTGCTCGTCTTCGTGGTGGCGGGACGCTCTCTCGCCCAGCCTGTCTCACTCCTTCTCGCGGGGATCATCATTGCCGCTCTTTTCCAGGCCCTGCTCTCGCTCGTCCAGTTCCTGGCCAACCCGTATGCGTTGCAGGCCATCGTCTTTTGGCTCATGGGCAGCCTGGCCGAAGCGGGCTGGAAGGACCTGGCGGTATCCGTGCCAATCATGGCCGTCGGGGTCGTCGTCCTTCTTCTTCTCCGCTGGCGGCTGAATGTCCTGTCCCTGGGCGACGAGGAGGCGCAGGGGCTGGGCGTCAACGTCCGGCGGGAAAAGATCCTGGTCGTCCTGGCCGCCACCCTGGCGACGGCGGCGGCCACGGCCGCGGCCGGGGTGATCGGCTGGGTCGGGCTGATCGTTCCGCACCTGGTCCGGATGACGGCCGGGGCGGACAACCGGCGCGTCCTGCCCCTGTCGGCCCTCTTCGGGGCCAGCCTGATGCTCCTG
>Ga0153915_10007524_pt1 | contig 10279 bp, 6 predicted proteins | sample Opewatmetagenome_2_FD_107003 | JGI IMG/M metagenome (GOLD analysis project Ga0153915, IMG submission 107003) | Freshwater wetland microbial communities from Ohio, USA - Open water 3 Core 3 Depth 3 metaG | ecosystem: Environmental > Aquatic > Freshwater > Wetlands | place: USA: Ohio, Lake Erie... | reverse complement strand
TATTGGGGGCCATCGTTTGACGACCAAGCTATCGAAAGCGCGTTGCGCACTTATAAATTGCGATATACGCGGCTGCCGGATCCTGCTTCCACCGCCGCGGAGCTGCTTTCGCAGGGGAAAATTTTGGGCTGGTTTCAGGGGCGCATGGAATTTGGCCCGCGCGCTCTCGGGAGCCGCTCCATCCTTGCGGATCCGCGCGATCCGGAAATGAACGCCAAAGTCAACAACGCGGTAAAATTCCGCGAGTGGTGGCGGCCGTTTGCTCCTTCGCTCAAGAAAGAAGCGGCGGGCGATTACCTGGAGAGCGCCACGGATTCGCCGTTCATGATTGTGACCGCGCAAGTGCGCCCGGAAAAACGTGGCGTGATTCCGTCCGTCACGCACGTGGACGGCAGCGCGCGGCCACAGACGGTCGAGAAAGAGATCAATCCGCTGTACTGGCGCTTGATTGATGAATTCGGTAAGCGCACCGGCGTGCCCGTGATCATGAATACGTCGTTCAATCTGCGCGGCGAAGCGATCGTACACACGCCGACGGACGCGATCCGCACTTTTTTCAGCTCCGGCATGGACGCGCTCGTGATCGGGAGCTTCCTCGTAGAAAAATGAGCACCTCGAAATGAGCGGGCAGCGCATTATCGCGCTCCTCGGACGGCCGGACGCGCCTACCGACGCGGTGGAAGAATATTGCCGCTATCTCGGCGAAGCTCTTCAGGCGGAAGATTTCGATTTGATTATCCAGCGCGTCACCTGGCCAGACCAGCGGTGGGCTTCTGCGTTGAACGCTGTTCGGCGCCGGGCCAAGGGATGGCGCGGGACGTGGGTTCTCGTGCAATACACGGCGCTGGCCTGGTCGAAACGGGGTTTCCCGGCGCGATTTCCTCGCCTCCTCAAGACCCTCAAGAACGCCGGCGCCCGCACGGCCGTGGTGTTTCACGATGTCGAGCCATACAGCGGGGCGCGGATGATCGATCGGTTGCGGCGGCGCGCGCAGTTGCGCGCGATGCGCGAGGCGCTGCGCCTAGCCGACATAGCCGTCTTCACGGTGCCCATGGCGAAACTCTCCTGGATCAAGTCTAATAACAGCAACGCGGTCTTCATTCCGGTCGGGGCTAATTTCCCCACTGCCGGGGAGGCCAGCTCGAGAAAAGGCATTTCCACGGGCGGGAAATTGAGCATCGCCGTTTTTGGAATTACCGGAGGAGCAGCGGGCCGCAATGAAATTGAAAATATCGTTGAGGCCGTCCGGTTTGCCGCCTCGCGCGTCAAGGATCTGCGGCTGATCGTTCTGGGCCGCCATTCGCAAAGCGCTGAGGGCGAGTTACGAAAGCGTTTGAGCGACACGGGCGTCGAACTTCACGTGCTGGGCGTTTTGCCGAACGAAGGTGTCGTGCGAAGTCTCTCTGTTTCCGATGTGCTGCTTTTTGTACGCGGGCATATTTCGACGCGGCGAAGCAGTGCCATCGCGGGGATTGCCTGTGGCTTGCCGGTGATCGCGTTTGAGGGGCCGGAGACGGCGCCGCCGGTCACGGACGCAGGATTAGCGATTTATTCGCCGCAGCGAAAGGGCGACCTGGGCGACGTATTGGTTCGCGTTCTGGAAGACGAACACTACCGTGCTTCCTTGGCGCAGCGAAGCTGGGTGGCCCAGCAGCAACATTTTTCCTGGCGCGTGATTGCCGCGCGTTATGCCGAGTTCCTGCGGAAACCGTCCTAGGTAAATCAATCTCGCGCCGATTTGGATCCTCTTCCCTTTCAATTGATAGCCGGCAATTTAGCGGCAGAGCGCCTCGATCAAAGTCTCTTTCTTCTTTTCCGCAAGCTGCGCCAAATGGTCCAGCGAGGCGAAGTAGCCGGCGACCGCCGCCGCGGCGAGAAAGGCGAACGCTTCCGCGGGAAGCCAGGGATTTCCCGTCCAGCGCCCGGAGAAGAGAATCACCGCCGAAATGCCGCCAAGCAGAATTTGCGTCCCAAACGCGATGAGCACCGCCATGCCGGACTGGCGCTGGCCGCGCATTCGGCCGAACTCCAGCTTGCGCGGAAAGTTGAGCGAAGACCAGTTCGCGATGGTGATCTGGCCAACAACGGTAAAGATGATGGCAACGAGCGTGGCGACCAGCATGGGAAGCGAAGGCAAACCCACGCGAGACGCGAGAATTCCAAGCGACAGGACAATTTCCAGCGTGAGCACGGAAACGAGCATCAGATTCTTTCCGAGAAATACTTCACGGAAGCGCAACGGCGCCATGAAGTAGGTCTGGATGCCGCGGCCTTCATAGGCGAAGCTGTTATAGGCAGGGGCCATGAGAATCAGGATGAGATAGGCCATCATGCCTGGGAAAAACATTTCGGCGGAGACTGCCTTGCCCGACACCGTCGGATGCTTCCCTGCGAACTGGGTGCTGAAAAGGACCACCAGCATCGGCGGCACGAGCAGGGTGAGAAACACGAAACCATTGCGGGTGAGGTAGCGGAACTCTTTTCGAACCACCGCCGCCACCTGCGGCGAGAGCAGGCTCAAGCCATCGGCGCCTTCAGCTTTTTTTGCGGCGGGACGAACAACGGCGCGCAACGGCGCGGCTGTTTCACTAAGCTCCTCGCCGCGATATTGCGCAGCAAAGCGCCGCCACAACAGCGCGCTCAGGACAACCAGATAAAACAAAAGAGTCGCCGAGCTGAGTAAGAACCCCGCAGGCCGAAGCTGCGTGACTGCGGCGAGGGCGCGGCCTGCCAGTGAAGGCGGGAGCCAAGCAAAGTACGGCAGAAAGCGCAAAAATACCGGTCGCGCCGCAGCGCCGTAGCGATTCAAAAAAGGAGTGAGGAACTGCAACGACACCATGGAGAGAACGAAGAGCGCTAGAAAGATTTCTCGAGTCCGCCGCCGCGACAACAGCCGTTCTAGCCACGAGCCGATGAGCCGCTCCAGCGTCACGTTGAGCAGCACGAATGTAGCTACGATCATCAGCATCGCTGGCAGAACACCAGGCTTTGCCACCGTAGCGCCGATGGTCATGGAGATCAGCCAGCACACCGACGCCAGGGCGGCAAAATCCGCCAGCCCGTAGGCCAAACCGATGACGTAGAACGCACTGAGGCTTAGCGGAAACCGCAGTAGCGTGCGAAATTCGAAACTCGCCCCGAAGCCCGCCATCAGTACCGGAAAGATTTGCCAGAAAAGAAAAATCCCCCAGAAAAGTGACGCGATCCATCCCGGGCGGCCTTTGGAGAAAAAGGCGTAAGCTCCGGCGTAAAATGCAAAGCACAAGCCGAGAACCAGAATGCTGCTCAATGCTCCAGCAAGAATCAGGCCGATCAAATCAAGGCGATTATTTTTCTTCCGCAGGCTGTTGCGCAAAATCCGCCAGCGCAGCCCGGCAACTAGCCGGATCTGTTCCAGGATGCCAACGGATTGAGCTACATCAGCCATGAAAGTTCCTCGAGTTGCGGGCGTTCCGTGCCGTCCTGGCCGACAATCGAGAGGAAAATCTGTTCCAGCGTTGTCTTACTGCCTTCCTCGCCGGAAATCCCCGCGCGCAATTCGTCCAGCGATCCTTGCGCGACGAGCCTTCCTTTATGAATGATGGCCACGTGGCTGCACAGGCGTTCGACAATTTCCAGCACGTGCGAAGTCAGAAAAATGGTTGTGCCGCGTTCCGTCATGCGCGCCATCAGCGCCTTCAGTGCTCCGGCGGCGAGCGCATCGACGCCCTCGAACGGTTCATCGAGAAACAGAATACGCGGCCCGTGAATGACCGCGGCGGCAAGTGCCAGTTTCTTCTGCATGCCGTGCGAATAGTCCGCGATCATCGTCTTCGGCCGGTCGGCGAGTTGCATGAACTCCAACAGCTCGTTCGAACGGCGCTGCGTAGTGGTCCGATCCAGGCCGTACATTCTTCCCACAAACTGCAGGTACTCCGCTCCCGTCAAGCGCTCGAAGAGGCCCATGCCTTCCGGCACGACGCCGATCTGGCGCTTTACTTCGACCGGATGCGCCGCAAAATCCAGGCCCAAAAGTTCCATGCTGCCCGCGGTCGGTGCGAGCAAGCCCGTCAGCATTTTGATGGTCGTTGATTTTCCCGCGCCATTCGGTCCAAGAAACCCGAAGAATTGCCCGGCCGTCACCTGGAGATCGATGCCGTCGACGGCCGTCAAGTTCCCGAATCTCCGCGTCAGCTTTTGCGTTCGAATAGCGATTTCCGGCATCGGGACTTCCTTTCCTCGCACGAAATGGAGCAGCAAAACTCTAACATGAGTCTTGGCGGGTCATTGAACCGAGAGAAATGGAGTACAGAAAAGAGGTTTTCTCAGGAGGGCTTCTGCGGGTTCGCCGCAGCGGAGGTTAATTGCTGCAATTCTTTTGCCGGCAGAGCTGCCAGAACGGCGGGCAGTTCCACGCGGAAAACCGCACCGCCTTCCTGGCGGTTGTAACACAGGATTTTTCCGTTGTGCTCCTGAATGATACCGAAGCAAATGCTCAGGCCCAGGCCGGTACCCTTGCCGACCGGCTTGGTCGTATAGAACGGATCAAAAACGCGGTGCGGCTCTTTGATGCCCGGGCCGGTGTCAGAGAATAAAATGACGACGTTTCCGCGGTCGCGGATGGTCTTGATCGTCAGAACCCCTCCTTGGTGCGCTTCCATGGCGTCCAGCGCGTTGCTGATGATGTTGAAAAAAACCTGCATCAGCTGATTCCCATCGCCGCGAACGCCGGGCAGGACGGATTCGAGCTGCAATTCGATGCGCGTAGTCCCGGAACGCAGATCGAGCGCGCGGAGCTGCACGGCATTGTTCACCACGGTGTTGATATCGAGGAGCGTGCGCTCGGCGGGAACCTGGCGCGCAAAACTCAGCAAATTCCCCACCAGCGTTTTCGTGCGCCGCGCCTGGTCTCGAATTTTTGCCGCCGTACTCCTCGCCTTGGCCGGCAGGGATTCATCATCCGCCAGAAGATCGGAAAACCCGAGAATGGCTGCCAGCGGATTATTGATTTCATGTGCCGCGCCGGCGGCGAGCTGGCCGAGCGACACCAGCTTTTCCGTCTGTACCAGCTGCACTTGAAGCCTCTGCAAATTTTCCAGCGACCGCTCGGACTGTGCGAGCAGCCGCGCCCGGTCCGCATCTGCCAGATGAGCGCGCAGGAAAATCAGCAGCGCCAGGGGCAAAGCCGCAACAATGGCGGTCACCACGCGGAAATCGCGCACTGCCGGCTCCCCATGGTTGAAGCGCAAGCTGTACATGGCCAGGAGAGGCAAGCTGATCACCGCGGCCATCGCCAGGCGGCTGGGCCACGTGCTGACGTTGCGAGCCGGTGCGTCACGGGCAGCAGAAAAATCATCGTCCACGAACGCATCGAGCTTCGAGCGATTCAGATACGCGATCACTCCCGTCAGCGCGAACCAGAAAAAGGAAGCGATCAGCGGTAGGTCGTACAAACTTCCGGTGTAGTAGTCCCCGGTATCGACCCCCACGTCGATTACCAGCGCGATGAGCATGTAGAGCGTGGCGGCGCCGAAGAGATTGGCATACACCGTCTTCCAGGCGCCCTTGGTTCGGAGCCAGAAGAAGACGAGTCCGGCGGCCACGACCGCGTTTTGAATGTTCGTAACGAGATTATAGTTGTGATTGTATTGCGGCAGTGACGGCGTCGCATAAATCCACGGAAGGACGAAGAAAATATAAATAACCGTCCACCAGGTCAGCAGCAGCGCGAAATCCAGGTATCCCAGCCGGGTGTGAAGCTCCCCGCGTTTGCGGTGAGGCTGCAACGCCAGCGCTGCCATCATGGGAATGCCGCGGAGGAAAAAGAGGATGTCTCCCGGATACAGACCCGGGAGCGGCTTATGGAGGTAGACCTCGTAATAGGTCCATTGAAATTGCCCGAGCATCCACAGCGTGCAGCTCAGCGCGATCAGCATCCAAAAGAAATTTCGGCGCCAGTGCGGGGTTCCCGCATTCAGGAGCAGGCCGGCATTGGCCAACAGCGGCACAATGCACTGCACCGCGTTTCCAAACGTAATCAGCGAATCCGATCCGCGTGGAAGCGACACAGATACTGCGGCATAGAAGGCGAGGATAGACAGCCCAATCCAAACCATCCAGGCGATTGTGCGGGAAGAAGACATACGCTAATTAATTCCAGTGTAGACGCGCGGAGCGAGTGAGCGCGCTTGGAGTCTCTCCGGATTTGCCTAACGATAACCCAGCTTGAGGGCGCACCTATAAGGACGCGCCACTCACAACGTCAATTCCTGGCGGAGGAGGAGGGATTCGAACCCCCGAGGCCCTTTCGAGCCTAACGGTTTTCAAGACCGCCGGTTTCAACCGCTCACCCACTCCTCCGTTTCTGATTATAACTTGCGTTGGCACTTAGCGGGGCATTTGGTGACATTTTTGCGTTCGATTGCTGCGTTTTTGTGCAGGATGTCACCAGATTGTCACCCAATTCTTCGAGTTTTGCGACCGTATTTCGCTTGGAATCGAGATTTGTGTGCGTGTAGCGCGTGGTTACAGTGGCCGCCACGGTAGTGGCGCCCTTTGGGGCGGGGAGTGCAACCCACAAGCATCGTGACATCTGGGAAAGTTTCCAAAGCGAATATCCCGCGATTGAAAATGTGAGCGCCTACCACCATCTCCACGCATCCGCTGTCAGTCTGAAATTATACGGTCAGGACATCGTCCCTTTAGCTCTGCTTTAACTGAGTTTCAGCAAAGGTGTTTTTACGTTAGAGGAGGACACCGAACTAATCTGACAATTCACAACCAAAACACGTACAGCACCCGGTCCGCCGCAATCGCAACGCACTGTTTTCCGTCCACATTGAACGATACGGGATTCGCTGCAATCGGTCCTCCGGTCTGAAAATCCCACAGTGGCTTGCCCGTCCGTGCATCCAGCGCGAAAAATATGCCCTCATTCGATCCGCCGAATACCAATCCTCCACCAGTTGACAGAACACCGGCCCATGGCGGCGAGTGCAGCCGGAATTCCCATCGCTGCTCCCCCGTTTCCGCCTTTAATGCGCGAATAAATCCTGCGGTATCGTCCGCCGGTAGTTCCACCTCTCCGCCGCCATTGAAATCGGTTCCCGGCTTGTACGTGCTTTCCAATTTGAAATAGTGCGAACCAACTTCACGCACCGCGACATACACCAGTCCTGTCTGCTGGTCGTACGATGGACTGAACCATACTGTAGCGCCATTGGCATTCGGCCATAGCAGAAGGCCTTTTTCCGTGGGATCAATATTCTCCTGAGGGATCGGCCGTCCCTTCGCATCCAATCCCTTCGCCCACGTCTGTTTCGCGTACGGCCTGCCTGCTAGGAACTCGCCCGTTCCACGATCCAGGACGTAGTAAAATGCGTTGCGATTTGCGACCCCCATCAACCTGCGTTTGCTTCCATTGATCGTCGCGTCAAACAGGATCGGTACGTGCGCCGCGTCCCAGTCATGCGTATCGTGTGGCGTGAACTGGAAGTACCACCGCAATTTGCCGGTATCCGCGTCCAGCGCTACGACCGAGCAGGTATACAGGTTGTCGCCTGCGCGAGCATCTCCATTCCAGTCCGGCCCCGGATTCCCCACGCCCCAGTACACCAGCTTCAGCTCAGGATCATACGCCCCCGTGACCCACGTCGGCCCTCCGCCCGTCTTCCACGAATCACCGGCCCACGTCTCGTGACCCGGTTCGCCCGGACCCGGAATCGTCCAGAAGCGCCATGCCGGCTTTCCCGTTTTTGCGTCGTAGGCGTCCAGGAATCCCCGGATTCCCGCCTCCCCGCCGCTCACCCCCACCACGACCTTCCCGTCAATCGCGAGCGGCGCCATCGTCATACTGTAACCAGCTTTATAATCCAGTACCTTCGTTGTCCAGCGTTCGATCCCGCTCTTCAAATCAAGCGCAACTAAATATCCATCGAGTGTCGCCACGTATAGCTTGTCATCCAGCACGGCAGGGCCGCGATTCGTGTGCCCGAATCCGATGCTTCGATAGTCCGAAGGCAACGGACGCTTCCACGACCACAACTCACGCCCCGTCTTGCCGTCCAGTGCCGCAGCCATGTTCGCCCCGGTGATGTACAGAATCCCGTCAATCACGATCGGGGACACTTCCGTCCGCGGTTCCGCAAACTGGTACGCCCACTTCACCCTCAATTTCGAAACATTCTGCGTGTTGATCTCCGCCAGCGGCGAATAGCGATGGCCCTGCAAGGTGCGGGAGTAGCTCAGCCAGTTCCCCGGTTCCTGATCCGCGTTCACGATTCTTTCGAAAGGAACCTGCGCGCAGGCCGTCGAGCATGCCAGCAGAAACACTGTCAGCAGCTTCATGACTTGCCTCTCTGCGCCGCAAGATACGCGATCAAGTCATCCAACTCCGCTCCGCTCAGCAGGGACTCGTAGGCCGGCATCGGCGTTTCACCTCGCAACTTCTTTAAGTTCTTCAGCTCGCCTTTTCGAAAACTGTGCAGCCGCCCCTTATCGTCCTTCGCCTGAATCGAAAACGTATCTTCGTTCACTCGGACGCCCCGTACCGTTTTGCCCTTGCCGGTCACTGCCTCAATCAGAAGGAATCCCTCCGGGATGGTGCTCGCGGGATTTTTCAGCGTATCTCTCAATCGCCCGGCTCCGCGCCGTGCTCCAATCTCCGTAAGCTCTGGTCCAAAGCCGCTCCCTTCGCCCGCAAGAATATGGCAGGTGGAACATCCACTCCTTTCGTAAATCGCCCTGCCTCGCGTGGGATCGCCAGGAAGTTTTTCGGGCGCAACTCTGCCGATACTCCGCACGAACGCCGTGGCATTTGACACGTCCTCTGGGGAGAGAAACCAGCCCTCGGGCATCTCCGGGGCAATCCCGTTCTGGATTAACGATCTCAGCGCGGCATCATCCGCCGCGCGGTCCAGCTTCGGCCGGCGTAGATTTGGACCGCGGCCCCCTCCTCCGTCAATTCCATGACACAGCGCGCAGTGATTCTCGAATATCCGCTTTCCTGCGGAAATATCACCCTTCGTTTCCGCGGCAGTCTGCTCCTGCGGGTTTTGTGGCTGGCACCGTGCCCTTGGAGGGCAAATAGCGGGAGCTGCAAGAAGTAGCACGACAATCATGATGCGCATCAATACCTCGCTGCACGGCATTTCAAACGAAAAATGTCGGCGCCTGCGAAAGGTTAGCCACGAAAAAGGGAAGTGTCAATTACCGCCGGATGTGTTCAATCGAGTTCTTCACAAACAACCAACCCGAACGGAAGAGCCGCCAAACTAAAAGTGGCGCAAAACGAACAAAAACAGAGCAAATCCAGAAAATAGAAATTGTCGCTATCTTTCGGCTGGCAAAGGGATTTAGTTGAATTTTCTACGAGATAGCAAACCGGCGATTTAGTTTTTCAAGACCGCCGGTTTCAACCGCTCACCCACTCCTCCGTTTCTAACTATCGCGCACTCTGGAAGTTCGAGGACCATTTGGCCGTTCAGGATTTCGACTCCCGCAGTCTTTTGCAACTGGTATGACTTTGCCCCCGAGACTCCTGAATGCTCCAGGAAAACTCAGCAAGAACGATATTCTGACCACTTTTGGCACGAAGGGGTTATTATGATGGACCTAATCTCCAGGATTCGGGGTGCCTACGATGAAAATAAACTTACCTAACCGCGCGAGTCTCGCGCTGGCCGCAACACTTGCATTGATCGCCATGCTTGCACCGGTTTTTGGGCGGCATCGCTTGCACCGCCAGGCAGATGCGCAAGCGCAGACGCATCCTTGGATGAACGATGCGCGGCTGTCGCCCGACGAACGCGCGGACCTGGCGCTGAAAGAGATGACGCTCGACGAGAAGATCGATCTTGTGCACGGCAACGGCATGCCGGGCTGGGGCCCGCCGAGGCCGAATGCGCACCTGGGCAATGGCGGGGCCGGCTTCGTGCTCGGCGTGCCGCGGCTGGGCATTCCAATGATCCAGATGAGTGATGCGGCGTACGGGGTGCGGAGCAGCGCCGAGAATGGCCGCTACTCGACGGCGCTGCCGTCCAATCTTGCCGCGGCGGCAAGCTGGGATGTGCAGGCAGCCTGCGAATACGGCACGCTGATCGGGCGCGAGTTGCGCGCGCAAGGCTACAACATGACGCTCGGCGGAGGCGTGAACCTGACACGCGAACCACGCAACGGCAGGACGTTTGAGTACCAGGGTGAAGATCCCATCTTGGCGGGCACGCTCGTGGGCAACCGCATGAAATGCGAGCAGGCCCAGCACGTACTGGGTGATATGAAGCATTACGCCCTGAACGATCAG
>Ga0153915_10007523_pt1 | contig 10280 bp, 5 predicted proteins | sample Opewatmetagenome_2_FD_107003 | JGI IMG/M metagenome (GOLD analysis project Ga0153915, IMG submission 107003) | Freshwater wetland microbial communities from Ohio, USA - Open water 3 Core 3 Depth 3 metaG | ecosystem: Environmental > Aquatic > Freshwater > Wetlands | place: USA: Ohio, Lake Erie... | reverse complement strand
CTGCCTTGCAGTTCGAAGATGACGCTCCGATCGCCTCGCTTCTCCAGGACCGCCATCTCCTGCGGCAGTCGCATCTGCTTGGAGAACCGTTCGTTGCCGTATACCTTCCGCCGCACCACCGCGCCCCCCACCTGCTGCCGGATGAACAGCATGATGGCCAGCGCGATGCCCACGCCCGACGCCGCGATCAGGCTCACTGTCTCCGCCACCACCACCACCGTGGCGATCACCGCGAAGTCCAGGATGGTGGAGCGCGACCTCAACAGGTGCAGGCTGTTGCGGTCGAACATCCGCACGCCCACCACCATCAGGATCCCGGCCAGCGCTGCGATCGGCACCCAGGCGATAAGCTTGCCCAGGATCAGGAACGCCACCAGCGCCAGCACTCCCTCGATGACTCCCGACCTTCGCGTCTGCCCCCCGCTGGACATGTTGACCAGCGTCGCTCCCATCTGCCCCGACCCCGGCACGCCGCCGATCGCCACCGACGCCAGGTTCCCCAGCCCTTGCCCGATCAACTCTTTGTTGGATTTGTGGCGGCTGCGCGTCAGCGCGTCCAGCACCACGCTGGTCTTCAGGGTGTCGATCGAGAGCAGCACCGCCAGCGTGAGCGCCGTGGAGAACAGCAGTTTCATGTCCAGGCCGTGCAGCGCGCCCACCGCCTTCCAGCGTCCCACGATGGTCTCGACGAAACCGGCGCTGGATCCGGCCAGCGGGCCGATCACCAGCTTGTTGCCCGCCAGCGTCAGCATGGATGTGTCCCTCAGCCCCAGCGCGAAGTACACGCCCGCGCCCGCCAGCAGCCCCAGGATCGCCGCCGGTACCGCCTTGGTCACCTTCGGCGCCAGCACCATCACCGCGATGGTGACTGCGCCCACGATCATGCCTTCCCACCTCCACTGTCCTGGCGAGCCCACCGCCTGCCAGAACCCGAGCGCTTTCGGAGTCCCCAGGTACTTCGGTACCTGGCTGATGATGATCACCAGTCCGACACCGCTCAGGTAACCGCTGACCACCGGGTAGGGCATGTACTTGATCAGCTTGCCCAGTCCGATGACACCGAAGACGATCTCCAGGATCCCGCACAGCAGCGCCACTACGGCCAGCATCAATAGCGCCGGTTCCGGGCCGACTCCTTGTTGTGTGAGTACGATGGCCAGCGCCGACATCACCGCCGTCGCCGGAGCGCAGGGCGCCGTGATCAGCCGCCGGGTGCCGCCGAACGTCGCCGCCACCAGCCCCAGCGCGAAGGTTCCCAGGATGCCCGCGATCGCTCCCTGCGCCGCGTAGCTGCTGCCCAGAGGCGCGAAGATGGTCACGCCGAAGGCGATGGCGGAGGGCAGCGCCACCAGCATCGCCGCCAGGCCGCCCCAGAAATCGCCGGCCAGGTCTGCGCTGCGCTTGGGAGGGAGCCCGGCAACCGCCTCGGGCGGCTCCGGGACATGCTCCGATTTGGCCGGTGCGACTGCGGGATCAGCCATTCGTCTTCCTGTGTTGCTCGGCGGAGTATGCCATTTTTCGCGCCATTTGCCACCTTCCCGCTCGCACCGGATTACCTCCCGGTCCGGCTCTGGCATGGCGTTCCGCAATCCCCGATCTGCGCCTTGGCGATCTTCCCCTTCGCCCCCACCGCCCAGGCCACCCCGTACGCAGGGGCCCCGGCCACGCTGTTGAAGCCCTCCGGCCGCCAGGACTTCCAGCTGTTCAGTGCGTCTTCGGAGACCGCGCTCACGCTCGAGCCGACCGCCGCCAGTCCTCCCGCCTCTGTCACGTAGGCGATTCCGGAAAAGTACCTCTGCTCCTTCACCGCTGCCGGCTTCCAGGTTTTGCCGCCATCGTCGGTCGTGGCCAGGTTGATGCCGCCCGTTTCAGGATGCTGATAATCGCCGCCGGCGATCACCCCATGGCGCGCGTCGCGGAAGGCCACCGAGAAGATGCCTGCGGACGGCGCGCCATGCCGGATCGGTGTCTCGATTACCTTCCAGTTCCTTCCTCGATCGCTTGAACGGAACACTCGCGCCGCGGCCCCGCCGGTCACGAACCAGACATTCTTCTGCCCCTGGGTAGCGATGCAGGTGCCGCTCGCGGCGAAGGCTCCCTCGCCTTCGACCGCCGGCGGCAGCCGGCGCGGGTCCGTGTACTTCCAATTCTTTCCCCCGTCGTCCGTGGTGATGACCTGGAATCTTCCCTCCACCGGATCGCCCACGGCGATTCCGTGCCTCTCGTCCCAAAAAGCCATGCAGTCGAAGAATCCCTTGGCATCGCGGTTGGTGAACTGAAGCTCCCAGTGCTCCCCGCCGTCGTTCGTCTTGTAGATCCGCGATTGCTCGCCCGGCCCCGCGGCCAGTAGGTATGCCGAGAGCCCGAATCCCTCCGCGTCGCGGAAGTCCAGCCCCTCCGCTCCCGGCACCTGCCCCGGTTTCCAGGTCCGTCCGCCATCAACGGTGAGGAGGTACGTCCCGTGGGTGCCGCTCGCCCACGCGATGCTCTGGCTCACCACGCTGATCGCGCGCAGAGATTCCTTGGTATTGCTCTCCTGCGGCTCCCATTGCCCGGCCGCGCTCGCCGACAGCAACAGGATCAGTGCCAAGGCTCGGTACATGACGAGGTCATCCCTCTCCCTGCGCGGCATCTTTCGTCCGGGTGCCGGCTTGGGAAGCGGCAAAGTATACACTGCGAAAAACTGAGTGCCTTTCCCCACCCGGAGCATCGTATCAACATGTTTCCCAAGGTCTTATTTTTCCTCTGTGTGCTGTTCGCGCTGACCCCCTGGGCCTCTCCCCCGATCGCGCTCACCCTAGGCTTGCTGCTGGGATTCACCCTCGGAAATCCCTTCCAGCCGCAGACACGGCGCACCACAAAGTACCTGCTTCAGGCCTCGGTCGTGTTGCTGGGTTTCGGCATGAGTCTGCAGGAGGTCATCAAGGCGGGCCGTTCCGGCTTCTCTTACACCGCCATCGGGATCGTGTTCGCCACCTCGCTCGGCTTGCTTCTGGGCAGGATTTTCGGGGTCCGCCACAACACCGCATATCTGATCGCCTCGGGGACAGCGATCTGTGGGGGCAGCGCCATCGCGGCCGTCGGACCCGTCCTCGGCGCCGCCGACGACGAGATGTCCGTCTCCTTGGCCGCGGTCTTCGTCCTCAATTCCATCGCCCTGCTGATATTTCCCGCCATCGGTGCGGCGCTTCACCTGACCCAGAGCCAGTTCGGCCTGTGGTCCGCCCTCGCCATCCACGACACCAGTTCCGTCGTCGGCTCCGCCGCCAAGTTCGGCGCCGCGGCGCTCATTGTGGCCACCACCGTGAAACTGGCCCGCGCCCTCTGGATCGTGCCCCTGTGTTTCTTCACCGCCGCCGTGAAACGCACCAAGGCCCGCATCAACTGGCCCTGGTTCATCCTGTTCTTCCTGCTCGCCGCGGTGCTCAACAGCACCCTCCAGGGCTCGTTCGTATTTCACGGACTCTACGGCCTGGGCCGCGTCGGGCTGACCTTGACCTTGTTCCTGATCGGCGCGGGGATGTCGCGCCAGACGCTGCGGGTCGTCGGGGCAGCGCCGTTATTGCAGGCCGTGACCCTGTGGGTGGTGGTGGCCGTTGCTTCTTTGGTTCTGATCCGCTTCGGCGTGTGGACGGTCTGACCGGCAGGAAGGCCGGGGCTTGACGCCCTTGCTATAGTGCTCTATTCGTCTCCGCACTCTTACGCAAACTGTTGAGGAGGCCCATTCCCATGATCCGTCAGGACATTCTCCAAAGATTTCCCCAGCTCTTTGGGACCAAGAAGGTGAACGGCCGAGAGGTCAACGTCGAACAGACGATCGAGACCCTCACCCGCGAACTGCGTCCCGAGATCGCTGCCGTTCTGACCGCGCGCCGGACGCTGCTCCAATCCCGCGCGCCGGTCGCCAGGAAATACGCTTGGCCGAAGTGGGGTGAGAAATATGAGGATCCTGTCACCGGCAATTCGTGGACCTTCCGCCAGATCGTCCAGGGCCTGATCGACAATTTCCTCGGCCGCGACAGCAAGTGGCGCTGGCGCCTCAACGACGAGGTGCCCATCCCCAAGGACGCCCACCCCCTCACCAACCCCGGCCTGGAGCTCACCGGGCCCTGGGCCCCGCTCGACATGGCCTTCAACGCCTTGAACAGCCCGGCGCCCGTCAACATGCCCGACTGGGAAGACGCCTCACCGCCCCACTTCCGGCCCGACGGCGCGCCCAAGGACCAGCCCATCGGGATCTTTGCCGCCCTGCAGAACGCTCGCGAGATCCTCGAAGGCCAGTGGACCGACCGCCCCTATGAGGTGATGAAGAAGGGCCAGAAGCGCACTTACCGCATCAACAAGCCGCCCGCGCAGTGGCCTACCCGCTTTTGCCGGCCCGCCGGCATGCACGTGCACTTCGACCACATCCGGGTGGACGACCGCCCGGTCTCCGGCATGATCGCCGTCGCCGTCCTCTGGACGCTCAACAACTACGAATCTCTCACCCGTGCCGGCACCGGCGTTTACTACTACATCCCCAAGCTTCAGACGCCGCACGAAGCCCTGATCCTGGAGAAGCTTCTGTCGCGCCTGGAAGGCATCATCGGCGTCAAGCCCGGCACTATCAAGATCAAGGTGCTCTACGAGGAAGGCAACGCCGGACGCTTCCTGCCCGCCATCGCCTGGACCCTGCGCCGCCGCCTGCTCGGCACCAACGTCGGTCGCTGGGACTACCTGGGCAGCATCATCGAGATGTGGAAGGACGACCCCAAGGGCATCTTCCCCGACCCGCAGACTGTCGGCATGGCCGTTCCCACCATGATCGCCTATCAGCGCTACAACGCCCTGATGATGCTCATGGCCGGCATGAAGAACGGCGAGCTCGCCCAGGCTGCCCCCATCGGCGGAATGGCTGCGGTCATGATCTACCGGCCCAGCGATCCCTACGGCCGCTCCCGCTACAACCCCCTGGCGCTGCGCGCCATGGTCATCGACAAGCTGCGGGAGCGCCTGCTGGGTCTCATGTTCGTCCCCGAGAAACCTCTGGCCAAGGGAAAGCAACCGACCCTGGACGAGATCCTCGCCGGCCGTGTCAAGGGACACCTCTACGATGCCTACCGCCAGAGCTGGGTGGCCAGCCCGGAGACCGCCTACGTCGCCGCCGGCAATGCTCCCCTGCGCGCCGCGGTGGCCGAGCTCCAGGCAATCCTCGACGCCCCGCGCGAGACCGTGGACGTGAAAGGCAAACCGCTGCCCACCGTCGCCAGTGGTCTGGTGGACGCGGAGCGCCAGCTCCTGCAATCCCGCGGCTTGCTGGACGCCAAGGGCAGGATCACGCCCCACGTCATCACCAAAGCCAAGCTCAACACTCCCGAAAAAGTCTTCACCAAGAAGCTTTGGGATTCCATCTATCGCCCGCCTCAGGGTGAGGTCACCATCGAGCACATCCAACACTCGTTCTACATGGCGGCCAACTACGGCTTCCAGATCCTCAACGGCAACTTCGCCGCCGCCATCGACGACTACGAGCTCAAGCTGCGCTTCATGAACGACCTCGCCACCTACCGCATCTACGTCTCGTGGTTGTGGACCCTGGCCCATCACAAGGCCCGCATCACCAAGGCCGGACATCTCAAGCGCTCCGCCCTCACCGAGGACGGGGTCGAGCTGGCCGCCGACGATGCCCCCATCAAGGCCGGCACGCGCTTCACCCGCGAGCTCTTCCAGAAGGTGTGGGACAACCACAACCAATGGACTTCGGAGTTCTTCGCCGAACTGGACCGCCGCGGCGATCCCGGCCGCTTCGACCGCGCCAAGGCGCCCGTCATCATGGAGCTGCTGAAGCGCCAGTTGCTTTCGTCCCGCTACATCCAGCACAGCGCCCGCGTCCTCTTCGAGGTGGGACAGGCCAACCAGAGGGAGCGCACCCAGATCCTGGAGACGCTGTTCGACGTCTCCCGCGAGGAGATCGCCAAGCGTGTGCAGGCGGGCAAGCTGGACAAGATCGCCCTCGAAGCCCACGACTACATCTACGACGTCTTCCCCCCGGTAAAGAAGTCCCGCGCCCGGCGCTGACGTCCCAGGGCAGTCCATCTGACCGATGGACTCTCCAATGGTTTCTTGAGAAGAGTTTGAGGTGGGTGCCCCACACGAGCCGGTGTTGCTCGTGTGGGCCTCGCGTGTTTCCCGAAATGGAACTGACCCCGGTCACGTCTCCCGGTGCTCCAAATCACTGACACTCGGCACGGCAGACCTAAGAATCCCATCGCCAACTGCTGCCAGGTCTTTGCGGCGACAGCTGGCCACCCTGTTCCCCTAGACAGAGTCGATTTTCAAGATAGGGCTCGGCAATGGGCTTTCTCCAGGTCGTCTCGGCAGTGATCCAGATGCTTCTCCCACGATTGAAATTCCGCCCCGCTCTGGTGGCACTCCTCCTGTGCCTGCTGTTTCCCCCCGGTCTGCTCAGTCAACGGACGCCGGCGGCGGATCCGCAGGTGCTGACGCTGGAGGAGGCGGTCGACCTGGCCTCGCGGCAGAATCGCCAGATCCGCATCTCCGTCCTCGAAGTCGAGAAACTGGACGAGAATGTCAGCGCCTTCCGCACCCATCGTCTGCCTGAGTTCAAGTTGGCGCTGCTCGGCTCCATGCTGCTCACCCCGGTGAGCTTCGAATTCCAGCAAGGCGCGTTCGGCTGCTGCTACCCGAACGTGGGGCCGATCCCGGCCCAGGACACCTCCATCACCACCCCGCGCCGGCCCACAGGTTACTTCCTGAACTCGGTCAGCCAGCCCCTGTCGCAGTTGTACAAGATCAGCCTGAGCCTGCACTCGCACGAGCTGGCGCGCGACATCTCGCGCGAGGACCTGCGGCAGAAGCGCCACGAGGTGCGCAACCAGGTCACTCGCCTGTACTACGAGCTGGCCCAGACCCAGAGCGCGCTCGACGCCAGCACCCAGGCGGTGGAGTTCTACACGGAACTCGATCGGGTCACCGACCAATTCCTCCTGCAGCAGGTCGTGCTCAAGGCCGACAGCATCGACGTGAAGATGCGGCTGGCGCGCGAACAACTGGAGACCGTCAAGCGGCGCAACGACCTCGAGACCCAGCAGGAGCGGCTGAATCAACTGCTGGGCCGCGACCTTCGCCTGCGCTTCCGCGTCTCCCCGACGCTTTCTCCCTCGCTGGCCGAACTCGACCTGAGCGTGGCCCAGGCCCGAGCCCTCGAGCAGCGGCCCGAACTCCGCCAGGCGCAACTCAAGAACCAGCAGGCGGAGTACGACCGCCGGGCGAAAAAGGCGGAATACATCCCCGACGTCAGCCTCTCGGTCCAGCACCTGTCCTTCGTCAATGTCGAGATGCTGCCTTCCAACGTCGCCAGCGCCGGCCTCAGCCTGACCTGGGAGCCCTTCGACTGGGGCCGGAAGCGCCACGAATTGGCCGAGAAAACCAAGGCCGTGGAGCAAAGCGTGGCGGCGCTCCACGAGACTGAAGCGCAGGTCCTGGTGGATGTGGACGCGCAGTTCCGCAAGGTTCAGGAGACATTCGCTTCCGTGCGCGTGACCCAGCTCGCCATGGAGGCGGCCAAGGAAAAACTGCGGGTCACCGGCGACGCCTACCGCCTGCAGGCGGTCCGCCTGGACCAGGTGCTGGAGGCACAGACCGGGGTCGCGTCTTCAGCCGCCCAGTACCAGCGCGCCCAGAGCAGCTACTGGCAGGCCCGGGCCGACCTGGAGAAGGCGACGGGGGAGGATTGAGATGAGACCGATGGCGTTGTGGACAGCGATGGCCCTCGCGCTCGGGCTGCTGTCCGCGTGCAGCAAAGAGAGACCGCAGCGCACCACCACTCCGGTCCGGACCAGCCTCGTCGAGACCATCGAATCCGCCGCGCCCGTGCGTTACTCCGCCAACATCGCACCCTTCACCCAGGTCGAGCTGGCTTTCAAGTCCGGGGGCCTGGTACAGAGCCTCCGGCAGGTCAAGGGCGCGGATGGCCGTATGCGCAGCGTCCAGGAGGGCGATCGGGTGGCGAAGGGAACCGTGCTGGCCAGCGTGCGCCAGGATGAGTACCGCGAGAAAGTGGCACAGGCGAAGGCCGCCCTGGCCCGGGCGCAAGCCACCTACGAGCATGCCACCCTGGATTGGCAGCGCGCCTCCACCCTGTATTCCCAGCAAGCGCTCACCAAACCGGACTTCGATACCGCCAAAGCGCAGTTTGACGGTTCCGCCGCGGTCGTGGACGAATCCAAGGCCCAGCTCCAGCAAGCCGAGATCGCCCTTCGCGACTGCGCCATCGTGGCCCCGGTGGACTCCTGGGTGCTGAAGCGCAATGCGGAGATCGGCATGGTCGTCAACCCCATGACCACGGCCTTCGTCGTCGCCGACACGCGCACCGTCAAGGCGGTGTTCGGTGTCCCCGACCTGATGCTGTCTCGCGTGCGCTTGGGCGAAAAGCAGGCCATCGCGGTGGGAGCCGTACCCGGCCAGTTCGAAGGCCGCGTGACCGCCATCTCCCCCGCGGCGGACCCCAAGAGCCGCGTCTATTCCATCGAGGTCACCATCCCGAACCCCCGCAACCAGTTGCGGTCCGGCATGATCGCCTCGCTGGATTTTGCCGCGGAAGCGCCCGCGGTCAGGCAGCCGGCGGTGCAGTTGGCCGCGGTGGTCCGCCACCCCCAGGTGGCGAACGCCTTTGCCGTGTACATCGCCGAAGGAGACACCAACGTGGCCACCGCCCGCGTGCGCACCATCGAACCGGGAGAGGCGCACGGCAACCGCATCGTGGTCGTCAAGGGGCTCAAGCCGGGAGAACGGGTCATCACCACGGGCGCCACGCTGCTCAAAGATGGCGATCCCGTGAACATCATCCCCTGAAACGGGACTGGCGGACCGATGGCACACAAGAGCGATCAGGAGATTGTGGCGCGCACCCACAACACCGCGCGCTTTTTCACCGAGCATCGCGAAGTCGCCCTCGTGCTGCTGCTCGGAACCTTCCTCTGGGGCTGGTACGGCTACCACAACATGCCCAAGAGGAAGGATCCCAACATCCCGGTGCGCGTCGCCGTCGCCTCCTGCCAGTGGCCCGGCGCGACCGCCATCGAAGTCGAACAACTGGTTGCGCGCCCCATCGAGCAGACCATGGCGCAGAACGCCTATGTGAAGCCTCCCAGCGCGTCCGACTACGGCATCAAGTCCATGAGCTTCCCCGGGCTGGCGCTGGTCTTCGTGACCCTCGACGACAACGTCACCGATCCCCGCAAGCAGTTCAACGACATCAATCTCAAGCTCGACACGCTCAACAGCCAGCTCCCCAGCGGAGCCGGGCCGATCTCTTTCAATAGCGATTTTGGCGACACCGCCGCTCTCATGCTGACCGTCGCCAGCCCCAAGGTGAGCGACGTCGAGGTGGCGCTGCGGGCGCGCTCCCTGCAGAAGGCGATCGTGGCGGTGCGCGGAGCCAATACGGCGGGACGGTCCAGCATCGTATCCGAGTTCCCCTCGTCCATTTCCCCCACCCTGGTGCGCGACGAGTTCGAGATCATTGCGCGCGCGGCGCAGCAGGACGGGATCATTCGCGACGCGCGTGTTTTCGCAGGCAGCGATTTTGTCGGCATCGATGCCGTCTCCGACCTGGACGACGCCGCAATCAGGCGATGGGGCGACCGCTTTGTCGCCGAGCGCCTGGTGTACGCCATCGATCACAGCCAGACCGCCTCGCCGCGCGCCCGCCAAGCCGCCGATATCCTGCGCCCCTGGGATGGACGCGTGACCGCCGAGGCGGCCGCGCCTTCCATCGTTTCCGCCGCCGACCGCGAGCTCACCCGCCGCCTGCTGGAGCCGCGGCTGGGCGCCGGTTCCGCCGATCCTCACTCCCCCGCCGGCTGGCAGCGCTATCGCTGGTTCATGTCCAAGGTTTGGCTGGAAAACACCCTGCTGCGCCGGCCCCAGCGCTGGCTGCCGCCCAACTCCTCCTCCTGGGACGACCTGCTTACCCAGGTGGTGGAAGAGGTGATCACCCGCCCCGGCGTGCCCGCCGACCTGGCCTCCTGGCGCTGGGGCCAGGTCTCGCCCCTCTACTTGCAGCATCCTCTCTTCGGCCGCATTCCCGGCCTTAATCGTTACTCCGGGCCTGGACAACAGCCGCAATCCGGCAACGGCAACACCGTGAAGCAGGTGGGACGCGACTTTGGCCCCTCCGAGCGGCTGACCGTGGACTTCTCCGACCTCGACAACTCCTCCCTGAACATCGTGACCGGCCAGTCCGGCCAGATCTTCAGCCCCTTCTACATGGACCAGTG
>Ga0153915_10007522_pt1 | contig 10280 bp, 14 predicted proteins | sample Opewatmetagenome_2_FD_107003 | JGI IMG/M metagenome (GOLD analysis project Ga0153915, IMG submission 107003) | Freshwater wetland microbial communities from Ohio, USA - Open water 3 Core 3 Depth 3 metaG | ecosystem: Environmental > Aquatic > Freshwater > Wetlands | place: USA: Ohio, Lake Erie... | reverse complement strand
GCGAGCAGGAAGGCGGCGCGTTCGAAGAGTTCGCCTTTGGCATCAAGCACCCCGAAAGACATCGACCGGAGCTGCGGCATCCGCTCGATCATGGCGTCGAGGATCACGCATGCCGCCATGGTCTTGCCCGAACCCATGCCCCCGGTAGCGATGCCGCACGAGCGGACGAGTTCACTCAAAGGAACGACCACAGGCTCCCCCCACGTGGTCTCACCGAGATGCACCTTGGGCCCCGGCTCGTTCCGCATCCTCAAGAGGAGCTCGCGAACGTTCCGTTGCGAAACGCGGAGGGGCTCCTCACGAAGCGAAGTGAGATGGCGGGACGTGTCGCGCTCGATCCGCCTACGAGACAGTTTTTCGGCGAGCCATGCCAGGTTGCTCATTCCATTTCCTCATTCGGGGGAAGTGACGGCGTGCGTTCCGCGCCTCGCCGGCCGCCTTCCCTCTGCGGCCTATGCCCACGTGCCTCGCGGACGAGGTATGCGAGAGGGCTTATCAAGATCAGAAAAAAAAGAACTAACAGCACATCGATCGCAGAGAGCCGGCTTAGCAGCTCGATGACAATTCGGCAGGCCACGACAAAAATGAGCGGATAAAGCGCGAGCTTCACGAGCGTTGCCGGGCCCCTCTCGGGGTCGAGTAGATCATTCAAACGCACATATGCCTCCGGACAAGGAATCCGATCCGACTTTTGGAGCGGTTAGGTGTCTATATAGAATGACGACGCAAAGTGGGAGTTTCTGACCTGCAAACCCGATGTTGCCGACCGAATTCTTGCCGAATACTTGAGGAGAGAAATCGCGCCGCAACGAATCATGCTTTTTTGATGGAGCCTAACGAAGTAGAATGATGTCCCCTCTTCTACCCGCGACACACATCACGCTGCGGGGATTCCTATGACCGAGGAACGGAAACACGCGATCCTATTTGCCGCGACTCTTCTTTCAGCGCGGAAATTGATGGACATAATCGAGCGAAACGAAAACAAACCCAACATGGCGAAGCAGTTTTTCGTGGACAAAGCCATCGAGGAAGCGGCGTTCATCCTGGAGCGAATCGACAAGCGTTGGCCTACGGACGGATGATATAGTGCGCCTGGAGATAGAGAAGTTCTTCCGTCAATCGTTCCAAAAGTTTCCCGTCTCTCCGGGTGTATCCGCGTTTCCTGATGCTCTGCCGCAACAAATCGATCGTCGTCGCCAAGGTGCCGAAATAATCGTCGGAGGCGATATGGAATTGAATGCGCTTCTTGCTCATCACATTGCATGATGGCACGGCGGAGATAAAGAAAACTTAAAGAAATCATAAAATCTTTTTGAACCGTAGTTGGGATAGCCGGAGGAAAATCATCCTGGAGAGATTGAGGAACAACATGAAATTGCGAAAGTCCAGCACGCTCTACCCGGCCTCTCTTGGATGGAGCATTTCTCTGACCTCGGGATCAACCATCAAATTGCTTCCTAGCTCCGCAAGCGCGGACTCGTCGCAGATGGCGCAACCCTTCTTCACTTTCCCGAAGGTCACCGCGAGCGGCTGAAGGGGCGAACTGTATTTCGAGACGTTGAATAAAAGCAGGGTGTGCTCATGATCGACGAGGGCCGTTCTGTCGCTTTCGGGATCGAGGAGCGCCAGGGCGATCTGAAAGCTCAACCCCGCGACCATGAGGATGTTCGCCCAGAGTCCGGCCTGGCCGGGGAACTTCGTCGCATCGAAATCCGGATCGGTGTACTTCCTCAGGTCCGCGGGTATCTCAGGTATGTCGACCGTGCTGCTGCGGAAGCTCGCGAAGCACTGATAGCAGGGCGTTTTCCCCGGCACTACGTAGAGGATTTCGCCCACCGAAGCTTCACCCCAACAACCGCAATAGACCGTGGGGATCCCATTCCGCAGGGCGTAGCTGTTCACTTCCGCCTCGCAGCAGAACGAATCCGTCCCCGCGACGATGAGATCAGGCGTTTCCTCGAAGTCCTGGAATTTGCCGAAGATGGCATCGACCTGAGCCTGAGGATTGAACTTGAGAATTTCGGACTTGAGCCCCTCGACCTTGGGCTTGCCCACCTCGGCGCGCGAGAGCATGTGCCGCCCGAGGTTCTCAAGCGAAAGCGTGTCCGGATCAACCAGGGTAAGTCTACCGATGCCCGCACGCGCGGCCATGAGGGCGATAGCGCTCCCACCACTGCCGCAGCCGACGAAGGCCACGTGTTTGGGGAACAGCCGTCCGGCTTCCCTGGGGTTCCGTGCGAATACTTGGTCGATCATCGTGCTCTCCTCGTTCGATGGCGTTCCGTCTCGCTTGTTGGACTTCGGGGTCTTTGGAATCCGCGATGCGGATTTCCATGGCCCTGCCCTTCAGCCACTCGCGAGTGAAATGGAAAGGGTAAATATCGACGGTCCCGTCCCGGCGCTGCATGACGCCCGCGATGAACTCGTCGGGATGAAGCGTTTCATCGGTTCCCGTCAAAATGTGCCGCACGGTCCGGAGATCGCCGTGCGACAGCCAGGTCATTCCTCCCGGATGCACGTGGAGCTCCCCGAGCCAGCGGATCCCCGGCAAGGCGCTCCGGAGGGAGCTATAGATCTCGTTCGAGTGGTTCTCATCTCCGGAATAATGGGCGGGCTCATACGTGGCCCTGCTGCCGGGACCCGCGATCGCGAGCACTACGTGCGAGGGGGCCGGAGTACCTTCGAGAGATGTTCCTAAAAGTGTCACGCCGGTTTCAAAACCGCGTGGAGTCTCGGACACCGAGCACACAATTTCATCAAACACATTCTGGGGAATGACAAGCGTTCTCACTGTTCCTCCCTATGTCCCATCAAATTCGGCCACGTACTTCACGGCGAGCACGAGCGCCTGCGCAAAGGTATCTTCAGCGGGATTCCAGACATGTCCCTGCCGCTGATAGCAGAGGCGGTTGTCGCTGATCCAATGGTGCCGTTCCGGGTGCGGATCCATGTACACGCCGGGCTCCTTTTCCGGATAATCTCGAATGGGCGATCTAACCGTGACCTTATAAGGAATCCTGGTGCGCGGGCCGATGAGATATCCGTGAAAGCCGGCTTCCGCGCCCGGTACGGCAAACGGCTCGAATTGAGGGAGTATGTGTCGGATGACCAGTATTTCTGCTTCCCACCTTGGCCTTGTAAGCATCTCTGTTCTCCTCTCTGGTACAGAGAAACAATCGGGTGACGACCTTGTGGAAACATCACCCGATTCCCTCTGACTCTTAGAACCATTTCGTCTTCGGAAGTCGGATGTCGCGGGTCTTCTGATTCTCGCCCCGCGAGTCCGCCTGCTCCCCAAGCTCGGGCTCGGTTCCTTCGACCCGAAGTCTGTCGCCCTGCACTTCGAGCTCGGGTACCCGGATTTCGTCTGCCCCATTGCGTTGAAAAATATTCTTCAGGTTCATAAGATCTCCTCTCGCCTGAGTGGGCAAACCGTTGATCGGGACCCTTGAGGTGCGATCTGCCCCGGAACACCTCTTGGGCCATCTGGATGAGGATCACTTTTCGTGCCTCATTTAGACTGACGACGCCGTTTGGAGAATCTGACAAAAATCAGCCCGCTTTTTAGTCATTCACAAAACTTATTCTTCCGTCTCGGTCAACGACGTGGGATAAGGTGGCCTGGGAACCAGGCGGAAGGGGTTGACGCGGCTGCACCTGCTCATGCCCGAGATACTCTCTTTGGGGAATCGGCTCCGATGGGACTGGACCTCGCGGCACCTCGGCGCTGCCTCTTTGGTTTTGGAATATGACTGTATTGCTGTTCGGAACCGCTCTCGATTGCGTTTGGGGTTGGACTTCCTCAGTCACGTGGGCTTCGCTTTCACGCGCCTCTTCCTCCAAGTGAACCGCTTCAAGAACGGACAACGCCAGAGCCCGGAGAATCCAGAACACCACTATGGCCAATATTGTGAACGCCAAGCCATGGCGGTGACGGGGACGGCCGGGAGGCCGCGCGGCAATATGATGCTGCGGCCGGTATCCGTACTCCTTTTCAGCGGCATGGATGGCCTGTTGCTCCTCGGCGGTGAATTTCAGACGGTCGTTCCCATGGAAGCTGGGAACTCTGGGTGTCCTTTGTCCCGATGCGCCGTACACGTGAATTTTCCTTTGTTTGCCGATGGCAGAATTGAGAAGCGTTATTTTTCAAGAATCCTTGCAGCACCCATGCGGTTTCGGATATAAGTGCAGCGGCGAGGGAATTTGTGTATATGCATATATACATATTTTATGCATGCGAAGCGTATCGAGGTCAAGAAGATTTTTCGCGGCTCCCATGAAACCAGCTACCAATTGGAAAGCTGTCGGCAAACGGCTCCGCGAACTCCGCGGTTTCGAGATGACCCAAGAACAGTTGGCCCGTGAGTTACAGGTAAGCCAGGGCCAGCTCTCCCGGTATGAGAAGGGAGAAAGCGAAATCGGCGCTGACGTGCTCCTCAGAATATCCAGCCGGTTTGGAAAAACGATCGAATGGCTGCTCACCGGGGAAAATCCGCCTCTTGACCTCCGCAAACGATAGACGACTCAACTGAGGCGGAACGGTCTTCGATTGAGCCCGGCGTCGCCCATGCATTCTCGACCCCTAGCTCATGGGCGGCGATGCGGAATATTTGCTGGAGCGCCTCAGACTCCAACGAACGGAAGGCGGCCTCGTTCTCTGGGTAGGTTGCGGCAAGCGCAGATGCAGTGCGTGCCTCGTGCTCAAGCGCTTGGATGTTTTGCGGAGCAACTGCAACAAGAATTTGCTCGAATGTTTCTCTCGATCTCACGTGCTCTCCTCAATCTGAGATTTCCCGAGTGCAACCTTGCTTCCGGGTGCCGCTTCGGGTTCATTGGTGAGACGACACGAGAGAGAGAAAACTGACAGGTACCTGTTGCTTCGCAACCAGCTTGGGCGGGAGTGACCTATGTGGCAGAGAACAAAGGCTATTGTGGAGGAGCTGCGATCATCGCAGTGGGAACTTACTGCGGCGTGAGAGAAAGCTATTTCTCTCTGCTTTTGCTCCTAGGAAATAGCGAGAGCTTCACCCGCTCGTGGGGTATGTTTTGTGCTTGGAGTTCGGTCTCCTTTTGCATGGCTGCGAGAGCTTCCTCGGAATGTTCCTTCAATTCGGCAGGAGAAAAGAGCTTGTATAGAGCCTTCGCTGCCCGGCCATCGGCGATGAACGCGCGGACGCTTTTCTGCATGTGTTCGTCGAAGACGGAGAGCAGTTTATCGTATTGCTCATCAGATAGCCCTATCTCTTTCCTGCAGTCATAAATCTTCACGAGATCATACTTCGTCGTTTCATCCATGAATTCCCGCACGTGAGGATTCTCATCAACCAGCCTTTCGTAGTCTCGATCGTCGCGGTACCGGGCGAAATCCAATACAGTGGCTTTTTGTACTTCTTCCCGGAGCGCCTCGAATTCAGCACCCGTCCTTCCTTCAAAAGAGGTGTCGTTGTACCACTTTCGCGCTATCTCGTTTCTCTGCTCGGGCGTGAATTTTAGCTTGTCGTTTATTGGGGGTTGTTCGGGGGACCGGGCCATTTATTCTAAGTGTATAAAACCACCAGATCGTCGCAAGTGGGCATGCTTCGGAGAGGGAGAGCGGCAGGGCATGAAACGCAAGGCTAACGGGGAACTAAGTTCTTGTAGTTTTGCAAGATGCCGACTGCAGGAGCGTGCTGGGATTCGTAGAGTTTTGCCGCGCGCTGCAACGCATCCGCCATGCTGGGACAGATGTTTTCCGCGCCCACGTGACGTTTGAATTCCGCTTGATGCATAAGTTTCGCGGGTTGCCCGCGCGCGCCGCAAAGGAGAAGGGACCGGCCGGAATCGTGAAGGGTGTCGGCCAATTCACGGAGGGCGCCCAGACCCGTGGCGTCGATCTCCGTCATATTGCGGAGCCGCAGAATCAGAATCGGCGGGAGTGAGTCCAGTTCGCGGAGGATTTCTGTGAATTTGTCTGTTGCGCCAAAGAGAAACGGCCCGTGAATGCGGTATATGGTCACGTACGGAGGAACATCCTTGCCCTGAAGAACGTGCTTGCGGTTACTGAGTTGCGATCCAGCGGTCGGCTTTTCGCACGGAACGCGAAAGAGAAGGTGCTGTTCGATCTTTGCCAAGGTGAGGGTGACCACAACCAGTTCATCGGGAGGGAATGGCCTGACAACGACGACCTGCTTAAAACCGCGCTTGTCGGTCCGAGCCGTAACAAGTTTTTCTCCACGAGCTGAACGGACTGCTATGCCTAAAGGACGTTTGGCTGATTGGCGGAGGGGAAAGACCTCGCAAATTATGGCATTCTCATCCAAAGTCTCTACGGTGATCGCGTACAGGTTTTGTCCAACCTCCACCTGAATGATCTTGGATGCGATCTGTGGAGTAGGCGGGGTATGAAACCGTGGGACCTCCGAAATAATTCGAGACGGACCGACAAGAGTGTCCGAGCCATATTTTCTCCCCAAGTCGACGACGGAGCCCTTCAGTTTCTCAACGAATCTTAGCCACTCCGCTTGAGTTGTTCTAGCCGCGGAAGTATCCGCCTTGATTCGCGGAGACTCTTCGGCTTTACGGAGTAAATAGAGTTCTTCAAGGCAGTCTTTGCAGAACGCCGTGTGCTGCCGGATCAGTTGAGTTGCGTTCTCATCCAATTCTTCCGCTTGGAAGGCCACCAGCACCTCCGGATCGGGGCATGCAGTATCGGGCTGAAGCTCAGTCCCAGCCATTTCCTTAAGCGTAGAGTTGAAGTTACGCACGAAGCCAAGAAAATCGCTGCACTCGCCACACGTATCAAGGTGCTTCTCGACGCGCGTTCTCTCCGGCTGGGAGAGATCCCCCCGGAGATAGCGAAAAAGATCTTGTCGGCTGTGGTCTCCCATAGGGGACTTCGATAACTCCAGCAGGCCTAACGTTCTAACAAGCCTCTTAACCCGACTTGCGTGCACGAAGTTTTCAGCGCCTCGTAGTCATGTTCGAGCATGCGATAAATCTCGTTATCGTAAGTGCCGCGTTGTGCTGCAATTTCAGACACCGGACGCTCGTCGATAACATAGAGATGAATCACCTCGTAACTTTCTTTGCCTTCTTCCGATGCTACATAATCACGCAGAACGCCCTTCACAAGTATCTTTAGTTCGCGCGTCGCGGCGGCGTGAACAGGATCGTGTTTCACTTTATCGCGAAACACTGCGGAATCGTCGGAGAGCTCGGCGTCCGTGATAGGCACATGAACGTATGGTCCCTTCCGACTGCGGCCCAGGATCCTGCGGCGTTCTTCAATCGCCAAATGCTCCATAATTCTATAGACCCAGGTCGAAAAACGCGCTGTCGCCCTAAACCCGCCGATCTTCAGCACCACCCTCTCTTGAGTTTTGGAGAAAATGTCCTCAGCGAAGATATCTGGACTATAAGAATGTGGGCACATGATGGTGAAGTGTTTGGCGTATTTGCGGATCGTGTGCTCATAGCGTTTCCAGAACGCTGTGAATGCATCGTGATCAGGAGGGTCAGCGCAAAATCGATGGACCAGATCCATCTCGGAAAACTTTTCGTAGTTCAGCTTTTCGTCTTCCATGAGCCCAGCGCCTTTCGTTGGCGAGAGACTACTCAGTATCGGATTCTCAGCCCCAGCATTTGGGAAAGCTTAAGGTTTGAGACTACACCCAAGTCGTTCTGCCACTTCGAGAATTTTCTTTGCCTGAGCTGCTTGCTTACGTGAGGGCTCTCGTCCACCCGCAAGTAATTTTCCAAGGCTGTAGGCGATGCTCCGCTGCCAGCCTTGCAGGTTATCAGTTTCTTTCGCCCATTTGGCGATCCTGAACCACACTTCCGGCGGAACTTTAGCGATTTCCTCAATGAGCTTTCGCTCTTCGTCGGTCGGCGTATCAATGCCGCGATCAACTGGCGCGGCAAAGGATCGCCCGACGGGAATCAGTTCTTCTTCAAGTGCGCCTGGCAGTTCAAACTCCATCTCGCTCAAGCTTTGCCAGCATGATTCCTTCTTGCACCACTCAGTGATGTTTCCTCCTGTGGGAGGATTTGTTATGTGCTGATGTACTTTCGCCGACCCAAGGCGAATAGCTTCCTCCAGTGCGCCGGTCAGAGCTTGCTCGCGCCAGATGTGGTCAAGATCAATGCGTTGAGAGGACTTCCGGGAAATCCAGGAAAGCGTGTACGTCACAATGTTCGCGCGGTACCCGCCGTACTTCTCCGCCTGGACGATCCTTTCTGCCTGTCGGAAAAGAATCGCTTTGGCAACAAGTCGTTGAAAATATCGCTCGTCAACTGACACCCTGCCCCGGTCTTTCAGAAGCAACGTGAACTCCCAGAAGTTCTTCTGGGCACCGCGGCTCACGAGATGCGGAAGCTGAGCCCACGTGTTCTCGAACTTTGCCAAATCTGTCTTCGTGAACATCTGGGACTTCGGGTGCACCGCTTCGAACTGTCGCTGCTGCGCGGGCGTGCCGGAACGCGATTTGTCATCCTGATACTGACCTCTCGCGCGTTCATAGTACCAGCGCGTTTGCCGCTGCATGCCTTGAGCCGCTGGAGCCCAGATGGTACGCGACAATTCTTCCACTCCCATATGAAAGGGGTCGTTCGCCTGAAAGTCCGCTGTGTTCACCTTGTTCTGGCTGTTCGCGTATTCGGAAATCTTGGGGACAACAGCTTCCACGCGGTTCGGATTGAACAGCACCGTCAATTTCACTGGAACACTGATCCCGGAAACGTCGGCTCGATCTCGCCGGAAGGCGTGATAGATCGAACCCATCGTCTGGCCGCCGTTGACTATCTGGAAGTCTCTCGCTTTCGTTATTCCCAGCGACCCGTCCGGAAGGGAGACCGTGGCGATGCTTTCTGCGGTCACCGAAAGCCCGTTGTTGTAGGCGAGAAACATGGCGGGCTCTGAGAGAATGGTGTTACGGATTCCTTTGTTGATCTTGCCCCGTGCTTGAAGAAAACACCGGACGTTTCGCTCCAAGAGTCGTGGTCCAAACCGCGAATACAGTTCCACTAGCAACGGTCCAGAGAGCGACAGTAGATAACATGCGTACTCGCCCTGTTCGGGGGCAACCGAGAGGCATGGTACCGGCCGCCCTATCGCAGAAACAAAATCGACTTCGACCGTTTCCCGTCTGCTGCCGGAGTTCCAGCACCGGAACAGTCGTTCGATGTCCCAAACGTGATAGGAGATCTCGATATCTCCCAGAGACTCATTGGGAATCTCTTCCATTTTCGAAATCCCGTCGGTGAAAAGGAAGAGCCGGACGCGAGTGAGCTCGCTTTTCAATTCCTCGATTCGCAGTGCGAGATCGAAGGCGGGGGAAGCCTCCTCCATCTCGCGCACATAGCCGTCCGTGCACTTCTCGAAGAATTCTTTTCCACGCCTGAACAATGTCTCGATGTCCCGCTTCGGAACCGTCTCCGGCGGCACATTGAGCGTGCATTGGGAAACAAAGAGATCCAAGCATTCCTCATCTTCGGAAACGCCATAGCCATTGACTTGCAGCCCCCGCCCCCGGTGTTGGCAAACCACACCGTCATCGAATTCACCGGCGTCAATCAGGTAGTCGATCATGACCTCGGTAAAAGCATCCTCGCGCAACTGTTCCTGCCCTTCGGAGCGGGACAGGATGTCCTGCTGCAGGTTTGTAAGGAAGCTCGCGAACTGGTCTTCGTTAGGCATTTCTGGATTGTTGGAGAAGATTGCGAAATTCCTCATCTTCGACAATGAAGGGCATGCAGTTGCTTATCGTCACGCTGTATGCCAGATCGCCAACGCCCGGGGGCAGATCAGTCTCCGTGAGCCGTGGGAATCCGTCTCGCACATGAAAGGCATGGTGCGACCGCACGGCGTACGCAACGCTGTCATACAACTGTTCATGGCGGTCGAGATATCCCACGTCAAGCAGCAGGTCCTCCAAAAGGTCCCGTGCCTCGGCGTTCTGACTGAGCGCGCCCCGCACATCGCTCACAAGGGCGGGTAGCGTTGTGGCGCCCGAGCGGACTGCCTCCACCGCCACATGGAAAACGACAAGCCGAAACACGCTTGACGAATCGAGCTGCCTCTCGCTTGAGACAAGGAACTTCGTGTGCTGCTTCGCAATCGTCGTCTTGACCTCAACGGACAGGTTACGGAGCTGATAATCGTGTATTGCCTTCTCGGGGCCTCTCCAGGCACGCACAGCCTCCAGGGCGCCGACCCCGTCAATGAGGTAGCGCCTCATGAACAAGAGCTCGCCGAAGAGCCCTCGTTGCGCGTCTTCACCAAGTCCGTCTGGGCTCCGCTG
>Ga0153915_10007521_pt1 | contig 10284 bp, 8 predicted proteins | sample Opewatmetagenome_2_FD_107003 | JGI IMG/M metagenome (GOLD analysis project Ga0153915, IMG submission 107003) | Freshwater wetland microbial communities from Ohio, USA - Open water 3 Core 3 Depth 3 metaG | ecosystem: Environmental > Aquatic > Freshwater > Wetlands | place: USA: Ohio, Lake Erie... | reverse complement strand
GCTGACCTTTGACTTCGACAACGCATATTCGACAATTACCCGTCGGGGTAAGATCGCGATGATAGCACAACGTGGGTATTAAAATGCCATGTTCGCGGGCTGTCTCTAGGATTGTTTTCGATGGGCTTGTCTCAATGCGAATGTTATCAATTATTAGATTAATCAGCATATGCGCTACCTCGTTCAATTTCAACGAATTTGTCTGGAAAATGCAGTAAGGCTGAATTAATAGGAGTGGGCACCGATTGCCCTAAACCACAAAATGAAGAATTAAACATCACATCTGAAAGTGATTTAAGTTCATCTATATCACCAAACCAACCATGACCTTTTTTCATACGTTCGAGGATGGAATATGCACGGTAAGTTCCGACCCGACAGGGGGTACATTTACCACAAGATTCATCCATAAAAAAGAAAAGCAAATTAGCTAACAAAGCAACTGGTGAAACCGACTTGTCGCAGATCAAAAATGCCCCTGCTCCAAGCGCGACACCCTTTGCAACAGATGTGTAATCAATGGGTACATTCATCAACGTGGGTGGTACAAACGTGCCGGCTGCCCCGCCAGTCAAGGCAAATTGGAATGCAGACCCTTCGCGCATGCCTCCACCATATTGGTTTATTAGTTGGGCGAGGGTTAATCCAAATGGGGCTTCGAACAGTCCAGGATTATTAATATGCCCTAGAAGCATGTATAATTTTGTCCCCGGTGTCGGGTAATTGCTAAGGGAACGATACCAATCTGCTCCATTTTGGAGAATTGCGGGCACTGAAGAATAAGATTCTACATTGTTAACCAGAGTTGGAAAGCTTAAATATCCATATGTTGGTGGATATGGTGGACGTATACGAGGTTCGCCTCTCTTACCTTCAAGTGATTCAATTAATGCGGTCTCTTCTCCACAAATATATGCACCTGCGCCACAATGCACGTGGATGTTGAATGAGAAATTACTATCCTGAATGTTATTTCCTAACCAACCCCATTCGTTTGCTTCTTTAATCGCATGAACTAATCGTTCGGATTGATTGGTATATTCACCACGAATATAAATAAATGCCTCTTTAGCCCCACATGCATAACCTGCGATTGCCATTCCCTCCAATATTTGATGAGGATTTGTATCGATTAAGACTCTGTCTTTAAATATAAGAGGTTCAGATTCGTCTGCATTACAGATGACATATTTAGGGGATCGATCCGCCTGAAAAACAAAGCGCCATTTTCGACCTACAGGAAAACCCGCGCCACCCCGACCTGTTAGACCTGCTGCCTCGATGATACTGATAACCTCTTCGGGCGATAATTCCAATGCTTTCCTGAAACCTTGATATGCACCGAGGGTTAATGCCGATTGGATTGAATCCGGATCTATAATACCTGTTTGTGACAACATAACCCTCAACTCACCTGGTCTTGCCTGGCTATAATCAACAGTCTCTCCTCGCCATCCGGTTGCAATCGAAGCTACGACTTTGGGATTAATCGGACCGCATTGCTCATCGTTGACCAAGGCTGCCGGGGCACGATCACATAAACCCAGGCAGCTTGAGCGTGTAACCTCCCATTTATCACCTAAATTCTGTTCTACAATCTCCTTTACGTCCACTCCCTTGCAGAGCCAGCAGACTGGTCCATCACATACTCGAATGATGCCATCTTTACCAGGTTTCGTAGCTAACAGTGAATAAAACGTTGCTACTCCATAAGCATGCTCTACAGGAATATGTAATGACCGTGCAACTTCATGGATTGTCTCTACAGTTAACCCATTTCTCGTTTTAAATAAGGATTGAAGAATTTCGAGAATAGCTTTAGGATCGTAATTGAATTTTTTACTTAATTCATTGATCTCAAAATCAATCATATGTTGAGGTTTGCGGTTTGTTAGCATAAAAAACCTCGCTGCAAAAATATGTTCTTAGGTGGCTTTAAGGATATGAGTAATAATAGCTGATCCGCTACCGCCGATATTTTGAGCCATCCCAATTTTAACCCCGTCGATTTGGTTTTCGCCGGCTTCACCTCGTAATTGTTGAATAACTTCAACAATTTGGTAAATCCCAGTTGCACCAACTGGATGCCCCCGCGCTTTGAGTCCTCCCATGGTTGTGATAGGTATCCGACCGTGAAGGGTAATTTCCCCATCTAACCCTAGTCGTGGCCCTTGTCCCCGGGCGGCGTAGCCACACGCTTCTAATGATAGTACTGACATAATCGAGAACGCATCATGAACTTCAAATAAATCAATGTCCTGTGGACCAAGACCTGCCTGTGAGTAAGCTTTTAAGGCAGACTTTTCGGCTGCAAATAGCCAGGTTGGCTCATGACGTGCATGAACAGCAACTGAGTCTGTTGCAGAACCGGAGCCAATGATTTTAATAACAGGTTTTTTATTATTACGAATCGTCTCAGTAGGGACGAGAACGACTGCCGCAGCCCCATCTCCCGTAGGGCTGGCATCGAGTAGATTGATCGGATCAGCTACCATTCTGGCTATCAGGTAATCTTTTTCTGTGATAGCTTCTTGTAAACGTGCGTTTGGATTATGGACTGCATTTGCGTGGGCGTTTATTGAAAATGGTGCAAAATCAGCATGTTTCCAACCATATTCGTACATATACCGTCGCATGACTAATGCATTTATCGCGACGAACGATACCCCTTGAGCAGCTTCATAATCGGCATCGGAAGCAGTGGCAAGAGCTGCTGTAGTTTCATTTGGTAGTCCATCGGTCATTTTCTCAACCCCGACTACGCCTACACAATCTAGTAATCCTGAACCAACAGCCATTAATCCCATTCGTAATGCGGCGGCTCCGGAGCCACATGCGGCTTCTACTTTTGCAGCTTCGATACCTTTAAAACCAACCCAATCAGCAATTAATGCCCCCAAATTTTCTTGTTTACTAAGCATGCCAGACATCATGTTTCCAACATAGAGACCCTCAATATTCTTCCTGCCTGCGTCGTTGAGGGCTTTAAATATCGCTTCTCCAGCCAGATCGCGTAATGATTTATCCCAATGTTCTTCCACCGGAGTTTGACCGATACCAATGATGGCGACTTCACGCATATAAATAACCTTTAGGTTTATTCGTTATAGGACGGTAAATTATATATATGAGTAAATTATGAACCGCAATACTATCATAAGCTATCCATATTATATTCTACCCTCAAATTTTTTATATGCAGTAATTATAAATAAAAAACCAGGATCACTGAGTAAAGTGGTCCTGGCTTTTATGACGTATTAAATTTCCCTTTTACGATTTAGTTTCGTGATCAACATCAATAGCTGTTTCTTGGATGTCCATTTTTAATAAATCCTGTTTATCTTCGGTATCATCACCCTTTAAACCCTCTCGAAAAGACCGTATTCCACTTCCTAGTTCACCGGCTATCTTGCCAATCCGTCCAACCCCAAAAAGAAGTACAATTATGACAAGGATAATGATTAATTCAGTTGGACCCAATTGACCTATAGACATATATTTCTCCTTTCTACTATTAAACCTTCCGCGCTACTATTAGTAACATAAACACATAAAATCAGGCAGATTTACCTTAATAAACACTAATGATTTAAGTAATGTACCTAATCGTAGATAAGCTGTAGAATAAGAAAATTAATCAGTAAAGGATATTTCTATTGGCGAGTACTCAGGAATTAATTGTCGTTGGGGGTGGATTAGCCGGTTGTGAAGCTGCCTGGCAGGCTGCTGAGCGCGGAATTAAAGTTGTCTTATATGAGATGCGTCCATATACACCAACCGGAGCACACGTTACTCCATTTTTAGCGGAATTAGTATGCTCTAATTCATTCGGTTCTGTATTGCCCGATCGTGCTCAAGGGGTACTTAAAAACGAAATTCGTAGAATTGACTCACTTTTATTAAAAATTGCCGAGAAAACTGCTGTGCCAGCAGGTGGTGCATTAGCAGTTGATCGGGAAGAATTTTCTAAGTTGGTGACTGAAACAATAATAAGCCATCCGAATATCAAGCTTTTACGACAAGAAATCTCATCGATACCTGAGGAACCAGCCATAATCGCTACAGGTCCATTAACATCAGAATCTTTATCGAAATCTATTGCCCAACTTACGGGGCGAGAACACCTATTTTTTTATGATGCGATAGCTCCTATTGTTACAGCCGAATCAGTAGATATGGAGAAAGCTTATTTTGGCTCGCGTTATGATAGAGGAGAACATCCTCAGGGAGATTATATTAATTGCCCTTTATCAAAAGAGGAATACAATCTTTTCATCGATCAGTTATTGACTGCAGAACGTATCGCGTTGAAAGATTTCGAACATGATCTTGAGAGAGGGGTAAAAGCTGGTGCTCATAACTTCTTTGAGGGTTGTTTGCCAATCGAGATATTGGCTCGTCGAGGTAGAGAGGCGCTTGTATTCGGACCGATGCGTCCAGTAGGTTTAAATGATCCCCATTTTAACAAACGTCCATATGCTGTGCTCCAGTTACGTCAGGATAATTTAGCTGGAACACTATACAATCTTGTTGGATTTCAAACTAACTTAAAAATTCAGGAACAAGAGCGAATATTCCGTTTAATTCCAGGTCTTGAAAAAGCAGTATTTATTCGCTATGGACAGATGCATCGAAATACATTTATCTTTTCACCCGCCCATTTACTAGCGACGATGCAGTACAAAGACCGTAATGATTTATTCTTTGCTGGGCAAATCACCGGTGTAGAGGGATACATGGGTAATATTGCTACGGGACTACTGGCTGGGGTAAATGCTGCCCGGGTTTTATCAGGTTTTGATCCTATCGAATTACCACAAACCACGTTATTAGGGGCATTATGTAATTACATTACACATGCAACTCAGGCTGATTTCCAGCCTATGAAAGCGAATTTTGGTATACTATCACCCCTGGATGACCTCCAAACAATGCAACTGCACGGGAAACGACAAAGAAGTAACGTTTACGCTGAAAGAGCTTTATTGGAATTATCTAAATATAGGAAACAGTTTTCTGTGCCTATGGTAGAATAACCAGCACTTCAGTGCGTATAGATATGATTAAAACACGGAAAATGGTTAACCCAAAACTATTATTAACCTTCTTTATTAGTATAAGCATATTCGCGATAATTGGTTGGGTTACTAATAAATGGGTTAATCGAAACCGATCAGACACTTCGGATTCTTTCCAGGGTTCGAGAGCATTTAAAGATGTTGAATTTCAGGTCTCTTTAGGGCCTCGAATACCTGGCAGCCAGGGACAGCTTCTATTAATCCAATTTGTTAAAGATGAATTATCAAAATCAAGTTGGGATACGTCCATCCAAGAGATTACTTTTAATGGTCATGATATTAAAAATATTATTGGGAAAAGACAAAAATCCAACTTGCTACATATCCCTTGGATAATTCTTGGTGCCCACTACGACACCCGTATGCGGGCTGACCGTGATTCTAATTCTCAAAAAGCACAACTCCCAGTTCCTGGTGCAAATGATGGTGCTTCTGGTGTAGCTGTCCTTTTAGAATTTGCCCGCGTTATCCCTGAAGACCTCCCTGTTAATTTATGGTTGGTATTTTTCGACGCTGAGGACAATGGTCATATTGATGGGTGGGACTGGAGCCAAGGCTCAAGGGCATTTGTACAAAGCCTGGCGAATAAACCGGATGCTGTGGTTATAATCGATATGATCGGAGATGCTAACTTAAACATCTATATGGAAGGTAATTCAACTCGTAGCTTATCTGAAGTGATATGGGCACAAGCTGCTAAATTAGGGTACAAAGAATTTATACCCGTGGTTAATAAATATATTACGGATGATCACATCCCATTTATTGAGCAAGGAATCCCAGCTGTTGATATAATTGATATTGATTATCCCTATTGGCATACTAGCGAGGATACACCCGATAAAGTTTCTACAAAAAGCTTGGAAATTGTAGGGAAAACTCTTATCTCCTGGTTAAAGACTTACTGAAATGTCAGGAATTAGTCGTAAATTCCTGTTGGCAAAATCGGAAACCTGTCGTAAACTATAAGGGTTATGCGCGTTGTAGAGTTGCTATCCCAAGTTCGTCAAAGCTGGCTCACGAGAGTCTCGCATCGCATGGCACGCGGTGAGGGTATCCGTGAAAGTTTCTTGCCTGAGCTGGATCGTTTTTATGATTTATTATTACAAGCGATCGAATTCGGTGATCCTGCCTGGTTAGACCCATTATTAGCCGAATGGGTTCAAGCTCGTACTCAAACCGAGCTTGAAGATGAAGAAGCAAGTTTACCTCCGATCCTAAATAATTTATTATTAGTGACATATGAAATTACCCATGAATCACTGAATGAAAAAGATGCGATGAGTGTAATGGGGGCAGTTTTACCTATGTATACCCACGCCCTTGAATATTCGACTCGGCAGGAAACCCAACTCCACATCGACCATATTTCTTCTGAGTTAGAGAAAGCCACCAATGAACTCGAAAGACTTGACCGTAGCAAATCAGATTTTATCGCGGTTGCCGCCCATGAGTTGAAAACACCTCTTACCTTGATAGAGGGTTATACATCAATGTTACGTGAAACCCTTCCGGGCGAAATGAAGCTAACTCCAGTGGATCTCTATCTCAAGGGGATCGATAGCGGGAGTCATAGACTTCGTGAGATTGTAGATGATATGATCGATGTATCTATGATTGATAACGATCTATTATCGATTACCTTTCAACCTATCTGGCTTAACCGGATTTTGGGGGTGATAGCTCAGGAAATGGCAGATTATGTTCAGGAACGGAACCAAATATTAGATATCCATCCTTTTCCATCCAGTGAAGAAATGACCTTTGGAGATGGAGAACGATTGCTTCAGGCGTTTAGGAATTTATTCTCTAACTCCATAAAATATACTCCCGATGGCGGTAAGATAACAGTTGATGGTCGTTTATTGCCAGGATTTGTAGAAGTTACGATCACTGATACTGGTATAGGAATTGATCCTGAAGATCACCAGCGGATTTTTGAGAAATTCGGGCGTCTCGGAAATGTAGCTCTGCATTCAAGTAGCAAGACTAAATTCAAAGGGGGTGGTCCTGGTCTTGGATTGCCGATTACCAAGGGTATTATCGAAGCACATGGGGGTGCCATCTGGGTCGAATCGGAAGGTTATGATGAAGACAAATGCCCTGGTTCAACATTCCACATATTACTTCCCATGAGGAAAGAACCCCCGGATGATCGGATGGCTAGGCTCTTTAAACCACAGGTTGAAGGCACATCTTAAGGATTAATTTTCAAATAGGACTCGTCTTAAAATCAATATGCCCAAGAAAGCACCTGAACCCACTACTCGGCCTCGAGAAAGAACTTTCCTTGTAGGCGTAGATATTCGCGCACAATCGCACTTACTCTCCATGGAAGAATCGTTAGCAGAGCTAACTTTACTTGCGGATACAGCGGGTTTAGATGTTGTTGGACAAACCTACCAACATCTAGACCAACCTCATGTGAGTACGTTTATTGGTCATGGGAAACTTGAAGAAATAAAGGCAATCGCAGACGAATTACAAGTCGAAGTACTCCTTTTTGACGAGGAACTCTCTGGGCGACACCTCCGTGAAATTGAGCGTTTTTTAGGTGATGATATCCAAGTATTGGATCGAACGGCTTTAATATTAGATATTTTTGCCCAACATGCTCATACACGCGAAGGAGCGTTACAGGTTGAGTTAGCGCAGTATGAATATCGATTACCGCGCCTGACACGTGCCTGGACCCACCTGGCGCGACAGGCCGGAGGGGGAGGTGGTCGGTCAGGTAGTGTTGGGGGAGTAGGCCTGCGTGGTCCTGGTGAGACTCAGCTGGAAGTTGATCGTCGTGAAATCCGTCGGCAGATTGAGAATATAAAAAAGCAGTTGGAAAAAGTTCGTACTCACCGTCAACAATATCGGGCGCGACGTAGAAAATCAAAAATACCAATCGTCGCGCTGGTAGGTTATACGAATGCTGGGAAATCTACCCTTTTAAACCGTTTAAGTGATGCCAATGTATATGTTGCGGACCAGCTCTTTGCCACGCTGGATCCAACTACACGGAGAGTGGAGCTGCCGGGGGGACACACCGCATTATTTACGGACACGGTGGGTTTTATTCAAAAACTACCTACTACTCTAATCGCTGCATTTCGGGCGACCTTGGAAGAAATTACTGAAGCTGATTTACTATTACATATCGTCGATATAACCCACCCTGATGCCCAGGCACAAGCAAAGGCTGTCTTAGAGACACTTAATGAGATTTCAGCTATTCATATTCCTATCATAACGACCCTTAATAAGATTGATCGTTTGAATGAACCCGATAAAGCTCAAACTGCTCTTGGGGCCTATCCGAATTCGGTTGCTATCTCGGCTTTAACTGGCCAGGGGATTCCTGATTTACTCCAGCATATATCAGAGCATTTATTCGAAACATTTAACACCTTAAAAGTACGCTTGCCGTATAAAGAGGGAAGTTTAATTGCCCTCTTTCATGAGCAAGGGCAGGTTGAGTTCATCGAGCATGGTCAGGGAGGGGTATTAATTCAAGGTCGCATACCAGGTCGACTATTGGCTCGATTCCAACCTTTTATTAAGAAATAGGAGATAAACTAATGTTATCTAGGTTAAACCGTTTGCTAGATGTATTATCTGATTTTCTAGCAGTTCGTAAAGGTTTACTCCCGCTTCTGGGTATTTTACTTGTAATAGTAAATGGAATCTTACAATTTCTACCAACGATTGGGTGGCTAGCGCATACAAATTTACTGCTTCACATCGGGATTATTATTACAATCATCGGAGTGATGCTTGCTTGGGCACTGTAGATAGCGATTGAAATTGTTATTAAATCCTTGGTCCTGAATTTATTATATCTTGTGGGATTTCCATCTGATTTTCTAATTTCCGGAAGTTTTCAATAAACCTGGCTGCCAGGAATTTATATTTCTCCATGTATTCCTCTTTACTAGACCAGGCTTCTGCCGGGTAAAGCACCTTTTCAGGAACTGCGTTACAGCTTGTGGGTACTTGAAAACCAAAGACTGGATCAGGATAATATTTTACTTTGGTTAACTCCCCGCTTAACACAGCATTAAGTAAATCTCGTGTATATCGAATGCTAATTCGTTTCCCAACTCCATAGGGTCCACCGACCCAACCCGTATTGACTAACCAGCAATCTGGTTTATAACGTTCTATTTTATTCCTTAGGATTTCAGCATAAAAAGAAGGATAATGCACCATAAAAGGTCCACCAAAACAGGTACTAAATGTTATTTCTGGTTCTTTGCCCAATCCAATTTCTGTACCCGCGATTTTTGATGTATAACCAGATATGAAGTGGTATAAGGTTTGAGTTGTGGATAATTTTGCGATAGGCGGCATTACTCCCAATGCATCACAGGTAAGCAATATAATATTCTTGGGTTGACCACCCATTTTCCCTCGAACAGCATTCTCAATGTAATCTAACGGATAAGATGCGCGTGTGTTTTCCGTCCGACTGTCGTCGTTTAGGTCAATTAAACGCGTAACTGGATCGTAGATTACATTTTCTAATATTGTGCCAAAACGTCTGGTGCATGCATATATTTGTGGTTCAGCGCTCTCGGATAAGGAGATAACTTTCGCATAACACCCATCTTCAAAATTAAAAATTCCTGTATCACTCCACCCATGTTCATCATCACCAATTAAGCTCCTCTTTGGGTCTGCAGAAAGTGAAGTTTTCCCGGTTCCAGATAGACCAAAGAATAAAGCCACATCATTATCTTTACCAGTGTTGGCTGAGCAGTGCATTGTCATTATCCCATCAAGGGGAAGAAGGTAATTAAGAACCGTAAATATCGATTTCTTTATTTCACCTCCGTAACCTGTATTTCCAATAATGCATAGTTTTTGAGCAAAGTTGATCACAATAAATGTGTTTGACGGTGTATCGTCGATTATTGGAAAAGCCTGGAATGATGGAGCACAGATGACTGTAAATTCTGGAATGTGTTGTCGATAATCTTCGTTTGTCTGGGGTTTTATAAACATGTTCCGTGAAAATAAGCTGTGCCAGGCGAGTTCAGTAATAATCCGAATGGGTAGACGATATTCGGGATCGGCTCCTCCATAACAATCTTGGACAAAGACATCCCTTCCTTGAAAAAAACCTTGTAAGCGGCCAAAAAGTTGGTCAAACTTATCTGGACTGTAGGGTCGATTATAAAGGCCCCACCAGATCTTGTTACCAGTCGATGAT
>Ga0153915_10007520_pt1 | contig 10284 bp, 7 predicted proteins | sample Opewatmetagenome_2_FD_107003 | JGI IMG/M metagenome (GOLD analysis project Ga0153915, IMG submission 107003) | Freshwater wetland microbial communities from Ohio, USA - Open water 3 Core 3 Depth 3 metaG | ecosystem: Environmental > Aquatic > Freshwater > Wetlands | place: USA: Ohio, Lake Erie... | reverse complement strand
CCTTTCACCAGCTTGTTAAATAATGGAATACGTGTAAATTGATTAATTACTGGTAGTAAATATCGAACCAATGGATAAAGTCGGATAGGTTCAGATATTTTTGGAATCTGTTCAGTATGTATTCGGATCCAGTAGCAGCGGTATCCATGACCGGGCACATCAATTGCTACCATTGATAAGTCTATCTCAGGGTCTGAGGAAGCGTGAATGGAAAATTCATACACATTTGGATTCGCAAACATCACTTCCAATCGAGATAAACCTTGATACCATTTGTTCAAATCTACTTGACCATGATCAGATAGCGTAGCTCGAATAATGGCTCGATTTTCTGCTTGTACAATTTCTAAATTTCGGATGACCATTCCGGCGACATTTCCTTCGTGGATCATTCCCAAGGCTTGTTTCAATCCTTTTTTGTCAAGCGTCATTGAAAATAATTCGCTGGATCCGATTACATGTTTATGATATGGGGTTGCGTTCCCTAAATCATCGATAATTTCGAACGATGTATATTGATTATCGAGCTTAATGCTGAGATTAATCAATCCAGTTTGTTCTCTATCGTTTGGGTTGAAAACTATTATTGATGAAAAATTATTTTGGTTATCGTCCAACAGCTTCTGATTATCAGAATACCTGGAATCTATTAGTTCGCTTAATCTCTGAAGATCTTGATTGATGAGATCGCGATTGATTTGATCGACTTGATCAAACCTACCTCCCATTTCTCTAGCTACTTGATCAATCGATGTACCACAGATCGAATCATGTGGATGACATTGCATCAGCATTTTCCAGGCATAACGTATGATGGAATTTTGATGTTCCACATAATTATTAAAATAAATATTTTGGTTGCCTGGCTCTGGGGTTGGAGTAGGGTTGTCAAGAAGGCTAATCCAAGCACTTAGTGGTTCTACCCACTTTATCAAATCGTTTTCACACATATAATTGCGTTGTTTCAGTGATATGCGTGTAGACAATACATTTTGAAGCAATGCTGTATATTTTGACGAGCGTAATTCACCTGAGATCACAGGTAACTGATCTCCGGTTGAATCTAATTGGGACCGGATTGAATTGAAATATTGCGGTAAATTGGAATGTATCAGGTGATTCTGGGATGAACGTAATTGATACACGCTTAATGCACTGGTAAGGTCTCTGGAAGGTTCCATATGGTCTGTACCGTGCATCAGAAGAATTTGTCCTGCCATGGAATATGGCGACAGCGAAAGACTGCGTTGAAGAATCTCGCCGATAAATTTATCAGGATTTGAGGTTGTTAAATTGGCGGCGTTGCTATAACTATCCCGCAAATAAGACAGTAATACGCTGGAACCATCGGGTGCCTTCCAAATGAGCTCACAAAGCTGATCATCTAAACCCCTCCAAAGGCAGGCGGTATCGATGCTGAAACCCTGCAAGATCTGAGGCATTTGTCCGATATGTCCGAAGGAATCGGGAAGATACCCGACTGACATTTTCCCGCCGAATTTTTGGCAAAGCCGATTTCCTTCAAGAAGGTTACGAATGTGAGATTCAGGTGCAATTAAAAATTCGTCCGGGCTGATATACCATGGGCCGACGAATAATCTGCCATTTTTAATGTGCTGAATTAATTCTGATTCGCGTTCTGGACGGACTTGAAGGTAGTCTTCGAGAATGATAGCCTGACCGTCTAAGAGAAAGTATTTGTAATCTGGGTCATCTATCAGGATATCCAATAATTGATCCATTAAGTGTACGAGTTTAAACCTAAATTGCTGGAATGTCAGATACCATTCCCGGTCCCAGTGCGTGTGACTGATGAGATGAATTGTGCTCATGAGGTTATAGGAGAGTTCATAATTATGGTTTTAGATTTCAAGGAAAATGACTTACATTCAAACTCTAGATTCCAATGTCTTGATTTCTTTTTTAATGAATGGAATGATATTCTCATACGGAATGATCATTTTTTCCGGTCTGTCTCGCTGTTTATATTCTACGCCACCATTTTTGAGAGATCGCTCACTGATCGTAAGTCTAATTGGGTTGCCTATCAGATCGGCATCATTAAATTTTATCCCAGGGCTTTCTTCTCGATCATCGAAGAGACATTCTAAATGTAGTTCATTGAATTTTTGAAATAGCATTTCGGCTTTATCTTGACCTTCACATCCAATATCAATTGATTTCCTAGGTAAAACGATCAGATGAATTTGGTACGGGGAGACAGTTATTGGCCATATAATTCCATGCTCATCATGATGTTCTTCGACAATACAAGCTAACAACCAGCCGGTGCCAATGCCATACGAACCCATAAATATTGGGTACGATTTTCCGTCCCGGTCCAGATAATTGCACCCCATTGATTCGCTATACCTCGTGCCAAGTTTAAATATATTCCCTACTTCTACCCCACGCACGGTGTGTAAGGATCCACCACAGATAAAACATTCATCCCCAGTTTTTGCCAGGGTTATGTCGGCAACAATTTCAGCTTGATAATCCCTACCAAAGTTCACATTTAGCCAGTGATAGCCTTCAATATTCGCACCGGAGACCAGATTCGTCGAGCGAGGGATGACTTCATCTACAATCACCATCACATTTGTCAAACCGACTGGAGAGGCATACCCTGGAAACGCACCAACCGCACGTATTTCTGCGTCTAATGCGGGGCGAAGAGCAATCGCATGTAAGATATTAGCAAGCTTGGTTTCATTCACCTCCATGTCTCCACGGACTATAACAAAAACAAAACGCTCTACTAATTCCTTACCTTGAGGAAATGAGGCTATCATAAAAACAGCTTTAGCTGTTTTATTGGTCGGTATGGATAAATATGTGGCGAGATCTTCGATAGTTTTACAGTCAGGTGTAGCTACTTTTTCCAAAGGTAGCTCACTTTCTTCCATCGTAGTGTGTTTTGTATAAGTCGCTATCTGACGGTTAGCTGAATATCCACAATTATCGCAAATAATTAACGTGTCTTCGCCCAGCGGGGTTAGATACATAAATTCATGCGCAATATTACCCCCCATCATTCCGGTATCAGATTTAACTTCAATGACAGGCAAATAACATCGTTGAAATATTTTCTGGTAAGCATGGAAGTGCGCCTCATACTGCTTATCCAGTCCAATTTGATCAGAATCAAGGCTGTAGCTATCTTTCATCGTGAATTCTCTTGCCCTGATTAAACCGCCACGAGGGCGAGGGTCATCACGCCATTTCGTTTGAATATGATAAAGCAATTGCGGCAGCTGGCGATACGACCGGATCTCGTCACGAACAAGTCGCGCAATTACCTCCTCATGCGTCATTGAGAGGACCATGTCGTGATTATTTTTATCCTTGAAGCGACCCATTTCACTACCAATTTGATACCATCGTCCGGATTCTTGCGAGATTTCAGCAGGATGAACTACAGGCATCGTTATTTCCTGACCTCCGATGGCATTAATTTCATCTCGCATAATATTTTCGATTTTCGATAGGGATCGTCTAGCCAAAGGTAGATATGAAAATATACCCGCACCCAGCTGGTGGATAAATCCTGCCCGTAGAAGCAGCTGATGACTGGTTGATTCTGCATCAGCGGGTGTTTCTCTTTTGGTTTGGCTAAATAATTGTGACATTCTCATTGAATGCCTCCTTATTTAAAAACGCCTCTGGCATTCAATCCAGAGGGCAATTTAGAGTGGAAAATTTCTTCAGATTATAAGCACCATCAGATCGACTGTCGATATTGGTTTTCGATACGCAGGAGAGTGAATAATAAGATATTGGTTGATCATATGGACTAACTGTATCATGCGATAAAGATAAATCAAGATCGGCAGGCAAAAAAGAAAAATACTACGAACTATACAGTAATCTTTGAAACAAATTAATCGTCTTGCGTATAGACATTAGATCCCAGGTACACCGTACATTTGATCTGGTCCCAAAATATCAGGATAAAGATTCCGTAGCAATTTGCGTGATTCATAGCAAAAGTGGCATGCATCAGCATACTTAGCTTCACAATATAAATTGTACTTTTTTGCTAATTGAACCGGTCCACCATCAAGTAACGGACCGATAATAGGGTGGGCATGTGGGTCATACATGTCGCATATCTCTTTAAGCGGTAAGGTGAATATATTTCCGATAGAAATACCTTGACAAATATGCAGATTCCCAAAGGGATCTACATGTACCCTTCCAGGATCTTCCAGATTTTCATGAGGGCAATTTGTAAAAAGAGATACTGGATATAAGGTCGCTTTAGGAACTAATTTCAAAGTTGCTCTACCGCGATACATAATGGACGCAGCTTCGGGGGGAATTTGGCCGATGGTCGAAACTCCTTGATTATTAGGTTGTTCAATGCAAATGATACCTAGAGGTATATTTAATTTCTTCGCAATATTAGATACATATTTGGATTGCTGGCTTTCTTTTTCACTAAAATGGAACAAGTCACTACTTATGGTTAAGTCCTGGATTTTACCAACTAATGGTGATAACCACAGGGAAGCATCTTCTTCAGAAGTTGCCCAATAACTATTGGTTACAATACCAACTTTAAATCCAAGACTGTATGCTTCATCAACTCCAGCCATCATTGTCTGATAATACAAAAAAGGCTCACCACCTTCATAGTATATCCATTCAACCGTACCAGCTTCCTTTGCCTCGTTCAATATATATCGGATTGTTTCGATCGTCATGGTGCCACTTTGCCATGGGCTACCCCAGGCAAAACAATGATCACATTCGAAAGTACACTGAAAGGTTAATAATAAATGCAATCCATTTAGATTCATAGTTTTCCTTTACTTGTCAAATAATGAATATACCTCGGGATTAACGCAATAAGGAAGACGCTTTCCATCCAAACCTGCAAGCAGGTTATTACATGCCAGCTCCGCCATCTTACGACGAGTATATTGAGTAGCTGAACCAATGTGAGGAACGATCAGGCAATTAGGTAAACCATATAGAGGATGAGCTGGAGGTAACGGTTCTGGATCAGTCACATCAAGGGCTGCGGCAGCTATTTTATGTTTCACCAAGGCTTCTACGAGTGCAGGAGTGTCGATAAGTGGACCTCGTGCTGAATTAATCAAAATCGCCGATGGTTTCATCATGGAGAGGGTGGATTGATTTATCATCCCACGCGTATCTTCAGTAAGGGGCGTATGAAGGGATATGATATCGCTGTTTTTAAGCAGTTCATCCAATGGGATCTGAATAGCATTTATTTCATTTCTGGTTTCAGGGTCTGAAAATAGGATTTTCATCCCGAATCCTATTGCTCTCCTGGTTACCGCTTTACCGATTTTTCCCATTCCAATAATGCCTAATGTTGAGCCCTTCAGCTCCATACCCATCCAACCCGAAGGCGCCCAGGTTTTCCAACGCCCTTCGCGGGCATCCATACTCGCGCTGGAGATATTCCTGGCGATAGATAATAACAAAGCCATTGTCAGATCAGCTGTACTCTCGGTCAGTACTCCTGGCGTGTTCCCAACTGGTATTTTCCGGAGAGTACAGGCTTTAACATCGATATTATCAACCCCAACTGCCATATTACTTACCACAAGTAGTTTCGGTGATTTTCTTAGTACCATCTCCGTCACTGGAATTGTCAATAAGGTGAACAAACCTTCTGCCTGCGGTAGCAAATCTATCAGGGTGGGATCTAATTCGGTCGCATCGGTTGGACCGAAGAATATCTTGCATCGTTCTTCCAAAGGCGTAATCCATTCCTTCGGAAGCGTGTGTGTGATGAGTACAATCGGTAGGGTTTTTTCAATCACAGTATCAGGTTGAATATCAGAGAAAACGACATTTTCTGGATAGTGACATTATTGATAAGATTATACCTTAGGCAATTGGATGTATATATTTAAATAAGATTTACAATCTAATTTATCCTTAATCAAGCCTTGACAGTTATCTATTGACCCTCCTTTCCTTTCAGGTTATGCTTAACAACATAATGAACCACGATGGTTTATCACGGAGAAATTTTATAAAATTATTTGGTCTAGGTCTGGCTAGTATGGGGATTTACCCCAAATTGCATTTTAATTCCAGAGTTGAATTCCCAAACTATGATAGACTTGGGCGGGTTTGTATTATTGGCAGGGTCGATTTAAAATCTGCCCCTTATGAAGATAGTCAGACAGTCGGGGTGCTCTATGAAGATGCAGTTGTACCATGGTTGCGGGATGTGGTAGCAACGGAACCGAATTTGAATTTTTTTAACCAGCGGTGGTTGGAAACGCCTGATGGATATATTTATGCTGCTAATATTCAACCTGTAAGGAATATTCCAAACAAACCTATTAATAGGTTACTGTCAACGAGCATGGGTGAAGGTATGTGGGCTGAGGTTACCGTCCCATATGCAGATGTCACTTTGGTCAATGCGCCTTCATCGAATTCGTGGGTCCGGGCACGCATTGATCAGGGTTTACCCTTACGTGTCTATTTTGGTCAGGTGTATTACATAGATCAGATAAAAACAGCTGATGACGGAAGTGTTTATTATCGTGTGAATCCGAATTATTATGGTGGGGTAGACATGTTTTGGGTGTCAGCAGAAGCAATGCATCCAATTCCACCCGCAGAAATAAGCGCGATTAATCCAGAGGTTGAGAATAAAAAAATATTCGTTGACGTAAGCCGGCAGACACTGTCTTGCTTTGAAGGGGCTACAGAAGTTTATTATTGCCAAGTCTCTACTGGTGCTAAATACGACATGTACGGGAATCCTGTAGATAAATGGTCTACACCTTTGGGCTCGTATTTGATTTCACGAAAATTCATTTCCCTTCAAATGAGTGGCGGAACAACAGGAGCTCCATATGACTTGCCGGGGATTGGATGGGTATCTGTATTTGCCACCGGAGGAGTTGCTATTCATGCAACAGTATGGCACAACGATTTTGGGACTCCCAAATCACATGGTTGTGTAAATGCTCTTCCTGAAGATGCAAAGTGGATTTTCCGTTGGAGTCTTCCCCAGATTCCTTATGATCCTGGTATGGTAGATATATCGATATCTGGAGAGAACAGCACGACCGTCCAAGTTATAGAATCATAATATTTTTTGTTTTTTACCAGTTTGTATAGATCAATCTTCTTGTCATGGAGTTTTATCTTGGAATCAAATAATAATATAGCAAAAGCTTATCGGAGAATTAAAAATCGTGGATTTTTATTTCTTCATGCGTTAGCTTTTGTTTTTGGTTTCTCCATAATATTTGTGATTGGATGGGGAGGAGCAACGACTCTCTTGGGTCAATTGTTCGTCACATACAAGCTTTGGATCGCACGCGTAGGAGGACTACTACTAATTATCTTTGGTCTAGCAACCATGGATATTATTCACATACCATGGTTTTATATGGATACGCGTCAACAGTTCAAAGGAAAAACTGGTACATTTTGGGGCTCCATGGCTATGGGCATTTTTTTTGCAGCCGGTTGGAGCCCATGTATAGGGGCAACACTAGGTGCCATCCTCACACTGGGTTTTAGCTCTGAAACAGTCGGTCAGGCAATGTTTTTATCTTTAGGATATTCAATCGGTCTTGGGATACCATTTTTACTTTTAGCACTTGCAATCGATCAAGCGCTACCTCTTGTTCGAAGGTTACGCAGATATATGCGGGCATTTCAAGTTATTGCGGGATTGTTGATCATTGCCATCGGATTACTAATGATTTCTGCACAAATGACGGTAATCGCTCGTTGGGCGCTCCAATCTGGTTTATATCTTGATCTCCCATCCAGTGCACAAGTACCAAGTTTAATCACAGCTGTAGTTGCTGGTGCGTTATCTTTTTTATCTCCTTGCGTTTTCCCATTAGTCCCTGCGTACTTAGGATATTTGAGTGGACATGCGATAGCTGCATCTCAACAGGAAGTAGTCGAGAAGGTTAATGCTTAAAGCTTTGTACCCATAATACTAACTACTATACAATAGCTTGAGCATCGGTTTACCTTCGTATTCTTTCCATGAATTCGGTATGAATTTGCAAAGAAATTTGGTTAAGAAATTGATAATGTAACAAGTAAATTTGATTATTGGAGTTGGCAAATGATAGAAGTGAAGTTGTATAGTCGCAAAGATTGTCACCATTGTGATGTTGCTCAAAAATACCTGGAGGAATTACAGCTCAGTATTCCCCATCGTTTGACGATTATTGATGTAGATGGCGACATCAAATTAAGAAATTTGTATGGATTTAATGTACCGGTCGTACTTATTGGTCCTTATAAATTATCTGCTCCAATCGAGAAAAAGGATTTGGAAATTTCACTTATGGCAGTCCAGCATAGTAAGGAGCAGGAAGCTAAGCTAGATAAGGCGATCGAAGAAGGACGACTTCATATTCCAATTAATTGGTCTAAAGCAGATGGATTTAGTTTATGGTTATCCCGACATTATCTAGCATTATTCAATATCTTAATTTTTTTGTACGTAGGAATCCCTTTTTTAGCACCTGTATTTATGAAAGTTGGAGCTACCACACCTGCAAAGGCAATTTACAGCGCTTATGGTTACGTATGTCATCAATTCGCTTTTCGGTCCTGGTTTTTGTTTGGTGAACAAGTAGCTTATCCGCGTGCGGAGGCTGGGATTGCCGGTCTTTTTTCTTATCAAACAGCAACTGGGTTAAACGGATATGATTTGCTCTCTGCCCGGGCATTTGTTGGAAATGCACAATTGGGATATAAAGTTGCATTATGTGAACGTGATGTGGCGATTTATGGAGGAATTCTTCTATTCGGGTTATTATTTGCAGTCCTGCGGCGAAAGATAAAGGCAATCCACCTTGTGGTGTGGATTATCATCGGAATTGTACCAATTGGTTTGGATGGTTTTAGCCAATTAATCAGTCAGCCACCTTTAAATTTGATCCCTTTTCGGGAAAGTACTCCAATCCTTCGGGTTATTACGGGTTGTTTGTTCGGTTTCTTAACTGCTTGGTTTGCTTATCCTTATGTCGAAGAATCAATGCAAGAAAATCGAAAGTTTTTGGATGTGAAATTCTCTCAGGCTCTGAAATGGGCTGAATCGAAAATTACCTCGAAAGAGTGACCTGTGCCATTCTATCAAGAGGGATCGATAAAATATTACAAATTTTTGTCTCTTGAAAATCAGGGATTATATCATGCGCTTTTCACTCGGCATGGTGGACTATCACCATCACCATGGAAAAGTTTGAATTTCGGTGCATCTGTAGGCGATGATGTTAAGCGAGTAATACAGAATCGTGAGAAAGCAATGGCAGTATTACAATTAAAAACGGAGAATGTCTATGATACTTTCCAAATTCATAGTACAGAGATAGTATTGACTGATCGACCATTACCTCCGAATGAAATACATATTAAAGCTGATGCAATTATCACTAATAAACCCAATGTAACCCTGATGATGAGGTTTGCTGATTGTGTACCAATACTATTATTCGATCCTGTTAATCGTGTGATCGGGATATCACACGCCGGGTGGAAGGGCACAGTATATAAAATTGCAGGAAAGACTGTACTCAAGATGAACCAGAATTATGGAACAAATCCCAATCATGTTCTAGCTGCAATTGGACCTTCTATTGGGCCCGATCATTATTCGATAGGTAATGACGTCATCGAAAAGGTTAATTTGAGTTTTGGGGACAAGGCTGAGCAACTAATCATATATGATCATGGAAAGACGTTTTTCGATTTGTGGAGGGCGAACCAGGTTATCCTAAATGAAATCGGGGTCTATAAAATTGAAGTTGCTGGGATTTGTACCAACTGCAATATGAACGATTGGTACTCACACCGGGGCGAGCACGGGAAAACCGGCCGTTTCGGTGTAGTGATAGGCTTGTGCGTATAGGAAAAGCATGTGGATGAGCTTTCTAGAAACCAGAATATTATTCGTGGTAACTATTATAAAGTTGTGGAGCGGATTAATATTTCAGCTAGGAATTCCGGTCGAGATCCTGAGTGTATTCGCTTGGTAGTCGTTACAAAAACTCAACCAATAGATGTGATTCAACATGCTATTGATGCGGGAGCAACTAATTTCGGTGAGAATTATGTCGAAGAAGCGATTCCGAAGATCAAGGCACTAACCTATAACCAAACCATTAGCTGGCATATGATCGGGCATGTTCAAAGCCGCAAAGCTCAAAACGTCTGCGAATATTTCCAATATGTTCACTCCCTTGATAGTGTTAAACTAGCTGAAAAACTTAACAGGTTTGCGACAATATTGGATAAATCACTGTCTGT
>Ga0153915_10007519_pt1 | contig 10284 bp, 9 predicted proteins | sample Opewatmetagenome_2_FD_107003 | JGI IMG/M metagenome (GOLD analysis project Ga0153915, IMG submission 107003) | Freshwater wetland microbial communities from Ohio, USA - Open water 3 Core 3 Depth 3 metaG | ecosystem: Environmental > Aquatic > Freshwater > Wetlands | place: USA: Ohio, Lake Erie... | reverse complement strand
TCGCCTCGCCGACGACGCGCGACAGGCCCCAGTCGATCACGTAGACGTCACCGTACTCGCCCATGATGATGTTGCCCGGCTTGAGGTCGCGGTGAACGACGCCGCGCGCGTGCGCGAAGTCGATCGCCTGGCAGACCTCCGCGAATGCGCGGAGCAGGCGCGCGCGGTTCGGATCGGGAGCGCCGAGCAGCTCGACCAGCGTCGCGCCGGAGATGCGCTTCATCGCGAAGAACGGCTTGCCGTCGGGACCGGTACCGAGCTCGTGCACGGGCGGGATCGCGGGGTGATCGAGGCGGGCCTGAATGCGAGCTTCTCGCAAGAACCGGTTGGTCTCCACGAGCGTCGGGTTGTCGGCGCGGAGGCGCTTGACCGCGACATCGCGGCCGATGCGGAGGTCGTGGGCCGCGACCACCTCGCCGATGCCGCCGCGGCCGATGACCTCACCGAACACGTAGCCGTCGAGGGACCTCGTGACATCTTCGAGCTCGGAGGGGTAGCTGCGGGGCCGCGGCGTGGTCTTGTTCAGCGTGTCCGGCGCGCCCAGCAACGGCTCGAGGGTCGGCGGATCGTCATCCCGCTGCGTCATGCCGCGATCGTACGCCCGACTTGGGTTTATAGTCGCGTTCGATGTATCTGGGCATCGTCACCGGGACCGTGGTGGCCGAGCGCAAAGCCGCGGGCCTCGAGGGTAAGAAGATCTTGCTCGTCCAGCCCGTCGACGAGCACCAGAGAGCTCTCGGCGACGTCCAGGCCGCGATCGATACCGTGCAAGCCGGCGTCGGAGACCTGGTCTATCTGGTCGGTTCGCGCGAGGCCGCGCTCGCCCTCGACCCGTGGTTCGTTCCAGTCGATGCCGCGATCGTAGGGATCGTCGATGGCCTCGACGTGGCGAAGGTCACCTCGCGATGAAGGTGGCAGCGCGATGAGGTGTTGCCGTGTTGTCGGCCCGATGTGGGCCGCCGTGAAGCACCCGGCGTTCGCCGGCCGGCCCCTGTTCGTCGTCCAGCCGCTCGACGAGGCCGGCAAGGACAGCGGTACGAGCTTCGTCGCGATCGACACGGTCCAGGCCGGCGTCGGTGACAAGGTGATCGTGCTCACCGAGGGCAACGGCGTCCGCCAGATCCTCAAGATGGGCGACATCGTGCCGATCCGATCGATGATCGTCGGCATCGTCGATCACGTGGAGACCGCGTGAAGCAGCTGCGCGTCCAGGTCGCCGAGACCGCGCGATTCCTCCATCAAGCGGGCTGGTGCGCGAACCACGACGGCAACGTCACCGCGCGCGATGGCAGCCGCTACATCGCGACGCCGACCGCGACGTCGAAGCGCCTGCTCGCCGCGAAGGACCTGATCGAGGTCGACGGCAAGGGCCAGGTCCACGGCAGCGGCAAGGTGTTCGGCGAGATCGGGCTACATCTCGCCGTCTACGAGCGCCGTCCGGATATCGGCGCAGTCGTCCACGCGCATCCGCCGTACGCGACGGCGATCAGCGCGAGCCGTGGCAATCCGATCGAGCGGCCGTTCATCGCCGAGGCGTTCGTCTCGCTCGGACCCGTGATCCCGAAGCTCGCATACGCCCAGCCCGGAGAGCCAGCGCGCACCGCGCTCGCGCCCTGGTGCGAGCTCGTCGATGCCGTGCTCCTCGGCAACCACGGCGTGATCGCATGGGGCAAGGACTGCGAGACCGCGCTGATGCGCCTCGAGCTCGTCGAGCACCTCGCGAAGATCGCTGTGGCGGCGAACCAGCTCGGCGGCGTCGAGCCGCTGCCCGAGTCGGCCTATCAGCCGCTGCTCGCCGCGCGTGCGAAGGCCAGCATCGGTCGGGCCGCAGATCGCGCGCTCGACACCGCGGCGAAGCTGCTCGGCCGCCCGCTGCAGGGCTCGTCGGCGAGCGCTCCGCCGGCCACCGGCGAGCAGCCGCGTAAGCCCGTTGTCGCCTGCGCCCCGGCGCCTCATTCGGAGGTCCCCACGGTGCCGCCGAGTGGTGGCAAACCGCATGATCTCGCTCAGCTCGTTCGTGAAGAGATCGTGCGGGCGCTGCGCGGAACGTAACCGACCGTGCGGGCGAGGTGCTGGCCGCAGATCGCGTGGTGCGCCGTCTCGAACGCGTCGCGTCGGCTGGCAAGACCGGCACGTTGACGATTCCCGTCGCCGGGAGTTGGGCGCGCTGAGCCGCAGGTTGTCCCGGCACCACTTCGCCACATGCGCGCCGGGGTGTCTGGTACAACCAGAACATGGTGCGCGCTGCTGTCGCTCTGCTCGTATCCGTGGCCGTGATGTCCGCCGGGTGCTTCCCGCACAACGCGAAGCACCGCGAGTACGCGAAGTACGCCGAAGGCGGCTCGCTCGTCGCAGGCATCCTCGTGTCGGCGCTGTCGAACACCGGCGCCGATTGCGACAGCATGCAGATGAAGGGGGTCGACTCGTCGAGCTGCCGCACGAAGGCCCAGGTGCTCGGCACGGTCGGTCTCGCGCTCATCCTCGTCGGCCTGGTCGGATTCGTCGCGACCGTCTCGACGGCCGAGGACGACAACGACGCCAAGCCCGTGACGACGATCATGTCCGATACCAAGGGCGGCAAGCCCGGCGAAGCCGCGGGCTCGGGCGCGCCGACGCCGCCACCGACCACGACGCCGCCACCGACCACGACGCCGACCAGCGGTACGGGCGGTACCGAGGCGGCGGCGGGTGCGGGCGCGGGCTCGGGCGCGGGCGCGGGCTCGGGCGCGGGCTCGGGCTCGGCGACGACGCCGGCGACGCCGGCGACGCCGTAGGTCGGCCTGGCGAATTTGCTGCGCGCTCCGAACAACTAGCGCGCAGGTGATGCAGCGATCCGGGCGCAAGCCTGCGTTGGAAAACGGGCTCGTACGTTGCATCGCTGATCGACATGCTCACCGCCGCCGATCTCTGTTCTCATGTCGCTTCGCATGCGGGCGTCTCCGTCGATGGCGTGGAGCGAACGGTTCGCGCAGTGCTGTCCGGTCTCGGTGTCTATCTGTCTCGCTCGCAGCGGCAGCTCGTGTCCGAGGAGCTACCGCCGCCGCTGGCATCATCGCTGTTCGAGAGCGGCCAGGATCGCTCGAAGCCGATCGAGGAGCGCGTGCTCACGCCCGGCATGTCCGTGGGCCGCGCGCGCGAGCTCGTCGCGAGCGTCTGTCGAGTCCTCGCGGAGGAGCTGTCGAGCGAGGCGTTGCGAGGGTTCCGTACGTCGGTCCCGCCGGCGATTGCAGAGCTGTTCGAAGGCGAGCCACCACCGCTGGCGACCGGTGTCGCGTCGTCACGTCCCGACTCGCTCGCGAGCGGACGACCCGGCAGCCATCGCCCCGTCGCCGAGGCGCGACCGCGCGACCACGTGCAAGCGGATTCGGTCGTCGCGGAGAACCCCCACGAGGACTCGAAGCTATCGAGCACGCAAGGCACGACGCAGGAGCGCGAGCACGAGACGCTGGCCGAGGGTCACCCTGGACCGACGCGCACGCTCTCGACGTCTCGCTCCTAATTTCGAGCAGAGCTTGCTAGTCGGCGCACGTGCTCGTCAGACATGCACGTGCACGTGCACGTGACACGTTCACGTGCACGACCAGGCACTCACGATTGAGCTCAGAAGCGGGCCTGCAGCGTGGCGTTGATGCCGAGCTGGTTGAAGTTGCCGAACTGGAACGCGAACGGCGACTCCGGGTTGCCCTCGTCGACGCGCTTGTAGCGCGTGACGTTGCCGTCGTAGCTGTAGAACACCTCGAGCAACGCCGTGTAGATGCGGCCGAAGTCGAGCTTCGCATTCGTCTTGACCGCGAACTGCGGCACGGCCTTCTCGCCGACAGGGAGGATCGTGATCAGCGTATCGATGTTGTTGTTGCGGATGACCGCCGTCGACGTGCCGCCGACACCCGTCATGCCGCCCGGGATGCCCTTGCTCGAGGTCAGCGTCGCGGGCTTGTCGACACCGACGATCACGCCGAGCGTCAGGAAGTCGTTCCAGTTGCGATCGACACCGACGGCGGCGAAGTAATCGGGCGAGACCTTGTACTCGTCGGGGAAGTCCTCGTACGTCGGCAAGCTCGGCTGGCTGTGCAGGATGAACGCCAGCGTCCGGTAACTCGCATCGAAGCGCAGGCGGATGCGGTCCATCATCACGCGCACGTTGACGTCGCCGGCGTAGCCCTTCTGGATCGTCGTGACGCCGGTCTTCTGCGGATCCTTCAGGGTCTGACCGATCCCGGTGAACTCGGCCATCGCGAGCCACGACAGGCCGCCGCTGTACTTCACGGGGTTGAACAGGCCGCTGATGCGCTCGTTGTTGTTCTTGTAGAGCTTGTAGTCGACCGACGACTGGACCGGCATGCCCTTGTGCAGCGCGACCTGCGCGCTCGCGCCGAACAGCTGGACCGGCTGGTCGTTGACATCGACGAGCTCGTTGTTGCCACGGTTGAAGTAACCGCCGTTGACCTCGACGCGCAGCATGTCGCTCGGATCGACGCCGACGCCGGCGAGGAACGCGTGCTCCGCTTGCTCCTCTGCTGTCCGACGATCGAGGACGACCGCGGTCTTCGCACCGACGAACGCGTACGCGTTATTGGTGTCGTACTGCAGCTTCATGCCGGGCGTCGCCTGGCGCGCGCTGACGCGGCGGTACTCGGGGCTACCACCCCACGACAGGCGGTAGCTGTAGCCGAGGCGCATGCGGTCCGACGACACGGGGAACGCGGTCAGCGAGATGCGCGTCGGATCCTTGTGCGACGGATCCTTCCAGTTCGACAGGACGATGTACGTGCCGTCATCCGACAGATCGAGCGTCTTCTCGCTGATCTCGTTGATGCGAAACACGAGCGCCGCCTCGGCGTCGAAGTGATCCTTGTGGAAGTTGCGATACGCGACCGCGTGGGTCAGCGTCTCGAACCCCGAGTAGCGCGTGTCGTAGTTGTCGAAGAACAGCACGCCGAGCGAGTTCGGCACGCCGAACCGCCAGCCCGGAACACTCGGGATCGTCTCACCCGGCTTCACGAGCACGTTCTCGTTCGTCAGCGTGAACGCGATGCGCGTGTCCATGAGGCCGCTCGCACCCGTCAGGTCGCTCGGACCCGCGTTGGTGGCGGGGGCTTCCTTCTCGGCCTGCTCCTTCGCGGCGCGATCGGCGGCTTCCTTCGCCGCGCGGTCGTTCAGGATGCGCGCGACTTCCTGGTCGACGAGCTCCTTGACCTTCGCGTCATCGACACCGGTGGCAGGGGGCGTCGGCTCGGGGGGCGCTTCACCTGGTTGCGCAGCCGCAGTGATCGGCGCGCACAGCGCCACAACGAAAGCTAGTCGAGCTCGCATGAGTCACCCTATTGCAGAACAAGATCTTCCGACTTACGCGGATAGACAATCCAGACGTTGAAGCTGCCGATGTTCACCGGTCGCAGCACACCGATCACCTTCGGCAGGGTCTTGCCGACGAGCGTCGCCGGATCCGTCGGCACGACGCCGGTCGAGATCACGTTGATGACGTTCTTGTTGGTCTTGCAGTCACCGCCAACGCCGCCCGGATCGATCTTCCACTGCTTGTACGTGTCGTAATCAGCGTCGAGGTTACAGACCTTCGCGTTGTCGATCTCGATCAGGCCCGCCTCGTTGCGCTCGAACATGATCTTGTTCGTGAACCAGGTCGAGTCGAGCAGCCCGGGCGCCGGGATGCGCGCCGCATTGACGTCCGCCGCGTCGCAGCGATCCTTCGTTGCGGTGACGAACGACTGCGGAAAGCCGATCTCGGTCAGACCGTTGAACTCCGAGACGCCCCCGGCGAACCCGTCGATCACCTGGCCTTCCTTGATCAAGCAGCCGTTCTGGTCACGCGCGGCCGAGAACGAGAACACCATCTTGTGGTCGTAGCCGACGGCGTTGACCTTCGGGTTCGTCGCCAGCGTGCACGGCGGCGCGCCGCCGGCCGCACAGCTGACGTCGGAGACCGTGTAGCCCTGCGCGAACACGCTCGTGACGACGAGCCGGCCGGTCGCACCGTTGCGCGACGAGTTGACCGTCACCTGCTTCATCTCGAGCGGCGACTTCTCCAGCGCGTCGAGCGACATCTCGTTCGCAGGCGTCTGGATGTCCATGATGTACGGGTCGCGGAACCACAGCGTCGGCGACGCGCCCGACGCGTAGGTCGGATTGAGCGACGTGCCGTCGTCGAGCCACAGCGTCGCGGGGCCGAACACCGGCGGCAGGTTGATCGTCTGGTTCGTCGCCTTGCCGCTGCTCATCGCGATCGTCGACAGCGGAGGACCGCCGAGGTACGGGGTCAGCGTGCCGAGGAAGTTGACGTAGACCTGCACGGTGTTGTTGTAGGTCGTATCCGGCTGGCCGTCGGGACCGATCGCGGTGACATCGATCGTCACCGTCGTCGACGTCAGCGGATTCATCGGATCGCCGGTCGGCGTCTTCAGATCGATATGCAGCGACTGCGTGCCGGTGATCGGATCACGCGTCTCGACGCAACCGCCGAGCAAGAGAAGGAGTGCGTAGCGCTTCATTCGAACACCGGCCTGATCCGTCCGTCGTGCTTCTCGATGTTGCCGTCGAGGCACGAGATATTGCCCCAGCGCGCCTGCACGGTGCGCTGCGGGGTCTGCGTATCGGTCTCGTCCGGGATCTGCGAGGTCGACATGCCGTTGCAGATGTTCGGCTGCTTGTTGAGGTACACGGTCAGCGCGTCACGCAGCGAGATGCCGGTGTTCTGCTGCGACGTGTTGCGCTTGAGCACGATGAAGCCCGAGCCGCCGCCCGCGATGTAGTCGTTCACGGCGACGCGGTAGAGGCCGGTCAGCGAGAGCGGCGCGCACTTGGTCGGATCGACCGGGCCATCCGGGTTGTCACCGCGGCAGTGCTCGCCGATGTAGATGTTCTTCGCGCACGCCGACGGCTTGGTGCCGGTGACCGGATCGATGCTGTCGGAGCAGTCACCCTTGCACACCATGTCGAACGTGATGCCGGAGACCTGCGCCTGCGTGCGGCAGCCGCGCGACGCGCTCTTGCGCGAGACGAAGTCGAGCGTGTCCTTCACTTCCTGACCCGACAGGTACATCACCGTGATCGAGTTCTCGAACGGGAACACGTTGTACATCTGCTCGTTCGTCAGCGGTCCGCGCTCGAAATCGGCGCGGATGCCGAGAGAGTTCGTGATCGCGAACTCGGCGTCGACACCCTGCTGGACCTGCATCGAGCGAGCGACGAGGTTGCCGAGCTGGCTGTCACCGCCGCCCTGATCGTTGCGGAGGATCTTCGCGCCGGCGTCCGGACCGACGTACGCGAACACGCCGTTGAGATCGATCTCCTGGTTGAGCTTGACCGAGTACGGCCACATCAGATTCGCGATCTCGGGATCGTCCGGGATCGTCGAGTCGACCGGCAGGTTCTTGTACGCGAACGAGACGATGCGGCTGCGCTTCTCGGGATCGGCGTTGTCCTCACCGACATGAACCACGAGATCGAGGCGGCCGACGTACTTCGCGAACGCGCCGGAGTGGACGAGCAGCGTCTCGCAGTCGTGCGACTTGCACCAGGTCGAGCCGTCGTCGTTCGGCAGCAGCTTCGGCGGGTTCGTCACGATGTGGAGGTGACCGCCGAGGATCAGATCGACGCCGGGGACGGTGACGTTCTGGTCCTCGACATCGGTCGCGGTGAGGCCCTCGTCGGCATCGAGGCCGACGTGGCTGACGACGACGACGAGGTCGACCATCGGCCGGATCAGGCGCGTGTACGCGTCGAGCGCGACCGTGTTCTCGATCGGGCGGAAGCCGAGCGAGTTGCCGCCCTCGTAGATCGACGACAGCGTGTCCTCGTTGCCCATGCCGATCACGCCGATGCGCAGGCCGTCGACATCGAAGATGTGGTAGGGCTCGACGACGTCGCGCAGCGTACGGTTGCCGCCCGGCACGTCATCCCACGCGTAGTTCGCCGCGAGGTGCGGGAACTGCGACCACGAATCGATCTTCTGGAACAGGTTCGCCGCACCGAGGTCGAACTCGTGGTTGCCGAGCACCTCGCCTTCCATGCCCGCGAGCGAGAGCGAGCGCATCTCGGCCTCGCCCTTGAACATGTTGAACACCGGCGCGCCCTGGAACGCATCGCCCGAGTCGAGCCACAGCGAGCGATTCGTCGTGCGGCGGATCCGCTTCACGATCGTCGAGATGCGCGCGATACCGCCGAACGGTGCGTTCGCCGGCAAGAGGCCGTAGTCCTGATCGAACGTGTTCGGGACGAAGTTGTACGGGAACAGCCGCGAGTGGATGTCCGACGTGTGGATGATGGTCAGCCGGATGTCCTGACCCTTGAGGTTCGGCTGCGGACGATCGACCGTGCAGCCTGCTGCCCCGAAGGCGAGATCGGCACAGAGCACGGCCACCACACCCGCGTTTGCTGCACCACGCATTGGCGGGCGGTAATAACCGGGGCGCCCGGTTTTCAGCAATAGGTTTCGATGGTCTACTGCGTCGCGAAATGCCCCGGGCGAAGATCGTCTGTACCCTCGGTCCCTCGTCGGCCACGCCGGAACGCATTGGCGAGCTGATCGACGCCGGGATGAATGTCGCGCGTCTCAACTTCTCACACGGCAGTCACGAAGATCACGCCAAGATGCTACAGGTCGTGCGATCCGAAGCGGATCGCCGCGGCCGAGCTGTGGCGGTCTTGCTCGACCTCCAGGGGCCCAAGATCCGGGTCGGCAAGTTCGCGAGCCCGACGGGCGTCGAGCTGAGGCCCGGCGCACCGTTCACGATCACGACCGATACGAGCGTGGTCGGCGACGAGAAGCGCGTCTCGACGACGTACAGCATGCTGCCGCTGGACGTGAAGCAGGGCGACCAGATCCTTCTCGACGACGGCTATCTGTCTCTCGCGGTCACCGAGGTTGCCGACAAGGAGGTGAGGACGGTCGTCGTCACCGGCGGCGTGCTCAAGAACAACAAGGGCATCAACCTGCCCGGCGTCGAGGTCTCGGCACCCGCCCTGTCGGAGAAGGATCGCACCGACATCGGCTTCGCGTTGCGTCACGGCGTCGACTACGTCGCGCTGTCGTTCGTACGCCGGCCCGAAGACATCATCGAAGCGAAGCGTCTCCTCACGGTCGACCAGGTGTCGATCCCGGTGATCGCGAAGATCGAGAAGCCGCAGGCGCTCGAGAAGCTCGTCGACATCATCGACGTCACCGACGGCATCATGGTCGCGCGCGGCGATCTCGGTGTCGAACTCGGCCCCGAGAAGGTCCCGCTCTGGCAGAAGCGCATCATCGAGGAGACGAACAAGCGCGGAAAGATCGTGATCACCGCGACGCAGATGCTCGAGTCGATGATCACGCAGCCACGACCGACCCGCGCCGAGGCATCGGACGTCGCGAACGCGGTGCTCGATGGCACCGATGCGCTGATGCTCTCGGGCGAGACCGCCTCCGGTGCACATCCGATCGAGGCCGTGCGCACGATGGCGCGCATCATCGAGGAGATCGAGAAGAGCGCGTACTACCGCGCGAACATCGACGTGCCGACGATCGAGCAGATCAGCTCGGCCAACGCGATCTCGCACGCCGCCGTCACCGCCACGAAGGCGATGAGGCTCAAGAACATCGTGGTCGTGTCGAACTCGGGCGGCGCTGCACGTCTGGTCAGCGAATACCGCCCCGAGGCCAACATCCTATGTCTGACCACCAACGAGGTCACCTTCCGCCGGCTCGCGCTGATCTGGGGTGTGACACCGGTGCTGATCGGCCCCTCGGCGACGGCCGACGAGCTCGTCGATCGGGTCGAGGCCACGTTGATCGAGCGAAATCTGGCACTTCCGGGTGAATCGGTGCTGATCACCATGGCCGTTCCGGTGGGCTCCGGACTCCAGACGAACGTCCTCAAGATTCACCAGATCCAGCACTGAGCTGCGCGCTGCCGAAACCATTCGAATATCGAACGATCTCGGCGCCGTAGTACGCAAAAACCTACACCTGTCGAGGGCTTGAGCGTTGCGTCAGTGCACGCTACGATTTTCATCCGGTGGCACAGAGCCTTAAACCAGCCGACGCTGGCATCAGCGTAGGCCAGGTCTTCCAGGGCAAGTATCGCGTCGAATCGATCTTGGGCCACGGTGGGATGGGTGTCGTCGCGGAGTGTACGCACCTTGCACTCAACGAGCGCGTCGCGATCAAGATGCTCCGGCAGGACGTCTTGCTGGATCAGGACGCGGTGTCGCGCTTCATTCGCGAAGCGCAGGCGGCGGTGAAGCTCAAGAGCGAGTACGTCGCGCGCGTCTCCGACGTCGGTACGTTCG
>Ga0153915_10007518_pt1 | contig 10286 bp, 9 predicted proteins | sample Opewatmetagenome_2_FD_107003 | JGI IMG/M metagenome (GOLD analysis project Ga0153915, IMG submission 107003) | Freshwater wetland microbial communities from Ohio, USA - Open water 3 Core 3 Depth 3 metaG | ecosystem: Environmental > Aquatic > Freshwater > Wetlands | place: USA: Ohio, Lake Erie... | reverse complement strand
CGACGGTAGCTCCGCCCAGTAGGCCGACAGGGGTTGTGCATTTCGAAAGCCCGCGGAAGGCGGGGCGTTCTTGTCGACCTGGTGATAGGTCTGCACGAATTGATAGCTCTCATCCAGACCTACGACACTCTTCACGGTTCCGGCGAGCGAGCCTGGAATCGACAGATCGCCGACGGGCGAGCGCACCGACTGCCCTCGAACGTTGAATATCCCGAACTGCACACCGAAGGCCGCCTGGGCTTGCGCGAGCGTGCCCTCCGCAGAGATGTAGTGATTGTTCTGCGGCGTGTGTTGAACGTCGAATCCCTGACTCTTCAACCAGTTTTGTACTTTCGCAGTATCGGAGGCTGAAGGCGCAAAGCGACTGCGAAACGGGTTGGGAGTGAGGTAGCGCCCATACGAAACGCTGTGTGGATCGCTAACGGCCTTCGCGAGCGCGACGGCGCCTGCCGCATCCGTCCAACCCAGGTAAACACGAAAGCCCACAGCGGCTGCGGGATCGGCGGGAGCGCTGAAATTGTCGGTCGTCGCCCATGAAGGTGCGCTCCCCTGCAGTGTAGTCCGTGCGGTCGCAGGTGCGGCGGCGAAGGTTGGGTGGAGAACCTCCAAACACATTAGCGACAGCGCGCAAATCATCAGAGCATCGAACGCACGAGTGTGTCGCATGACGATTTCCCCTGTATTTCGAGTCTCTTTTTCAGTACGGCATTGAAGTGCGCGGCCCCTTCATATTCGCGGTTGCATCGGGCGCCCCGCTGGAAGCGGTGATCGGCAGACGCTTCTTTTGAGATACAGCTCGTTCGCGGCGCGCTCGAGTGACATAACGTCTCGCGCCATTGCGGACTGGGAGCTGCGTCACCGATGCGTCGTTGCCGAATCCCGACATCTTGCCTTATATGGGACAAATGATCTCATATAGCGACACCAAGGTCGAGTCGGAGCACAGTGGATATGGGAGCTTTCAAGCGTTCGCGCGCATTTTGCGGTTTGGCATTGAGTGTCCTCGCAGTCAGTAGCTGCGGCGGCGGTGGAGGCTCCGGTTTGCCGGCCAATGGCGCGCTCAGCATCAATCTCACGGACGCGCCGGTCGATGACGCGACAGACGTTGTCGTCGCATTCACGGGTGTGGAGCTGCACCGCACCGACGGACAGACGCTCAGTCTCGATTTCGCGAGCACGAAATCCATCAACCTCATCACATTGCAGGGCGGGGTCACAGGAGCGTTGACGCAGGACTCTGCCGTGCCGGCGGGAAACTACGACTGGATGCGACTGAAGGTCCTTGCCAGCAAGAACTCGCAGGGCGAGTCCTACATCAGGTTACTCAGCGGCGCGCAGTATCCGTTGTGGATTCCGAGCGGCGCCGAAACCGGCCTCAAGCTCGTGCGGCCGTTTACGGTCGCGCAGGGGAGTACCACGCGCCTCGTCATCGATTTTGATCTGCGTAAGTCCATCACCGCGCCGCCGGGACAGGATCCGAACTACATCATGCGGCCGACGTTGCGCCTGATGGATCAACTTCAGGTCGGAAAAATCACCGCCACGGTCGACCTCGCGGCGCTCGCGGCCGCACAGCTCGGAGTGGGCACAGCCGTGACGAGCTGCAAGGGCGGCCTCTATTTGTTCGCGGACGGGGCGGCGACGCCGGACGATCAGGATGGCAACGATGCGAATGGCGCGGACCCCATCGTGTACGAGCCCATTGCGTACGACGGTATGAATACAACCGTGTCGATGACGATTCCATTTGTCGCAGTCGGCAGCTACACGCTCGCCGCGACATGCAATTTCGACATTGACGCCGCGGACACCGATGACTACGACCCTGCCGCCATTCAAGGGATGCCCGGATTTCAGACCATGCACTGGACGACGGTCGGGAATGTCTCCGTCAGTGCCAACAACACGACCGCGATCTCGATCCCTTAGAAACGACTCGCCATGCGGTCGCTCGAGTGCGGCAAGGACAAGCGAGGGACGCAGGAATGCCGAGGCATACGATGAGTGTGATGAAAAGCGTTGCACCCGGCGCGGGCGCGCTCAGCGGCGATGCGGAAGGCGAAGTCGGCCCGTTCGTGCTCAATCTGTGCTCGGTGCCTGGACCGATCGCCATTCCGCAGCCGCGCTCACCGGATCTCACGCGTTTCAAGTTCTTCTGCAGTCGTGGCTGGGAGGGCCAGCGGGAGGAGTGCTGGCTTCACATGGGTTATTTCCCGACTCGGGCGGACGCAGAGAAATGGCTCGAGCTTCTGCGTCGTGTGTATCCGCAAGCGTTCGTGAGCGAGGCGCAGGTGACCTTCGTGCCTGAGAACCACGCGACGCACGACATGGCGCGACGACGGGAGTGAATGCTTTGACTCTCGGTGAAGAAAAAAGCAAGAATTCCACGGATCGACCCGGTGCTCGCAGCGAGCACACCGATCGGGACGCGCCTTGTTCCTCGGATGAGCGGGCGATGGCCGACTTGATCGTGCACGGCCTGGTGGCGCATCCGCCGCATGCGCCCGGAGCAGGCTCCGTGTCGCCCGTGCGAGTGCTCATCGCGGATGACTATGTCGATGCCGCCGAAAGTCTCGCAATGCTGCTCTCGAATGCGGGCGTTGAAACCGAGATCGCGATGGACGGTGAACAGGCGCTGGCACGCGCGAACAGCTGGCATCCGCACGTCTGCGTGCTGGATATCGAGATGCCCAGACTCGACGGACGTGAGATCGCGCGCCGTATTCGCGAGCAGTCCTGGGTCGAGCGCCCGTTATTGATCGCACTCACCGGATGGACTGCCGAGCAGGACAGACTGAGCGCTCTCGAAGCTGGATTCGACCACTACATCACCAAGCCGGTCGAACCCGTGATGCTCGTCCGCATCATTCAGCACTATCTGAACAGGCACCCGACATGAATTGTTGCGCCGTAAGCATTCCGTCGAACTTTCTGGAGTATCCCGATGCGTAAGAGCGTTCTATTCGTGATTGCGATGATGATTGGCAGCTGGAGCGCGCAAGCGTTCGCTGATCCGCCGGCGCACGCTCCTGCGCATGGCTGGCGCAAGAAGCACGATCCGGAATATGCCGGATACACCGGATACACCGGCACGAGATGGGAGCGCGACTACGACATCTCCTCGGGCCGGTGCAATCGCGAAGAGATCGGTGCAGTTCTCGGCGGGGTTGCAGGCGGCGTGGTGGGATCCAAAGTGAGCTCAGCGGAGAATCGAACCGTTGGCACCATCATCGGCGCCGTCGCGGGAGCGCTCATTGGCGCCCGAATCGGTCGCGAGCTGGATGAGGGTGACCGGGGCTGTTTCGGGCATGCCCTGGAGATCGCGCGTCCCGGCGATCGTGTGAGCTGGGAGAACCGCACGACGGGCGTCAGCTACACGTTGGTGCCCGGCGAGGGACGGCAGAACGACACGGGCACGTGCCGTGACTTCACCCTTTTGACATCTGCGGGTGGTGAGCGGTCGAAGCGGGCCGGCAGGGCCTGCCAGACCTCGCGCGGTGTGTGGCGAATCGCATAACTCACGCGGGCGAGTTGCGGACCGCCAATGCCGGTGTGTGATACTTCGCCCCACATATGGCATCCGCGTCAACGACCCAGGTCCTGGCCGCGTCGCGTCAGTGGCTGAAGCCCGTAGTTCACGTGCTGATCCGGTGCGGGATCACCTGGCGCGAGTTCTCCGAGCTTGCCAAGACCACATTCGTCGAGGTCGCGACCAGCCAGTTCGGCAAGCGCGGCCGCCCGACCAATGTCTCGCGCACCGCCGTCCTGACGGGGTTGGCGCGGCGGGAGGTCCGCAAGCAGCGCGAAAAACTCGAGGCCGCTTCAGAAGTGTTGAGCGGCTACGTCACCAAGGCGTCTCTCGTGCTGTCTGCATGGCATCTCGATCCGGAATTCCTGGACAAGAAGGGACATCCCGCGGCACTTGCCGTCGAAGGCAAGGTCGGCACGTTCGAAGCGCTGGTGCGTCGGTGCGGCGGAGGCGATGTGCCTGCTTCAACCTTGTTGAAGGAATTGCGAGCGGCGGGCGCCGTTCGCGCGAGACCGGATGGGCGACTCGAGCCGCTCCAGCGCAGCTACATCCCGCAGGCCATGGACGAGAAGCTCATTCGTCTCTGGGGCACGGTGCTTGCTGATGTCGGAACGACCTACGTTCACAACCTGACCCGAAGCGGCCGGACACCGACGCGCTTCGAGCGCGCGGCCGTCAACGATCGTATCGCGAAGACCGCATTGCCGGAATTTCGCATGTTCCTCGAGCGCGAAGGCCAGGAGTTTCTCGAGCGGGTCGATGCGTGGCTCACCGCGCACGAAGTGAAGGACGGTGCGGACGAACCCGGCGTCGAAACCGTTCGGCTGGGCGCCGGCGCGTATCAAATTCAGGACTGATCTGGCATTGAATAGCGAGCAGGACATGCATACGGCAGCAGGAATGCGATTGAATCGACGACTCATGCTCGGTGCGGCCGCGGCGTGTCTCCTCGCTGCGTGCGGTGGCGACCAGGTCGCCGGCATTCAGGGCTCAGGCAGTCCCGTTGCCGCAGGCGTCACAGCAGTGGGCCCGATTACCGCGTTCGGCAGCATCATTCTGGGCGGCGTCGAGTACGCCACCTCGGGTGCCCAGATCCGCATCGAAGATCAGCCGGGGGCAGAGTCGCAATTGCGCGTGGGCCAGATCGTTACGATCAGAGGTACCGTGAACGCCGACGGCACGACCGGCGCGGCCACCGATGTCTCATTCGCTGCCGATCTGCAAGGGCCCGTCACGCAAGTCGATCTCGTCAACAGCACATTCACCGTACTGGGCCAGATCGTGCACGTCACCGATGCAACGGTGTTCGACGATAGCGTTCAGCCCGCGGATCTTTCGGGCCTGCAGGCGGGTAGTGTCGTGCAGGTGAGCGGCTTTGCGAACGCTGCGGGTGATCTCGTGGCGTCGCGCGTAGACACTTCCGCGGCCGGAGCAGGACTCCAGGTGAAAGGTACTGTGCAGTCACTCGATACGACTGCTCACACATTCCGCATCAACTCGCTCACGGTCGACTACAGCGGAGTCATGCCGACAGGCACGCTCGCCAATGCGAGCGTTGTCATCGTTCGGGGCTCGTCATTCACCACGACCGGAGCGTTGGTTGCCGGGCGCGTTCAAGTGCTCGGTGGGTCGGGAGCGGCACCGAGCGATCGGGGTCAGCTCGAGGGTCTCGTGACGAGCTTCGTCTCCAATGCGGATTTCGTGGTGGGTGGGCAGCGAGTGCTCACGGATGGTTCCACGAATTTCGTCTTGAACGGCGCGACGCTCGGCGTCAATGCGCGTGTCGAAGTGCGGGGTACATTCAATGCATCGGGCGCACTCGTTGCCAGCAAGGTGGAATTGAAGTCGCAGAGCTTGAGCCTGGTGCGGGGGTTGGTCGATTCTGTGTCGGCCGCAGGCAAGTCGCTTACCGTGCTCGGCGTCAGTGTCACCGTCGGTGGCTCCACCTCATTCGAGGACAAGTCGAGCCAGCCCGTGCGCCTGTTCGGCCTGGCCGACGTGCGCAGCGGCGATTACGTTGAGGTTCGCGGCACGCCGAATCCCGCCGGCGGAGGGCTTCTCGCCACGCTGGTGGAGCGCGACAATCAGGAGGCCCGCTCGTATGTACAGGGTGTCGTGCTCAGCGTCGCCGATCCCAATTTCACGATTCTGGGCATTACCGTGGCCACCGACGCTCAGACCCACTTCATCGGCCTCAACGGTCAGGCCAGAACGGCGGCACAATTTTTCAGTGAAGCGCCAAACCAGATCGTGAAGGCTCGCGGAACGCTGTCCGGGAGCGTCGTCATCGCAGATCAAGCGCAGATCAAGCACTGACGCGGAGTCGCTCGACTCGCGTCGACCCGCTCGTCGCACCGAGCTGCGGCACGGCTTTTCGTGCGGGTCGTTCAAATGTTTATAGAGTATGCTCAAGCGTGATTTCTCGACTCTTCGTGGCAACTGCTTAGAGAAGAGCACGCAAGATGAGTGTCAATACGGGCGAGCTGCGCAAGGGTGATGCGCTGATCGTCGTGGATGTGCAGCGGGATTTTCTGCCCGGTGGCGCTCTCGCCGTCGCTGGCGGGGATGCGGTCATTCCTGTGCTCAACCACTACGCCGAGAAATTCGACCGCCGTGGTCTGCCCGTCTTTGCCACGCGCGACTGGCATCCACCCGATCATTGCTCCTTCCGGCAGCAGGGAGGACCGTGGCCATCGCACTGTGTGGCCGGCTCGCCGGGCGCGGAGCTGCCGTCCACCCTGGTGCTACCCACCGAGACGGAAATCATATCGAAGGCGACTCGGCCCGAGAAAGATGCCTACTCGGGCTTTGACGGCACCGCGCTCGCCTCACGCCTGCACAAGCTCGGGTGCACGCGAGTATTCGTAGGTGGACTTGCGACGGACTATTGTGTGCGGGCGACTGCGGTCGACGCCCTCAAGGAAGGTTTCGAAGTCGTCGTCCTGGAGGATGCCATTCGCCCGGTCGATGTGCGGCCCGGCGACGGCGCACGTGCACTCGCCGAGCTCCTCGCTCTGGGCGCGCAACGCGTGCGGCTCGAAGAGGTCAGAGCATGAGCGCCAGCGCTTCCGCTTTGCTCACCGATCTATATCAGCTCACCATGGCGCACGCGTACTTCAAGCTCGGCATGCGCGAGACGGCCGTATTCGAGCTGTTCGTACGCCGGCTGCCGCGGACGCGTCGCTTTCTGCTCGCGGCCGGCCTCGAGCAGGTCGTGGAGTACCTGGAGAGTCTGCGGTTCGCCGAGGCGGACCTCGAATTCCTGGCGAGCATGAAGATCTTTCCTCGTGACTTTCTCGAGCATCTATCGACCCTACGCTTCACCGGTTCCCTGCATGCCATGCCGGAGGGCACACCGTTCTTCGCCAACGAACCGATCCTGCGCGTCACGGCGCCGATACTCGAGGCGCAGCTCGTGGAGAGCCGCGTTCTGAATCTGGCCCACTTTCAGACCCTGATTGCGAGCAAAGCCGCGCGTTGCGTGCAGGCGGCGCGCGGTCGCCGCCTGATTGATTTCGGCATGCGTCGGGCGCATGGAGCGGAGGCGGCCATCCTTGCCGCGCGCGCCGCGTTCCTGGCCGGATTCGATGCGACCGCCACCGTCGACGCCGGCCGCCAGTTCGGCATCCCGCTGTCGGGTACCATGGCGCATTCCTTCATCGAGGCGCACGACGGCGAGACCGACGCGTTTCGCAACTTCATCGTTGCGCGTGGCCGACCCACCGCGCTACTCATTGATACGTATGACACGGAGCGAGGAGCGCAACGTGTCGTCGCATTGTCCCGCGAGCTCGAGGCGATGCAGCTTCCCGGTCGCGTCCAGGGGGTGCGCATCGACAGCGGAGATCTTGCCGCTCAAGCGATCGCCGTGCGACACATCCTTGACTCACAGGGCTGCAAGGATGTGCAGATTATTCTGAGCGGCAGCCTTGACGAGCATCGTATCGAGCGTCTGCTGGCGGCAGATACACCTGTCGATGCGTTTGGCGTCGGAACAAGTCTCGATGTCTCGGCCGATGCGCCGGCGCTCGACATGGCCTACAAGCTCGAGGAATATGCGGGGCGTGCGCGTCGCAAGCGTTCACCGGGCAAACAGACGTGGCCAGGCCGCAAGCAGGTGTTTCGCGAGCACGATGCGCAGGGTGCGATGAGCGGCGATTGCATAGCGCTTGCCGACGAAAGCATCCCGGGCGCGCCGCTCCTTCGCGAAGTGATGCGCGACGGGCGTCGCAGCGGCGAGCTTCCGCAGCTTGCCGCCATTCGGGAGTTCTGCCGCGGCCAGGTTGCGGAGCTGCCGGCGGCGTTGCGCGTGCTCGAAGAAGGCGAGTCGGACTATCACGTACGGGTGTCGCCGGGCCTCGAAACGCTTGCGGCCAGGATGGATGCGGCCGCGGATTGACGGCTGAGCAGTGCGCCCATGTGCGCGTAGTGGACTTCCCGGGAAAGCCAGGCAATGAATTCAAAAGAAGCACTGTGGCATTCGGCCTACGTCATCGCAGCGATTGCCGCGCTTTTGTTACTGCACTCGTTCTGGCTACAGGCACAGACGACGGAAATCGTGCCGTACAGCGAGCTCGAGCGTGCGCTCGAAGCGGGCCGTATCGAGCGTGTCGTGATCTCCGATCGCCGGATCGTCGGATATCTGAAGTCACCGGACGCGCAGGGAAAGCAGATCCTGACCGCGAACCGTGTCGAGCCCGAGCTTGCCGAGCGCCTGGGGCGCTTCAAGGTTCCGTTTGCACGCGAGTACGAGAGCGGCTTCCTGTCGCAGGTGATTTCGTGGGTGGCGCCCGCGCTCGTGTTCGTAGGCATCTGGTACTTCGTCTTCCGGGGCATGGCCGAGAAACAGGGCCTGGGTGGCCTCACGGCCATCGGCAAGAGCCGCGCCAAGGTCATGATGGAAAAGACCACTGGCGTGACGTTCGCGGATGTGGCGGGAGTCGATGAGGCGAAAGAGGAACTGCAGGAGGTCGTCGAGTTCCTGAAGGATCCGCAGCGTTACGGTCGGCTGGGCGCGCGAATACCCAAGGGCGTGCTGCTGGTCGGCCCGCCGGGCACTGGCAAGACCCTGCTGGCACGCGCACTGGCCGGTGAAGCGGGCGTGGCATTCCTTTCGACCAACGGCGCCGAGTTCGTCGAGATGTTCGTCGGCGTCGGTGCGGCGCGTGTGCGCGATCTCTTCGAGCAGGCCCGAAAGTGCGCCCCTGCGATCATCTTCATCGACGAGCTCGACGCTCTGGGTCGCGCGCGCAGCGCGTACGGGTTGGGCGGTCAGGACGAGAAGGAGCAGACCCTGAACCAGCTGCTCGCCGAGATGGACGGGTTCGATCCATCGGTCGGTGTCATCCTGCTCGCGGCAACCAATCGACCCGAGATTCTCGACCCGGCCTTGCTGCGAGCCGGCCGCTTCGACCGCCATGTGCTGGTCGACCGGCCGGAGCTCAAGGGGCGGGTGGATGTGCTGCGCGTGCATGCACGCAAGGTGAAGCTCGCGGCCGATGCAGATCTCGAGAAAGTGGCCGGCATGACGCCCGGCTTTGCCGGCGCCGATCTCGCCAACGTGATCAACGAGGCGGCGCTCCTTGCTACGCGCCGTGGCGGGGACGCCGTGAGCATGGACGACCTGACCGCGGCAATCGAGCGCATCGTTGCGGGCCTCGAGAAGAAGACGCGGATTCTCAACCCGCGCGAGCGCAAGACCGTCGCATATCATGAAATGGGGCACGCACTGGTCGCGATGGCCCTGCCGGGCACCGATACGGTTCACAAGGTCTCCGTGATTCCGCGCGGGATCAGCGCCCTGGGTTACACGATCCAGCGGCCGACCGAGGACCGTTTCCTCATGGCGCAGGACGAAATCCAGAACAAGATGGCCGTGCTGCTCGGGGGCCGCGCAGCGGAGATGCTCATCTTCGGCCAACCCTCCACGGGCGCCGCGGATGATCTGGTGAAGGCGAGCGACATCGCTCGTGCGAGCGTCACGCGATACGGAATGCATGAGAAGCTCGGTCTGGTGGCCTATGAGGAGGAGCGCCACGTGTTCCTGCCGGGCCTGCCAACGTCACCGTTTGAGCGCCGCTATAGCGAGGACACGGCACGGGAGATCGACTGTGCGGTACGAGAAGCGGTCCAGGCTGCGTTCGATACCGCCACCAGGGTGCTCACGCGTGCGCGAAGCGTTCTCGAGCGCGGGGCGGAGTCGTTGCTTGCGAAGGAAACGCTGACGGAGGCCGAGCTTGCCGTGCTCAAAGACGAGCTTGCGGCGATAGCGCGCGAGCCGCTTCCCGAACAGCATCCGAAAGCGCCGCTCAAGAGTGCATCATGAAAAAGGCGCGAGGCGCACGGAGAGGCGCCAGCTCCGCAACCGTCAGTATTCACGTGCGTGACCTCGCGCAATTGTTCAACTCTCTCGACCCTTCGCCGTTCTGGGACCGCGATCTCGATCGCAATGCCGCCGTGTTCATCGAGGAGGAGTTCAGCGACAAGCGATCGGCGGACCTCTGGCATCTGAACGTCCATGTGCATGAGGGCGCGACTCTGGCGGGCGACCTGCAGGCCGCCATCGAGAACTACTATGAGAGGCTCGCGAGCACGGCGCGTCGCGAGCTGCGCGAGCATCTGCTCTTGGGGCAGCTCGCATTGTTGGGCGGAATTGCGGTGTTTCTCTCGTGCATGGGGGTGCGCGAGCTGCTGCGGGGCACCTTGCATGAGCTGCCTCGCATCCTGGACGAAGGACTCATCATCCTGGCCTGGCTTG
>Ga0153915_10007517_pt1 | contig 10286 bp, 9 predicted proteins | sample Opewatmetagenome_2_FD_107003 | JGI IMG/M metagenome (GOLD analysis project Ga0153915, IMG submission 107003) | Freshwater wetland microbial communities from Ohio, USA - Open water 3 Core 3 Depth 3 metaG | ecosystem: Environmental > Aquatic > Freshwater > Wetlands | place: USA: Ohio, Lake Erie... | reverse complement strand
TCTGGTCAATTCACAAAGCGTTTGGTTTGTCATTATGTCGCCAATTGCTGCTTTTATCTTTTTCACCAGTTCGATGGCTGAAACAGGGCGAGCTCCGTTTGATTTGCTGGAGGCGGAATCCGAGCTGGTCGCTGGCTATCAAACCGAGTATTCGGGTTTGAAATTTGGTATGTTTTATGTGGGAGAGTTCCTGCATGCGTTCACAATATCAGCTCTTACAGCAACTCTCTTCTTTGGTGGTTGGCGAGGTCCTTGGGCTGAGCAAATTCCCATACTTGGTGTGGCTTGGTTCTTTATTAAGGCATTTATCGTTTATTTTGTCGTTGTTTTAATAAGGATTTCGATGCCTCGCTTACGCATCGACCAGATGCTAAATTTCAATTGGAAATTTCTTACTCCGCTAGCGCTGGTTCTGCTCGTAGTGACAGCGGTCGTGGATAAATCATTTTATTTATTTATCCCGGGATTAAATATTGTTGATGTCATGATCCCCTGGATTCGGGCAGGTGTCCATCTATTAGCAAACGTCATTATTATATTGGTTACCGTTCAGATATTAAAAACTCATCAGATCAAAGGAATACTGGTTGTGGGAAAGCCACGCCCAGTCGCAGTGGCTCCAGAACCTCCGGCTTCTGTGATTTCATAAAATGGAGTAATTATTTATGACGGCTGAGCAACTCATTTTTCTTGTTGTAGCTGTGGTCACTCTGGTGGCAGCAATATCCGTAGTCACGAGCCACAACCTTATTCACTCGGCATTATGGCTGATAATGACCTTATTTGGTGTTGCAATATTCTATGTGCTTCTGGATGCGGGATTTTTCGCAGTCATCCAGGTGATCGTTTATATTGGTGCGATTGCTATCCTATTTATTTTCGCAGCCATGTTAACCAGGCGTGTTATGCAGGATGCAGGACCTCAGACCAATTCAAATTGGTGGCTTGGAGGATTGATTGCCACATTATTGTTTGTCGGAATAGCTTTTGTTCTTATTAATTGGCAAGGTTTTTCATCTCCAGCACCGGAATTAGGAAATCCGTCAGGGCGAATAATTCAGCTTGGATTGGCATTGGTCTCACCCGATCAATATGTATTACCTTTTGAATTAGCCTCGGTATTATTGGTAGCCGGTATGATTGGTGCTATTTTTGTAGCTGGAGAAAAGAAGCAATGATTCCCCTTTCTTGGTATTTGATATTCGCAGCTATTCTCTTTTGCGTTGGGTTGTATGGCGTTTTAGTTCGGAAAAATGCCATAGCTATCTTGATGGGGATCGAATTAATGCTTAATTCGATCAACATTAATCTGATCGCTTTCTGGCGCTACCGTTCGTCGGATGGGATTGCTGGCCAGGCATTTGCAATCATCGTTTTTGCGGTTGCAGCCGCAGAAGTGGCAGTGGGACTTGCCTTAATTATCTCAATATATCGTCGTCGGAACTCTGTTGTGGCTGATGATATGAATATGTTGAAGTGGTGATCAGAAAGGATAGTTATGTCGATCGAATCAATCGTTTGGCTTCTTCCACTTCCTCCGCTATTAGCGTTCTTTCTGATTGTTCTATTTACTAATCGTTATAAAGCGCTCAGCCATAGTATCGCAATTGGGGCTGCTCTACTTTCATGGTTGGGTAGCATGGTTGTGTTTTTCCGCGCGATCACGACAGAACATCTCGGCTCCAATCCATTTGCCTCCGTTCTAAAATGGTTACCGACTGGGGATAGCTGGTTGCAAATTGGCATCCGCATTGACCCACTTTCAGCAGCAACCCTTTTCTTTGTAGCTTGGACTGTTCTGATGATTTTTATATATAGTGTGGGTTATCATAACTTTGGTCAGCCACAAGGCGATCATGATAAACCAGGCTTGCAACCTCATGGTGTGACCGTCGCAGATGAACACGGACATACGCATATCGTCCCCTCCATCGAACCGATGTATTCACGCTTTTTTGCGTTTATCGGTCTTTTTGCTTTTGGAATGTACACCCTGGTCGTTTCAGACAATCTTCTTACATTATTTGTTGGTTGGGAGATTATGGGCTTATGCTCTTACTTGTTGATCGGTTTTTGGTATCAAAAACCTTCCGCCCGAGCAGCAATGATCAAAGCGTTCCTGACTACTCGAGTGGGTGACGTATTCATGCTGCTTGGTATTGCTTATCTATATTCAGCCATCGGCTCTCTGAGCTATTCTGAAATTTTCAAGCCCGAAACCCTACAAAAACTTGCTTTGACTCCTGCGATTGGTGGATTTCTTGGCCTTTCTGCAGCGGGGATGATTGGCATCCTGCTCTTTATCGGGACAATCGGTAAATCGGCCCAATGGCCACTCCATGTCTGGTTGCCAGATGCCATGGAAGGTCCGACTCCGGTTTCTGCGATGATCCATGCAGCTACCATGGTCTCCGCAGGTGTATATATGGTCATTCGGATGTTTCCTTTACTTCAGGCAGGAAGTGAGGGTGGGCATTTGACGGCGGCCATGTCCTTAATGACAATCATTGGAGCATTTACTGCAATCTTTGCAGCAACCATTGCCTTAGCTCAAAATGATATAAAACGTGTGTTGGCGTATTCGACGATCTCACAGTTGGGATATATGATTGCTGCATTGGGAATTGGCGCCTATGTAGCCGCGGCGTTTCACTTGATTACACATGCATTCTTCAAAGCGCTTTTATTCCTTGGTTCAGGTTCAGTGATTCATGGCGTAGAACACGGGGTGCTACATACCGGAGAACACATTGACCCTCAAGATATGTTCAACATGGGTGGATTACGTAAGAAAATGCCAGTAACCTTCTGGACATTCCTGATAGGGGGGTTTGCACTTTCGGGATTTCCTTTGGTCACTGCTGGATTCTGGTCTAAAGATGAAATCCTAGCTGATGCATTTGGAAATGGTCACTGGGTGGTATTCATTACCTTAGCGTTAGCAGCCCTATTAACCGCGTTCTACACCATGCGTCAAATCACATTGACCTTTCTCGGAGAACCCCGCACTAAATCTGCTCAACATGCCCAGGAGACCACCTGGACGATGACCCTGCCACTGATGATCCTGGCAGTCTTTGCGATTGGTATTGGTTGGACAGGAATTTCCGAGTCATTCCCTGTCATTGGTGGACTTCTCCCCAACTTTGTTCATGAGTTTATTGGTGGCACACTCGCCGAACTTCCAGAGACAATACCATTTAGCATTTGGCCCTTGGCCGTATCGCTTGTCGTAGCATTGGGCGGTTTAACTTTGGGTTGGTTAGTATATAGGAATCAAAAAACAGGTGCAGAAGACCCCTTGAAGATCGCACTTGGACCTGTTCATACCCTGCTTAAAAATAAGTACTACTTCGATGAAATCTACAACAGGATCTTTGTACGGCCTGCCTATTGGTTGGCAGATAAATTTACCAATCAAATCCTGGACAGGGGCATTATTGATGGTGTCCTTCATTTTATTGCTCGTATTGCCTCCAATGTGGGCGGTGTCTTACGAAACTACTTCGACAAACCGGTAGTGAATGGTTTTGGAGATTTTGTCGGAGAAGGGATCAAAAAAATTGGCCGGGGTTTGAAGCTTATACAAACCGGAAAAGTGCAGCAGTATCTACTCATGGCATTAGTATTGGCTTTTGGTGCAATGTTTTACTTCGTTTTCACGTTTGTGCAACATTAGAGACTATACTCTGCCAGAATGGTGTAGCAGAGAACCAGGAGTGAATGATGGGTTTCGACATCAATAATATTTTGTCAATCATCTTATTTTCACCCACACTTGTGGCTCTGGTACTACTGTTTCTACCACAGGGAGGGAAAAAGCTGCTCAGATGGATCACTCTGCTTGGTAGTCTGATACCTTTCGGTTTCTCTTTGTTATTATGGCTATCTTTCAAGGCTGATACTCCTGGATTTCAATTCGAAACCCAAAGTCTCTGGTATGGTGCGATCGGTTCATCATTTCATCTGGGGGTGGATGGTCTCTCATTGACCATGGTCTTGTTAACCACACTGCTCACGCCAGTTGCAATTCTTGCCTCCTTTAGTATTACCGAGCGGGTCAAGCCTTATATGATCCTTTTCTTATTGCTCGAAACGGGTATGCTCGGCGTGTTCTTATCGCTTGATCTGCTTTTATTCTTTGTTTTTTGGGAAGTCGGCTTGGTGCCGATGTACTTCTTAATCAACCAATGGGGAAGCGAGAAAGGTGAACGGGAGATATGGGGTGGACGAAAGGTATCTGCACGCACCTACGCCTCGTTCAAATTCATGATTTATACCATGGCTGGTTCCTTGGGTCTGCTTCTCGCGATTCAGATGATTGGTGTTTCATTCAAAACTTATGACTTAACCCAATTATTCAGATTATTCCCTACAGTCACCCAATTGGCCAATGTCCCCTTAAATTTATCCCTTGAAACTGTTAAAACGATTGCATTCTGGGCATTCGTAATTGCATTTGCCATCAAAGTCCCAGTATGGCCATTCCACACATGGCTACCAGATGCTCATACTGAAGCACCAACCGCTGGATCGATGATTCTGGCAGGAGTACTTCTCAAGCTTGGAGCATACGGTTTTCTACGCTTGGTTCTACCTCTTTATCCCCAAGAAGCTCATCAGTACGCAGGGGCATTGGCCTTTCTGGCTGTTATGGGAATAATCTTTGGGGCTTTAGCAGCTTATGGGCAAGATGACTTTAAGCGCCTGGTTGCCTACTCCTCAGTTAATCACATGGGATTTGTTGTGTTAGGGATTGCTGCTGCAGCATATGCGGCCGGCTCAAAAGATGCAGTACTGGCACTCAATGGAGCAGTCTTGCAGATGTTTAACCATGGCTTGTCAGCTGCTGCGATGTTCTTTTTAGTGGGCGTGATCTACGAAAGAGCACATACCCGAAACTTGAATGATTTTGGCGGATTATTTCCATTGATCCCTGTGTATGGTGGCATCCTGATATTCACATCGATGGCTTCCCTGGGATTGCCAGGATTAAATGGATTTGTGTCAGAATTTCTAGTAGTGCGAGGATCCTGGCCAATATTCACTGTGTTTACGGCTCTATCCATGATCGGATTGTTCTTTACGGGAGCCTATATCCTTAAGGGGATCAAAAAAGTTCTCCATGGACCCACCAACGAGCATTGGGTTGGGCACATTACCGAAATAAATATACGAGAAATCATTGTCATCAGCCCGCTGATGGTCTTGATGTTATGGATCGGGATTTGGCCGGCTTGGATTTTAGGTGTGATAAATTCCGCCATGCAACTGTTTTTCAAAGGGTAGGAGAAAGGACAAGATTAGGATGCCTTGTTCTCTATCTAGAAACCTGCTTTTGAGGTGAATCATGCATTTTCCAATTCTTAGCGTCATTGTCCTCACGCCCATCATCGCAGGAATGTTGATCTTACTGATCCCAAGTGACCGTAAGAACATAGTGCGGTATGTTGCATTGGCTGCTGCGACAATCGCCTTGCTGCTTTCTACTTGGGTTTATTTTAATTATGATATCTCAATTAGTGGTTATCAGTTCATCGAAAAATATAACTGGCTACCTCAGTTAGGGATCTCTTACTATGTTGGAGTGGATGGCATGAACGCCCCACTAGTGCTATTGACCGGTGTGGTCATGTTCACGGGTGTTTTAATATCCTGGGGGATTGAGGATCGTCCGCGTGAATTCTTTGCGTTTCTGTTTATTTTAGCAAGTGGTGTATTTGGAGTTTTTGTCGCACAAGACTTATTCATGCTGTTTTTCTTCTATGAAATCGCAGTTTTCCCAATGTACTTGTTGATCTCCATTTGGGGATGGATAAAAACCCGTGAATATGCAGCAATGAAGCTTACTCTGTACCTGTTCATCGGTTCGGTTGTTTCCCTTGTCGGCGGGCTTGCAATGTATTTCGGATCTGGTAAGAATACATTTGATATGATCCAACTCTCTCAAGCTAATTTTTCAGAGGGTTTTCAAGTATTTTGGTTCCCGTTCGTTTTCTTTGGTTTTGCTGTGCTGGGAGGTATATTTCCATTCCATAATTGGAGCCCGGATGGTCACGTTGCGGCACCAACTGCAGTTTCAATGTTTCATGCAGGCGTCCTTATGAAGTTAGGCGCATTTGCCGCTTTGCGAGTTGGCATCATGCTACTGCCCATTGGTGCCCAACATTGGCGATGGTTGATCCTAATCTTGGCATTAGTCAATATTGTATATGGCGCTTTTATAGCTATGGTCCAAACAGATTTTAAATATGTGATTGGGTTTTCCTCAGTGTCGCATATGGGCTTGGTAATGCTTGGTTTTGCCACTTTGAATAAAACAGGCTTGACTGGGTCAGGTTTACAAATGTTCTCGCACGGGGTTATGACGGCTCTCTTCTTTGCTGTTGTCGGTATGGTCTACGATCGGGCTCACACTCGAGAAATTGGTGAATTGGGAGGCTTCTCGAAAAAGATGCCATGGGTGGCGGTTGCGTTCATTATTGGCGGTCTGGTTTCTATGGGTATGCCTGGTCTTTCAGGATTTGTTGCTGAGTTCCCCATTTTTATGGGTGTCTGGCAAGTGAGACCCATAATTGCAATTATTGCTTCAATATCTATCGTCATAACAGCATCCTATATTATCCGAATTATTGGGCGGGTCTTCTTCGGTCCAATCTCGGAAGAGTTCGACCATCACGTTGGCGATGTGACAATAAAAGATAAAGTTGCTTTAACGATATTATGTGTCATCATGATCACGGTTGGTGTTTACCCATCCATCATGAGTAACCTGGTCTCTTCAGGCGTAGATCGGATCCTAAGTCTGTTCGGAGGTGCATAAATGGTCATCGGAAGCTTCGAACCGACGATGGTTTTAGCCATTCTGCCCGAAATTCTTCTGATTGTTTTGGCAGGAGTAATCCTGGCTGTTGATGCTATCGGAAATCCTAAGATAAAACGAAACCTGGGGTGGTTAACCGCTGGTGGATTATTAGTTATTATGGTGATCAGTTTCTTTGTGGCGATCCCGCAAGGTCAAGATAGGTTAATCTTTGGGGGTATGATACGTCAAGATTGGCTCAGTTTTTCATTCAGTATCTTGTTCATGTTTGCTGCCGCGATAACCGCTTTATTTGCTATAGATATGAAAGGAGTGGGCCAGAAAGGTGAGTTTTTTGTTTTAATGCTGATCTCCACCTTGGGCATGAGTTTGATGGCTTCCGCGGCAGATATCATTATGCTTTATCTTGCCATTGAAACCACCTCGATCCCAATGTACATTCTATCTGGTTTCATGACGCGCGACGATAAATCCACTGAATCAGGATTTAAATACCTACTATTCGGTGCCACTGCCTCAACGATCATGTTATATGGTTTCAGTTTAATATATGGTTTTACCGGTCAAACGAACATTTATCAGGTTGCACTCAGTTTTTATAACTCACATTTCCCGAAGATTGCTGTAATTGGTAGCCTGCTGCTTATTCTGGTGGGTTTTGGCTTTAAAATATCTGCATTCCCATTTCACTTTTGGGCACCAGATGTATATGAAGGTGCACCGACACCAATAGCTGGATTTCTTTCCACAGCCTCGAAAGCTGCAGGTTTCGTTGTTATTTTACGGGTATTGGTCGCAATTTTCACACCCTCTGCAGCGCCTGATTGGATCAACATGCTGGCTATTGTTTCTTTACTCACCATGACGGTTGGGAACGTCCTAGCATTGGCGCAGAAGAACATAAAGCGTTTATTGGCATATTCATCGATTGCTCATGCTGGATATATCCTTATCGGAGTGGTTGCGCTTTCGCAGTTAGGCTTGACGAGTGTAGTTTTCTATCTGGTTGCATATCTGATTACCAATTTAGCTGCCTTTGGGATTGTGGTAACATTTTCGCAGGTAGTCGGTTCGGATGAGATTTCGGCTTACTCAGGCTTAAGTAGGCGAAAACCGTGGTTGGCGTTAGCGATGTTAGTTACTTTTTTGTCTTTAGCCGGAATGCCACCACTGGCAGGGTTTGTGGCGAAAATATTTGTATTTGCAGCAGCGGTGAAGGTTGGTCTCATCTGGTTAGCTTTTGTCGGTGTGCTTAATTCCATCGTGGGTCTTTACTACTACCTGACCGTATTAAAATATGTTTATCTTTTCCGCTCAGACGATGAGGACAAACCACTAAATATCTCTAGAGCATATGCGGTCGCATTATCGATCTTGGTTTTTGGTATCATTTTGGTTGGTACTTTATTTGGTCCATGGTTTAACTTATCAACTAAGATTGCCTCATCGCTGTTCTAAAGTGATCTATAAGACCAAATGGTATGATTATATGGATTCGATGGATAATGTTGACGGCAGTAATACCAATATGATAAAATCTGCCCGCTATGAGCAATAGTAATCACCCTTCTGAGCCACCCAAAAAACCTCAGACCAGTCCTAATTTAGCGATATATTCAGTTGGAGGGCAAGTAGGGTGCGCAACGCTTTTCATTGTGTTTTTAGCCCTGTTCGTTGGTATTGGATTGGATAAGTTATTAGGCACGAAGCCTGTTTTTTCAATTATTTTGATCTTGGGATCTGCACCTCTTTCGCTTTACCTTACTTATAAATTGGCGATGCGGGCAGTACAGAGCGGTAATCCCAAAGAGCCGGCAGTTGATCAACCCAAGCCGGTGGAGGAGGAAGAGAAGCGTGAGTGAGGCAAAACCTAAAAAGCGATTTGGGGTAAAACGCTGGATTATCCTTGGTTTATTTGCAGTGGGCATCTATGCCGCGTTCATCGGACCATCGATATTAAAGCCCGTGAGTCCAGTAGTCGTTCTACCTGCTGAGCCAACAGGATTGCGGATAGGTAGTTTTCAGATTACCAACACAATCCTGGCAACCCTGCTGGCTGATTTGATCTTGATTCTCATGGCCATAGGTGTCTATCGATTTATCAAGAGCGGTCAACTCGTGCCTTCTGGCTTTTACAATACCTTTGAAGCCATCTTCGAGTTTATGTGGAACAGTGTTGAAGGGACTGCTGGTAAATGGGCTAAGCGTATCTTCCCTATCCCTGCCACGATTTTTCTGTTGGTCCTTGTAGCCAACATGGTCAAGCTTGTCCCTGGCTTCGAAAGTATTGGACAAATTGAGCAATCTCCATCAGGCGAAGGATATGCCCCCGTTAAGCTACTCCAGTTGGGTGGTCTGGAAGTTCTAACCGTTGACAAAGGGCAACCCGTTACGCTTATTACCGCAACTGGAGAAACTGCTTCGGGTAATATTAAAGCCACAACTGGAGAGGCTGAAGCTCTCTGCACAATATGTGAAGTAGTTCCTTTCTTGCGAGGCTCAGCCACAGATCTTAATTTTCCACTGGCTTTAGCACTCATTACAGTGGTTATGACTCAAGTTTATGGCGTAATGGCTTTAGGGCCTGGATATTTTTCCAAATTCCTACCAGTGAAGCAATTGGTTTCAGGGGGTATATTTGGATTGATCAACTTTGTGGTCGGTATTCTGGAAATCATCCTAGAGATTGCCAAAATCCTCTCGTTCAGCTTTCGTCTATTTGGTAATATTTTCGCTGGAGTTATTTTGCTTTCTATCTTGGGTGCATTGTTACCAGTGGTCATTCCCCCAGGGCTGTATATTTTTGAAGTATTCTTTGGTGCTATCCAGGCCTATGTGTTTTTCCTATTGGCAACGGTTTTCATCAGCGGTGCCACCGCAGGCCATCATGGTGATGAGCAGCATTAATTGATTAGATACTTATAGGAGAAGGAGTTTATATTATGAATGATCCCGTAGCATTTGTAACAGCTTTGAAATTGTTAGGTGCTGGTATGGCTATGATGGGTGCGATTGGTGCCGGTGTGGGTGTTGGTCTCGCCGCCTCAGGTGGGGTGCAGGCGATGGGTCGCAACCCTGATGCAGCTGGTATCATCCAAACAAATATGATCTTGGGCATGGCATTTGCCGAAGCGGTGGCAATTTATGCTCTGGTTGTTGCCCTGATCATTATCTTTGTTGCATAACGGTCCAGGAGAAAAGCAACCATGGCCAAGCTTGGTCTAAATTTAGGGTTCTTATTATTCCAAATCTTCAACTTTGCGGTCCTATGCCTGCTTTTATATGCTTGGGCATACAAGCCCATCCTGAATATGATGGAAAAACGCAAGCAGAAGATAGCCCAAGGGTTGGAAGATGCTCGTGTTGCCAGTGAAGCTCGGGCGAATGCCGAGCAGGATGCCGCCCGTATCCTGGCAGAAGCTCAAAACAAAGCCAATCAGCTGGTACGCGAATCCACCGAACG